>OJQY01000040.1_pt1 | contig 113388 bp, 100 predicted proteins | sample 1599091 | NCBI WGS metagenome assembly OJQY01 (sample SAMN03922524, study PRJEB24848) | human gut metagenome | isolation source: stool sample | host: Homo sapiens | place: Germany | collected 2010-02 | reverse complement strand
ACCTCATTCAGCCGGAGTCTGCAAACCGATTTTGCGCATAACTCTTGACAGTACCCGGTGCGGTATGCACCCCGCTTGCACCGGCAGGAAAACGGGCGGGGGTTTTGTGGCCGGGAGGAAACAAAAACTTCTGGATGATTTAAACGATACGTTTGACAACATATCGGATCGTTATCTACCGCTGCAATAACAGTAAAACCAGCTTGCTTAAGTCCTTCTGTAACACCGCCACAGCCGCAAAACAAATCTATGGCAAGAACTTCGTTTGGCGTGTTCTTTTCATTAACCTTGCTTTGGCCCAAATAATCACCCTCTTATTTGCCCTGATATCTTTCTACGCTCAAAATCTGATTAATTTTTTTGACTGTGCAATCCAAGTTTTTCTTCTTTAACTCGCACTCCCAAATTCGCAACACCGTCCAGCCGCGCGCCTCGAACATGGCCGTTACTTCTCTGTCGTGTTCCATGTTCCGTTCGCGCTTCTTCTGCCAGTATTCTTGATGATCGGCAGGGCGAGTGTTTCGGCAGTCGTGTCCATGCCAAAAGCAGCCGTCCACAAACACGGCGATCTTTTTCTTTGGGAATACGAAATCTGGATGCCCTTTTACTGGGTAGTTTCTACGCCAGCCCGTAATTCCGTTCTGCTTGAATATTTCAATTAACCGCAGCTCGGTGGACTTGTTCTTTTTAGACTTGACCTGACGCATAATGTCAGAGCGTTTTTCCGCATCGAAAACATCCGCCACGACAAATCACCTGGCTTCAAACTCTATACGGAGGCTAGGATCGGTTTCCGCCTCCAGCACAATTTTGTTGTACCGGTCGATGATACTGGAGAGCGTGGAGTTCCTTTTGGCCTCGTCAAAGAGGCTGTGTTCGTAGACGTTCGCAGACAAGAACTGCTGAATATCCCACACTTCGACGCGTCCGGCCAACCCAGCATCCTCCGCAAGATTGAGAGCGGTATGTACGCGCTCGAAAATCGTGATAATAACGGGGTGGCAACCAGCGCGGAGATTTGCTTTACATTTTTCAATTAGTAACGCTCCGGGCATAGTCGTACAGTGAATGACTGTATTGCCTATGACAAAATCGCCGTTTCGGTCTGTGGGGCCGTCCGCCACAGAGGCTCCGTGGATTTCAAAAGAACCTTCCGGCAGAATTAAGCAGAGTTTTGCCGCCACAAGATGCTGCAACACCGTGCCGAGATACTGCGTTCCGGCGTTCTGTTTTTGACGCTTTTTTGCCTGTTCAAACAGGTCGTCCAGATTCGCGCCGATTGTTTTTGATGTATCTGCGGTCAGAACGAACGGCTGATTTCTAAAGTATTCGCGCACCTGCTCGGCCCAAAAGTCCTCGACTACGGAGAAATCTACCGCTTCCTCTGCGTTCCATGCGTTCAGAAAGTCCACATATTTAATCATCAGGCCCATGCTGCCTCTACTGGTTCTCCCACCTTCAGAAGATAGTTGCTGGGTGATGCCGTGTTCCTTCAAAATCTTTTTCAAGTTGGCCCCGCCAAGCCCAGCGACCTGCCCTTTGCTACTTGTCTGGAAGTCGTCAGGGTTCAACGGGAAAGCCTTATCTCTCACCATGCGAGTAAACTGCACGACCAAAGAGAGAGGCCCCTTCGTGGTGATATGATTTTCAGATTGAAACGCCTTTAGGCGTTCTTCGGGACTAATCATCGTATACCGCCTCCGCAATTTTTGTTAGGAAACGTTCTCCTATAAACTGCGCGACCGGCGCGGCTACTGCGTCGCCCATCGCTTTATATCCGTCGTTAGAGCTTCCAGGAAGTTCAAAACTGTCTGGCGCTCCCATCAGTCTGGCCGCTTCGCGTACGGTCAAGAGGCGGGCGTGAACCTGGCCGTCCTTCTTGACAACCAGATACTGTTTGCTGCTCCCGCCTTCCGGCGTCCGTAAGCAACCAGCAATTCCATCAAAGCGCAGCTCCAACTGCTGCTTTCCGTTTCGCGTTCTGCGATAGCCTGTAGCGTACACGGTGTCGTGCGCCCGCAATTTGGCCCAATGCCGTTCGGGAACCAGACGTAAAGCATCGTCTTTATCAAAGGTTGCGTCATCCTCGACGATATCTTTGAGAGATGTGGTTCGGCGCGAAGGCTTTTCCGTATGCCACCAAATCCATCCCGGTAGTTCACGGCCCAACTGCGTTGCAACGTTGTTATGCAGCCAACATGGTCCGTTACCGACCAATTCATCTGGAACGGGGCAGTTCTCCTGCACGGCGATAATGAATACTCTCGGCCTGGACTGTGGAACAAAATGGGAAGCATTCAGCAAAACAGCTCCGCAGCGATACCCTCGCTCTACAAGCGCCATATGAAGAACCCGGTAATTATCACCACCGTTTGTCGAGAGTAAGCCCGCTACGTTCTCCAACAAGAGAATCTTTGGTTTATCGTCCATCTCGTCCAATACGCGCAGCCATTCCCAAACCAAACCGCTGCGGGACGCATGAATTCCACCGATAGAACCAGCCAGAGATAAATCCTGGCAAGGGAAGCTAGCCCATGAAAGATGCGCGAAAGGCAGATCAGCGCCTTTGACGTTCTTGATGTCATCCAGAATAAACCGTTCACACCCGAAATTAGCTTCGTAAACAGCCGCTTTCTGCTCACTGATATCGTTTGCCCAAACCGGCGTGAACATTCCTCTTAGTCCATACGCAACGAGACCGCTACCTGCAAAAAATTCATGCATCGTCCAGGGAGCGGAGGATAGGTCAATATTCTGTTTTTGATACATGGTGCTTTGAAGGATCATTTCTTTCCCTACCTTGTCCTCGTTTATCGTTTGTCGGCTTCTCCGCATTTTCCGGGATAATCCAGATACGGCTCATACGCGTCGCGCCTGCGATGCGGTTTTCTTTACATAATATCTGGACTTGCCGCGGGGTTACGCCCCATTTTTCGGCGGCTTCTTGAACCGTTATATATCCATTCACTTGCGACACCTCATAATCACTATGGATGCGTACAACAAACCAAGTATATTATATTCGTTTAAGCGAAATAAGACAAGACTTTTTTAACGCAAGTAGTTCACCTTCTTATAAAACCGACAAAATAATTTTGAAAACCAGGAACAATAAGTATATACTTATGTCGTAAAATAATAGATGATTAAAATAGGAGGAGAAAGTCGGCTCTATGAGTAAACCAAAAGCGCAAACCCAAGTGATTTTTCCGTTTGACAGCAACATCCGCTATCTACCTCTTGTCTATCTTATCCCGGCAGACCAGATCGTCAGGTATCCTGCGCTGAATATACTGCCACGGTGTCTTTCTGAGATAGCAGCATCCGAACCGATGATGGACTTGCTCGACAGTGACGCTTTCTTGAGGGACATCATGGATGCCACCGCTGCTTTTGCTTTTCCGCACTTTGGCTTTGGCGGGTGGAAAGAACACTACACTGGCTACTGTCCAGTTTGGCGGCTCTCCTATGCGCTACCACTTTGGGCCAGCTTAATAGAGCAGGAATGTGGTTGGGGGTTGCAGCTTTTATTTCGCATGAAGCCTGGAACACAAATTCCGTTCCCAGACGCCGATCAGGTAAGAGAATTATTTGCCCATGTGGTGAAGCGTGCGATTACGGAGCAGGGGTGGCAACCAATTTTGGACATCGTGCGAGAAATGCCCTGCGATGAAGATTTTGAAAAATGGGATACCAACGCTCGCAAAGACTTCCTCCGCAGGTGGTATCACACCCGCTCCAAGAAGGTACAGACCGTTTCACTGGAAGGAATGCTGGAAAATAGTGATGACGACAGTCCTATTTTCCATATTCCAGATCCAAGCCAAAATGTAGAGGAATATGTGATCGCTAAGGACTTTGTGGAACGGTTTTTAAAGACCTTGCCCCTGAAAGATCGGCAGATTGTTGAACTGAGACAGGATGGATTTACTTACGAGGAAATTGCGGACAAGCTGGGGTATAAAAACCACAGCGGAGTTATCAAACGAGTGGAGGCGGTAAAAAAGAAACTTCAAAAGTACAGATGCAGCGTATGAAAGCCACGCAGACCAGAAGGTTGAGCGTGGCTTTTTTGCGCTCAAGCCGGATGAAAAGAGGTGAAAATTTCCCCGAATTTTTGAAAGATCGCCGTTGAATGAAGGATTGACTGTTTTTGTGTCGGTTATTTTCTGGAGAGCGCGCCACCGTGAAGCGAACGGATTTCACGGTTTGGCGGGCTTTTTTTCATTTCCGGCAAATCCCACACAAAACAGCGAAACCGAATATTGCTCTTTGTGGGGCAGACATGGAAAGGAGAGAGAACAATGGGCATTCGAGAAGAAATCAAGTCCTATATCGCCCGTTCTGGCATGACCATGACAGAGGTGGTGGATAGGCTGTACGACGATTACGATTGGAGCCGCAGCGTCCCCAATCTATCTGGCAAATTGCGTCGGGGTTCCCTGCGATACCAAGAAGCCGTGGAGCTTGCGGATGTGCTGGACTATGACATTGTCTGGGTCAAGCGTAAACGGTAAGGAGGTACAATGGCACAAAAAGCACAGCACGCAATTTTACGCTTTGCCAAACACAAGGCGGGGCCGGCAGGGGCATTGGAAGCCCACCACGAGCGCACAAAGGAGAAGTACGCCAGCAATCCCGATATTGACATCAGTAAAAGCAAGGACAATTTTCACATTATTCAGCCTACACAGAAGTACCGAAAGGAAATTGACACTCGCATCAAGGCGGCGGGGTGCCGCACCAGGAAGGACAGCACTATGTTTGTGGACACGCTGATTACTGCCAGCCCGGAGTTCTTCACAGGCCGAAGCAAGAAAGAAGTACAAGCCTACTTCACCGAAGCGGTAGCTTTTATGGAGAAGAAGGTGGGCCGGGGGAACATCTTCTCCGCCGTGGTACACATGGACGAGAAAACGCCCCACCTCCACCTGTGCTTCACCCCCATCACGGTGGACGGGCGGCTGTCCGCCAAGGAGATTTTGGGCAATCGGGCGCAGCTCTCCCAATGGCAGGACGAGTTCCACGCCCACATGAAAAAGGCGTTCCCCGTCCTCAAGCGGGGCGAGAGCGCCCTTGTCACCAAGCGCAAGCACATTCCCACATGGTTGTTCAAGCAGTCCGTAGACCTCACCCGGCAACAGCAGGCCATAGAAAAGGCGGTGTCGGAAATCGGGGTACTGAACGCCGGGAAAAAACGAGACGAAATTTTGGAAATGGTGGGGCCGTACTTCTCCCGGCTGGAAAAGCATTTGGGACAGATGAAGAAGTACCAAGCCACCATTGACTATCTGACGCAAGAGAACGAGAGCTTGAAGGAAAAGGTCAACAGCGAAAAGAGCATACAGAAGCAGATGGAGGTGTTGACACTGAAAAAGGAAAACGAGCGGCTGCGGCGGTTTGTGGACAGTATTCCCCCTGAGGTGCGTCGGATACTCAGAGAGCAGCAGCGCCAGCAGAGACCCAAAGATCACGATCTGTAAACCATCTTTAAGAAACACGGAGGTACATTTGGGTAGAAGAAAAAAGCTGATCAACAACACCGATATTCCTCAGCACCAGATTGAAGCAATCGCCCGCTGCATCCTGCCGGACATTCTGGCCTTCTATGGGAGCGAGGAAGGGCAGCGGGAGTTTTCTGAATGGAAGAAGCAGAGAGAAATGGAGAAGCAAGAGGCAAAACCAGAATAAGGGCATAGAAAAAGCGGGGTGTCATCCGAAAATGGTGGCACCCCGCCTTTTTTGCGTTTATATGGATTTCTTCTTTTTCCGTGGTTCTCTTGGCTTGGAGGTCGGTTTACGCTCCACTCCGTTGCGGAAATAGGTGCTTTCGTAACGGTCAAAGAAAACAAATAATCCGAACCCATCTCCTATCGGAAACAAGTTCGGATTATATTGGTTTGGTGCCGGTGGTGGGACTCGAACCCACACGGGGGATTAGCCCAACGGATTTTGAGTCCGTCACGTCTGCCAATTCCATCACGCCGGCACGTATTGGATATTATACCATACTTCCGTGGAGGAGGCAATACCCCGGCCGGGGTTTTTGCGGGGCGGTTTTCTCCGGCTGCGCCGCTCATCCGTCCTGCCGCCGCTTTTCCATCACGAAGTTCGTCATCCGCACGCCGTGGCGCTCCACCCGCTGCTCCCGGATCACGCGGTACCCCCTGGCCTCAAAAAACGGCCGGGCCGTGATGGAGGCGTGGGTGGTGATCACGGGCGCGTCCACCGCCCGCTCCAACCGGCCCAGCAGCGCCGTGGCGATGCCCTGCCCCTGACGGTCCCTGTGCACGTACAGCCTGTCGAGATAGCCCGTGCCGTCGATATCCCCGAAGCCCACGATAAGGCCCTCGCCCTCCACCGCCACCAGCGAATGGTGCGCCAGCAGGGACCGGTTCCAGCGGTCCCGGTCCGGCGCGCCATCGGCCCAGGCGTCCAGCTGCTCCGGGGAATAGTCGGCGGCGTTCACCGCGTGCACCGTATCATAAAACAGCGCCGTGATCTGCGCAAGGTCCCCCGGCTCATACCTGCGGATCTTCATGCGGTACCTCCTCTTTCGGGGCGCGCGGGCGCGCGGCTTTCCCCCGGCCCGCCGGCAGCGGGGGCAGGACCTTCACGCGCTTGAAGCGCTTGAGTTTTCTGCGCACGTATTCCTCCGCCAACGGCAAATCGGCCAGCGGGCAGCGCATAGCCAGCACCTGCCAGTACCGGGGATGGAAAAACAGCAACGTTGCCCCCTCACGCCACACGCGCACCCGGCGGATGCTCTCCCAGGGCAGTGTCACGCGCCGAACCAGCATAAGCCCTTCCAGCGGCGGACGGTCGTCCCCGGCCGCGAGCCGCTCCACGATCTCCGGGGTGGTGAAGCGCGCGTAGAGCCGCAGCGCGCCGCAGCCCTCCGGCACGTAGACGCGGGCATGGACTCCCTGCCGGTCCAGAACGAAATGCACGCGCTCCGGGCCGCGCAGCAGCATCAGCGCCAGCAGCGCCGCCAGCATCCCGGCGAGCAGGCCCAGCATCACCCACAGGAAGCCCTGCCGCAGCAGCGCCGTCACACCCGCCGCCCCGGTGGCCGAGGCCTCGGCCGCCAGCACGGCCGCCAGCGCCACCAGCCACGCCGGCAGCGCCACGCGCAGCACATCGTTCCAGGAAAACCAGTCCGTCACGGGGTTTCGGATGATGCCGAAGGACAGCTGCTCCCCGGTTTTGGGGAGCCTTCCCCCGCAGTAGGGGCAGCTTTCGCCCAGGGGCGTTTCCGTGCGGCATTTACGGCAATAATTGACCAGCGGCATGGGCCACGACCTTTCCGTTTTTTGGGACGCATGCCCTCGCGCCCGGCGGGCATGCTTTTCCATGAGGTGATCGCAACATGAACGCATTTTCCACCCTGCGGGATCTGGTCGAAAACGACCCCGCCAGCAAGCAGCTCTTTGACCGCCTGCCGCCCGACGCGCAGGTAGCGCTGCAGGAGCAGCGGCAGGAGATCTGCACCTATGCGGACCTGGAGCGCGCGGCCGCAAGTTTTGAGCGCCGCGGGCGCGGCTGGTAGGCAATTTGGCGGCCGGCAGCTCATAGGCTGTAGGGACATCACCCCGAAAGGAGAACCTCTATGGCCGAACAAAACGGTACCAACACAGGCAAATGCGCCGAGGAGTACGTCGTCAAGCGGGGCGACAGCTTCTACCTGATCGCGCACAAGCTGGGCGTACCCCTGCGTGACCTGCTGGCCGCCAACCGCGACATTCACCCCGCCCGCCTGATGGTGGGCGACGTGCTGTGCGTGCCCCGCGAGGAGGACGATTCCCCGCAGACGGGCGGGCTGGGCGGCTCCGGCACGACCCAGACCACGCAAGCCACCGGCACGACTCCGTCCACCGGCACAACCCAGACCACCCAGGCCACCGGCACGGCTCCGTCCACCGGCACGACCCAGACCACGCAAACCACCGGCACGGCTCCGTCCACCGGCATGACCCAGACAACCCAGGCCACCGGCGCGGCTCCGTCCACCGGAACGACCCAGTCCACGCAAAACACCGGCACGACTCCGTCCACCGGCACAACCCAGACCACCCAGGCCACCGGCACGGCTCCGTCCACCGGCATGACCCAGACCACGCAAACCACCGGCACGACCCAGACCACGCAGGTTACCGGCATGGCTCAGGCCACCGGCACCACCCAGACCACGCAGGTCACGGGCACGGTTCAGGCTACCGGCACAACCCAGGCCACGGGCGCGACCCAGGCTACCGGCACGACCCAGGCCGTCCAGCCGACCTGCATGACCGGCCAGATCGCCCCGGACACCACCCTTTCCTGCACCGAGGACGAACAGTGGACCGTGCAGAAGGGGCAGACCGTATCCGACCTGCAGCTGCGCGGGCTGGTGAGCCGCCACACGCTGGAGACGGCCAACCCCGGCGTGGACTTCGAAAATCTGCGTGTGGGCCAGAGCGTGTGCATCCCCAAGGACAACGTGCCCTGCGAGCTGCCGGAAACCTATACGCTGGCCGCCACCGAAACGCTGGAGGCCGTGGCCATGCGCTTCAACCTGCCCGTGGCCAGCCTGCTGCGCGCCAATCCGTGCCTGGCCCCGCAGGACTTTGAAGGGGGCGTCACGGTCATTCTGCCAAGGTAAACGCTCACCCGGCCTCGCGGATGAGGCGGGCCACCAGCTGCTCGATATGCTGCCGGGCGGCCTGCGCGGAGAGCAGCTCGTCCTCCGGGGCGGGCGGCTCGTCGCCCATGAGGCCCACGAACTGGCTCACCTTCAGGCCCAGCGCGTCCTGCATGTCCTGATCGCTTCCGCCCTGGGACACCAGATAATAGCACAGGATGGAGTCCGTCTGGCCCATGCGGTGGGCGCGGTCCTCCGCCTGGCTGTGCACGGCGGGCGACCAGTCCAGCTCGCCAAAGACCACGCAGCTGGCGCGCTGCAGGTTCAGACCCGCCGCCGCGCGCAGCGACAGGCAGCACAAATCGGTACGCCCCGCCATGAAGCGCTCCACCGAGCGCTCCTTCATGGCGGGCGTTTCGCGTCCGGTGATGAAGGCCGGCGAATACGCCTTAAGCTCCTTTTTGTACAGGTCCATCACCTGATGATGATGGGCGAAGAGCAGCACCCGCTCGCCCGCGTCCAAAAGCGCGCGCACGAACTGCGCCACATAGGGCGCCTTGGCCATGCCGGTGGCCTGCCGCTCACCGCTCTCCACCGCCATCTTCCACAGGGCGCGCTGGGAGGGGGCGGCCGCCTCGTCGTTTTTCAGCTGGGCGAGCGTCGCGCGCACGGGCTCCATCAGGCGGCGATACACCGCGTCGTCGCTTTCCACGGGCATGACCAGCCGGCGCTTGGGCGGCAGCTCCGTGAGCACGTCGCGCTTGGTGCGCCTGAGCATGAGGCCCTCCTCACGCAGCTTTTCGCCCAGCAGCTCCGGCTTGGCCACGATCTGATTGCCGTAGCCGTAGCACCATTCGCGCGTGAAGCTCTCGTAATCGCCCAGAAAATGAAAGTCCAGTATGTTGACGACGTTCCAGATCTCCGCGCCGCGGTTGTAGATGGGCGTGCCGCTGAGGCCCACCACGCGGCGGGCCGCCCCGGCCAGGAGGCTTGCGGCGGAGTATTTCTCGGTGCCGCTGTTGCGCAGCTCCTGAATTTCGTCAAAGATCACGGTGGGGATGGCGCATTCGGGCAGCGCCTCCTTCCAGCCGCGCAGCAGCAGATAGTGCATCAGGTAGATATCCGCCGGGGGCAGGGCATAGGGCTTGAGGCCGTGGATCACATGCACCGACAGGGGGCTTCCGTCCGGGCGGCGCACGAAGCGCGCGATCTCGTTTTCCCAGTTGCGAAGCAGGTGCGGCGGGGCCACCACCAGCGCCGGATATGCGCCCGTCTGCGCCAGCATCGCAAGCGCCTGCACCGTTTTGCCAAGGCCCATCTCATCGGCCAGCAGCGCCCGGTCCGTGCGCAGAAGAAACGCCAGCCCCTCCTGCTGAAAGGGCGTCAGCGTGCCGGTAAAGACCGACGGGCTGGGCTCCACGCGCTCGGGCATCCGCCGCGCCGTCTCGCGGCGCACCACGTATTCCCGCGCGTCGGTCAGCGCCTGCTCCCAGCGCTCCCGGTCCGCGGCGCGCACGGCCAGCGGGTAGCGCAGCATCAGCCAGTTGAGGTCCCCTACGATGCGCCGGTGCGCCGGGAAGCGCGCCTCGCCCCGGCGGCCGCTCTCCGACCCCGGAAACAGCCGCTTGCACAGCTCCGTCACGCCCGGGTCGCCCCGGACCACCCAGCAGTCCCGGCGGCGGTTGTAGCTGAGCGTGCCGTAGGTGCGGTGCGCGCCCCCTTCCTCCGGCTGCGCGCCGTCCGTGTCCAGAAGATAGGGCGGGATCAGCGAAACATCCTCATTCACGGCAGCGCCACCCCCCACAGGCGGTTCAGCGCCACCCCGCGCACGGGCTTGCCGTGCAGGCGGGCCGGAAGCGGCACCGCGCGCTCGGTCAGCACCACCAGCGCCTCCACCCCTTGGCAGGCGGCGTAGCGGTCCAGCTGGCGGCGCAGGGCGGCGGGGTCGGGCCGGCCCTTCTTGATCTCCACGCCCACGCCGCCCACCAGATAGTCGATGCGGCAGCCGGGGGCGAGCAGGGCCTCATGCACCGCGGGCAGGCCCGCGGCGCTGAGGCATTCCCCCACCCGCAGGTGAAGGTCCGCCTCATAGGGCGCAAAGGGAGACCTGAGCGTGCCCAGCGCGTCCAGCACCCTGTCCAGCATGCCCCGGCCTCCCTTCCCTGCCGCTTCATCGGCGCGGAGGGCACGTAGGTGCCCTCAGACCGTTAAAAAACCCCTGATGTTGGGGAGAGACGCGTTTCTTGCGTCCCGGTTGCTCAATCATTCGCGCTTCCCTTCGCGCCTTCGGACGCTCGCAACGCTCGCATAAAATGCTGCGGCATAAGGCTTTGGGGCTCTGCCCCAAACCCCGGCAGGCGTGAAGGGAAGCGCGTGCCCTGTGGGCACTTGGGCCGAAGGCCCAAAGCGACCCGAAGCGGGGCAGCGAAACCATGCGCGCGACCGTCAGGGAGTGCGCGTGATTGAGCAACCGGGAAGCCCCCTGCACCCCGCACTTTGTCAACACCCTGAGAGCACGCATGCGCCCTTCGCCCGCGGGCGTTCCTTACAACTCGATGCGCCTGTTCTGCCGGCTCTCGCGGTACATCACGAACCGGCGGCCGATGCACTGCACCGGCTCGGCGTGCACGCGGGCGCAGAGCTCCTCCAGCGCCTCGCGGGCGGTGAGCTCGCAGCCCTGCTGCACGGCGCACTTGATCAGCTCGCGCGCCTCCAGCGCGTCGTAGGCCTCCTTGACGGTGTTGTCGGTGATGCCTTCCTTGCCGATGTAGAGGATGGTGTCGAGGGTATTGGCCATGCCGCGAAGGCTGGCGCGCTGTTTGCTGGTAAGCATGACGTACTCCTTATTCGATGAAGTCAAATTCCATGTCGCCGATGGAAACGGTGCTGCCCTCGCCCGCGCCCTTGTCGCGCAGGGCCTGGATGATGCCGCGGTCGCGCAGCGTGCGGTGGAACCAGTTGAGGCTTTCCTCGTCGTCGAAGTTGACGCTGTCCACAAAGCGCTGCATGGCCGCGCCCTCCACGTAGAAGGTGTTGTTCTCGCGGCGGATGGTGAAGCCGTCGTCCGGGAGGACGTGGCTCTCCTCCGCCTCCTCGGCCTCGAACACGCGCGGCGGCGGAAGCTCCCCAAGGAGCTGAACCACCCGGTCCAGAAGCGCGTCGAAGCCGCGGTTTTGCGCGGCGCTGACGGGAAAAGCCTCGTAGCCCATCGCCTCAAGCGCCTGCTTGAGGCGCTGAATCTCGCCGTCCTCGTAGATGAGGTCGCACTTGTTGAGCACCACCAGCTGGGGGCGGCCCTCCGGCTCGCCGTACTTGGCCAGCTCCCCGTTGATGATGCGGAAATCCTCCAGCGGGTCGCGCCCCTCGCTGCCGGAGGCGTCCACCACATGGAGCAAAAGCCGCGTGCGCTCCACATGGCGCAGGAAGTCGTGCCCCAGGCCCACGCCCTCGCTGGCGCCCTCGACGAGGCCGGGAATATCGGCCAGGACGAATTCGGTTTCGTAGCGCCGGGCGATGCCCAGATTGGGCGTGAGGGTGGTGAAGTGATAGTTGGCGATCTTGGGCCGGGCGGAGGTGAGCACGGAGAGGATGGTGCTCTTGCCCACGTTGGGGAAGCCCACCAGCCCCACGTCCGCGATGGTTTTCAGCTCCAGACGGAACACGTGCGCCTCGGTGCGGATGCCGGGCTTGGCGAAGTTGGGGGCCTGACGCGTGGGCGTGGCGAAGTGCTGGTTGCCAAAGCCGCCCTGTCCGCCGCGCAGGAGCACCTTGCGCTCGCCCGGCTGGCTCATGTCGGCCACCACGGCCCCGTCCTCCTCGCGCAGGAACACTGTGCCCACCGGCACCTTGATGATCAGATCCTGCCCGCGCTTGCCATGGCAGCGCCCGGCCGCGCCGTCCGCGCCGTTTTCGGCCAGATACTTGCTGTGGAAGCGAAAATCCAGCAGCGTGTGCATGTTGGGGTCGGCGTAGAGGACGACGTTGCCGCCGTTGCCGCCGTCGCCGCCGTCCGGGCCGCCGTTCTGCACGAATTTCTCCCGGTGGAACGACACGCAGCCGTTGCCCCCGTTGCCCGCCTTGGCGGTGATTTTGACCCGGTCCACAAAAGACGCCATGTGCTCTACTCCTTCTTTAATTACAATCCTTGCGCGTTTCCTACGCCTGCGCCGCGCCGCCCTTTGCCGCCCGGCGCGCGGGCGCGGGGGTCGTCACCGCGCCGCCCGCGGCCCTCGCCGCCTTGCACAGCGGCCGGAGCGCGCAGGTGCCGCACTCGGGGCCCCGCGCGTGGCATACGCGCCGCCCATGGAAGATCAGCCAGTGGTGCGCGGCCACCCAGTCCTTTTTAGGAATGGCCTTCTGCAGCTGGCGCTCGGTCTCCTCGACGGTCTTGGCGTCGGCCAGCCCCAGCCGGTTGGACACGCGGAACACGTGCGTATCCACCGCGATGGTGGGCACGCCGAAGGCGTTGGCCAGCACGACGTTGGCGGTCTTGCGCCCCACGCCGGGCAGCGCGGTGAGCGCCTCCATGGTGCCGGGCACCTCGCCGCCGTGGTTTTGCATGATGAGGCGGCAGGCGGAGACGATGTTGGCGGCCTTGGTCTTGAAGCCGCAGCTCTTGACCATCGGGTACACGTCCTCCACGGTGGCGGCGGCCATGTCGCGCACCGTGGGGTAGCGCTCAAAGAGCGCGGGCGTCACCTTGTTGACCTGCTTATCGGTGCACTGGGCCGAGAGCATCACGGCCACCAGCGTTTCGTAGGGGTTGCGGAAGTGCAGTTCGGGCCCCGCGTCGGGATACAGCGCGCGAAGCCCTTCCAGAATGGCCTTTTTGCTGATTCGCATGGGGGTGCGGCTTCCTTTCTCGTATCGTCCTGATGCGCCGCGCAAGCGGGCACCGTGTTATTGTACAGGATAACGCGCGGGGTTGCAAGTGCCGCGCCGCTTACGCGTCCCAGTCGCAGCTCGCGGTCAGCCGGCGGGCCAGCGCCTCCAGCCCCTCGCGGTCGCTTTCGTCAAAGCGGCCGGGCAGCGGGCTGTCCACGTCCAGGACGCCCAGCAACCTGTCCCCGTCAAGCAGCGGCACCACGATTTCACTGCGGGAAGCCGCGTCGCAGGCGATATGGCCGGGGAAGACGTGCACGTCCGGGACCACCTGGGTTCGCCTCTCGCGCGCCGCCGCGCCGCACACCCCGCGCGCAAGCGGAATGCGCACGCACGCCGGCATGCCCTGGAACGGCCCCAGCACCAGCATGCCCTGTTTGTAAAGGTAGAATCCCGCCCAGTTGAGGTCGGGCAGGGCGTGATAGATCAGCGCGGCCGCGTTGGCCAGGTTGGCCAGGGCGTCCCGCTCGCCCTCCATCAGCGCGGAAAGCTGGCCGCCAAGCAGGCGGTAGCACGCCCCCTTGTCCCGCGGGTATTCCATCCGCTGCCATGCCGCCATGCGCCCCGCCTCCCACAATGTTTTTTTCCCGGCCCAGTATATCACAAAACACCGGTTTCAGCATCCATGTTTCCGGGTAGAATACATCCGGTACGCACATTCAAAGGAGGAATGACCATGGCGCTTGATCCCACCGCTCTTTTCAACCTCAGCTACGGCCTGTATGTGCTGACCGCCCGTGAGGACGGCCGCGACTGCGGCTGCATCGTCAACACCGTTACCCAGCTGACCGAAAACCCCACGCGCATCGCGCTCAGCGTCAACAAGCAGAACTTCACCAACGAGGTGATCCAGCGCACAGGTGTCTTTAACATCAGCGTCCTGACCGAGGCGGCCACGATGGACCTGTTCCGTCACTTCGGCTTCCAGAGCGGCCGAGACGTGGACAAATTCGCCGGCCGGACCGACCCGACGAGCGAAAACGGCCTGCGCTACATTGGCGGCCCCGCCAACGCCCTGATTTCGGGCAAGGTGGAGCAGGCCATCGACTGCGGCACCCACATGCTCTACATCGCGCTGGTCACCGAGGCCCGCAAGCTCTCCGACGCGCCCTCCATGACCTACGCCTACTATTTCGCCAACGTCAAGCCCAAGCCCCAGCCCAAGCCCGCCGAGGACAAACCCCGCCGCGGCTTCGTGTGCCGCATCTGCGGCTATTTCTACGAGGGCGACGAGCTGCCCCCGGACTTCATCTGCCCCCTGTGCAAGCACGGCGCGGCCGATTTCGAGCCCGTGGGCTTCTGATCCCCGCACCCCCTTTGCCCCCCACCGGCGGCAAAGGGGGTTTTCTTAGCGGAAAAGCGGCTGTACAAAAGCGGAAAAAACGAATATAATACCCCTGTGTTCCGCTCAAAGGCGGCGATTTTTTCCCATGAGGCAGGAGGTCCAGCGTGCAAGCCGCAAACAAACCCGCGTTCCACAGGCGTTCCATCAAGCCCGAGCGTTTTCTGGCCCTGGGCTTTTTCCTGCTGATCGTGGCGGGCGGATTCGTGCTCACTTTGCCCGTGTCCTCCGCCGACGGGCGGACCGTGGGCATCCGCCAGGCGATGTTCTCCGCCACCTCCGCCGTGTGCGTCACGGGCCTGTCCATCGTGGACGTGGGCGTGGAGCTGTCCTTTTTCGGGCAGGCGGTGCTGCTTATGCTCATTCAGGTGGGCGGGCTGGGCTTCATGGCCTTCGCCACGCTGATCATGGTGGCGCTGGGGCGGCGCATCTCGCTGCGGGACCGCATGATCCTGCGCGACGCCATGAACCAGGAGGCGCTCAGCGGCATGGTGCGGCTCACGCTTGCGTTTTTCCTGATCGCGCTGGTGGTGGAGCTGTGCGGCGCGCTGCTGCTCATGACGCGCCTCATCCCGCTCTACGGGCCCGCGCGGGGCGTGTGGCAGAGCCTGTTCACATCGGTGAGCGCGTTTTGCAACGCGGGGTTTGACCTTTTCGGCGGGTACCGAAGCCTGACGCATCTTCAGCACGAGCCCGTGATCCTGCTGACGCTGGGCGGCCTCATCCTGGTGGGCGGACTGGGCTTCCCGGTGATTCTGGAATGCCTTGGCGCGCGCTTTCGCTGGCGCAAGCTCCCCCTGCACGCCAAGCTGGTGCTGACCGTGACCGCCGGGCTGATCGCCTTTGGCACGCTGTCCATCCTGGCGCTGGAGTGGGACAACCCCCGCACGCTGGACGGCGGGCTCACGGTCTGGCAGAAGCTCTACAACAGCCTCTTTCAGTCCATCACCTTCCGCACGGCGGGCTTTGCCTCGCTGGACCAGGCGTCCCTGACCGACCCCAGCAAGCTGATCGGCTCGGTGCTGATGTTCGTGGGCACGTCCTCCGCCTCCACGGGCGGCGGCGTGAAAACCACCACGGCCGCTTTGCTGGCGCTGGTGGTGATGCAGGTGGTGCGCGGGCATGAGCGCATCACGGTCTTCAAGCGCGAAATCTCCGCCGATACGGCGCGCCGGGCCGTGACCATCGTGCTGATTGCGTTTTCGGCCATCTTGATCGCCACGTGCGCTATCAGCGTGATCGAGCGCGGACGGGGACACGACTTTCTGGATCTTCTCTTTGAAACCACCTCGGCCTTCAGCACCACGGGGCTGTCCAGCGTGAACACCACCACGCTCACCCCCGCCTCGCAATGGCTGCTGATGCCGCTGATGTATTTCGGCCGCGTGGGTCCGCTCACGCTGGCCTACGCGCTGGCCAACCGTCTGGAAAGCCGGCGCGCCAACCGCGTGCATTACCCCGAGGAAAAGATCATGATCGGCTGACGGGAAAGGATGGTACCTCCATGAAAAGCAAGCAGTTTCTGGTGCTGGGCCTGGGCCGCTTCGGCGCGAGCCTCGCCAAGACCCTCTGCGACCTGGGCCAGGAGGTGCTGGCCGTGGACGCCGACGAGGAGCTGGTCAATAACATCGCCCCCTATGTGACGCAGGCCATGCAGCTGGACGCCACGGACGAGACGCTGCTGGCGTCGCTTGGCGTGAAGAACTTCGACGCCGCCATCGTCAGCATCGGCCAGAACACGCGCGACAGCATTCTGGTGTGCGTGCTGCTCAAGGAGCTGGGCGCGCCCTACCTGGTGGCCAAGGCCAACGACGACCTGCACGCCAAGGTGCTGCGCAAAATCGGCGCGGACCGGGTCATCTTTCCCGAGCGCGACATGGGCGCGCGGCTGGCGCGGTCCATCATCACGCCCAACGTGCTGGAGCTGATGAACCTGAGCGACGACTATCAGATCATGGAGATCCGCGTGCCGGAGCGCTGGGTGGGCGATACCATCATCGGCGTGAACGTCCGGCGCAAATATGGCGTCAACATTCTGGCTATTCACCGCGCGGACCGCTTTCTGGTATCGCCCGCGCCCGACATGGCCTTCGTGGAAGGGGATACGCTTCTGGTGATGGGCAAGCGCGAGGATATCGAGCGTCTGGACGCATAAGCCCGTCCCATCCGGCATAGAGCTTACCATACCATGTTTTTTCACGAAGGGAGCGTCAAGCCATGAAACCCACGAAGCCCGGCTATTTCGATCGCGAGGAATGCCGCCCCTTCTATCACCGGGGCGGGGACAACGGCATCCTGCTCGTGCATGGCTTCACAGGCAGCGCGGCGCACATGCGCCCTCTGGCGGACGAGCTGGCCCGGCGCGGGCGCACCGTGCGCACCATCAACCTGCCCGGCCATGCCCAGACCGAGGAGGACATGGGCCGCGCGGACTGGCAGAGCTGGCTTCAGGCCGTCAAGCAGGCGTGCCTGGAGATGATGGGCGAGTTGCGCGTATTCACCGTATGCGGCCTTTCGATGGGCGGCGTGCTGGCGCTGATGGCGGCCGAGCAGATGAAGGTGGACGGCTGCGTGCCCATCTCCGCGCCCATGGCGGTGAAAAACCGCTTTCTGCATCTGGCCGGACCTGCCTCGCTATTCATAAAGCGCATCTCCTGGGGCGACCCCGGAAACCGCGCGAGCCTGGTGGACCCGGCCTACGATTTCGGCTACACGGGCTTTCCCACGGCCAAGGGGGCGGATTTGAACCGCCTGATCCGCCTGGCCCGGCAGAACCTGTTCAACCTCACCTGCCCCATCCTGTGCGTGCAGAGCGACGCGGACGAAACCATCTGGAAGGGCAGCGCCGACTGCATCCTGGAGGGCGTGAGCAGCGAGGTGCGGCAAAAGCTGTGGCTGAGCGGCATGCCGCATGTGTGCACCCTTTCCAAAGAGCTGCCCGCCATCGTGGCCGCGGTGGACGCCTTCATGGACCGCGTGGAGGCGGAAAAGGAGGGGTAACGCGGGCCGTTTCGCCTCCCGCTGCACAGGCCGCATGGGCCGTTCCGGACACGGGCGTTCCCTCCCTCGCGGAGGAGCGCCCTTTTTCTGTGCGCTTCCTCCCATCCCTTCCAGCCGGCCAGCCTTGCATCTGCCGTGTTCTGTGGTATAATGGTCGTGTGTGTGATTTTGCCATGACGGCTTGAGGGGGCGGCTGTGTGACTTCGACAAGTCCCAGAATAAAAAAACCGGCGCGCACGCTTCTGTGGGCGCTTCTTGACGTGCTGCTCGTCAACGCTTCGTTGTTTCTGGCGCAGGTGGTGCGGTATTCGTCCAATATTTCCTACAGCTTCTTTGAAAATTCCATCCGCCTGGCGCCTGCCATGACGGTCATTTTTCTGCTGGTGTTCTGCGGCTTTGGCATGTACCGCACGATGTGGCAGTACGCCTCCGCAAACGACGTGCTGCGCATCGCCCTGGCCACGCTGGCGGCGTCGCTGATTACCTACCTGTTCTCCCTGGCGGCCAACGCCTTTGTCAGGCCGCAGAACCTGTTCCGGCTGCACCGGATGGTCTACCTGCTGTTTTGGATCATTTCCATGGCGATGGTGGGGGCCTCCCGGCTTTTGTACCGCATTGTGGTCACGCGCGAGCGCTTCGCGCTCCTGTCCACGCCGCGCGACGATGTGCGCCGCGTGATGGTGGTGGGCGCGGGCTGGGCCGGCGCGAGCATCGTGCATGAGATGCAGCGCGGCAGCTACGGCAACCGCGCGCCCGTGCTCGTGGTGGACGACGACCGCATCCGCACCGGCTCGGAGCTCAGCGGCGTGCCCGTGGTGCGCGGGTCGGGCAACATCCTCAAGCTCGCCAGCGATTACCGCGTGGATGAAATCATCATCGCCATCGCCACCCCCAAGGGCGATCTCAAGCCCCTCATTGAAAAGTGCCTGGCCACCGGCTGCCGCGTGCGCCGCCTCGCCCCCCTGCAGGAGCTGGGAAGCGACGCCGCCGTGCCCACCGCGCTGGTACGCGACGTCAACATCGGCGACCTGCTGGGCCGCCCCGAGGAGCAGCTGGACATGACGCCGGTCGCCGCGTTCTTCCGCGGGAAAACCGTGCTCATCACCGGGGGCGGCGGGTCCATCGGCAGCGAGCTGTGCCGGAGGCTTCTGCCGCTGGAGCCGGAGCGGATCATCCTCTATGATATCAGCGAAAACTACATGTACGACCTCTTCAGCGAGCTCAAGCTCCTCTACGGCGACGCGCTCAAGGAAAAGCTCATCCTCTGCGTGGGCTCCATCCGCGACGCGCAGCGCCTGGACGAGATCTTCGCGCGCTACCGGCCTGAGGTGGTGCTCCATGCCGCCGCGCACAAGCACGTGCCCCTCATGGAGGACTGCCCCGACCAGGCGGTGAAAAACAACGTATTCGGCACGTGGCTGACCGCGCAGGCCGCGGTGCGCCACGGCGTGAAGCGCTTCGTGCTCATCTCCACCGACAAGGCCGTCAACCCCACCAACGTCATGGGGGCGACCAAGCGCCTGGCCGAGATGATTATCGAGGCCCTCAACGCCCAGACCGAGACGGAATTCACCGCCGTGCGCTTCGGAAACGTGCTGGGCTCCCACGGCAGCGTGGTGCCGCTCTTTGAGCAGCAGATCCGCGCGGGCGGGCCGGTGACGCTCACCCACCCGGACATCATCCGCTATTTCATGACCATCCCCGAAGCCGCCTGCCTGGTGCTCAAGGCCGCCAGCATCGCCAAGGGCGGGGAGCTGTTCGTGCTGGACATGGGCCAACCGGTCAAGATCCGCGAGCTGGCCGAGCGCATGATCCAGCTCTACGCCCCGCACGACGGCCGCAAGGTGGAGATCGTATACGTGGGCCTGCGCCCGGGCGAGAAGCTCTACGAGGAGCTGCTGCTCGCGGGCGAGGGCATCGCCAAGACGGAGAGCGAAAAGATTTTCGTGGCCAAGCCCGAGCTGGTGGACAAGCCCACGCTGGACGCCATGCTGGCCCGCCTGAAGCGCTGCCTGGACGAGGGCGGCGATATGCTGGCCTGCCTGCATGAGCTGGTGCCCACCTTCAAGGAGGCCGATCAGGTCAACAGCGCCCGCACCGCTGCTGCCGGGCAGGCCGCCGCCGTATGACCCCGCATGAATCCCTGATGCGGCTGGCGCTGGAGGAGGCCGGGGCCGCCTTCCGCGAGGGCGAGGTGCCCGTGGGCGCGGTCGTGGCGAAGGACGGCCGGCCCGTGGCCCGCGCGCACAACCTGCGCGAGCAGACCGGCGACCCCACCGCCCATGCCGAGCTGCTGGCCATCCGCGAGGCGGCGCGCGTATTGGGCGCGCGGCGGCTGACCGGCTGCACCCTGTATGTGACGCTGGAGCCCTGCCCCATGTGCGCCGGGGCCATGGTGATGGCCTGCCTGGACCGCTGCTATTTCGGCGCGCGCGACGCGCGTCAGGGCTGCTGCGAAAGCGTGTACGCCCTGCCCGGCGATCCCGCGTTCTATCACCGGCTGCCCTGCGTGGGCGGGCTGATGGAGGAGGAGGCCGCCGCCCTTCTCAGGCGCTTTTTTCAGGCCCGCCGCTCTACCGAAGAAGGAGGAACCCCATGACCATCGACACCATCGTGACCGATCTGGACGATACCCTGCTGGACGGCAGCGGCCAGCTGAGCGCCTATACCATCGAGGTGATGGCCGAGGTCAAGCGACGCGGCATCCGCCTGATTCCCTGCAGCGGCCGCACGCACGCCAGCATGTATCCCTTTCTGGCGAAGCTGGATACGGGCCTGCCCTACATCGGGGGCAACGGGTCGGAGATCGTGGGGGCGGATCACCGCCTGATCGAGCAGCTGACGCTGGATGTGGAGCTGGCGCGCGAGATCTGCGCCTTCCTTGTGGAAAACGGGCTGTACGTGCAGGTCTACACCGACGAGGCCTTCTACTATTCCGCGGAGTGCGACATCGCCCGCCGCTACAAGCAGTCCTCCGGGATGAAGGGCGTGGCCGTGGGCGACCTGTGCGCGTTTCTGGACTTTGCTACGCCCAAGGTGCTCAGCGTGGGCGAGCCGGAGGACGTGCTTCGCCTGATGCCTCTGGCCAACGAGCGTTTTCTGGGCCGTGCCACCTTCACCATGAGCAAGCCCTATTTTCTGGAGGCCGAGCCGCCGGGAGCCACCAAGGGCGAGGCGCTTTTGCGCCTGGCGGACCGCATCGGCATCGTGCCGGAGCGCACCGTGGCCTTTGGCGACAGCCTCAACGACAAGAGCCTTTTGGCCTTCACCCCCAACAGCGTGGCCATGGCCAACGCCATCCCCGAGCTGCGCCAGGCGGCGGCCTACGTCTGCCGCCCCAACACGGAGGACGGCGTGGCCCGCTTCGTGGCGGAGCACATCCTGTAAGGAGGCGCCGGAATGATCGACCTGGAGGACTTTCGCACCAAGCTGGGCCTGGAGCTGCTCGGCCCCACGACCAAAAAGCAGCTGGACATCAACGTGACCGACATCAACCGGCCCGGCATGCAGTTCTGCGGATTTTACGAATACTTTGCCCACGAGCGCGTGCAGGTGATCGGCAAGGTGGAGATGACGTACCTGGAGTCGCTGGAATCGCGCATGCGCCGCCCCGTGCTGGAAAAGTACATGAGCTATCCCATCCCCTGCATCATCACCTGCTGGGGCATGACCCCTCCGCGCGACCTGCTGGAGATCGCCCGCGCGCATGACGTGCCGGTATTCCAGAGCAAGCTCAAAACCACCAAGTTCTCGTTGCAGGCCATCATGTACTTAAACCGCGTGCTGGCCCCGCACATCACCCGCCACGGCGTGCTGGTGGACGTCTACGGCGTGGGCATTCTGCTCACGGGCGAAAGCGGCGTGGGCAAGAGCGAGGCCGCGCTGGAGCTGGTCAAGCGCGGGCATCAGCTGGCCGCCGACGACGTGGTGGACATCTGCCGCGTGGCTGACGACCGCCTCATCGGCGAATCGCCGGAGATGGTGCGCCACTTCATGGAGATCCGCGGCATCGGCATCATCGACATCCGCGCCATGTACGGCGTGGGATCGGTCATCGTCAGCAAATCCATCGACATGGTCATCCACATGGAAAAGTGGGACTCCTCCAAGGAATACGACCGCCTGGGCCTCACGGAGGAAACCGTGACCATTCTGGGCGTGAAGGTGCCCTACCAGACCATGCCCGTCCGGCCGGGACGCAATCTGGCCATCATCATCGAGGTGGCCGCGCGCAACCTCAGCCTCAAGCGCATGGGCTACAGCGCCGCGCATGAGCTGGACCGCCGCCTCAATGAGCTGATCGCGCAGAACTCCGGAAATCATACCTGAGACAACAGGGAGGCTTTTCTATGGTCTATATCGGCATTGATCTGGGCGGCACCGGCATCAAGATCGGCGTGGTGGACGAAAGCGGCGCCATTCTCTCCCAGGGCGAAACCCCCACGCTGGCGGGCCGCCCCTACGAGGACATCATCGCGGACATGGGCCGCTGCATGCTGGATGTGATGGCGCGCGGCGGCTTTGAGGAAAAGGACATCGCCTCCATCGGCGTGGGCATCCCCGGCGTGGCCGATGAAAAGACGGGCCACGTGATCTTCTGCACCAATCTGGGCTGGAGCGACGTGCCGCTGCGCACCGAGCTGCAAAAGTACCTCAACAAGCCCGTCTACATCGACAACGACGCCACCGTGGCCGGCTTTGCCGAGAGCATCTGCGGCGTGAGCGCGGGCTGCCATTCCAGCGTGTTCATGACGCTGGGCACGGGCGTGGGCGGCGGCATCGTGATCGGCGGCCGGCCGTGGAGCGGCTTTCACGGCGTGGGCAGCGAGATCGGCCACATCCCCATGGACATCGGCGGCGAGCCCTGCTCCTGCGGCAACTACGGCTGCCTGGAGCGCTACTGCAGCGCCACGGCGGTCATCCGCATGGGCAAGCAGATGGTGCTGCAGCACCCCGACAGCCTCATGTACGACCTGTGCGGCGGCGACGTGAGCAAGCTGACGGCCAAGATGGTCTTTGACGCGGCCAAGGAGCTGGACGACGTGGCCATGAAGGTCTTTAACCACTACGTGGACTATCTGTGCAAGGCCATCTACACCATCATCGCCTTCCTGGACCCGGAGATGATCGTGCTGGGCGGCGGCATCAGCAAATCGGGCGACTTTTTGCTTAACGCCGTGCGCGAGCGCATCCCCCGCTACCTTTTGTTCAAAACGCTCCCCTACTCGCGCGTGGAGATCGCGCGCCTGGGCGCGGACGCGGGCATGATCGGCGCAGCCATGCTGGGCCGCCACGCCTGAGGGTATTCAGGGCAAAGCACAGACGCAACCCATTTGGGAGGTTTGGAGGGGCCGCGGGCCCTCCAAAGTGAATTCGTATCGCCCGGCTTTGCCGGGCGGGCGGGGAGTTTGCGCCTCCGGCGCAAACATTTCTTAAGCATCTGGCGGAAAAGGCCGGCGCAGCCGGACTTTTTCGACACGCTGATAGAGGAGGCTTCCTTTTCATGTCGGATCTGAACATTCGGGACCTGTATCTCGCGCCCCCGGAGGCGGGCATCAAGGAATGCACCGTATCCGGCTGGGTGCGCACCGTGCGCGACAGCAAGGCGTTCGGCTTCATTGAGCTCAACGACGGCACCTGCTTCAAAAACCTCCAGATCGTCCTGGAGGACGGCCACACCCGCGACTTCGCCAGCGCGGTCAAGATCACGCTGGGCAGCGCCATCCGCGTGACCGGCGAGCTCGTGCTCACCCCCGGCATGAAGCAGCCCTTCGAGGTCAAGGCCTCCCAGGTCGAGGTGCTGGGCCTGTGCGCCCCGGACTTCCCCCTGCAAAAAAAGCGCCATTCCTTTGAGTTCCTGCGCACCATCGCGCACCTTCGTCCCCGCACCAACACGTTTTACGCGGTGTTCCGCATCCGGTCGCTGGCGGCGCAGCTTCTGCACGCCTTCTTTGCCGAGCGCGGCTTTGTGTACGTGCACACCCCCATCATCACCACCAGCGACTGCGAGGGCGCGGGCGAGATGTTTCAGGTGACCACCCTGCCGCTGGACAAGGTGCCCCTCACCCCGGACGGCCAGCCCGATTACACGCAGGATTTCTTCGGCAAGCAGGCCAGCCTGACCGTGAGCGGCCAGCTCAACGTGGAGACCTTCTGCATGGCGTTCCGCGACGTGTACACCTTCGGCCCCACCTTCCGCGCCGAGAAGAGCTACACCCCGCGCCACGCGGCGGAATTCTGGATGGTGGAGCCGGAAATCGCCTTCGCGGACCTCTTTGACGACATGGCCCTGGCCGAGGACATGCTCAAGTACGTCATCTCCGGCGTGCTGGCCAAAGCCCCGCAGGAGATGGCCTTCCTCAACAGCTTCGTGGAAAAGGGCCTCGTCGACCGGCTGAATGCCATCGTAAGCAGCGAGTTCGCCCGCTGCACCTACACCGACGCCATCGACATCCTCCAAAAGAGCGGACAGGCCTTTGAATACCCCGTGTCCTGGGGCATGGACCTGCAGACCGAGCACGAGCGCTACCTCAGCGAAAAGCACTTCGGCCGCCCGGTGTTCGTCTACAACTACCCCAAGGAAATCAAGGCCTTCTACATGCGCATGAACGACGACGGAAAGACCGTCGCCGCCGTGGACCTGCTGGTGCCCGGCGTGGGCGAGCTCATCGGCGGCAGCCAGAGGGAGGAGCGCCTGGATGTGCTCAAAGGCCGCATCGAGGAGCTGGGCATGCGCGAGGAGGACTATTCCTTCTACCTCGACACCCGCCGCTACGGCACCACGCCGCACGCGGGCTTCGGCCTGGGCTTCGAGCGGCTGGTGATGTACCTCACCGGCATGCAGAACATCCGCGACGTGCTCCCTTTCCCCCGCACCACGGGCAGCGCGGAATACTAAGTGGCGAAAAAGTCCGCCTTCAGCGGCCTTTTTCGCCAGGGTTTGCACGTTTCCCCTGCGCCTTCGGCGCGGCCGGGGAAACGTGTAAGGAATGTTTGCGCCCAAGGGCGCAAACTCCCCGCCCGCCCGGCGAAGCCGGGCGATACGAATACACTTTGGAGGGGACGGAGGGAAGCGCCAGCCCTGTGGGCTGTTGCCACCGAAGGTGGCAAAGCGACCCGAAGGAGTCAACCGAAACGAGCGGCGGACGCGGCCAGCGGCCGCCGCGAAGATTGAGGTTGCGGAACTACGGCCCTCCAAACCTCCCGGAAAGGGTTTATCAACAGTCTGACAGCGAAGCGGCGGCGGGCCATGTGGCCTGCCGCCGCTGATTGTTGCACTTGTTGGCGGAGCCGCCCTCCTACAGCCCCGAAACCGCCTTTGCCGCCGCCGCAACCTCCGCCACGGGGGCGGGCGCGTCGGTGATGACGCCCATGGCCTGCAGGATGATGACCAGAATGCCCAGCACCGCCACATACACCGCAAAGCCGTTGAGCGAGACGCGGCTGATGAGCCTGAGGAAGAAGCGGATGGCCAGATAGCCGCTCACGCCGGCCACCGCCATGCCCACCAGAATGGCGGGGAGGTCCGGCCCGATGTTCACGCCCTCCTTCAGCACGTCCATGCCCTCGCTGACCAGGCCGCCCACGATGGCCGGGGCGCTCATCATGAAGCTGAACTTGGCGGCTGTCTCACGGTCCAGCCGCGCGGCCACGCCGCCGAAGATGGTGCTGCCGCTGCGGCTGACGCCCGGCAGCATGCCCACCGCCTGCAGGCAGCCCATGGCCAGCGCCTCGCCCACGCCCACGCGGTGCTTTTCCACGCCGCGCAGCGCGTTTCGCCGGGAGAGCCACTGGGTCAGCACCAGCAGGAGGGCCGTGATGAGGAAGCACACGCCCAGGAGGCTGTTGTGCGTCTCCACATAATCGAGGGGCTTGTCAAAGAGGATCTTCCCCGCCAGCGCGGGCAGCGAGGCGATGAAGAGCAGCACGAGGGTGTGGTTTTTGATGGGATGGGCGATCATCGCCACCCAGTCCTTCCAGAATACGATGGCCACCGCCACCAGCGTGCCCACGTGCAGGAGGATGTTGAACAGCAGCTGGTGCTCCACATCCACGCCGAAAAGCGCCTGCAGGAGATTGAGATGGCCGCTGGAGGAGATGGGCAGAAACTCCGCCAGACCCTGGATCAGGCCCAGAAGGGCCGCGGTCAACACATTCATGCCAGAATCGTTCCTTTCTGTAGCCGGTTCAGAGGCAGTATACACCATTTCCCGGTGGATGTCACGCTTTTTACAGACGCGCCCCTTTCAAAAGTATGGCCCGGCAGGATATAATAGACGCGGGAGGTGACTGGAAATGAGGCGATATCATCGTCTTTTGGGGCTTGTGCTGGTGGTTTTGCTGCTGCTTGCGGGCGCGTGCGCGCGGGCGCAGGAGCAGGTGCAGGCCCTGTTTATCAACGTGGGCAAGGCGGACGCGGCGCTGTTTTTCCTGGATGACCAGCGCTTTCTGGTGGACACCGGCACCAAGGACAGCTACGACCAGCTCGAGCGCGTGCTGGAAGCCTACGGCGTGACCCGGCTGAACGGCGTTGTGATCACCCACACGGACAAGGACCACGTGGGCGGGCTGAAAAAGCTGCTGAAAAGCGAAATTGCCGTGGACCGGGTCTACGCCGGAGCGCTCCACTCCGAAAAGAGCCTGGAGGATCATCCCGTCTACGAGGCCGCGGAAAAATACGCCGTCCCGCTCACCTGGCTTTCGGCCGGAGACAGCATCGCGCTGGAGGGAGGCGGCGCATTTGACGTGCTGGGCCCCCTCACCCAGGATGACGAGCAGGAAAACAACAACTCGCTGGTGCTGCGCCTGACCACCCCGCAGGGCGACATGCTGCTCACCGGCGACATGGAGCTGCCCGAGGAAAGCGAGCTGATCGAGGCGGGGCTGATCTCTCAGGCGGCGGTGCTCAAGGTGGCGCACCACGGCAACGAGGACGCCACCAGCTGGCAATTCGTGCTGCTGGCCCGGCCCCAGTGGGCGGTGATCTCCACCAGCTCGGTCGAAAAGCCGGAGACGCCCAGCAGCAAGGTCCTCTCGCGCCTGTATGACGTGAAGGCCGGCGTGGCCGTGACGCAGGACGCGGAGGTGGGCATTCTGGTGACGCTCAGGGACGGGCAGGCCGGCGCGGAGGCCATCAACTGGCGCTAGCGCACCGGGCCGTGCCGCATCGCATAGGATGGCTTGGCGAAAACCGCTTCGGGAAGCGGATCGCCAAGCCATCCTTTTTGTATCCAGGAGGGGACCCGCTATGCATCATCCGCCCTGCACCTGCCACGCCTGCGGCGAAAAGCCGTCCAGGCCGTGCCCGCCGCCGTGTCCGCCGCCCGCGCCGGACTGCGGCTGCCGCCCATCGCCGCCCTGTCCGCCGCCCTGCCCGCCGCGCGCGCCGGACTGCGGCTGCCGCCCGCCCCGGCCCTGCAAACCCTGCAAGCCGGGCAAGCCGGAAGGCGTGCTCCTACAAAAGATTCTCAGCTGCGACCGCTTAAGCATCTCCTGCCTGTGCGTGGACCTGGCCCTGAGCGGGCTGGACTGCGCCCGGCCGCCGCTTACGCTGATGAGCGTACATGAAAGCGGCGCCCAGCCTTCCTGGACGCCGCTTGGTGAGCCCGACTGCGCCGGGCGCGTGATGGTGCGTGTGACCGTGCCCGTCTGCGCCCAGGTATCGGACGCGTGCGGGCAGCGCTTCGCCGCCACAGGGCAGGTGGACGCGGAAGTCTGCCTGCGCCTGCCCGGCGCCTGCCACGGATATTACAGCCTGTTCCTGCTGCCCTGCGTGCGCCTGTTGTGCGCGGACGGCTGCGCGGAGGGGCCGGTGTTCCACGCGCGGCTGCAGGTGGTGCTGGACGCATACGCCGTCCGGCCGGAGCCGTGCATGCTACGCCGCCCGGAGCCCGCCTGCCCGGACCTGCCGCTCTATCCGCCGCCCATCACACCGGGTCCGCCCTGTTGGCCACAATGCCCAGCAGGCCCGGACCCGTGTGGATGGCCAGCACGGGGCTGACGGACATGATGTAGCTTTCGCCCGTCACATCCAGTTCGCTCCTGAGGCGCTCCATGAGCTTTTCGGCCTCCTCGCGCGCCTTGCCGTTGACCACGGAAAGCTCCGCCCTGGCCCCGCCGAGGAAGCGCTTGACCTCGCCGACCATGGTATCCACCGCGGATTTGTACCCGCGCGCCTTGGCCAGAGTGGCGTAGATGCCCTCGTCGTTGACATAGATGATGGGCTTGATCTGGAGCAGGCTTCCCACCACGCCCTCGACCTTGCCGATGCGCCCGCCCTTGCGCAGAAATTCCAGCGTGCGGATGACGAACATGCCCAGCTGATTTCTGCGCACGGTCTGCGCGCGCTCGATGGCCTCCTCGGGCGTGGCGCCTTCCTCCAGCGCGCGGGCCGCCGCCAGCACCATCATGCCCAGCCCCATCGACAGCGTGCGCGAATCCACCATGTGCACGCGCATGCGGCTTTCAAAATCCTGGGTGATCATGCGCACCATGTTGAACGTGCCGCTCAGGCCCGAGGAGATGGAGATGTGGATCACGTCCGTCACTCCCTCCTGCGCCAGCGATTCGTACAGCGCGCTCACGTCCTCCGGAAGGGGCAGGCTGGTCTTGGGCAGCTCGTGGGTCAGAAGCTCGTAGAGCTCATCCTCCTGAATGTCGATGCGGTCGCGGTATTCCGCGTTCTGGCACACGATGCGCAGCGAAATCATGCGGATGCCGTAGCGCGAAAGCTGCTCGTCGCTCAAATCACAGGAGGAATCCGTTACAATCACGGTTTTACGCGTTGCATCCATTCCCGCTCACCTCTGTCTTGCCGCGGAAACCCGCGGCCTTTCTGTCATCATTCTCAAAACATACCTATTATATCATGCCGGCCCGCGCTGTCAACGCCGCCCGGCGGCGGCGCGGAGTTTTTTTTACATTTGCTTCGCCCCGCGCGCGGCCGCCACCGTTGACAACCCCGTGGGAATGCCTTACTATGGAGGATGGGAATACACGCATACGAATTTTGGAGGCAACGCCGATGAAATCGCTGAAGATGAACCTACGTTGGCTTCTGACCGCCTGCGCCATGGCGGCGGTCTGCGCGATGATCTGCCTGGCGCCCACGGCCCGCGCGGCGGGCGGCGAGGTGTCGGGCTGCGCCTATGTGGACGCCAATGAAAACCTTGTCCATGACGAAAGCGAGCAGCTCATCACGGGCGTGCCCGTCCGGCTGGAGCGGCGCGACGGCGGCGCGTGGACGGAGGCGGCGCGCACCGAGACCGATCTGTACGGCAAGTATGCCTTCACGGGCCTTTCGGCGGGCGAATACCGCGTGATCTGCACGCTCAGCGGGCAGGAGCTCTACGCCGTGAGCGTGGGCACTTCGATGGCGTCGGAGGCCGGCGCCGTCGTGGGCGATGCGGTGACGCTGGAGGAGAGGAAATCCGTATCCGGCGGCGACGTGGGCCTGGCGCCCTCCGCCCGGCTGGCGCTGACCGTTTTTCAGGACAGCAACGGCGACGGCAAGCGCGGCGACTACGACCGCGGGGTGCCCGGCATCGAGGTGACGCTGCTGGAGGGAGAAACGCCGCTGGATTCCACCTCCACCGACAGCGACGGAAAGGCGGCGCTCTACGCGCGCGCCGGCCGCTACACCGTCCGCGTGACGCTGCCCGCGGGCTATGGGATATCCGACGGGAGCGTGCAGAGCCGCACCGTCGATCTGGACGTTTCCTTCGCCACCGGCGAGGAGGAAGCTCTCACCCTGGCCGTGGCCCCCGTGGGCGCGCTGGGCGGCAGGGTGTTTGAGGACATGGACAACGACGGCATCATGGGCGACGGCGACCCCGGCGCGGCGGGCGTGACCGTGCGCATCGAGGGCAACCGCACGGGCACGGTGCGCGAAATCACCACCGATGAAACCGGCGAGTACCTCTTCGACTTCCTGCCCGACGACATGTACACCATTTCCGCCACTTTGCCCGAGGGCATGCTCTATGCCCGCTATTCGCAGACCGGCGGGGATTTGCGCAGCATCTTCACCGGCTCCAACATCACCCGCGAGTTTCCCGTGCGCGACGCCGCGCGCGTGATGGACAAGAACATCGGCGTGGTGGAAAACGGCGTCATCAGCGGCGTGGCGTTTCTGGATTTGAACTGCAACGGCCGCCTGGACGAGGGCGAGCCGGGCTATGCCGGGGTGACGGTGGAGGCCCTCCGCGGGAGCGGCTCCGAATCCCAGGGCAAGACCGAAACCGGCGAGGACGGCGCCTTCCGCCTGGAGGGCCTGCGCGGCGGCGACTACCAGCTGCGCGCCATTTTGCCGGACGACGGCTCCATCTTCTCCGTGACCGCCGAGGGCGCCGCATCCGAGGTCAACCGCTTTGAACAGCGGTCCACGCGGCGGGAGTTCACCATCGGCGGCCTGACGCTTAGCAGCGGCGGCGAAACCACCGCGCTGGTGGGCGTGGCGCGCATCGCGTCCGTCAGCGGCGTGGTGTTTGAGGACGCGGGCTACGACGGCGTGCTGGGCGAGGAGGACAAGCGCCTCTCCGGCATCCGGGTCTATGCCGTGGACGCCTCCGGCCAGTCCGTCGCCGACGCCACCACCAACAGCAGGGGCGAATACACCCTCACCGGCCTCATGCCCGGCGTCTACACCGTTGAGGTGCAGCGCAATGCGGGCTACGGCTTCACGCGGCTGCGCCCCGCCGAGGACGGCGGCAGCCATGTGACCGCGCTGGTGGGCGAGATGGGCGTGACCGCCGAAATGGACATCGCCATGGGCGAGGCCCTCACCGGGGTCAACGCCGGCATGCTGCCCGCCTCCACGGTCAGCGGCGTGTTCTTCCACGATGTCAACGACAACGGCCTGCGGGACGAAAACGAGATCGGCATGCTCGGCGCCGAGGTGCGCCTTGTGTCCGAGGACGGCGAGATCGACCTGACCCAGACCCCCGCCGAGGACGGGACCTACTTCTTCGACGGCGTGATGCCGGGCCGCTACACTCTGCACTACCTGCTCGGGGAGCACCGCGAGATGGCGAAGGTGGCCGAGGGCGGCAACACCGTGGCCCACGACGGGCCCGACACCGTCTACGGCCCCTTCGAGGTCGTGATGGGCGAGGCCCTCGCCTTGCCCGTGGCGGGCGCGGTGACGCTGGGCAATTTCAGCGGCGCGGTCTTTGAGGACCTCAACGCCAACGGCCAGTGGGACGAGGGCGAGAAGGCCCTCGCCGGCGCGGCCGTGACCCTCACGCCCGACCGCACGGGCATCGAGGCCGCGCAGGCCGTGACCGGCGCGGACGGCGCCTTTGACCTGGAGGGGCTGCGCCCGGCGGGCTACACGCTCACCGTCGCGCTGCCGGAGGGCTACATCTTCAGCTGCCCGCTGGAGGGGCTGGCCTTTGGCACGCTGGGCGAGCAGTCGCTCGTGTGCGCCTGGCAGACGCTGACCGACCGCACGGACAAGGCCATCGGCGCGGTGAAGCCGGGCAGCATCTCCGGCGTGATCTGGCTGGACGAAAACGAGGACGGCACCCACGGCGAGGGCGAATTGCTCATGTCCGGCGTGAGCCTTGAGCTGGTGGACGAGCGGGGCGGCACCGTGGTCAAGCGCACGGCCTCCACCGATCAGGGCTTCCGCTTTGACAACGTGCGTCCGGGCACCTACACCGTGCGCCTGACGCTGCCGGACCAGTCCTCCCCCGCGGCGGACAGCGCCTCCACCTTCGTGGCAAACGGCCTTCGGATGACGCAGACCGGCGTGACCGTCGAAGCGGGCGAGGACGTGGACGGCCTGACCACGGGCCTGGTGTCCACCACCAGCGTGGCCGGCCGCCTGTATCTGGACGAAAACGGCGCGCGCACGCCGCTTGCCGGCGTGACGGTGAGCCTCTACAAGGGCGGGGAGCTGTCGCCCCTCATGACCGTGCTGACCGACGACAGCGGCCGCTACCGCTTCGACGGCCTGTGGCCCGCGGACTATTACCTGGAGGCCGGGCTGCCCAGCGGCACCATCTTCGTCCGGCCCGACGATCCCAACTACGAATCCGGCGCGTCCGCCGTGACGGCTTCGGGCGAGGGATCGGGCACGAGCGAGCTGTTCTACCTGCACATGGCCCAGCACCGGCTGGACATGGACGTGATCTACATCAAGCCCGCGCGCGTGGGCGACCTGGCCTGGCTGGACGAAAACGGCAACGGCCTGGTGGACGAGGGCGAGCCGGGCATTCCGGGCGTCACGGTGCAGCTTTTGCAGGACGGCGAGGCCGTCTACGAAACCGTGACCGACGCCTACGGCTACTACCTCTTCACCGACGTGTACCCCGGCGCCTACACGCTGGTGGCGAAGGCCTATCCCGAGCTGACCCCCACCAGCCAGGTGGAGGCGCTTCGCATCATCTCCAGCTGCCTTGTCGGCGGGGACGGGAACGAGGCGCACAGCGATCCCTTCGAGGTGGAAAGCGGCAGCCTGAACGTAAATTATGATCTGGGGTATCTTCTAAGGGAGGGCGAGTCCCTCCCTTCCGCCATCACGGCCCCGCCCACGCGGGACTGGACCCTCTCCAACACAAAGTAAAAAAAGCGGCGCGGCCGCGTTCCTGCTATCGGGAACGCGGCCGCGCGCCGCTTTGTCAGGATTTGTACATCTCGCCCAGCGGGATGGCCAGAAACACCAGCCAGCCCGGATGCCACAGCCCGAAGAAGAAGCCCAGCACCAGATAGATCAGCGTGACCGTCACGGGATTGGTCAACCGCTCCCACTGGGAGTCGAAGTGCATATAGTGGATCGGCACCGTCAGAAACACCAGCCACCCCGGATGCCACAGTCCGAACACAAAGCCCAGCACCAGGTACAAAACCGTGATCCACACCGGGAACATGGCGTCCCCCTTGGCTTTGCGGGCCTCTTCCTCCCTGCGCGCCTTATGTTCAAAATAGCTGCCCTCCGGGCCCAGCCCGTCGTGATCGCTCATGAGGCATCCTCCTTCAGCCGGTTTCGGTCGTTTGTCAGGGGTATCTTACCATGCTTTGCCGCCGAAAAAAAGGGGGCGGCGCTCAAAAACCGGTAAGCGCCGCATGAAAACCTCATGAGAATTTGGTGAGAGCGGCCTGCGTTTCGGAAAAAATTCTTGCAAAACGCACATCACTATGCTATAATCATTTTTGCGGTTTAAGACAACCCACAGCATGCGCAAAAGAGGTGAGAATGCGTGAAAGAAAAGATCCATCCCAAATATGGCAAGTCCATCGTCCGTTGCGTATGCGGTGAGACGTTTGAGACGGGGTCGGTCAAGCCCGAGCTGAAGGTTGAAATTTGCTCCAAGTGCCACCCTTTCTTTACCGGCAAGCAAAAGCTGGTTGATACCGGCGGACGCGTTGACCGCTTCAAGAAGCGTTTCAACATGGAATGAGCCATTCAAAAGAGCGCCGTTTCGGCGCTTTTTTTGATTTCCCCCCAAATGCTGGAGGCCGCGCCGCCGCGGCAGGAAACAGGCCGGGCCGCGTCGAAATATAGGATTTGCGCACCTGTGTCCTTTGCAGGCGCGCAGAAAGGAACAGGAGAATTTATGAACAATCGCAAGCAAGGCGCGTGCGGACGCGTGGATATCGGCGGTCAGGCGGTGCTGGAGGGCGTGATGATGAAGGCCCCGGACGCCATCGCCATCTCGGTGCGCCGCCCCAACGGCACCATCGTGACCCGGCGTACCCCCTATGTGCCTCTTTCCAAAAAGCACCCCTGGATGGGGTGGCCGATTGTGCGCGGCATCGTCAATTTCGTAACCATGCTTTCCATGGGCATGAGCGTGCTGCAGCAGAGCACCGACATGCTGGGCATGCTGGACGAGGAGCCCGGCAAATTTGAAAAGTGGCTGTCCCAAAAGCTGGGCAAGGGCATTGACAAGATCGTGATGGCCGTGGCCATCGTGCTGGCGGTCATCCTGTCGATCGGGCTGTTTTTCGTGATCCCGGAGCTCTTCGCGCGCCCGCTCAAGGCGTGGATGCCGGACCCCTCCTCCAACTGGCTCATCAACCTGCTCAGCGGCATTCTGCGCATCCTGATTCTGATCGGCTACATCCTCTTCTGCGCCAAGGTGCCGGACGTGCGTCGCACCTTCGAGTACCACGGCGCCGAGCACAAGACCGTCTACTGCAACGAGCACGGCCTGCCCCTCACCCCCGAAAACGCGCAGCAGTTCACCACGCTGCACCCGCGCTGCGGAACCAGCTTCCTTTTGATCGTGTTCGTGATTTCCATCGTGCTGTTTACCCTGGTGGGCTATCAGGGCGAAAACTTCTTCCTGCGCCTTGGCAGCCGGCTTCTGCTGCTGCCCTTCGTGGCCGGCATCAGCTATGAGGTGCTCAAGGCCCTGGCCCACAGCGAAAGCCGCCTGGCCCGCATCCTGCGCTGGCCCGGCATGCAGATGCAGCGCCTCACCACCCGTCCGCCCACCAACGAAATGCTGGAGGTGGCCATCGTTTCCATGAACGTGGCGCTTCACGGCCTGCCCAAGGGGTGCGAAACCACCCCGGAAGGCTACACCGTCATCCGGGACTACCGCGTGGCCGATCCCACCTACACGCCGCCCGCCGCGGAGGAGGCGGACACGCCTGCCCCCGCCGAATCCCCCGCGGAGCAGACCGCGCCCGAAGCCGGGCAGCCTGCCGCGGAAGCCGAGTGACATGGCGGACGTTCGTCACACCCTTCTGGAGGCCACCCGTGCCCTGGAGCGGGCGGGCGTGCCCGATCCGCGGCTGGACGCGGAGTGGCTGCTGGCCCACGTGCTGGGCATGGACCGCCTGGCCATGCGCATGAGCGGCACGGCCCAACTGACCCCCCAGCAGGAGCAGCGCATGGCGTCGCTCCTGCTTTCGCGTACCCGGCGCACGCCGCTGCAATACCTGCTGGGCACGCAGGGCTTTTACGGGCTGGAGATCCGGACCGACGCGCGCGCGCTCATCCCCCGGCAGGAAACCGAAACGCTGTGCGAAACGGGGATCGCGCACCTGCGCGCCCTCGGCCCCCTTCCCCCTCCCGCCGCGCTGGACCTGTGCACGGGCAGCGGGGCCATCGCCCTGGCGCTCAGGCACGAATGCCCCTTCGCGCAGGTATCCGCCTCGGACGCGAGCGCCGAAGCCCTTTCGCTGGCCCGCGAAAACGCGCGGCGGCTGAGCCTTTCGGTGGATTTTTTCGCGGGGGATCTGTTTGACGCCGTCGGGGAGCGGCGGTTCGACCTGATTCTGTCCAATCCGCCCTACATCCCCTCGGACGAGTGCGCCCGGCTGCAGCCGGAGGTGCTCCGCGAGCCGCGCATGGCGCTGGACGGCGGCGCGGACGGGCTGGATTTCTACCGCCGCATCGCCCGCGAGGCGCCCGCACACCTGACCGCGCGCGGCATGCTGGCCGTGGAGGCGGGCGACGGGCAGGCCCCGGTCGTCGCCGCGCTGTTTGAGGCGGCGGGGCTTTGTGGCGTGGAGGCCGTCAGCGACCTCTACGGCCATGCGCGCGTGGTGCGCGCCTATGCGGCGGGCCACCTCTAGCGGAGCGTTTCCCCCCTCTGCCCCACCCCGAACCCAAGGAGGAAAACGGCTTCATGTTTGAAAAATTCGACTGGATGCTGGCCCGCTATCAGGAATTGTCCGAGGCGGTGAGCCAGCCGGAGATCATCGCGGATCAGGCCCGCTGGCAGCGGCTGCTCAAGGAGCATGCCGCGCTGGAGCCGGCGGTGGAGGCCTACCGCGCCTACCAGAAAACGCTGTCCGATCTGGCGGAGGCCCGCGAGATGCTGAGCCAGCCCGACATGGCCGAGCTGGCCCAGGACGAGGTAAACCGGCTGGAGGCGGAAAAGCAGCGGCAGGAATATGAGCTGCGGCTGCTTCTGCTGCCCAGGGACCCGGACGCGGACAAAAACGTGGTCATGGAGATCCGCCAGGGCGCGGGCGGCGATGAGGCGGCGCTGTTCGGCGCGCTGCTGCTTCGCATGTACACGCGCTACGCCGAGCGCCACCGCTTCCGCGTGGAGCCGGTCAGCTACAACATGACCGAGCTGGGCGGCGTGAAGGAGGCGGTGTTCACCATCGTGGGCGAGGGCGCGTTCAGCCGCCTCAAGTTTGAAAGCGGCGTGCACCGCGTGCAGCGCGTGCCCTCCACCGAATCCGGCGGGCGCATCCACACCAGCACCTGCACCGTGGCGGTGCTGCCGGAGGTGGAGGACCTCGATGTGACCATCGACCCCAAGGACCTGCGCATCGACGTGTACCGCTCCACCGGCCACGGCGGCCAGTGCGTCAACACCACGGACAGCGCCGTGCGCATCACCCACCTGCCCACGGGGCTGGTGGTGACCTGCCAGGACGAAAAAAGCCAGATCAAGAACCGCGACAAGGCCATGCGCGTGCTCAAAAGCCGCCTCTACGACAAGCTGCGCGAGGAACGGGACAGCGCCTACGCCCAGAACCGCCGCGGCCAGATCGGCACGGGCGACCGGAGCGAGCGCATCCGCACCTACAACTTTCCCCAGGGCCGCGTGACCGACCACCGCATCGGGCTGACGCTCTACAAGATCGACAGCATCATGGACGGCGACCTGGACGAGATCATCGACGCGCTGCTTCTGGCCGAGCAGGCCGAAAAGCTCAAGGCGCTTTCGGAGGGCTGACCCGGCGCGCGGCACGCAAGAAGCAAGGAGTCTTTCATCATGGAAACACAGATTCTCGCCCCCACGGAGGAGGCCGTCGCCCTGGCCGCGCGCATCCTGCGCGAAGGCGGGCTGGTGGGCCTGCCCACCGAAACCGTCTACGGCCTCGGGGCCAACGCGCTGGACGAGGCCGCCGTGCGCGCCATCTTTGCCGCCAAGGGCCGCCCGGCGGACAACCCGCTCATCGTGCACGTGCCGGCGCCGGAGGACGCCGTGCCGCTGTGCCACATCAGCCCCGCCGCGCGCGCGCTGATGGAGCGCTTCTGCCCCGGCCCGCTCACGCTCCTCATGCCCAAGAAGCCCTGCGTGCCGGATGTCGTCAACGCGGGCCTGCCCAGCGTGGCGGTGCGCATCCCCTCGCACCCGGTGGCCCAGCGCGTGCTGCGCGCCTGCGGGGTGCCCGTGGCCGCGCCCAGCGCCAACACCTCCGGCAAGCCCAGCCCCACCACGGCCCTGCACGTCTACCACGACCTCAAGGGCAAGCTGCCCCTCATTCTGGACGGGGGCGAGTGCCAGGTGGGGCTGGAGAGCACCGTGGTGGACATGACCGGCGACATCCCCACGGTGCTCCGCCCCGGCGGAATCACGCCGGAAATGCTGCTTGAGGTGCTGCCTGAGGTACGCGTGGCCGACAGCGTGCTGCGCCCCCTGCGCGAGGGCGAGCGCGCCCTCTCCCCCGGCATGCGCTACCGCCACTACGCGCCCGGCGGCGAGCTGACGCTGGTGAAGGGATCGCAGGAAAACGTGCGGGCCCTGTGCCTGCGCATGTACCGCGAGGCCGTGGCCGCGGGCAGGTCCGCCCGCATCCTGGCCTTCGAGGAGCACCTTTCGGACTACGCGGGCGCGCAGGCGCTGTCCATCGGCAGCCTCGAGAAGCCCGAAACCGTGGCGCATCGGCTGTTCAACGTGCTCCGTCAGATGGACGAGGAGGGCGTGGAGGCGCTCACCTGCGAGGTGCTGCCCGCCGAGGGCATCGGCCTTGCGATCATGAACCGCCTGAGCCGCGCCGCCGCCTTCCGCATCCGCAACGCCGACGAGGAGGCCGACCTCCAAGCCGCCCCTATTGCGGAGGCAGACGGATGATGACCTCCGTCCCCCGGCCAATCGCGGTATGAATCTTGAGGGTGTAGCGATCTTTATAGAGAATCTGCAGGCGGTGGTTGAGGTTGGAAAGCCCCACGCCGTCCGCTTCGACGTTGAGGACCGCCTCCACGCGTCCGGGCTCAAACCCGCTCCCATTGTCCTTGATGCGAAAGACCCGGAAGCCATCATTTTCTATCCGACCTTCCAGAAGAATCTTTCCTCCGGCGTCCATGTCCTCAAATCCGTGCACGATCGTATTTTCCAACACTGGCTGAAACATGGAGCGCGGGATGCGTGTCTGGATGAGCCCTGGGTCCATGCGGATATCCACAGTAAAGCGGTTTTCAAAGCGCAGGTTCATGATGTAGAGATAGTCCCTGAGCCAGTTGAGATCTTCCTCCACCGTACAGGTATCGCATTTGTTTCGGAAGCTCTGCTGAAGCATATTGGACAGATGGCTGATCGCTTCTACGATGTCGCTCTGTCCGGCGTCAACCGCCATCCAGCTGATGGTGCTGAGCGTATTATAGAGAAAATGCGGATTGAGCTGGAGGTTGAGCGCCATAATCTGCGCCTCCTTCTCTCGCAGCTTGATTTCATAATTTTCCACGATCAGCGCATGAATCCGCTCATCCATCTCGTTGAAGCGGCGCGCCAAAAAACCAAATTCGTCATTCTTCGCTTCCGGCAGGTGGATCATGAATTCTCCGTCGCCCAAGCGGGCCATGCCCGCGATGACCATTTTTAAGTTTCGGATAATGTTGCTCGTGGTGACGCATACCAGCACCGTCAATATGACGGCCAGCAACGCCGAAGCTGCCAAGGCCATGCCGGGCAACGCTGACAGCGAACCCGTATACGCGTGGTTTGGAACGGCAACCAGCTGCTTCCATCCTGTATAAGTCAGGGTATCATAGACGACCAGATACTCCTGATCGTTGAGCCGCAGGCGGGCATTTCCGCTTTTGGAATCAAGGTCCGAAATTGCTGAAAGCAGTTCGTCGGCCAGCTTCCTGTCCCCCTGCGCATAGATCATTCCCTGATCTTGGGAGACGATGAAGCAGGATGCTCCGTCCGCTTCAAGGGCTTCATCCCGCACGATTCCGCCAAAAAACTCCGGCAGAAAACTGACGATCAAAATCGGTTCCTCACGGCTGGAATCGTCCAGGCAGTTGATCTGCTTCACCGCTGAAAACAGATAGGGATAGTTGTAGTCGATATTCCGATATTCTTCCAGATCATACATGCTTTCATATTCATAGGTGGGATACCATACCAGCTTGCCCCCGGCCTCCCTGGCTGCGCGGTACAGGTCCGATTGCGCAAATTCCTCATAGGGCACGTACATGCTGGGAACGGAGTTGGGAATGGCCGGGTCAGCGATGTTTCCAGCCATCATATAACAATCCGTATACATGTGGCAGGCGAAGATCCCGCTGATGCCCATAAAGTAGCGGTCCAGGATTCTTTTGATCTCGCGGCTGCCATGGAGAATCTCCAGGTTGCCGGGAGGCAGCGCAGGGTTCATCAGGCTGTGAAGCTCCTGGTCCACGGTAAGCATCAGTGCGGCCTCATCAATACGCTTGAGCTGGCTTTCCACCAGCTCATTATTTTTGGCCGTGATGGCCTGTAAATTCTCGGTGGCCTTTTCCAAAAGGATGTTGAGCGACAGCTGATAAAAGGCACCCGCCAGCAGCATGACCGGCAGGATGCCGAAAAGCAAATATAGCCCGACCAGCTTGCTGCGCAATGACAGTCGTGCAAGCTGCGTGCGCACGGCCGCGATCATCGCTCCTCCCCCTTTCGTGCGCTCTTTCGATAGGCATGCGCGGGCATGCCATACTGGCGGACAAACAGCCGGTTAAAGTACTTCGGATCGCTAAAGCCCACCTGCTGTGCAATATCCGCGTTTTTCCCATTGGTCGTCAAAAGGAGCTCGCACGCCTTTTCCAGGCGCAGGCGGTTGAGGTAGGAGACGAAGGTCTCCCCCGTCTGCGCCTTAAACAACGTACTAAAATAACTGGTGCTGTAATGGCAGCTCTGCGCCATCTGAGCCAGGCTGATCTCTTCCATGTAGTGCGTTTCCAGATAACGCAAAACGCCCGGCAGGGGCGAGGACTGCTTCCACGCCTCCCGGCAGAGCGCACACAAGCGCACGGCAAGCCCGCAGGCCTGCTCAATCAGCTCTCTGCACGTGCTGACATCTCTGAGTGCCAGGAGCTCGTTATCGAAGGTTTCCGTCCCCTGCGGCGCATGAACATCCCGCACGCTCTGACGCAGGCGCAGAAGAATCAGAATCGTTTGATCCTTGAGTGCCCTGGGCAGGGGGCGGGTCCGGGCGCCATGTCTCACAAGCGCCGACAGCGAGGTCGTCACGCTCTCTTCGTTTCCGGCCAGCACCGCCTGTCTGGTTTCTTCCAGGCTCCGCTCATCAACGGCTGGGACCTCGTCCGGCATCGGTGGCAGCCGTTCCCCGCGGATGAGCGCGCCCGATCCGAAGTAAAACCGGTATTCTTCCAGAAGCGTCAGTTGCTCACAGGCCTGGCGAACCTGCTCATCCAAACGCTCCCAGTATCCACCCACCAGCAGATCCGGCGCAAATCCGTAGTCCTCCCTGCACAGCCTCTGGTATTCCGCCAGCTTCTGCTCAGGATCTTCCCCGGAAAACACGGCGGCCGTGAGCGTATAGGGTTTGAGTGCGGTGATGGCGGCCGTGATGTGGGCGGGCTCAAGCGTATCAAGCAGCCACTGTGTCAGCGTCTCGTAGATTTCATCGCACTCCGCGGCAGAATATTGACGGCGTGTATCCGCCGGGTCGGGCAGAATCACGCGAATCAGGCGTCCCCCCTCGTCCCGGAGAAGATGCCCGTCCATTTCCGAATACTGCTGCGCGCTCAGTTCGCCCGAAAGCCATACCTGGAACAAGCGCTGCTGACGTTCCGACAGGCATGCGTCCCGCATGCGAATGATGGCCTCCTCGCGTCTGCGCTGCTCCAGACGCTCCAGCGCCTTGTCCAGCACCTCTCGTACCGCCTCGGGCTGAATGGGCTTGAGCAGATAGGAAAACACGCCCAGTTCGATGGCCTTATGCGCATACTCAAATTCCGAATAGGCGCTGATAAGGATCACCAGCGTATTGGGCATCCGCTCATGGACGCGCTGGGCCAGATCCAGGCCGGTCATATGCGGCATGCGGATGTCCGAAAAAATAATCTGCGCCGGCTGAACTCTAAGGGCCTCCAGCGCCTCCTTCGCGTTTCGGAACGCCAGCACCTCCGCCTCAGGCCGCAGGGCGATGATTAGCTGTTCCATTCCGCGGCGCTGACGAGGTTCGTCGTCTATGATGGCTATGCGTATCATCTTCCGTTCCTTTCCCGCCGGTCGATTCAAGCGAAGCTTTGTTCAGTTTACTGTCACGATGGAAGCTTTGTCAATAAATCAATTCTCCATGCGTACCGGATTTCCGTCGCCGCAGGCGCAAGTTCGAAAAATAGGACTCCCTTATGCGAAAATTCTCCCCTTTTTCCCTCCCATCCCTGAGGCCGCAGGGGAGAGAGCCAAAAATCGTCCATTGATTCAGGCGTTTTCTCGGTATGCATTCCCCTGCTATCGTGCTTAAATGGAATCAGAACAGCCGCGCACGAGAACGCGGCGGCAAAACTGAAGGAGGTAGATTCCACATGAAGTTTTCCCGGATGCTTTCTTTCCTGCTGGTGCTCTGTCTTTTTACCGGCCTTGCTTCGGCTGTGGCGGAGGAGGAGAAGATCACCCTGCGCTACGCCTACTGGGGTTCCACCTATGAAAACGAAGCCATGCAGAGTATCGCGGCCAAATACGAGGCGGAAAATCCCAACGTCGACATCGAATGCATCTACATTCCCAATGCCGACTACACCACAAAGATGACGGCCATGATCGCCTCGGGCGACGAGCCCGACATCGCCAACCTCTTTCCCAGCGACTTCATCGGCTGGGCCGAGCAGGGACGGTTTGTCAACCTCTATGAGATGCTGGAAAATGACGACCGTTATTCCGTGGACGATTTCATTCCCAACTGCTTCTTTGAAACCGCCGATGGCGTGGCCGGGGGCCGCAGTATTGCAAACGAGCTGATTCAGCTCTACTACAATGTGGACCTGTTTAACGAGTTGGGCGTCGATCCCCTGCCCGCCAATCCCGATGAGGCGCTGACGTGGGACGAGTTTGTGGATGTGCTCTGCCGCCTCACCGTGGACGCCAATGGCAACAACGCGCTCAGCGAGGATTTCGATCCCAACCAGATCGTCACCTATGGCTTTGACTTCGCCAAGAACAACATGACCTGGGGTTCCTTCGTCTATCAGAATGGCGGCAGCATCCTCACCGAGGACGGCAGCGCCTACAACATGACCGATCCCAAAACGGTGGACGCCATCCAAAAGCTCAGCGACCTGATCAACGTCTATCATGTCACTCCCGATCCTCTGACCTCCTCGACCAGCAACATGAGCGTCACCGCTGCGCTGCAGTCCAAGCAGGTGGCCGTCATCTGCGACGGAACCTGGACCAACCTGGACCTTTCCTCCATCGACATCAACTACGACGTAGCCTGCCTGCCGGACATGGGCAGTGAGCACTGCTTTGAGACCACCGCCTCCGCCTGCGTCATCTTCAACTCGACCGAGCATCCCCAAGAGGCCTGGGACTTCATGATGTACCTGTGCGATCCCGCCAATGCGCTGGATCTCTACTCCTCCGGCCTGTGGATGCCCATCATGCAGGCGTGGTATGACGACGCCGAGCTGCTGTCCAAGTGGGCCGATCCCGAAACGACCTCGCATACGGCCGGCTTCCACGACTCCGCGGTGAACTACACTGCCTACAGCTACCGTCTGGCGCCCGAAAGCTGCGTGGTGGGATGGGCCAAGCTCGACGCCATCATTGAAAGCGCGCTTGATTCCGTGTGGCTGGGCGAGGCGACCGCTCAGGATGCCCTGACGGAGATCTCGACGCCGGTCAATGCGCTGGTGGAGGGCTTCATCACCTTCAAATGATCCGATTTTCGCCTCCTGCAGGGAATGGGCAACGGGCGTTTTCCCGTTGCCCATTCCCCCATCCTGGTCGATGAAGGAAGTGGACCACAATGAGAACCCATCGTCAGCCTGAACGCAAGATTCGTACCGCGAGGGAATATCCCCTGGCCGGCTGGCTGTTCACGGCGCCGGCCACGCTCGGCTTTCTGCTTTTCACGGTCGGGCCCATGCTCATCAGCCTCTACTACAGCTTTACCAGCTTTGACGGCATCACCCAGCCCATCTTCGTCGGACTGGCCAACTACCGTCGTCTCTTTGACGGTTCCGACATCTTCTTCCCCAAAGCCGTCGCCGCCACGGTCAAATACGCGCTGCTGGGAACCCCGGTTTACCTCTTGTTTTCCCTGGCCATGGCGCTGCTGATCCACTCCATGAAGCGCGGCCGCGGCTTCTTCCGCTTCTCCGTCTTTCTTCCCGCGGTTATTCCCATGATCGCCAGCTGCCTGATTTGGAAATGGCTGTGCGACCCATCCCTGGGAGTCATTAACAATACGCTTAAGGCCATAGGCATCATCCCGCAGACCAAATGGTTTTACAGCGTGGAATCCTCGCTGCCCACGATGGTGCTGATGTGGATGTGGGGCTGTGGAACGACGATGATCGTTTTTCTGGCCGGCCTGCAGGATGTGCCTCAGGAGCTCTATGAAGCCATGGATGTGGATGGGGGCAACAGCCTTCATAAGCTGGCTTTCATCACCCTGCCGATGATTAGCCCCTCAACAATGTTCTGCGGCATTGTCAGCTTCGTCACGGCCATTCAGTGCTTTGTTCCGGCCTATTCCATCACCAACGGCGGTCCCAACAACAGCACCCTGTTCTATATCTTTTACATGTATCGGGAGGCCTTCTCCTTCCGCAACATGGGCGGCGCCTGTGCCATCGCATGGGTCATGTTTGTGGTTTTGCTCATTTTGACTCAGATCCTCTCCCGCATCTGCGGCAAATGGGTCTATTATGGTGGTGAGTAAGCGATGAGACACAGCCTGAAAAAAAGGCACCCGGGTGTGGCCGTGCGCTATCTGCTCATGGTGCTGGTTTCCTTTCTGTTTTTGTTCCCCTTTTACTGGATGATGCGCACCTCGGTGATGCCCCTGGATGACATCTTTGAAATTCCGATTGTCTACTTCCCGCGCGAAATTCAGCTGGAGCCCTACGCGGCTGCTTTTACCGTCTTTCCCCTGATGCGCTATCTTCTCAACTCCCTGTTTATCACCTCCCTTGCGACCATTGGTGCGGTGCTCACCAGTTCCCTGTGCGCCTTTGGTTTCTCCCGCATCGCTTGGAAAGGGCGCGAGACGGTCTTCACCATCGTCCTCTCCAGCATGCTTCTCCCCTCCGCCGTAACGCTGATTCCAACTTTCCTGGGATGGAGCGCGCTGGGCTTTTCCGACACCTACGTGCCCCTTATCGCGCCTTATTGGTTCGGTGGCGGCGCAATGAACATCTTCCTCCTGCGCCAGTTCTTCCGTACGATTCCCAAAGCGCTGGATGAATCCGCACTCATGGATGGCGCCAGTTTTCTGAGGATCTATGCTCGAATCATTCTTCCGCTTTCCAAGCCGGTCATGATTGTGGTGATGCTCTTTGCCTTCATGCAGTCATGGAATGACTTTCTCAATCCCATCATCTACCTCAACACCCAGGATTCCTACACGCTCTCCATTGGCCTTCAGCTCTTTATGACGGCATATCAGACCTCCTGGAACCAGCTCATGGCTGCCGCGGTCGTATCCGTTGCGCCCTGTGTTCTCCTTTTTGCGCTGGGACAGCGCTACATCGTGGAAGGCATCAATCTGACGGGCATGAAAGGATGAGGGCGATGAACATTGAGCGTACCCGCATCACGGGCGGTTTTTGGTATGGACGGATGAAAAATGCCGCCAGCCGTGTACTTTGGGAGCAGCTGGCGATTCTCAGGGGCGAGCGACCGGAGCTTGCGCATCCTAGCCCGGTGGTGGAAAACTTCCGCATTGCCGCGGGGCTTTCCAGGGGGCCTTATCGGGGGCGCGTTTACAGCGACAGCGAGCTGGGAAAATGGATTGAGGCCGCGTCCTACAGCCTGGAACGCTTCGAGGATCCGGCGCTGGAAAAGGAAATCGACGCGCTGGTTGAGCTCATGATAAAGGCACAGATGTCCGACGGCTATCTCAACACCTATTTTCAGGTTTTGCGCCCTCAGGACCGCCTCAAGCACTATGCCTTCAGCTGCGAGCTTTATAACATGGGGCATCTGATGGAAGCTTCCGCGGCCTATTACCATGCCACGGGAAAACGGCCTTTTCTGGAGGCCATGTGCCGGGCGGCAGACCTGCTGTGCCAGCGCATCGGACCCCTCCCCCATCAGCAGCACGTCTACGATGGACATGCCGAGATCGAGCTGGGGCTGCTTCGTCTTTATGAAGCCACAGGCTGCCGGCGCTATCTGGATCTGGCCCGCTATTTTGTGGACGAGCGCGGAAAACAACCCTGCTTTTTCCTTACCGAAGCGCTTTTGGGCGACAACGATGAAGGCGCCAACGACAAATGGTTCGGCCCCGATCACCATCAGGCCCACATGCCTGTGCGCCTTCAGCGCAAAGCCGATGGGCACGCTGTGAAGGTAACGTATCTTTACAGCGCCGTGGCCGAGTTGGCGGCGCTGGGCGAGGATGCCGACGGGACACTGTTCAACGCCTGCCGAAGCGTATGGGAGAATATGGCACGCCACCGGATGTATCTGACCGGTGCAATCGGCTCTCAGGGATATGCCGAGCGCTTTACGGTCGACGATGATCTTCCCCCCGACAGAAGCTATGCCGAGACATGCGCCTCCGTGGGACTGTGCTTCTGGGCCAGGCGCATGCTGACGCTGGATCGTGACGCAGGCTTTGCTGATGTAATGGAGCGTGCGCTTTACAATGGTATGCTGGTCGGATGGTCCCTGGAGGGAAACCGCTATTTCTACGTGAATGTCCTCCATTCCAAGCCCTCCGTTACCGGGTACCGTGAAGACAACAAGCATATTGCGCTGGAGCGCCAATCCTGGTTCGAATGTGCCTGTTGCCCCTCCAACCTGCTGCGCGTGATCTGCCGTCTGGACACCTATCTTTACGGCACCAAGGATGACACGCTCTATGTGGACGGCTATGCCCAGGGCAGCGTATGCTTCCGGCATAACGCACAGAGCTGGACGCTGGGCGTGAAAACAGATTACCCCTATGACGGTTTGGTCTGCATGACGCTTACCGGCGGCGTATCCGACCGTTTGCGCATCGCTCTGCGCAAGCCGGACTGGTGCGATTCCTATGCGCTGTCGGTGAACAATGTCCCCTTTGCCGCGAAGATGGAAAAAGGCTACCTGATTGTGGAGCGCCTCTGGTCGTCCGGAGATCTTGTGCAGCTGCGCATGGACATGCCTGCACAGTACATCCAGGCTGATCCGCACGTATGGGATGTGGACGGCCGTGTGGCACTGACAAGAGGCCCGCTGGTCTACTGCCTGGAGGGCAGGGATCACGGCGGAAGCCTGTCGGGGCTGCGCTATTGTAGGGATGCGCTCTATCAGCCTGTCCCGGGGGACGGCGTCCTCGCTGGCGAGGTTCTCCTGACAGGCCCGGGCGCACGCCGCCCCGCAACGGACCGCCTCTACTCGTCCCACGCCGGGGAAACACAGGCCTGCAACCTGCGCGCAATTCCCTATTTCGCCTGGAACAACCGAGGTGCAGACGAAATGGACGTCTGGCTTCCGTTGCAATAGCCCCCTCCCACCGGGCCGCCCTATCGGACGGTCCGGTTTTTTTGCTCAAATTCTTTTCCCTTTCGACGGAGAAGTATGATAAAATGGAAAGCGGAAAAGAGTATCTCGTTCGCCCCAGTTGCAGGAGGAAAGATGCCCCCATGAAAACCGTATTGTTCGTCTGCACCGGCAACACCTGCCGAAGCCCCATGGCCGAATGCCTCTTCAACGCCCTGGCCCGCGAGCAGGGCGCGCCGGGCGTGTGCGCCGCCTCGGCCGGGCTGTGCGCTCCCGACGGCGCGCCCGCGTCCGAGGGGGCGCTTTTTGCCATGCGGCGGCGCGGGCTGTCGCTGGAAGGGCACCGGGCGCGCACCGTGACGCGCGGCCTGCTGGAGGGCGCAGACCTGGCCGTGTGCATGGGGCAGAGCCATCTCAGCGCCCTGCGCGCGCGCTTTCCGGGGCTGACAACGCCGATTCGCGCCTTTGACGACCCGCCCGTGAGCGACCCCTACGGCGGGGACGCCGCCGCCTATGAGCGCGCCGCGCGCGACATCGCGCGCCAGCTGCCCGCGCTGCTGGATGCGCTCTGCCCCGCCGTCCGTCTCGTCCCGCCCACCGAGGCGGACGAGGGCGAGGTGCTGGCCTACCGCGATGAATTCCTTTCCGCGGGCGAGCCCCTGCACGGCACGGCCTGGCTGGCGGAGAGCGGCAGCTACCGCGAATGGCTGGCCGCCGTGCGAGACAATCTGACGGAAGAGACGGTGCGCCCCGGCCTGGTGCCCTCCACCACGCTGCTGGCGCGGGACGCGAAAACGGGCGCACTGGTGGGCATGATCGACATCCGCCACCGCCTCAACGACTTTCTGCTGGCCTTCGGCGGGCACATCGGCTACAGCGTGCGCCCCTCCCGGCGGCGCAGGGGATATGCCACGCGCATGCTGGCCGCCGCGCTGGAGGTGTGCCGGGAGCTGGGCCTCTCCCGCGTGATGATCGCCTGCGACAGCGAAAACGCCGCCTCGGCCCGCACCATCGAGCGGTGCGGAGGCGTTATGGAAAACGAGGTGCCGGAGGACGGCCGTCTCACCCGGCGCTACTGGATCGACCTGTAGGGGAGGGAGCAAAGCGTGAAGCTCACATTTCTGGGCGCGGCCCGCGAGGTGACGGGCAGCCGGTTTCTTTTGCAGGCAGCGGGGAAGAACATCATGGTGGACTACGGCATGGAGCAGGGCGTGGACCTGTACGAAAACGCGCCGCTGCCCATGGCCGAAAGCCGGATCGACTTCGTGTTTCTGACCCACGCGCACATCGACCACAGCGGCTACCTGCCGCTATTGTACAAAAGGGGCTTCCGCGGCGCCATCTTCGCCACCGACGCCACGGCGGACCTGTGCCGTATCATGCTGCTGGATTCGGCGCACATTCAGGAGAGCGACGCCGAATGGAAAACCCGCAAGGCCCAGCGTCAGGGCAAACCGCCCGTGGAGCCCCTCTACACCCAGGAGGACGCGCTGGGCGCATGCGGGCTGTTTCGGCCCTGCCACTACGGCCAGCGGGTGGAGGTGTGCCCGGGCGTGAGCATCCGCATGGTGGACGTGGGGCACCTGCTGGGATCGGCCTCCATCGAGGTGACCGTGACCGAGGGCGCGCAGACGCGCGTGATCGTCTTTTCCGGCGACATCGGCAACCTGCGTCAGCCACTCCTGCGCGACCCGCAGTACCTGCATGCCGCCGACCTGGTGGTGATGGAATCCACCTACGGGGACCGTTCCCACGGCCCCGTGCCGGACTATCTTTCCGCGCTGTCCCGCGTATTGCAGGAAACCTTCGACCGGGGCGGCAACGTGGTCATCCCCAGCTTCGCGGTGGGCCGCACGCAGGAGATGCTCTACTTCATCCGCCAGATCAAGCAGGAGGGCCGCGTTCACGGGCATGACGGCTTCCCCGTCTACGTGGACAGCCCGCTGGGCATCGAGGCCACCACCGTCTTTAACGACAACACCCGCGAGTGCGCGGACGAGGAAACCCTTGCCCTGCTGCGCGCCGGCGTCAACCCGCTCGCCTTTGACGGCCTGCGCATCGCCCAGAGCGCCGAGGAAAGCAAGCTCATCAACACCGACCCCACCCCCAAGGTGATCCTTTCCGCCAGCGGCATGTGCGACGCGGGCCGCGTGCGCCATCACCTCAAGCACAATCTCTGGCGGCCCGAATGCACGGTGCTGTTCGTGGGCTACCAGAGCGTGGGCACGCTGGGCCGCAGCATCGTGGACGGGGCCGACGAGGTGCGGCTCTTTGGCGAAACCGTGGCCGTCAACGCGCACATCGAAACGCTGGCGGGCGTCAGCGGCCATGCCGACAACGCCGGTCTGATGCGCTGGATCTCCGCCTTTGAGCAAAAGCCCCGCCACGTATTCGTGGTGCACGGCGAGGACGAGGTGGCCGCCGCCTTTGCCGCCCGCCTGGAAAGCGAGCTGGGCCTGGAAGCCAACGCGCCCTACAACGGCGAAAGCTGGGACCTGATCTCCCTGACCCGTCTGAGCGAAGGCAACCGCGAACGGCTGCGCCGGCCCTCGCGCGAGGCCGCCGCGCTGGACGCGCTGCCGAGCCGCAGGCCGCCCGCGCACGCCGCGCCGGAGCGCAAGACCCCCGACGCTTCCACCGCCTACGGCCAGCTGGTGCTGGCGGGCGAAAAGCTCTCCGCCCTCATCCGCCGCATGCAGGGCCGGGGCGCAAAGCAACAGAGCCGCCTGGCCCGGCAGATCAACCTGCTCGTAAAAAAGTTCGGCGGCCGCTAGGCGCGCCCGGACCGCTCCCCGCTTCTCATCCGCCCCGCCCTGCCGTCCCGCGCAGGCGCGGGGCGCTTTTGTCTTTCCGGCGTCTGTCAATAGACAAGTTACGAAAAAAATGGTATACTTTGCAAAAGACCATTCGCGCGCCTTCCGGGAGCTGATCGACATGAAATACCTGAAAGCTTTGCTGACGCTGCTGCTTTGCGCGGCGCTGCTGTGCGCCTGCGCGCCCGATGAAAACGCCCAAACCGCCGCCGCTCCCACCGCCGCGCCCGTGCTGCTGGGCTTTTCCCAGCTGGGATCGGAAAGCGCCTGGCGCGTGGGGAGCACGCGCAGCATCGAGGAGGCCGCCGAGCGCCACGGCGTGAGCCTGATGATGCTCAACGCCTATCAGAAACAGGAAAAGCAGATCGACGCCATCCGCTCCTTCATCTCCTACCGGGTGGACGTGATTTCCTTTGCGCCCATCGTGGAGGACGGGTGGGACACCGTGCTCACCGAGGCCAAGGCCGCCGGCATCCCCGTCATTCTGGTGGACCGGCTCATCACCACGGAGGACGAATCGCTCTACGCCTGCTTCGTGGGCGCGGACTTCATCAAGGAGGGCCGCAGCGCGGGCGAGTTCCTCCTCAAAAAGGCCGACGCCATGGGCGCGGAGCATCTCAACATCGTGGAGATCACCGGCACGGAGGACTCCACGCCCCAGCGGCAGCGCCATCAGGGGTTCCACGATACCATCGCGGGCGACGAGCGCTTTACGGTGCTGGAGAGCATTTCGGGCGATTTCCTGGTATCCAAGGGCGAGGAGTGCATGCGCTACCTGCTGGACAAGTACGGCGAGGACATCGACGTGCTCTATTCCCACAACGACGGCATGACGCTGGGCGCCATCGACGCCATCCGCGAGTACGGGCTTTCGCCGGGCAGCGACATCATCATCATCACGGTGGACGGCGAGCAGGCCGCCATCGACCTGCTCAAGGCCGGGGAGATCAACTGCGTGGTGGAATGCACCCCCAACCTGGGCGACTCGGTGATGGAGCTGGCCAAGAAGCTGGCCGCGGGCGAAACCGTGCCCAAGATGAGCCATCCCGACGAGGATGTGTTCACCGAGTTTGACGACCTGAGCGATCTCGCGCCGCGGGGGTACTGACCGTGAAACACCCGAAAAACGGACAGAGCATCACCGGGCAGGTCAACATGGCCTTCCGCACGCTCACGGCCATTCTGGTGCTGCCGGCGGTCATCAGCCTGGCGCTGCTGCTCGTCAACGCGGCCTGGTACCAGTCGTCCATGCTGCGCATGGAGGAGGTGGCCGCGCTCAAGCCCGTGGTCTCCACGGATATCCCGGAAATGGTCTGGGTCGCCGTATCGGGCCGCGCCACGTTTGAAAACTGCGGCGTATACGAGGCCATCGGCGAGGTCAACCGCTCCCTGGACGCCATGACCGCCAAGGACGGACCCGGCGCGCGCCTGGAATTGACCGTGGCCCGCCGCACCATGGAAACGCTCACCCAGTACGTGCGCCAGATCGAGGAAAACCTCAAAAGCAACGTGCCCGTGGTCGAGAGCGAGCGCGTGCTGGAGGAGGTGCGCGACGTGGCCTCGCTGGTGGATTCGATGCTGGAGGACTACATCTCCGCCGAAATCAGCCTGTCGGCGCAGAGCAACCGCCGGATGACCCGCGTGGTCATCCTCTCGGCCGTTCTGGAGGTGCTGATCCTCCTGGGCGCGCTGCTGCTCTCCGCGCGCATGGGCCGCCGCGTGGCCGGCCTCATCCGCAGCCCCATCGAGCGGCTGGAGCACTTCGCCGGCATGATGGCCGGCGGCAACCTCTCCGCCCGCGTGCCGCCCACGGACCTCAGCGAGCTCAAGCACCTCACCGAGGGCATCAACGTCATGGCCGACCGGCTGGAATCCCTCATCGCCCAGAACCGGCAGGAGCAGGAAAACCTGCGCAAATCCGAGCTGCGCACTTTGCAGGCGCAGATCAACCCGCACTTTCTCTACAACACGCTCGACGCCATCGTATGGCAGGCCGAGGCCGGCCACAGCGGCGAGGTCATCCACATCACCCGCGCCCTGAGCGACTTTTTCCGCATCTCGCTGTCCTCCGGCGCGGACTGGATTCCCCTGGCGCAGGAGCTCAAGCACCTTTCGGGCTACCTCAGCATCCAGAAGGCCCGCTACCGCGACATCCTCAATTACGTGATCGACGTGCCTGCCGACCTGGGCGAGAGCTATGTGCTCAAGCTCCTGCTCCAGCCGCTGGTGGAAAACGCCATCTACCACGGCATCAAGGACAGGCGCGGCGGCGGCCTCATCACCGTGACCGGGCGCGAGGACGGCGGCTTTCTGTGCTTCTGCGTGCAGGACACGGGCCGCGGCATGACCCCCGACCAGCTGCGCGACGTGCGCGCCCGCATGCGCGGCGAGCTCCCGCCCGCCTACGCGCCCTACGCCAACGCGGGCACGGGCTTTGGCCTCAACAACGTGGACCGGCGCATCCGCCTGTATTACGATCAGGAGGAGGGGCTCAGCATCGAAAGCGGGCCGGAGGGCACCCGCGTGAGCTTCCGCGTGCCCCGCAAGACAAGAGAGGAGATCGTGGATGGTTAAGGTTTTTCTGGTGGACGATGAAATCGTGATCCGCGAGGGCATCCGCAATTCCTTTCCCTGGGAGGAAAGCGGCTACACGCTGGTCGGGGAAGCCCCGGACGGCGAAATCGCCCTGCCCATGATCCGCGACGCCAACCCGGACATCCTCATCACCGATATCCGCATGCCCTTCATGGACGGGATGCAGCTGTGCCGCGAGGTCAAGCGCCAGATGCCGTGGATCGGCGTGGTGATCCTGTCGGGATACGACGATTTCACCTACGCGCGCCAGGCCATCTCCCTGGGCGTGAAGGAATACCTGCTCAAGCCCGTCACCGCCCAGGAGCTCAAGGACGTGCTCGACCGCATCTCCGCGCGCCTCGCCGAGGAGCGCCGCGCCCGCGAGGACATGGCGCTCATGCGCCGCCGACTGCACTCAGGCAGTCAGTTTGTGAAGGAAAAGCTGCTCTCCTCCCTCTTTACCGACGAGCCCATGGAGGACGGCGACGCCGACGCCATGATCGAGCAGATGCGCACGCTGGGCATCAACCTGGCCGCCAAGTGCTACGCGGTGATCGACATGGCGTTTTCCTGCGCGGACGGGTCCCGCTCGGTGCCGCGCGCCGCGCTCTACGCCCTGGCCGAAAGCAGCGGCGGCATCGTGCAGGTGTGCGCCGCCAAGCACGGCGCGCGCGCGCTGGTGCTGGGCGACAGCGAGGACGACACCGAGGACCGCGCCTATTCCTTTGCCAGCTCGGCCCTCAACGAGCTGGAGCGCTCCGGCTGCACGGGCATCCTGCTGGCCATCGGCGAGATCGTCAGCCGCTTTGCGGATATCCGGCTCTCGATGCGCTCGGCCCGCCACACGCGCCACCTGATGGCCGCGCGGCCGGGCGCGGGCATGCGCATCATGGGCGTGCGCGAGGCCGCCGACACCCCCGACGCCCTGAAAGACCTGGACCTGCGCCCCCTGCATGAGCGGCTGCAATACGCCGCCGCGGACGAGCTGGACCAGGTCTTTGGCGAATATGTGGCCTCCCTGGGCGCGGCGGACCTGCACAGCGCCGTGGCCGCCGACTACCTGCACGTGGAGGCGCTGATGACCGCCAGCCGCATCATCCGCGAGGCCGGCGGCGACCCCGCCCGGGAGCTCAAGCGCGAATGGTCCGACGGCGGCGGCGAGGACGCGGCCTATGAAATGCTGCGCACCGCCCTGTGCTACCGCGACCAGCATGCCTCCAGGGGCGGGTCCTCCGTGGCCAAGGCGCGCGCCTACCTGTCCCAGCACTTCGCCGAACCCAACCTGATGCTCCAGGATGTGGCCCGCGCGGCCTGCATGTCCAACAGCCGCCTCTCGACGGTCTTTGCCCAGGAGACGGGGTATACCTTCACCGAATACCTCACGGCCCTGCGCATCGGCAAGGCCAAGGAGCTTCTGCGCCTGGGCGGCATGCGCTCCTCCCAGGTGGCCTTTGCCGTAGGGTACAACGACCCCCATTATTTCAGCTATCTGTTCAAAAAAACCGTGGGCATGACCCCCAGCGAATACCGCAGGGAAAATGAAAACCAACCGGAGTAAAATGATATTCAACTTTTTGGAAGCCTGGACATAGAGAAAAAGAACGATTTCCAACCAAATTGGGAATTCGCTTTATTCTCATCCTGTGCAAAATGGTGTAATTTTAACCACAGAGGCGAGAGCCCAATCGAATAAATGGAGGTTATATCATGAAGAAGCTCCTTGCGATCTCCCTTGCTCTGATCCTGGCGCTGGGCATGGTTTCCATTGCCGCCGCCGAGGACGTCATCACCATCGGTTTCGCCCAGGTCGGCCACGAGAGCGACTGGCGCGCCGCCAACACCCTCGACTACCAGAACACCTTCACCGCCGAGAACGGCTACGAGCTGCTCTTCGTGGACGCCGACAACGACCACACCGCTCAGATGGAAGCTGTCCGCAACTTCATCCAGCAGGAAGTGGACTACATCGTGATCTGCCCCGTGCAGGAAGCCGGCTGGGACGTGGTGCTGCAGGAGGCCCAGGATGCGGGCATCCCCGTCATCATCGCTGACCGCACCGTGAGCGCCGATCCTTCCCTGTACTCCTGCTTCATCGGCACCGACAGCAAGGCCGAGGGCGTGCTGGCCGGCCAGTGGCTGGCTGAGACCCTCGACGGCGCCGAGGCCAACATCCTGGTGATCGAAGGCTCCGTGGGCGCCTCCGCCGCCATCGGCCGCACCGAGGGCTTCAACGAGGTCGTCGCCGAGCATCCCGAATGGAAGGTCCTCGACAGCCAGTCCGGCGACTTCACCCAGGCCGGCGGCCAGCAGGTCATGGAGAGCTACCTCAAGTCCTATCCCGACCAGTTCAACGTGGTTGTGTGCCAGAACGATAACGAAGCCTACGGCGCCATCGACGCCATGAAGGCTGCCGGCGTCACCTACGGCGTGGACGGCGACGTGATCCTGATCTCCTTCGACGCCACCAAGCAGGGCCTGACCCTCACCCTCGAGGGCGAGATCAACTGCAACGTCGAGTGCAACCCCCTGCAGGCTCAGGGCGTGGCCGAGCTGATCGCCAAGCTGGAAGCCGGCGAGGAAGTTCCCGCCGTCACCTACGTGCCCGACTCCGCCTTCGTTGCCCCCGGCATCGAGACCGAGCTGGCCATCACCATGACCCAGGAAGTGCTGGACGGCCGCGCCTACTAAGAAGCGCCCGCAGCCAGGCATCAGGGGTCTGACCTGAAAAAACGGGGAGAGGCCGCATGGCCTCTCCCCCTCCCTGGTCCGTCGAAAAAGTCCGCTTCGCGGCCTTTTCCGCCGAAACGGAAAACCCTTGTTCGCTTCGCTCTCGGCCAGGGTTTTCCGCAAGGAAGCCTTGCCTGCGCAAGGCTTCCGAATCCACCGCGCATGTCGCTGGATTCGGATTTCATTGGAGGGCTTCGGCCCTCCAAGCCTCCCGAAAAGGGAGTTGTCCGTACGCTACGGGGAGCGGCCGCATGGCCTCTCCCCCTCTCGCCGTTTTCCGGCCGGCATGACGGCATGAAAACGATCTGAATGAATCTCTTCAATTCCATTATTAAAAAAGAAAGGACGTGGGGCCCTATGGAAAACAACGTCGTCCTGACCATGCGCGGCATCACCATGACCTTCCCGGGGGTCAAGGCGCTGGACCATGTGGATTTCACCCTGCGCAAGGGTGAGATCCATGCGCTGATGGGCGAAAACGGCGCTGGCAAGTCCACGCTGATCAAGTGTCTGACCGGCGTGAACGATTTTGAGGCGGGCGAGATCCGCGTGGAGGGCATCGAAGGGCCCGTGCGCAATCACTCCACGCTGGAGGCTCAGAAGCGCGGCATTTCCACCGTGTATCAGGAGGTCAACCTCTGCCCCAACCTCTCGGTGGCGGAGAACCTCTTCATCGGCCGCGAACCGATGACGAAATTGCACACCATCAACCGCAAGGCCATGATCTCCCGCGCGCGGCAGCTGATGGAGCAGCTCAACCTGCCCGTGGACGTGACGCGCGATCTGGAGGAATACTCCCTGGCCATGCAGCAGATGATCGCCATCGCGCGCGCGGTGGATATGGACTGCAAGGTGCTCATCCTCGACGAGCCGACCTCCTCCCTGGACGATGTGGAGGTGGAAAAGCTCTTCACCCTCATGCGCAGCCTGCGCGACAAGGGCGTGGGCATCATCTTCGTGACGCACTTCCTGGAGCAGGTGTACGCCGTGTGCGACCGCATCACGGTGCTGCGCAACGGCACCCTTGTGGGCGAATACCCCATCGCCGACCTGCCGCGCGTGAAGCTGATCGCCGCCATGATGGGCAAGGACTTCGACGACCTGGCCTCCATCAAGCCCGAAGGCGGGCTGAACGTTTCCAAGGAGGAGCTCATCGACGCCGAGGGCCTCAGCCATGCCGGCAAGATCAAGCCCTTTGACCTGCTGCTCCACCGCGGCGAGGTCATCGGCCTCACGGGCCTGCTCGGTTCCGGCCGCAGCGAGCTGGCGCGCGCCATCTACGGCGCGGACCGCGCCCAGACCGGCACCCTCAAGGTCAAGGGCCAGGAGGTCAAGATCCGTCACCCCATCGACGCCATGCACCTGGGCATGGGCATGCTGCCCGACGACCGCAAGGCCGAGGGCATCATCGGGGACCTGAGCGTGCGCGAGAACATCATCCTGGCCATGCAGGCCAAGCGCGGCATCCTGGACCTGATCCCCATGAAGGAGCAGGAGGAGATCGCCGACAAGTTCATCGACCTGCTCCAGATCAAGTGCGCCAGCCGCGAAACGCCGGTCAAGCAGCTCTCCGGCGGCAACCAGCAGAAGGTCATCATCGCCCGGTGGCTGGCCACCGATCCCGACTTCCTGATTCTGGACGAACCCACGCGCGGCATCGACATCGGCACCAAGACCGAGATCCAGAAGCTGGTCATCCAGCTGGCGCAGGAGGGCAAGGGCGTGCTCTTCATCTCCTCCGAAATCGAGGAGATGCTGCGCACCTGCAACCGTCTGGCGGTTCTGCGCGACGGCGCCAAGGTGGGCGAGCTCAGCGGCGACATGACTCAGGAAAAGGTCATGAAGACCATAGCGGAGGGGTGAGGCTACGATGACATTTGTGAAAAAGGTAACCAAAAACCAGCTCTTCCTGCCCCTGTTTTCCATGGTGCTGGTCATGCTGGTCAACATCATCTACGACGTGGCCAACGGCAACCAGGCCTTTAACTTCTTCAGCATCTCCATCAACAACGGCATCCTCTACGGCCGCCTGATCGACATCCTCAACCGCGGCAGCGAGGCCGCCATCCTCGCCCTGGGCATGACGCTGGTCGTCTCCTCCTCCGCCGGCACGGACATCTCCGTGGGCTCGGTGATGTCGCTGGCGGGCGGCGTGTGCTGCGTGCTGCTGGCCGGCTTTGGCAACGTCAACGTCAACGAGTACGCCATCCCCCTGTGGCTGGGCGTTGTGGCCGGCATTCTGGTGGCCTGCCTGTGCGGCGCCTTCAACGGCTTCCTGGTGGCCGGGCTCAAGATCCAGCCCATGGTGGCCACGCTGATCCTCTACTCCGCCGGACGCGCCATCGGCCTGCTGCTTTGCAACAGCAACATCGTCTACATCAACGTCGAGAGCTTCAAGTTCTTCGGCGGCTACTGCTGGATCTTCCCCACGCCCATCCTGATTACGGTGCTGTGCATCGTGGTCACGGCGCTGGTCCTCAAGTTCACGGCCCTGGGCACCTATGTGCAGGCCGTGGGCATCAACAAGGAAGCCGCCCGCATCTCCGGCTACAAGTCGGCGGCGATCATCTTCATCTGCTATGTGGCGTGCGGCCTGTTCGCGGGCATCGCGGGCATCACGGCCACCAGCCGCATCTACTCCGCCGATACCAACAACATCGGCCTCAACCTTGAAATGGACGCCATCCTGGCCGTGGCCCTGGGCGGCAACAGCCTGGGCGGCGGCAAGTTCCGCCTGTCCGGCTCCATCATCGGCGCCTACACCATTCAGGCCATCACCACCACGCTCTACGCGCTGGGCGTGTCTTCGGCGCAGGCCCCGGTGTTCAAGGCCATCATCGTGATTCTGATCGTCACCATCCAGTCGCCGGCGGTCAAGGCCTACTTCGCCAAGCGCGCCGCCGTCAAGAACGCCATGATGAACGCCGGAAGGGAGGCGCAGGCATGATTCACGCCAAACCTGCTGTCAAAGAAAAGAAGAGCATGAACAGCAACACCATTCTGCTGCTGCTGACCATCGGCCTGTTTGTGGTGATGTACGCCGCGGGCTGCATCGCCTACGCGGACAAGGGCTTTACCAAGCTGCAAACCTTCCTGGACATCCTCAAGAACAACGCCGGCCTCATCTGCGTGACCTGCGGCATGACCGCCGTGATGATCACCGGCGGCATCGACATCTCCGTGGGCGCGGTGATCGCCATGGAGTGCATGTTCCTGGCCGTGGGCGTGGAGTCCTGGGGCCTGCCCGCCCAGCTGCTCATCCCGCTGATGCTGGTCATCGGCGTGGTGTTCGGCATCATTCAGGGCTATTGCGTGGGATACCTTGGCATCCAGCCCTTCATCGTGACCATGGCGGGCATGTTCTTCGCCCGCGGCATGACGGCCGTGATCTCCACCCAGCAGGTATCCATCACCTCCAGCTCCCTGATGACGGAGCTGTCCATGATGAAATTCAACATGCCCTTTGAGATCGGCGCGTACCTGAACAAAAAGGGCAAGCTCATGGTGCCCAACGTCAGCATCTACGTGATCATCGCCCTGCTGGTGCTCGTCGCCACCTTCTTCATCCTGCGCTACACGCGCTTCGGCCGCAGCCTCTACGCCGTGGGCGGCAACCAGCAGAGCGCCGCCCTCATGGGCCTGGACGTGCGCCGCACCCGCTTCAACGCCCACATCTTCTGCTCGGTGCTCACCTCCATCGGCGCCATCTGCTACGTGCTCAACACCATGTGCGGCACAACCCGCCAGGCCCTGGGCCTGGAGATGGACGCCATCTCCTCCGCCGTCATCGGCGGCACGCTCCTCACCGGCGGCGTGGGCAACGTGTTCGGCTCCTTCTTCGGCGTGCTCATCAACGGCACCATCTCCTCGCTGGTCAAAACCAACGGCAAGCTCAGCTCCTCCTGGCCCAACGTGGTCACGGCGCTGCTGCTGTGCTTCTTTATCGTGCTGCAGGCGATCTTCGCCAAGGTCAAGGCGCGCCGCAGCTGATCCCCGGCCCCCTCATGCCCCTGCGGGCAGGTCCCGCAGGGGATCTGTCTGTGAAAGAGGAACCGCGGGGCCATCCATCGAATATCACATGGGATAACCATCTTTCAAGGAGGGAACAGAATATGCAAAAGCAGGAGCAGGCCGCGTGGGTCCGCGAGGGACGCTGCGCGCTGGGCATTGAGCTGGGCTCCACGCGCATCAAGGCGGTGCTGATCGGACCGGATCACGCGCCCGTGGCCATGGGCGCGCACGACTGGGAAAACCGTCTGGAGGACGGGGTATGGACCTATCATCTGGACGATGTATGGACGGGCATTCAGGACGCATACGCGGACCTGGCCCGCAACACGCAGGAAACCCTCGGCGAGCCCCTCGCGCGCCTGGAAGCCGTGGGCGTCTCGGCCATGATGCACGGCTACCTGCCCTTTGACGCGGCGGGCAACCAGCTGGCCCCCTTCCGCACCTGGCGCAACACCATGACCGCCAAGGCCGCGGAGGAGCTGACGGCGCTGTTTTCCTTCAACATTCCCCAGCGCTGGAGCATCGCGCACCTGTATCAGGCCATTTTGAACGGCGAGGAGCACGTGAAGGACATCGCCTTCCTGACCACGCTGGCGGGCTATGTGCACTGGAAGCTGACGGGCGTGAAGGCGCTGGGCGTGGGCGACGCGTCGGGCATGTTCCCCATCGACAGCGGGACCGGCGACTATGACGCGGGGATGCTCGCGGCGTTTGACGCGAAGATCGCGGCGAAGGGCTATCCGTGGAAGCTGCGCGATATTTTGCCCGAGGTGCTGGGCGCCGGCGAGGACGCGGGGTGCCTGACCGAGGCGGGCGCGCGGCTGCTGGACCCCACGGGCGCGCTGGAAGCGGGCGCGCCGCTGTGCCCGCCGGAAGGCGACGCGGGCACCGGCATGGCCGCCACCAACAGCGTGGCCGAGCGCACGGGCAACGTATCGGCGGGCACGTCGGTCTTTGCCATGGTGGTGCTGGAAAAGCCGCTGAGCAAGGTCTATCCCGAAATCGACATGGTCACCACCCCCACCGGGCGGCCCGTGGCCATGGTGCACTGCAACAACTGCACCAGCGACATCAACGCCTGGGCCGATGCGCTCTACGGCTTTGCGCAGGCGGCGGGGCTTTCGATGAACAAGGGCGACGTGTACACCACGCTGTTTGAAACCGCCATGCTGGGCCAGAAGGACTGCGGCGGGCTGATCAACGTGGGGTACCTCTCCGGCGAGCCCGTGACGGGGCTGGAGGAGGGACGGCCCATGATGGTGCGCATGCCCGGCACGGCCCTCTCCTTTGCCAACCTGGCGCGCTCGCTGGTGTACGGCGCGATCGTGACGCTGAAGATCGGCATGGACATTCTGGCGGACGAGCATGTGCGCATGGACGCGCTGCTGGGCCACGGCGGCTTCTTCAAGACGCCCGGCACCGCGCAGCAGCTTTTGGCCGGGGCGCTGAACGTGCCCGTCTCGGTGATGGCCACCGCGGGCGAGGGCGGCCCCTGGGGCATGGCGCTTTTGGCGGCCTACCGCGTGCGCCGCGAGGCCGGCGAAACGCTGGAAGCCTACCTCAAAAACAAGGTGTTCGCGGGCGCGAGCGGCATCACCCTCGATCCCGATCCGGCGGACCACGAGGGCTTCGAGGCCTACACGCGCCGCTTCACGCAGGCGCTGGAGGCCGAGCGCGCCGCCGTATCCCATCTGAAATAAGCGGGGGCTGCGTTCCCCGCATACCGAAAGGAAGGACAACCCCATGAGCATGAAGCAGTATGAATTCTGGTTTGTGGTCGGCAGCCAGTTCCTCTATGGCCCCGAAGTGCTGGAAACCGTCGCCCGCCGCGCCGCCGAGATGGCCGACTGGATGAACGCGTCCGGAAAGCTCCCCTGCAAGGTGGTCTACAAGGTGACCGCCAAGAGGCAGAAGGAGATCTCCGACGTGGTGCGCGAGGCCAACTATCAGCCGGCCTGCGCGGGCATCATCACCTGGTGCCACACCTTCAGCCCCTCCAAGATGTGGATCAACGGCTTTGTGGACCTGCAAAAGCCCTACTGCCACTTCGCCACCCAGTACAACCGCGAGATCCCCAACGAGGAGATCGACATGGACTTCATGAACCTCAACCAGGCCGCCCACGGCGACCGCGAGCACGGGTTCATCGCCGCCCGCCTGCGCATGCCGCGCAAGGTGATCGCGGGCTACTGGCAGGATGAAAAGGTCCTCAGGCAGCTTGGCGACTGGATGCGCGCCGCGGTGGGCGTGGCGTTCTCCAAGCAGCTCAAGGTGATGCGCTTTGGCGACAACATGCGCGAGGTGGCCGTGACCGAGGGCGACAAGGTCGAGGTGCAGGCCAAGCTGGGCTGGCAGGTCAACACCTGGCCCGTGGGCACGCTGGTGGAGGCCATGAACGCCGTCACCGACGTGGAGATCGACGAGCTGATGAACCTCTACCGCGCCACCTACGACTTTGCGACCGACGACCTCGAAACCGTGCGCTATCAGGCGCGCGAGGAGATCGCCATGAAGAAGATGCTGGACGCCGAGGGCTGCAAGGCCTTCTCCAACACCTTCCAGGACCTCTACGGCATGAAGCAGCTGCCGGGTCTGGCCAGCCAGCACCTGATGGCGCTGGGCTACGGCTACGGCGGCGAGGGCGACTGGAAGGTGGCCGCCATGACCGCCATCCTCAAGGCCATGAGCGAGGGCCAGACCGGCGGCACCGCCTTCATGGAGGACTACACCTATCATCTGGTCGAGGGCCAGGAGTACAGCCTGGGCGCGCACATGCTGGAGGTCTGCCCCTCGGTGGCGGCGGAAAAGCCCCGCATCGAGGTGCATCCGCTGGGCATCGGCGACCGCGAGCCGCCCGCCCGTCTGGTCTTTGAGGGGCACGCGGGCAAGGCCATCGTCGTCAGCCTCATCGACATGGGCGGCCGCCTGCGCCTGATCTGTCAGGACATCGAGTGCGTCAAGCCCATCATGGACATGCCCAACCTGCCCGTGGCCCGCGTGATGTGGCGCGCCATGCCCGACCTCACCACCGGCCTGACCTGCTGGATCACCGCCGGCGGCGCGCACCACACGGTGCTCAGCTACGATGTGACCGCCGGGCAGATGCGCGACTGGGCCCGCATGATGGACATCGAGTTTGTGCACATCACCAAGGACACCACCGTGGAAGGGCTGGAGCACGACCTGTTCCTGTCCGACCTGGCGTGGAAGCTGAAATAACGGTTCCGGCCCCATTTTACATGTCCGGACGAGGCCGGCGGGGCTCTTTCCCCCGCCGGCCCGCCCGGACAATCATCGCAGGAGGCTTTTATGCTGGAATTTCTCAAACAGGCCGTCTATGAAGCCAACATGGAACTGCCCCGCCGCGGCCTTGTCACCTATACGTGGGGCAATGTGTCCGGCATCGACCGGGAAAAGGGGCTGGTGGTCATCAAGCCCTCCGGCGTGTCCTATGAGGACCTGACCCCCGGCAAGCTGGTCGTGATCTCCCTGGACGGCAAGGTGGTCGAAGGAAACCTCAACCCCTCCTCCGACACCAAGACCCATCTGGTGCTCTACAAGGCGTTTCCCGAGCTGGGCGGCATCGTGCACACCCACAGCCCGCACGCGGTGGGCTGGGCCCAGGCCGGGCGCGACATCCCCTGCTACGGCACCACCCACGCCGACTACTTCCACGGCCCCGTGCCCTGCGCGCGCAGCCTGACCCCCGAGGAGGTCAATGCGGGCTACGAGCACAACACCGGCGTGGTGATCGTGGAAACCTTCCAGACCCGAAACATCAACCCCGTGCATGTGCCCGGCGTGATCTGCCGCAACCACGGCCCCTTCGCCTGGGGCAAGGACGCGGCGCAGGCCGTGTACCACGCGGTGGTGCTGGAGGAGGTCGCCCGCATGGCCCTCTACACCGTGCAGGTCGACCCCGACGCCGCCCCCGCGCCCGCGCATGTGCTGGAGAAGCACTTCCAGCGCAAGCACGGCCCCAACGCCTATTACGGGCAGCGGTAAAACAAAAAAGGCCCCCGCCTCCGTGCGCGCAGATGCGCCGGGAGGCGGGGGTTTTTGCGTCAGTCCGCCGTCAGGGGGACGAGGGCGGGGAGCGGCACGCGCAGCAGCAGGCGCGCGTCCTGCTCGAAGCGGAAGCCCAGGTCCTCGTTGACGCCGAAATACAGCTCCACCTGCGCCGTTTCGGGCGCGTTCTTGAGGGGGACCTCGAAGGTATACGTCATCGTCCGGCCCCTGCGCGCGGGCGTGCACCGGTATTCCAGGGCGAGGTTGTTGCCCTTTTCGTCCGTGAGGCCGCCGATGTCGCACACCACGCCCAGCACCCTGTCGCCCAGCGCGGCCGCTTTCTCCCGCTCCTTGAGGAACCAGCTGTCCTCCGGGGGCACCTCCACCTGGTTGTCCATGAGGGCCGTGTTCCCGTCGTTGGGCGTCAGAAGCACCTTGAGGGTGAGAACCGCCCCGTCATACGCCGCCTGCGTCACGGCAAACGTCACGCCCCCGGTGGTTTCCCCCTCCACCCGGCACGCGGCCAGATACGCCATGCCCTCCGGCAGAGGGGCCGGGGCCGCCGACGCCGCCGCGCCAAAGAGCAGCAGCGCCGCCAAAAGCGCGCAGATTCGTCTTTTCATCTTTCCAATGCCTCCTTTGTTTTCCCGTTTTGCGGAGAACCGCCATCCATACAACGAACGGGCGGGCGCAGGGCCTGCCTCTTTTTTCCGGCACATGAAAATGATGTGCGACGCTCGCGGGGCACACGGGCTGTCAATCCATCAGGGATTTTGATGACGCCGTCGAATTTTTCTGTCATATATACCAAAAACAGCGTCCAAATTTTATGCAAAACAGGTTTCCTTTGCCAAATCGCTATGGTATAATGAAACTACAGTGTTTGACCCGTACGTACAGCCGCATGAAAAAAAAAGAGTCGTGAACATGAAGCATCGAAGCGCAACTCTGCTGTCGCTCCTGCTGGTTCTTTGTCTGCTCATGCCGGTATGGGCCTTCGGCGAGGCGACCGGGGATACGGTCGAAATCCTCTTCCTGGGCACATCGGACGTTCATGGACAGCTCTACGCCACCAACTACACCGCGGACATCAGCCAGTCCGGCCAGTACGCAAGGGGGCTGACGCGCGTGGCCACCTACGTCGAAGAGCAGCGCGCGCAATACGAAAACGTGTTCCTGGGCGACTGCGGCGATCTGGTGCAGGGCACGCCGCTGACGTACTACTACGCCTTCTATCAGCCGGACGCGCAGGACCCGGCCATGAAGGCGCTGCGCATGATGGACTATGACCTGTTTGTGACCGGCAACCACGAATACAACTACGGCATGGACATTCTCTCCCGGCAGCTGGCCGACCTGACCGCGCCCCCCGCCGAGGGCGAGGACGAGGTATGGGTCTCCATGGCCGATTATCTGGACGCGGCCACCAACTCCGACGAAGCCAGGGACTGGGCTGCCTGGAACGGCTACGATCCCTACCGCATCTTCGACTTCGACGGGGTGAAGGTGGCGGTGATGGGCATCGGCAACCCCAACGTGTCCAAGTGGGACGTGCCCGAAAACTGGGAGGGCATCTACTTCGCGGGCGTGATTGACACCTACCTGCACTACGAGGAGGAGATGGACGCGGCCTCCGACCTGATCGTGCTCTACAGCCACAGCGGCATTGATACGGACATGGAATCCGATTTCATCCGCCGGCTGATCGGGCAGACGGATACCATCGACCAAAACCCTTCAGAGAGGTTCGGAGGGCCGCAGCCCTCCGAGTGAAATCCGAATCCAGCGACATGTGCGGTGGATTCGGAAGCCTTGCGCAGCAAGGTTTCCCTGCGCGTTTCCCCGGCCGCGCCGAAAGCGCAGGGGAAACGCGTTCTGTCGGAAAAATCGCCGCAGGCGAGCTTTTTCGACAAGCTGGAGCGGGAGCCGGATGGCTCCCGCTTCGTTTTTCTGTGGCGTCCTGCCGCCTCATCCCATCGCGCTCCCCCATGCAAGCAGCGCGCACTGCACCGCCAGCAGCACCGGCACGCCCCACGCGAAGCGCGGCGTGCGGATCTTGTGGCGGCACAGGTGCATGGCCGCCAGGGCGCCCAGCGCGCCGCCCGCCAGCGCCAGGCTCAGCAGCGCCGCCTCCCGGATGCGAAAACGGCCCATCGCCGCCCTGGCCTTGTCGGCGGCAAAGGCGAGAAACGCGACGGCGTTGACGCACGCCAGGTACAGCCCCAGCCCCGGCACGCGGCGGAGCACGGCCAGCCAGCCGCCCGCGCGGTCCGCGAGGGCCGCCAGCACGGCGGCGTGCAGCAACAGCCATATCAGCGGCCAGGCCAGGGCCAGCGGGCCGGTTTCGCGCGGGCCGCGCCTCCAAATCGCGCGGGAAAGGAGCATGCCGGGCGCGCCCCCGGCCACGACCGTCAGCCGCACAAGCGCCGAAAGCGCGCCCCCGGTCCGGCGGGACCGGGCCGCGGCGCACAGGCCGAACGCGGCGGCGTTCACCGCCACGTACCAGACAACGACAGGGATCATCCTCCGACCTCCTTTTCTGCCGCAAGGGCCGCGCTCCCCCACGCCCCGCGCGGGCGGCAGGCCGCGCGTCGGGGCGTCAGGCGGGGGGTTCCGCCCCGATGGGCACGATCATGCGGGCGTAGTGGATGGCGTTGCCGCCGTCATCCACATAGCTGACCAGCTGCTGGGTGAACAGGTCGTCCGAGGCGTGCAGCCGGTGCTCCCGCAGGTGGGCGGAGAGGCGCTCCAGCATCACACCGGCGTCAAAGCCGCCGTTCTCCAGCCGGAACAGGCAGCCCACGGCGCTGGTGGCGTCGATCAGGCGAAACCCCTTCGGGGAAAGGTCCAGCACCTCCGCGTCGCTTTCATGGAACAGAATGCCCTTGGTCATGCGGGGAGGCGCGCCGTCCAGCGCCTTGCGGCCGATGAGCGTGGTATAGGCCGTCAGCGGAAGCGCCCCGAAAAGGCGCTTGAGCAGGGGCTCCTTCTCCACCCGCGCCCACATGTCCGGCACGGAGGGATATTCCAGCAGGTACACCCGCCCCAGCGACATGTGCACGGGGCGCATGAGCTGCTCCTGCGCCGTTTGCAGCGTGCGCGCGGAGGCGCTCATGCGCGCCAGAACGTGGTTGTCATAGGCGATCTTGCGCTCCATTTCGGCGATCTTCTCCCGGTAGAGGGCTTCCAGCTCCTGCCTGCCGCTGCCGGAGTACACGCGCTGAATCTCCTCCAGGGTGAATCCCTGGCTCTTGAGCCGCTGGATGTTGGAGATGCGCTGGATATCCGCCAGTTCAAAGACGCGATAGCCGTTGCCGTTTTCACGTACGGGATGCAAAAGCCCCTTTTTTTCATAGAACCTGAGCGCCTCGTCGCTCAGGCCGAACGCTCTGGACAGCGTTCCGATGGAAATCTTCATCCTTTTCCCCCTGAAAAAATCATGCCGGCTTCCGGGAAGAAACCCTTGACAGTCAAGCCGCTTGAGCCTTTATACTATCAGTGTACACGATGCAGGGGAAAAAGACAAGTCTGGCGAAAGGCGTTTTTTTTGGCCCACGGTTGTGAAGGTTGTGTCAATATGCCGTGGAGGATGACAGGAGAATGACATCGCGCAAAATTGCGCGCGTCATAATACATTACATCTGGGGGTATTTCGTCATGAAAAAACTGTTGGCACTGCTGCTGACGGTAACGCTCCTGATGAGCGTGGCCGCCACTGCGTCGGCTGAGTGGGTGCGCCCCGTTCAGACCGTGGAAACCTGGGATGAGGAAGCCGACTTCGTAATCGTTGGCTTCGGCCTGGCCGGCGCGGCCGCGGCCGTGGAAGCCCACGACATCGACCCGGAGGCCAAGGTGGTCGTGCTGGAGAAGATGCCCGAAACCCTTGCGGGCGGCAACTCCATCGCTTCCGGCCAGACCTTCATCGTGCCGTCCGAAAACGGCGTGCCCGAATTCAAGAAGTACCTGGAAGCCTGCAACGAGCCCAACCCCATTCCCGACGAGTATCTGGACTGGCTGGTGAACGGCTTTGCCGAGCAGCTGCCCTGGATCGAGAGCGTGGCCGACAGCGCCGGATACGAAGCCGGTTATGTGGGCGGCGGCGAACTGAAGTGGGGCAGCCTGGTGGTCGAGTTCGACACCTTCCCCGGCAGCGTGTTCGAAGGCACCAGCGCTCACCTGCGCAAGAAGAACTCCGGCGCCTTCGAAAACGGCGGCGTGTGGCGCTGCTTCGCCGAGGCCGCCAAGGTCCGCGGCATTGAAGTCCGCTATGAGAACCCCGCCATCGCCCTGGTGCAGGACCCCGTGACCCGTGAGGTCAGCGGCGTGGTCGCGACCGACGCCGAGGGCAACGAATACACCATCAAGAGCGCCAAGGGCGTGCTCCTGGCCTGCGGCGGCTACGAGAACAACCTCGAGATGCAGCGCGACTTCCACGGCATGGACGAGGTCTACACCGCCGGCACCCCCGGCAACACCGGCGACGGCATCAAGATGCTTATGGAAGCCGGCGCCAAGATCTGGCACATGAAGAACCAGACCCAGTCCGGCGGCTTCTGGCTGGGCATCAAGGTGCCGGAGTACGAATCCACCTTCATGCGCAACTTCGACATGCCCGGCAATTCCTGGATTGAAATCGCGTCCGACAACAGCCGTTTCTACAACGAGTCCTACGGCTATCACCGCCAGCACATGAAGTACATGGAGTACGGCCGCTATGTGGACCTGCCCCACGAGCGCGCCCTGCCCGTGCACCTGATCTTCGACGAAGCTACCCGCGAGGCCGGCTCCATCGCCAGCCAGTGGCTCAGCTGGCCCACCACCACCGAGGGCTACACCTGGTCCAACGACAACCTCGCCGAGATCGAAAAGGGCTGGATCATCAAGGCCGACACCATCGAGGAGCTGGCCGAGAAGATCGGCCGCGACCCCGTCGAGCTTCAGGCCACCATCGACCGCTACAACGAGATGTGCGAAAAGGGCGTGGACGAGGACTTCGGCCGCGATCCCGCCACCATGGCTCCCATCGAGAAGGCGCCCTTCTACGCCGTATCCATCACCCCCACCCTCGTGGCCACCACCGGCGGCGCCAAGCGCGATACCGACGGCCGCGTGCTGGACTGGAACGAGAACCCCATCCCCGGCCTGTATGAGGCGGGCGAGCTGGGCAGCTACGTGTCCAACCTGTATCAGAACGGCGTGTTCCTCTCCGAGGCCATGCTCTCCGGCCGCACCGCCGCCCAGACCGCTTTCGGCGGCGAGAGCGAGGTCAAGGAAGTCGTGAAGGAAGAAAAGACCGGCCCCGCGTGGGCTGACGCCGCCGACGGCGAGTACACCGCCGTGGTGGACGGCCTCCACGACAAGATCGAGGTCAAGATGACCGTTGAGGGCGGCAAGCTGACCGCCATCACCATCGGCGAGGGCCGCTCCGAGATGATCATCACCGACGAGCAGCTGGCCGAGTATGTAAACGCTGTGATCGACAGCCAGAGCACCGATGTGGACGTCATCGCCGGCGCCACCATCGATTGCCAGGCCATCGCCACCGCGCTGATTCAGGCGTTCGCGAAGTAAAGTACCCCCGGACCCCTCCGGGCCGGATGGCCCCGCCCCGCACGGCAAGCCGTGCGGGGCGTTAGCTTGTCGGAAAAGGCCGCATGCGGCGGCCTTTTCACATATGCCGCCTTGAAGCGGCGCGCGGGGCGTGGTATACTCGGCTTGCGGGCCTGATCCCGCCGGGAAAGGAGGACGGCCCATGGCCACCATGAAGGAGATCGCGCAAATCTGCGGCGTCAGCCGCGGCACGGTGGACCGCGTCATCAACCGCCGGGGCAAGGTGCGCCCCGAAACCGAGCGCATGATTTTGCAGGCGGTGGAGCGCATGGGCTACACCAAGAGCATGCTGGGGCGCGCCCTGAGCGTCAAGCGCAGCCAGCCCGTCATCGGGGTGGTGATGTGCAGCGAGGGAAACCCTTTTTTTGACGATGTGTATGCGGGGCTGGCCCGCGCGGAGGAGGAGCTGCTGCCCTACGGCGTTACGGTGGAGCGGCGCGCCATGCGCGGCTACGACGTGGACCGCCAGCTGGCCCTGATCGACGAGCTGGCCCCCTCCCTCAGCGCCCTGGTGCTCCAGCCCGTCAACGACCCGCGCGTGGAGGAGCGGGTTCAGCAGCTCAAGGCGCGGGGCGTGCCCACCGTGACCGTCAATACGGACCTGCCCGCCAGCAGCCGCTGCTGCTATGTGGGCAGCGATTATGAAAGCGGCGGGGCCACCGCCGCGGCCCTGCTGGAGCTGATGACCCAGGCGCGGGGCCGCGTGGGCGTGGTGGCGGGCGCGCCCACGCTTATGGGCCACGTAGCGCGGCTGCGGGGCTTTCGCAAGCGTCTGGCGCGGTGCTCCGAGCTGCCCGTCGTGGCCGTGGAAAACAGCCTGGACGACCCCGCCCGCGCCTATGCCGTCACGCGCGACATGCTGCGCAGCCACCCCGAAATCGACGCCATGTTTGTGGTTACGGCGGGGTGCGAGGGGGTGTGCCGCGCCCTCATCAGCGCGGGCCGCGCCGGGGAGATCCGCGTGGTGGGGTACGACGACGTGCCCGCCACCCGTGAGATGATGCGCCTGGGCATCGTGCGGGCGGTGGTGTGCCAGCAGCCCTTCGAGCAGGGCTACCGCTCGCTGCGCGCCGCCTTTGACATGGTGCTCTCCGGCGAGATGATGGACGACCGCCGCATCATTATGGAAAATCAGATCAAGCTGCCGGAAAACCTCTCGCCCGCCCCGGGGAACGGCCCATTTCAGGATTGACAAGCGTTTCAAATTGGGGTATCCTTTTTTCAGAACAAAAATGTGCTCGTGCACACTCCCCCACAAACGCCCTTTGCGGGCGTCCCGAAAGGAATGAGGAACCGTTGATCTGCCTGCTTGGCGTGGATTTGGGAACCTCCGGCACCAAAACGGTGCTCTTTGACGCGGAGGGCCGCGAGGTGGCCAGCCAGAGCGTGGAGTACCCGCTCTATCAGCCACAAAACGGCTGGGCTGAACAGGACCCGCGGGACTGGTGGAACGCCGCCGTCAGCACCATCCGCGGCGTGCTGGAGAAAAGCGGGGTCAATCCCGGCGATGTGAAGGGCCTGGGCATCAGCGGACAGATGCACGGGCTGGTCCTGCTGGATGAAAACGGCGAGCCGCTGGGCCGGTCCCTTTTGTGGTGCGACGGCCGCACCCAGCGGGAATGCGGCGAGATCACGCAGGCCGTGGGCGAAAAGCGCCTCATCGAGATCGCGGCCAACCCGGCGCTGACGGGCTTTACCGCGGGCAAGATCCTCTGGGTGCGCCGGCATCAGCCGGAGCTGTTCGCCCGCGCGCGGCACGCGCTGCTGCCCAAGGACTACGTGCGCTACCGCCTGACGGGCGTGCTGGCGCAGGAGATCAGCGACGCCAGCGGCACCAACCTGCTGGACGTGCCGGCGCGGCGCTGGTCAAAGGAGATCATGGACAAGCTGGGGCTGGACATGGCGCTTCTGCCCCCGCTGGTGGAAAGCTGCGAGGCGGCGGGCGCCATCACCCCCGAAGCGGCGGAGCTGACGGGCCTTCGCGCGGGCACGGTGGTGGCCGGCGGCGCGGGCGACAACATGGCCGCCGCCATCGGAACCGGCGTGGCGGAGAGCGGCAGGGCGTTTACCACCATCGGCACAAGCGGCGTGGTGTTCGCCCATTCCGACACCGTGCGCATCGACCCGGAGGGCCGGGTGCACACCTTCTGCGCGGCGGTGCCCGGCGCGTATACGAACATGAGCTGCACGCTGGCGGCGGGACTGTCGCTGAAATGGTACCGCGACCAGTTCTGCCAGGCCGAGCGCGAGGCCGCGGCCCAGATGGGCGTGGACCCCTACGACCTGATGAACCGCGAGGCCGCGCAAAGCCCCATCGGCGCGAACCGGCTGCTCTTTCTGCCCTACCTGATGGGCGAGCGCAGCCCGCTGCTGGACGCAAACGCGCGCGGCGCGTTCATCGGCCTGAGCGCCATCCACACCCGGCGCGACCTGCTGCGCGCGGTGATGGAGGGCGTGATCTACTCCCAGCGGCAGAACCTCGACATTCTGCGCGGCATGGGCGTTAAGCCCGCAAGCATGCTGGCCTGCGGCGGCGGCGCGCGCAGCCCCTTCTGGCGGCAGATGATGGCCGACGTGTTCGGCCTGCCGGTTCAGACCGTGCAGGTGCCCGAAAGCCCGGCGCTGGGCGCGGCGATTCTGGCGGGCGTGGCCGCGGGCGTGTACCCGGACGTGCCCTCCGCCAGCGCCGCGCTGGTCCGGCCCGGAGAGGCGCTCCTGCCCGACGCGGAGCGCTCCGCCGCCTACGAACCCTACTACCGGCTGTACGAAAGCCTGTATCCTGCGTTGAAACCCGCCTGCGGACGGCTGGCCGCCCTGTGAGCGGAGGAAAGGAGAGCGACATCCTATGGAAATTCGATCCGTGTTTGACCCTGCCTTCAAGCCCTATGGCCGCGTGGTGGAGGGCTACCCCGTGGACGGGCTGCTGGCGGCCCTGAAAACGACCCCCCTGCCCGACGCCGTGGCCTACACCCCGCGCGAGGAAGCGCTGCACGCCGCCGCGGACGCGCAGGCCGTCGGCGAGGCGCTCTTTGGCGGCATGCCGTTCCAGCTGGGCTGGTGCAACGGCCACAACACGCGCCTCAACTGCCTGGAATACCACCGCGACAGCGAGTTCAACCTGGGGACCGAGGCGTTTATCCTGCTTTTGGCCAAGCAGGACGAGATGGAAAACGGCGTGCTGGATACCGCGAAGGTGCGCGCCTTCCGCGTGCCGGCGGGCGTGCTGATCGAGGTCTACGCCACCACGCTGCACTACTCCCCCTGCCACGCGGACCCCGCGAAGGGCTTCCGCGTGATGGTGGCGCTGCCCGCGGGCACCAACACCGACTTCCGCCTTCCCGGCGCGCCCAACCCGCTGGACCGCCAGCTCTGGGCGCGCAACAAGTGGCTGATCGCCCATCCGGACAGCGCACCGGCCGCAAAGGGCGCGGTGATCGGCCTGACGGGCGAAAACACCGACATCGCGGGCGACCTCTGATCGCCCTTCAAAACTGCAAAGGAGAGTGGATACCATGCTTCAGAACATCCCCGTGGTCAAGCCCGGCATCATCGCCGTCAGCCGCGACTGCTTCCCCATCGCGCTGAGCCAGGCTCGCCGCGCCGCCATCGTCAAGGCCTATGGCGAGGGCCTCTACGAATGCCCCGTCACCGTGGAAAACGAAAAGGACGCCCTCAAGGCCGTCGAGGACGTGCGCGCCGCCGGCTGCAACGCGCTGGTGGTGTTTCTGGGCAACTTCGGCCCCGAAACCCCCGAAACCTTGATCGCCCAGCGCTTTGAGGGCCCGTGCATGTACGTGGCCGCGGCCGAGGGCGACGGCGACATGATCAACGGCCGCGGCGACGCCTACTGCGGCCTGCTCAACTGCTCCTACAACCTGGGCATGCGGCATCTCAGCGCCTACATCCCCGAAGCCCCCGTGGGCACGGCGGAGGAGACCGCCCAGCGCATCCGCGACTTCCTGCCCATCGCCCGCGCCATCATCGGCGTGAAGAACCTCAAGATCATCACCTTCGGCCCCCGCCCGCAGGACTTCTTCGCCTGCAACGCCCCCATCAAGGGCCTCTACGAGCTGGGCGTGGAGATCGAGGAAAACAGCGAGCTGGACCTGCTGGTGGCCTTCAGGGAGCACGAGAACGACCCCCGCATCGACGAGGTGTGCCGCGACATGGCCGCCCAGATGGGCGAGGGCGCCTATTACGAGGACCTCAACCGCCGCATGGCGCAGTTCGAGCTGACGCTTCTGGACTGGGCCGAAAACCACAAGGGCGCGCGGCAGTACGTGGCCTTCGCCAACAAGTGCTGGCCCGCCTTCCCCAGCCAGTTCGGCTTTGAGCCCTGCTACGTCAACTCCCGCCTGGCCGGGCGCGGCATCCCCGTGGCCTGCGAGGTGGACATCTACGGCGCGCTGAGCGAGTACATCGGCCTGTGCGTGACCGACGACGCCGTGACCTTGCTCGACATCAACAACACCGTGCCCGCCTACATCTACGACGGGGATATCAAGGGCAAGTACGACTACAAGCTCAGCGACACCTTCATGGGCTTCCACTGCGGCAATACCCCCGAGTGCAAGCTCTGCGCAAGCCGCGCCGTCAAGTACCAGCTCATCCAGCACCGCCTGCTGGAGCCGGAGGGCAGCGAGCCGGACTTCACCCGCGGCACCCTTGAGGGCGACATCGCCGCCAGCGACATCACCTTCTACCGCCTCCAGTGCGACAGCGAGGGCGTCCTGCGCGCCTATGTGGCCCAGGGCGAGGTGCTCGACGTGCCCACCCGCAGCTTCGGCGGCATCGGCGTGTTCGCCATCCCCGAAATGGGCCGCTTCTACCGCCACGTGCTGGTGGGCAAGCGCTACCCGCACCACGGCGCGGTCGCCTTCCACCATGTGGGCGCGGCGCTGTTTGAGGTGTTCAAGTTCCTGGGCGTTAAGGACATCGCCTACAACCGGCCCGCGTCGCTGCCGTATCCGACGGAGAATCCGTTTGCCTGATTGATCCGGCGGGCCTTGTGGCCGCCCGTTCCCGCTTGTGCGGGGGCGGGCAGTTTTTTTGATGGGGTGGAGGCGCGTTCGTGGGACTTTTGGGAAAGTGGGGCGTGCCGCGTTTCTTGCGCCCTTCGGGCGCTCGCAACGCTTTCTTTTTGTGCTGCGGCACAGGTTTTTGGGGCACCGGAGGGGAGCGTCAGCCCGGTGGGCTGTTGGGCCAGAGGCCCAAAGCGACCTGGAGGTGCGCCGAAAGGAAGCGTGTGCCCGGTGGGCACTTGGGCCAGAGGCCCAAAGCGACCTGAAGGCGTGAGCAAATACAAGGGCTGTGCGCGGCCAGCGCACAGAACGCCGATATTTGCGAGGGAGCGAAACGAGCGGTGGGCGCGGCCAGCGCCCTCCGCGACGATTGAGCGACCGGGAACTGCCCCAAACCCCGGCAGGCGCGCAGGGAAGCGTGTGCCCTGTGGGCACTTGGGCCGAAGGCCCAAAGCGACCCGAAGTGGGGCAGCGAAACCATGCGCGCGCCGCAGGGGAGCGTCAGCCCGGTGGGCTGTTGCGCGAAGCGCAAAGCGACCCGCAGGCGTGAGCAAATACAAGGGCTGCGCGTGGCCAGCGCGCAGAACGCCGATATTTGCGAAAGGCAGGAAATCGCGCATGATTGAGCAACCGGGGAGGCCCCTGCACCCCACTCTTTCCCCCGCGTCCCGCATGCCCGCCCGTCCATCCGCATATCCTTCCCCAAACCGTGTTGTGGAAAGGGGGGACCGGCGTGCTGGAGAAGCTCAAACGGGCGGATATTCCGCAGGAGCTGGTGCTGGGCTGGCCGCGCTCGGTGCTGCTGGGCGATGAAAAGCTGATCGTGGAGCAGCATCAGGGCATCTTTGCCTGCACGGAAACGGAGGTCGCGCTCAAGACCCTCTGCGGCCTGCTGGTCATCAGCGGCGAGCGGCTGTCCCTGTCGCGCTACGACCGCGACGGGCTGGTCGTGTTTGGCAAGATCGAAAAGCTGTGCTACCGCCCGAAAGGATGACCGCGCCGTGAACATCCCCCGATTGCCGTTTGTCACCTGCCGCTTCACGCTGACGGGGCTGAACCTGGAACGCTTCATGAACACGCTGCAAAAGGAAGGCGTGCCGCTGCTCTCCGCCCGGCGGACGGGGGCGCGCACGCTGGAGTGCGCCTGCTACCTGCGCGACCTGCCCCGCGTGAGGCAACTGGCCGGGGAAAAGGGCTGGCGCGTGCAGCGCGCGCGCCCCGCGCAGTTGGCGGCGCTTTGGGAGGCGCTCAAAAAGCGGCCCGGCGCGCTGCTTGGGGCCGCGCTGGCGCTGGCGGCGGCGTTTTGGCTGTCGCAGCTGGTGTGGCGGGTGGAGATCAACGGCGCGGGGCCCTACCGCGCGGACATCGCGGCCTACCTGCAGGAGGCGGGCTATGTGCCGGGCGCGCGGCGCGACGCGCTGGACACCTCCGCGCTGGAGCGAAACCTCACGCTTCGCTACCCGGAGGTGGCGTGGTTTCATGCCTATGTGAGCAACGTGACGCTCGTGGTGGACGTGACACGCGGCGTGCCCATGCCGGAGCTGCCCTCCGCCCAGCCGGGCGACGTGGTCGCCCTGCGCGACGGCATCGTCGATTCCGTGCGGGTATACGCGGGCACGGCGGCCGTTCAGGCGGGCGACGCGGTGCGCGCGGGTCAGGTGCTGATTCGCGGCGAGGAGCGGGGCGCGGACGGAGCCACCGTCCCCGTGGCCGCGCGGGGCGCGGTGATCGCCCGCTGCTGGCTTACGCACACGGTGGAGATGTCCATGCTGGAGATCCACAGCGAGGAGACGGGCCGCGAGGCGGCGGTGCAGCAGATCGTGACGCCGTGGTTTTCGCTGCCCGCCGAGCCCGAAACGCCCGATTTTCTGGCCAGCAACGCCTATATCACGCAGACGCCGGTGGTGGGCTGCTTTTTCCCCGTGTGGCGCAGGGCCACGGTGCTGCGCGAGGTGAGCCTGGAATACGTCCGCCGCCCGGAGGGCGAGGTGCGCGCCGAGGCGGGTCAGGCCGCGCTGGACCGGCTCAAAACCCTGCTGTATGGCTATGAGATCATTGACAAATGGGTAGATTATTGTATGATAGAAGATGATACATTGGCCGCAACCGCCACCGCGGAATGGCTGATGGATATTGCCGGCCAGGCGCCGGCATGAAAGCCTGTCGAAAAACCTCGCCTTTGGCGATCTTTTCCGACAGAACACGTTTCCCCTGCGTCTTCGACGCCGCCGGGGAAACGCGCAGGGAAACCTTGCTCCGCAAGGCTTCCGAATCCACCGCACATGTCAGCGAGGCAGGCCGCCCGCTGGAAGCGGGCAGCCTGTCCCGCGCAAGCGCGGGATGCCTTCTCCAAATCGAAGCTTTGGGGAAGGCACCGGGGATTCGGAATACAGCTCGGAGGGGACGGAGGGAAGCGTGTGCCCTGTGGGCACTTGCCACCGAAGGTGGCAAAGCGACCCGAAGGAGTCAACCGAAACGAGCGACGGACGCGGCCAGCGGCCGCCGCGACGATTGAGGTTGCGGGCCTGCGTCCCTCCGAACCTCCCAAACGGGTTTTTTGATAGTCTATTGCCGGCCAGGCGCCGGCATGAACGGAGGCAACCGCTTTTGACACTCACCCCATCCATCCGCGTCCCCCTCACGGGGATGGACGCGTATCTTTCCATTTTTGGAGCCAACGGCCGCAACCTTTCCCTTCTGGAGGGCGAGCTGGGCGTGACGCTCGCGGTGCGGGGGTCCGACCTGGAAATCAGCGGCGGGGAGGAGGACGCGGCCCTGGCCGCGCGGGTGGTGGACAAGCTGACGGACCTGAGCGCCCGCGGCGCGCAGATCGACCGCACCACGCTGCGCTACGCCGCGAAGCTGGCGCGTCAGGACGAGCTGGACCGGCTGGACGACATTGCCTTTGAGGTGGTGGCCATCACCCACCGGGGCCGCCCCGTGCGCTGCAAGACGCTGGGTCAGTACGACTACGTGCGCGCCATCCGCGGGCACGAGCTGACCTTTGCCGTGGGCCCGGCGGGCACGGGCAAGACGTATCTGGCCATGGCGCTGGCCGTGGTGGCGCTGCGCAACAAGGAGATCGAGCGCATCGTGCTCACGCGCCCCGCGGTGGAGGCGGGCGAGAGGCTGGGCTTTCTGCCGGGCGATCTGAGCCAGAAGGTGGACCCCTACCTGCGCCCCCTCTACGACGCGCTGTACGACATGATGGGCGCGGAGAGCTACCAGCGCCTGCAGGAGCGCGGCGTGCTGGAGGTGGCCCCGCTGGCCTACATGCGCGGGCGCACCCTGTCGGACAGCTTTATCATCCTGGACGAGGCGCAGAACACCACGCCCGAACAGATGAAGATGTTTCTCACCCGCTTCGGCGCGGGCAGCCGCGTGGTGGTCACCGGCGACGTAACCCAGACCGACCTGCCCCCCGGCAAGCAAAGCGGCCTCACGCAGGCGCTGGAGGTGCTCCGGGGCATTCCCGAAATCGCCATTGTGACGCTGGACCGCTCCGACGTGGTGCGCCACGACCTGGTGCAGACCGTGGTGCGGGCTTACGAAACCTACGAAAGCACGCGAAAGGGTGGAGGCCATGATGCCGGGTAAGCATACCATTCGCAAAAAAAAGCAGCTGAGCTGGGAGGCGGTGGGGCATTCGCTGCGCTCCCGCACGGCGCAGTGCGTCTATGTGATTCTGGCCGGGGCCGTGATTCTGTGCATCCTGTTCATGGCGGCCATCACGCCCCAGCGGTATGACCTGAAGGTGGGCGACATCTCCCACACCACCATCACCGCCAGCAAGGATGTGGTGGACGAGATCAGCACCGCGCGCCAGCGCGAGACGGCCGCCAATCAGGTGGAGCCCAGCTACATCTTCAAGGAGGATGTGGCCGGGCAGGTCATGCAGGATCTGGCCACCGTGCTTGCGCAGGTGAGCGCCGTGCAGCAGTACGGCCGCCGCGTGCTGGAGCAGTACGCCCCGGGCGACCCCGACAAGCAGGCCGAATATGTCTTTGCCGAGGCCGAACTGAACTATGCCCGCTCACTGCTCACCCAGATCAGTCTGGCGGATTATCAGCTGAGCACGCTGCTGCGCGCCACCGACCAGCAGATGGCCGACCTGAACGAAAACATCACCTCCGCCGTTGAAAACACGCTCAATACCACCATCCGCGAAGGGTATGTGAACGAGTCCATACAATATTTGCAGCAGATCATCGGCTACAAGACCGATATCGACCTGCTCCAGAACGTCGTCACCCCCATCTTGCGCAAGGTCATCCGCCCCAACATGGTCATCGACCAGGAGGCCACCGAAAAGCTGCGCGACGAGGCGCGCGCCGCCGTGGAACCGGTCATCTACAAGCAGGGACAGAACATCGTCGTCGCCCGCGAGCGCGTGACCGCCAACCAGCTGGAAATGCTGCGCAGCCTGGGCATGCTGGACGACGACAACGTCGATATCATGATGTACGTGGGCGCGGTGCTGCTGGTGGCGCTTAGCATCGCGGTGCTCGTCCTGGCGCTGTACCTCTTTGACCGGGAGACGCTGCAAAGCCCGCGCCGCCTCATCATTCTGATGCTCATCCAGTGCGTGACGCTGGGGCTGTGCATCCTCGGCCAGCTGATCCACACCTACCTCTCCCCCGCTTTGCTCAGCGCCATGATGCTCACCGGCCTGCTCTCGGCCAATACGGGCGTCGCGGGCGCCCTGAGCGTGAGCGTGCTGGTCAGCGCGCTCATCGCCGGCGGAGATACCACCTTCGGCGCCGCCATGGTCAACCTCCTGCTCACCGCCTTCATCAGCGGGCTGCTGGCCGTGGGCATCATCCGCCGCAGGCCCTACCGCCAGCAGGTGCTGCTCTGCGGCATCCTCACGGCCATCGCCAACATCGTCATCATTCTCACCATCGGGTTTATGACCAATACCTCCATCGCCGACGTGTTCGCAAACGCCCTGTGGAGCGCCGGCAGCGCGCTGCTGGCCTCGGTGCTGTGCATCGCGCTGGACCCGCTGGTGGAGACCTTCTTCCACCTGGCCACCCCGGCAAAGCTCCTGGAGCTGAGCAATCCCAACCACCCCCTGCTGCGCCGCCTGCTGATTGAGGCGTCGGGCACGTATCACCACAGCATCATCGTGGCCAATCTGGCCGAGGCCGCCGCCGAGGCCGTGGGCGGCAACCCCCTGCTGGCCCGCGCGGGCGCGTATTTCCACGACATCGGCAAGCTCAAGCGCCCCCTGTATTTCAAGGAAAACCAGATCGGCGACAACCCCCACGAGCACACCAACCCCTACGTGAGCGCCGCCATCGTGACCGCTCACACCCGCGACGGCCTCATCATGGCCCAGCAGTACCGCCTGCCCCAGGAGATTCAGGACATCATCGTGGAGCACCACGGCGATACGCCGGTCATGTACTTCTATCACAAGGCCCTGCAGGAGGCCGACGGCCAGGCCGTCGATATCGCGGATTTCCGCTACGACGGCCGCCGGCCGCAGAGCAAGGAAAGCGCCATCATCATGCTGGCCGATACCGTGGAGGCCGCCGTGCGCAGCATGCACGACCCCACCCCCCAGAAGATCCGCGAGTTCATCGCCAAGCTCGTGCGCGGCAAGCTCGACGACGGCCAGCTGGACAACGCGCCGCTGACCCTGCGCGACATCACGCGCATCTGCGAGGCCTTCGCCACGGTGCTCAACGGCGTGTTCCATGAGCGCATCGAATATCCGGCCATCAGCCCGGCGGCGGCGGCGCATGTGGCCGCGCAGGCCCGGCTGACCGATGCCGCCGAAAGCCCCGTCGAGGAGCGCGAGCTGCACCGCATCCAGCCGCAGGAAGCGCAGGAGAGCGGCGACGCAGAGGGCGCGGGGGGCGCGGAGGCTGGGGCGAACGGCAAGAGCGCGGGCGAGGCGTCCGGAGCGGGTGCGGAGGCTGAGGTTTCCGAGGCGGGTGCTTCCGGGGCGGACGCGGAGGCGTCCGGGGCGAGCGCTTCCGGCGCGGGTGCGTCCGGGGCGTCCGGCAGGAGCGCGGGCGAGGCATCCGGCGCGGGTGCTTCCGGAGCGGACGAGGCGTCCGGAGCGGACGACTCCTCCGGCTTCGCCGCTTCCGAAGAGGAGGCGGAGCGATGAAGATCGAATGGGAGCAGCGTGTGCGCGTGGCCGAGAGCGCGCCGCTTTCGCTGGTAGCGGCGTGCTGCCAGGCGGCGGAGGGCGTGCCGCTGCCGCTGGCGGCGCATGTGGTGGTGACGGACGACGCGGAGATCCGCGCCCTGAACGCGCGCACGCGCGGCGTGGACCGGGCCACCGACGTGCTCAGCTTTCCCACGGTGAACTACCCGGCGGGCAAAACCGCGCGCGGCTGTGAGAAGCGGCTGCGCGCCGAGTACGACCCGGAGCTGGGTGCGTGCCTGCTGGGCGACATCGTGATTTCCTACCCGCGCGCGCTGGAGCAGGCCGCCGAATACGGCCACAGCGCGCGCCGCGAGCTGTGCTACCTGTTGGCCCACGGGCTGTTTCACCTGATGGGCTATGACCATATGGACCCCGACGAGCAAAAGGAGATGCGCGCCATGGAAGAAAAGGCCCTTGGCATGGCCGGAATCGCGCGCGGAGAGGGCCCGGCATCTGTGACGGACGCGGAGCTTTTGGCCCTGGCCCGCCTGGCCATGGAAAACAGCTACTCCCCCTACAGCCACTACGCCGTGGGCGCGGCCCTGCTCAGCGCCGACGGCCGGGTGTTTCAGGGCTGCAACATCGAAAACGCCAGCTTCGGGCTGACCAACTGCGCCGAGCGCACCGCGCTGTTCAAGGCCGTGAGCGAGGGCGCGCGGGACTTCACCGCCATCGCCATCGCGTCAAACGGCTCCGCGCCTTACCCCTGCGGCGCATGCCGCCAGGCGCTCAACGAGTTCGCGCCGGGGCTGCGGGTGCTGGTCACCTGGGGCGAGGGCGAGGTGGACGAAACCACTTTGCCTGCCTTGCTCCCCCACGGCTTCGGGCCCAGGGACCTGCCGGACTGACACGCGGGGCGGGCGCAGGGGTACGGGACGGGCGCAACGCCGTTCCCGCGCCGCCGCGCGACCCGCCGCTGATACGGAAAGAGGACGATTCATGCCAGCCTTTCATTCGGGATTTGTGGCTATCGTGGGCCGGCCCAACGTGGGCAAAAGCACGCTGATGAACGCCATGATCGGCGAGAAGATCGCCATTGTATCCAACCGCCCCCAGACCACGCGCAACCGCATCATGGGCGTATGCACGGACGAACACAGCCAGATCGTGTTTCTGGACACGCCGGGCCTGCACACCCCGCACAGCCGCCTGGGCGAATACATGGTCAAGGCCGCGCACGACGCGCTCAGCGGCATTGACGCGCTGCTGGTCATGGTGGACGCAACCGCCGTGGGCAGGCAGGACCGCGCCATCGCCGCGGAGATGAGCGGCCAGAAGGTGAAAAAGGCGCTGGTGCTCAACAAGATCGACCTCATGCCCCGCGAAAGCCTGCTTGCGCTGATGGAGAGCTTTTCGGACGCGGGGTATGACGACATCGTGCCCGTGAGCGCGCGCACAGGGGACGGGCTTGCGCAGCTCAGGGCGCTGCTGGTGAGCTATCTGCCCGAAGGCCCGCAGTACTTCCCGCCCGACGCGGTGACCGATCAGCCCGAACGGCTGATCTGCGCCGAGCTGATCCGCGAAAAGGCGCTGCTGCACCTGCGCGACGAGGTGCCCCACGGCATCGGCGTTGAGATGCTGGCCATGAAGCGCCGCGGCGACCTGATGGAGATTCACGCCACGATCTACTGCGAGCGCGCGGCGCACAAGGGCATCATCATCGGCAAGCAGGGCGCGATGCTCAGGCGCATCGGCCAAGAGGCGCGGCAGGACATCGAGGGCCTGCTGGGCATGCGGGTGAATTTGCAGCTGTGGGTCAAGGTGCGCGAGGACTGGCGCAACCGGGCGGAGGACCTGCGCACGCTGGGATATGAGGACAAGGAATGACGCGCAAAGGCGCGGCCCCGGAGAGCGGGTTTCTCTCCGGGGCCGCGCCTTTTTTCGGGGTCAGAGGATGCGCATGCGGTAGCCGCAGGTGAAGGCCTGCCCCACGCCGAGGGAGACGTGGTAGGGCTTGTCCTCGAAGCGGCCGGTTTCATCCGCGAAGGCGGGCATGCCCTGCCACGGTTCCAGGCACACGTAGGGGGCGTTCTTGCCCGGCATGGTCCACACGGCCAGCACGGGCATGTCAAACGAGAGGCGGACGCCGTGCCCCGTCTCCCGGTGGACGAGGTCCACGGCGCGGCTGCTCAGGCCGTCGAAGATGAAGGTGTCTATGCGGTCGTAGTCGGCGTGGCGGAGGGGCAAGGTGCGCATGTCCGCCTCCAGCGGGGCGGGCGCGGCGCGGTCCACCAGATGGGTGGCGAGGTCGCACAGGCTAACGCGGCCGTCCTCCGGCTTCTCGAAGCGGAGCACGTAGTCCTCAAAGCGGCCCTGCCCGCCCACGGGGCAGGCGAAGGCCGGGTGCCCGCCGATAAGGAAGGGCATGGGGCGGCCGGCGTGGTTTTCCACGGTGAAGCGGGTTTCAAAGCCGTCGCCGCAGAGGCGGTGGGTCACGCTCAGGGCGAAGGCGAAGGGATAGAGGCGCTTGGTTTCGGCGGTTTCGGTGAGGGTGAGGGTGATGAAGTCGTCGCCCTGCTCGCTGGCGCGGAAGGGCAGCTCCCGCGCGAAGCCGTGGCGCGGCACGGGATAGCGCACGCCCGCGATGCTCGCGCCGCCGTCCCTGAGCGGGCCGATGGCCGGGAACAGCACCGGCGACACGCCCTTCCACACGGCGGGGTCGCCGCTCCAGAGGTATTCGGTTCCGGCGGCGTCGCGGTAGCCCCGCAGCTCGCCGCCCAGCTCGGCCACGCGCAGCTGCGCGCCGTTGTGTTCAATGGTGATCATGGGGATTGGCTCCTTTGCTGGTAGGGTTTGATTGCTGGTTTCGGCGCGCAGGGGGCGAAACCCTGCCGAAGCGGAGCAAAAAGATGGGCCGCAGGGGGGATGATGCCCCTGCGGCCCCGGATGGGGGAAAACGATGCGGGTGGAGCGAGCCGCGTTTCTTGCGGCCTTTGGCCGCTCGCAACGCTTGCGGGGTTGTGCTGCGGCACAGGTTTTGGGGCACCGGAGGGAAGCGTCAGCCCTATGGGCTGTTGCGCGCAGCGCAAAGCGACCCGAAGGTGGACCGCGAAACGAGCGGTGGGCGCGGCCAGCGCCCTCCGCGACGATTGAGCGGGCAAAACCGGAAGCGCGTGCCCGGTGGCGCGGAGGGAAGCGCCTGCCCGGTGGGCTGTTGCCGCCAAAGGCGGCAAAGCGACCCGAAGGCGTGAGCAAATACAAGGGCTGCGCGCGGCCAGCGCGCAGAACGCCGATATTTGCGAGGGCAGCGAAACGAGCGGTGGGGGCGGATGGGGAAAACGATGCGGGAGGAGCGAGCCGCGTTTCTTGCGGCCTTTGGCCGCTCGCAACGCTTGCGAGGTTGTGCTGCGGCACAGGTTTTGGGGCGCTGCCCCAAACCCCGGCAGGGGCCTGAGGCCCCTGCACCCCGCTCTTGATCCCCCATCCCCGCCGTCACCACAATTTTTCAATGCTTACATCCTTAAAGTAATACATCACGATCTCCTCCGCCGTGCTGCCCGCCTGCGCCATGCCATAGGCGCCCCACTGGCTCATGCCCACGCCATGGCCATAGCCCGTGCCGGCCATCACGAGCTTGCCCTCCTGGGCGCGCAGGCTGGTGATGAGGGTTGAGCGCATCTTCGTGGACCCGAGCGCGATGCGAAGGTCCGACGCGTCCACGCTCTGCCCGTTCAGGCCAAGGCTCACCGCGCGGCCGCTGTCGCCGCGCTCCTCGATGGTCAGCTTCGCTCCGTCCGTGAGCGTCACGTCCACGCCCAGCGTCCCGCAGGCCGCCTCGACCTCCTCATACGGGAAGGATGCCTGCCAGTGCTGTGCCTCCCTGAGCATCTGCGCGTCCTTTTCGCCCTGCGCGCTCTCCGGCTCGTTGCCGGGCACGATCTGCGTGTAGGGCGGCTCGTCCTTGTCCCAGCCCAGCCCCTCGCGGGCCAGCGCCGTCAGGCCGCCGCTGTGCGCGTGAAACCAGGCGTAGGGCAGCTCGCCCCCGGCGCTGAGGACCATCCCCTCCGTCTCGCTCACGGCCTGCCGGATGCGGTCGTTGACGGCGGAGGCGTCGTAGGCCTGCGCCTCCTCAATGTCGGTGGAGATGTCCGCGCCCTCGTACTTGCTCTGCTTGTCGGCGAGGAATTTGAGCACGAACGTGCGCGCCAGGATCGCCTGCGCCTTGAGCGCCTCCAGCGGCCAGTCGTTTTTCATCTCGCCCGCGAGCACGCCCTCGACGTAGGTTTCCACGTCCACGCGCTCCACCTGCTCGTCGGCCACCACGTACACATCCAGCACGGGCACGCCGTTTTCGTCCGTTTCCAGGCGCTCTTTGGGCCAGTCCACCTGCGCGCGGGCCGTCGCGCCTTCGGGAGCGGGGGCGGGTTCGGCGCTCACGGCGCAGCCGCCCAGCGCCAGCGCGGCGGCCATCAGCAGCGCCAGACATGCCGTTTTCTTCATGCAAAACGACCTCCTTCGCGGGCAGTATGCCCCGAAGGAGGCCGTGCAAAGCCTGTTAAATTGCGGTCATGCCTGCGGATGGACCTCGTAGCCGGGCTTCCGGCTCAGGCCCTCCTGACGCAGGTGGTTTTCGCGGTTCTTGCCCACGTAGACGCGATAGAGGTCGTCGGCGGTCATGCCCGCCTCGATGCACATGCTGACAAAAAAGTGCAGGATGTCGGAAAGCTCCTCCCGCACGCAGTCCGGCCGAAGCTCATGGGGGTTCTTCCACCACTTGAAGTTGACCTCCTCCAACAGCTCCGCAAGCTCGGAGATCATCGCCAGCGTCTGCTTTTGCAGCCACGTTTCCATCGGGATGCCCTCAAGGCCGCGCTCGCGCTTGAGCTTGTCCTGAAAGCCCTTTTGCAGCTCAAAGATGTGGTCCAGCTTATCCATGAAGCATCATCCTCCGATCCGCGCAAGCAGCGCCTCCGCGCCCCGGCCCACGATGGCCGCGCTCCCCTTCTGCCCCAGCAGGCGGCGCGCCAGCTCCATCACGGCGTCGGGGGTGACGGCCTCGATGCGCGAAAGCGTCTCCTCCGGGGTGCGCACGCGCCCCATCAGCAGGTGGCCGCGGCCGAGGGCCTGCATGCGTCCGCCGGAGCTTTCCAGCCCCAGCAGGAAGCCGCCGCGCAGCTGCGCCTTGGCGCTTTTGAACTCCTTTTCGGTCAGCCCGTCGCGCAAAAGAAGGTCCAGCTGGCTTTGCAGCTCGCTGAGCACCGTGGGCGCGTTGTCCGGCGTGGTGCCCGCGTAGACGCAAAAGCTCCCCAGCCCCTGATACGAGCTGGAATAGGTGTACACGCTGTAGGCCAGACCCAGCTCCTCACGGATGCGCTGGAACAGGCGGCTGCTCATGCCGCCGCCGAGCGCGTTGCCCAGCACGCTCAAGGCGTAGAGGTCGTCGCTGTCGGAGGGCACGCCGGGGAAGCCCAGGCAGATATGGGTCTGCTCGGTGTCCTTCTCGCGGGCGAGGCGGCCGGGGGTGAAGGCCTGCGCCTGAGCGGCGCGCGCATCGCCGCGGGCGGCCGCAAAGGGCGTGAAGTACCGCTGAACCAGCGAGACGAACGCGTCCCAGTCATAGTTGCCGGCGATGGCCACGACCATGTTTTCCGGGGTGTAGTGGCGCGCCCAGTAGCCCTGAAGCGCATCGCGGCCATAGCCGCGGATCAGGTCCGCCGTGCCCAGGATGGGGCGGCTGAGCGATCCGGTATACTGCGCCTCGCTGAGCAGGTCGTGCACGAGGTCCTCGGGGGTATCCTCCACCATGGCGATCTCCTCCAGGACCACGCCGCGCTCCTTCTCCAGCTCCCCCGCGTCAAACACGGGGCGAAGCGCGAGGTCGGAGAGAATATCCACGGCCAGGGGAAGCTCGTCGTCGGTCACCTTGGCGTAAAAGCAGGTGCATTCCTTGCTGGTGAAGGCGTTGAGCTGGCCGCCGGCGAGGTCCATCTCCTCGGCGATGTCGCGCGCGGAGCGGTTTTGCGTGCCCTTGAAAACCATGTGCTCGATGAAGTGGCTTAGGCCGTTTTCCTCCGGCAGCTCGTTCATGCTGCCCACCCGGACCCACACGCCCACCGTGCAGCTGCGCACATGGGTCAGGCGCTCGCCCGCCAGGCGCAGGCCGCCGGGCAGGGTTACGAAATCAAACATCGGCTTCGTTCCTTTCCTTGCTGAAAAACCGCCGCGCGCGTGCCCCGGCGGGGCGCGCGGCGGCGGTCATGTCGCGGGAAATCAGGTGCGGTCGCTGCCGCCGGAGGGGCGGCCGTCGCGGCGCGGGGGACGGCGGCGCTCGCCGCTGAAGGGGCGCTGTCCGCCCTCATGGCTGGGGTAGGTGATGTCGTTGCGGATGAGGTTGATGCGGCCCTGCGAGTCGATCTCGTTGACCTTGACCTCGACCTCGTCGCCGATGTTCATCACGTCCTCGACCTTCTCCACGCGGTGGTCGGCCATCTTGGAGATGTGCAGCATGCCGTCCTTGCCGGGGGTCAGCTCAATGAAGGCCCCGAAGTTCATAATGCGCACAACCTTGCCCAGATATACGTCGCCCACCTCGATATCCTTGGCGATGCCCTCGATGATCTTGCGCGCCTTGGCGGCGGCGGCCTCGTCGGGGGTGGCGATGTAGACGCGGCCATCGTCCTCGATGTCGATCTTGACGCCCGTTTCGGCGATGATCTTGTTGATCATCTTGCCGCCCGGTCCGATGACTTCGCGGATCTTTTCGGGGTTGATGGTGAAGCGCACGATCTTGGGCGCGTAGCGGCTCAGGTGCTCGCGCGGCTTGTCCAGCGTATCCAGCATGATCTTGAGGATGTGCAGGCGGCCCGCCAGCGCCTGGCTGAGCGCCTTTTCCAGAATCGCGCGGTCGATACCGGCGATCTTGATATCCATCTGGATGGCGGTGATGCCCTTGACGGTGCCGGCCACCTTGAAGTCCATGTCGCCCAGGAAGTCCTCAAGGCCCTGAATGTCGGTCAGCACGGCGACCTTGCCGGTCTCCGCGTCCTTGATGAGGCCCATGGCCACGCCGGCCACGGGGCGCTTGATGGGCACGCCCGCGTCCATGAGGCTCAGCGTGCTGCCGCAGACGGAGGCCATCGAGCTGGAGCCGTTGGAGGAGAGGATCTCGCTCACCAGACGCAGCGCGTAGGGGAACTCGTCCTCGCCGGGCACGACCGGCTCCAGGGCGCGCTCGGCCAGCGCGCCGTGGCCGATCTCGCGGCGGCCGGGGCTCTTCATGCGGCCCGCCTCGCCGGTGGCGTAGGGGGGCATGTTGTAGTGGTGGATGTAGCGCTTGAAATCCTCGGTGCCAAGGCCGTCCAAAATCTGCACGTCGCTCATGGAGCCGAGGGTTGTGACGGTGAGGGCCTGCGTTTCGCCGCGGGTAAAGACGGCGCTGCCGTGCGTGCGGGGCAGAATGCCGACCTCGCACCAGATGGGGCGCACGTCGGTCAGGCCGCGGCCGTCGGGGCGGACGCCCTCGGTGAGGATGCGGGCGCGCATGATCTCCTTGTTGAGGTAGTACAGCGCGTCGTCCACCTCGCTGAGGCGGCCTTCGAACTGCTCCGCAAAATGCTCCTCGCACTCGGCCTTGACCTGCGCCTCGCGCTCCTGGCGCTCGTGGCGGTCGGTCGTCTCGAACACCCAGCGGCACTTGTCATAGGCGTATTCGCGCACGGCGGCCTTGACGTCCTCGCCCGTGGTGATGAGGGCGACCTCGGCCTTTTCCTTGCCGATTTCCTGCCGGATGCCCTCGATGAAGGCGACCAGCTTCTTGATTTCCTCATGGCCAAAGAGGATGGCGCGCAGCATGAGCTCCTCGGGCACTTCCCTGGCGCCCGCCTCCACCATGAGCACCGCGTCCCTGGTGCCGCTGACGGTCAGGTGCAGCGTGCTCTTCTCGCGCTGGGCGGCGTCGGGGCAGAGGACCAGCTCGCCGTCCACGCAGCCGACCACCACCGTGCCGGTGGGGCCGCCCCAGGGGATATCGCTCACGGACAGGGCCGCGGAGGAACCGATCATCGCGGGGACCTCCGGGGGGATGTCCTTATCCACGCTCAGGCAGGTGGCGACCACCTGCACGTCGTTGCGCATGCCCTTGGGGAACAGCGGGCGCAGGGGGCGGTCGATCAGGCGGCAGGTGAGGGTCGCCTTTTCGGTGGGCCGGCCCTCGCGCTTGATGAAGCCGCCGGGGATCTTGCCCACGGAGTACTGCTTTTCTTCAAAGTCCACGCTCAGCGGGAAAAAGTCCACGCCCTCGCGCGGCTTTTCGCTCATGGTGGCGTTGACCATGACCACGGTGTCGCCGTAGCGCACGAAGGCCGAGCCGTTGGCCTGCTGGGCATACTTGCCAAACTCGATCGTCAGCGGACGGCCCGCCAGTTCTGTGGAAAATACCTTGTAATCCATTCTTCTTCTCTTCTCCTCATTCCATCGGGCTCGCGGCGGCCTGCCGCGGGCGTTTGCGCGCGGCGCCCCCGCCGCGCGTGTGCAAAACAGCCGCGCCGGGCGGGGCGTGCCCGCCGTGGCGCGGTTGCAAATCGAGAGGGCTTTACTTGCGCAGGCCCAGCTGGGCGATCAGGGCGCGGTAGCTCTCGATATCGGTCTTTTTGAGGTAGTCCAGCAGGCCGCGGCGCTTACCGACCATCAGCAGCAGGCCGCGGCGGCTGTGATGGTCCTTCTTGTTGATCTTGAGGTGCTCGTTGAGGTGGTTGATGCGGCTGGTGAGCAGCGCGATCTGCACCTCGGGGGAACCGGTGTCGCCCTCGTGACGGGCATAGGTCTTGATGATTTCGGACTTATCCATGGGGTTTGCCTCCTTCAGACTGGCGGCGGGGCCGCCGTGTGGTAATCGCCGCGTCCATAGCGGGCCGTTGGCCTTCGGCAGGCCAGGGGCGCGGTTCTGCCTGGCGCTGTGCGCACATTCTTTATTTTACCACGGCGCATAAGGTTTGTAAACGCCTTTTGCAAAAGAAAGGGCATCGATTTTTTGCGCCTTGACGCGCGCGGGATGCGGTGCTATGCTCTTGGGGCCGGCAAGACGGCATTTTTTGTCATCTTACGAAAGAAGGAGGATGCTGCCTATGAGGCGGTTGACGGCGCTGGCGCTGGTGCTGGTGTGCCTCACGCCCTGCGCGGGCCTTGCGCAGGAGACGGTGGAGGCGGATTTTGAGGGCGGGCACTGGCTTTACGAGGATACGGCGCAGGGCGTGCGCGTCGAGATCGTGCGGCATGAGGATACGGAAAACCGCGTGCTGTGGTACGAGGCGGACCTTGTCTGCGGGGAAGATTCGCCGCTTCGGTTCCTGACGGCCAACGAGGACGCGCCGGGCAGGGGGTTCTGGTACCCGGAGCGGCTGGCGCGGGAGAGGCGGGCGGTCTTTGCCATCAACGACGATCAGTTCGGCCACCGCGTCTACAACCACGACACCGTGGGCGTGATCGTGCGCGGCGGGGAGGTGCTCAGCGAGCGCACGCGAAAGAGCGGCAGCAAGGGCTGGCCTCCGCTGGACACGGCCGCCTTCTTCCCGGACGGGAGCATGCGCGTGTTTGAAAGCGCGGAGCACACGGGCAAGGAATACGTTCAGATGGGCGCGGAGACGGTGCTGGCCTTCGGGCCGTGGCTGGTGCGCGGGGGCGAGATCAACCCCGCGCTGGAAACGTCCTACCGCACCAAGGAGCCGCGCACGGCCATCGGCATGATCGAGCCGTACCACTATGTGGCGGTGTTTGTGGAGGGGCGCATCAAGCGCAGCGGCGGCGTGCCCGTCCAGTGGCTGGCCGAGCGCATGGCCGGGCTGGGCGCGGTGGAGGCGATCAACCTCGACGGCGGCAAGACCAGCTGCCTGCTTTTCATGGGCACGAAGATCAGCCTTTCCAACCCCGACGGGCGGGTGCGCGACGGGCGCAGCGTATCGGGCCTGATCGGGCTGGGCGAGAGCGATCTGGTGCCGGAGTGGACGGGGCTGGACAAATGAAAAGGCGGGCGGCGGCATCGGACCCGGCGGGGTGATGCCGCCTTTCCGATACGAGAAGCGCCGCCCTCCCGCAATGGAAGGGCGGCGCTTCAAGGTGCTGACAAAGTGCGGGGTGCAGGGGGATCATCCCCCTGCCGGGGTTTGGGGCAGAGCCCCAAAGCCTTATGCCGCAGCATTTTTCGTGAGCGTTGCGAGCGTCCGAAGGCGCGAAGGGAAGCGTGTGCCCTGTGGGCACTTGCCACCGGAGGTGGCAAAGCGACCCGGAGCGGGGCAGCGAAACCATGAGCGCGACCGTCAGGGAAGCGCGAATGATTGAGCAACCGGGACGCAAGAAACGCGGCTCTTCCCAAAACCAAGGGTTTTTCAACGATCTGAGCGCCGCCCTCCCGCAATGGAAGGGCGGCGCTTTGCGTCAGGCGTTGGCGAACTTGCCGCGCACCTTGTCGATCTGCTGCTGCTGGGCCTGCTCGCTGGGGTACCAGCCCTGGGCCGCCATCTTCTGGTAGAGGCCCTCCTGCATGCACAGGCTCTCCTCCAGCGCCTGGTCAAATGCGGTGTGCACGTTCTGCGTGGCGGATTCGATGGTGCCGTGCAGATAGAGGTCGCACACGCCCTTGGTCGTCAGAAGCAGGCTTTCCATGATTTCCTGGTCGTTCATGCCGCGTTCCCCCTTCACATCAGGCCGTAGAGCTTCTGAAAAAGCTGCTGGTGCCGGTTGGCCAGCTGGGTGACGTAGTTTTTCAGCTCCGGGTTCTTCAGGGCCTGCGCGGCCTGACGGCACTGACTTTGCAGAAACGTCTCATGACCCAGCGCGTCCTCGATGTACATGAGCTCTTTGGGGCTCATTTCAATCACCTCCGGAAAGCAGGTTTCCCAGTTTCCGGCAGGTTATGCGCGCGCGGCGTACACATGAGCCCGATCAAAAGCGGAGCGCCCGTCATCATGCAGAAGGAATAGCGGTTACCCACCAGCGGACCCAGGCATACCGTAAACAGGTACATGAGCAGGCACAGCGCGGCCGCCGTCACGCCCCGGTCGCGCCTGCGGATCGCGCAGGCCAGCGCCAGCAGAGAGAGCCATGTGTACAACGCCGGCTGGATCAGCATGGACAGCACGGGATATGCCCGATAGGTATTGCGGTCAAACAGGCTGAGCATGGCGTCCCGCAGGCCCGGCAACAGGCTTTGCTGCTCCACGCCGAGGTTATCGTAAAACCACAGGTAGATCGCGCCCGTGCGGCTGGTGAAGAGCGTGTCGTCCAAAAACCAGTAGCCCTTGCACTGGTAGAGGAACGCGTCGATGTACTCGATGGGATAGTGGAACAGCTCCCGGCCCCAGAACTTGAGGAAGCCCCACAATTCGCCCGGACGGCTGACCTTCAGGTGCAGCTTGACCCGATCGGCACTCCACACGTCATACCGGTCGGCATAGGGCACAAATTCAATGATCTCGTACCCCACGGGGTCCTCCGTGCCATGCAGGGCATAGACGCGGGCGAGCTGCTGCGCAGGCACGCTGAGCATCTCGTTGACCAGGCCGCTTTTGGCGCCCGTGGCCAGCTGCAGGCCCTTGCCCGCGCCCAGTCCCAGCACCAGCACGGCCGCCAGCAGCGCCGTCATGCGCAGGCGCGCGCCCCGGCCCGCCAGCGCCGCCGCAAAGGGGACCAGCAGCGCCAGCGCGTAGGGCGCGTTGTTGCGAAAGAGCACCATGAAAACGCCCACGGCTACCGTGCCCGCCACCCACCGGCGCGAGCGCAGCAGCCGCGGATTGCGCATGACCTGATGCAGCCTGACCGCGAACACCGTGATGAACGCGGCAAAGGGGATATCCTTGGTACAGCCCAGGACATGCAGCGAAATCTGCGGTCCCAGGCAAAACAGCGCCAGCAGCCCAAGCCGCACCCACCGGCGGCAGCCCAGGCGCGCAAGGTAGCACAGGCCGTAGGCCAGCGCCCACGCCACGAGGAGCATCTGCGCCACGGAATAGAGCAGCATGCCCAGCGCGTGGCTGCCCAGCAGCCCGCCCAGATCATACAGCCATCCGGTCAGGAGCGTATGCAGCAGCGGGTGATGCGTGCTGAAGATACCCGCCAGATAGTCGGGCAGCTGCGAAAAGGTATCGTAGGCATGGATGCCGGGGTAGAAGGCCAGCAGCAGGGGCGTCCAGGCCACAAGCATCAGGACCATGGGGGCCAGCAGGGGGTGCCGGGGGACGCGGGGCGCGGCGGTTGCGGGGTTTTGGGGCGCGCACGCGGGGGTCGCGCTTTGGGGCGCGGTCGCAGGGGTGGCGCTTTGGGGCGCGGGTTCGGGGGTCGCGCTTTGGGGCGCGGTCGCGGGGGTGGCGCTTTGGGGCGCGGGTTCGGGGGTGGCGCTTTGGGGCGCGGTCGCGGGGGTCGCGCTTTGGGGCGCGGTCGCGGGGGTCGCGCTTTGGGGCGGGACGAGGGCGGCCATGTGCTCGTCCAGCCACAGGGCGGCCCAGCCGGCGGCGGGGCCCAGGCACAGCGCCGTGCCCAGCGACAAAAGCAGCCCCTCGATGCCGGTCTGCCCCGCGGTGTCCAGCCGGTAGCCCAGCGCCAACGCCAGCACGAACAGCGCGCCGAACGTACCGAAGCACGCCTTTGCGCGGCGGTCCTGCACGCGCAGGAATCGCATGCCCGCCACCGACGCGGTTGCCCACAGGAGCACCCACGCGAAGCGCACGCCTCCCGTGGCGGGGAAACCCAGCAGCGCGCAGGCCATGAGGCAGCCCAGCGCGCTCATCAGACAGGCAGCAACGACGGTTCCCCGGTCGGTGCGGAACATCAAAAAACGCCTCCTTTGTACAGGAAACGGGCTGTGCCCGGCGCGCACAGCGGCGGAAGGTAGGCCCGGTATCGGAGAAAAACAGTGGAGAGCCCGCGGCTGCGAGCGCGCAGGCACGCGGCGCTTCCCCGTGCAGGGGCCGGAGGGGCGGGAGGGGGTGCGGGGCACGCGGCGCTTCCCCGTGCAGGGGCCGGAGGAGTGGGAGCGGGGCGCGAGGCACGCGGCGCTTCCCCATGCAGGGGCCGGAGGGGCGGGCGCGGGGTGCGGGGCACGCGGCGCTTCCCCATGCAGGGGCCGGAGGAGCGGGAGCGGGGCGCGAGGCACGCGGCGCTTCCCCGTGCAGGGGCCGGAGGGGCGGGAGCGGGGCGCGAGGCACGCGGCGCTTCCTTGCGGCGCGCGGGGCGCGGAGCGCACTTCATTATGATAGGGCCTGCGCGGTCAGCACCCCGCCCATGCCGCCGCCTCCAGAAGCGTGTCCATGACGGGCACGCCGGCGGTCAGAAGCGTTTCGCGGCTCTGGTGGCCGCGGGCGACCAGCACGCATCCCGTGCCCATGGCGCGGGCCACCTCCGCGTCGTGGAGGGTATCGCCGATCATGAGGGTGGACGCGGCGGGCACGCCGCAGCGGGCCAGATAGTCCAGGCCCACGGCCTCCTTGCTGCGCGCGTAGATATCGGAAAGGCCCAGCACGTCAGTGAAATAAGCGCGGATGGGAAAGCGCGCGATCTGGCTTTCCAGCATGTCGCGGCGCGTGGCCGAGAGCACCGCCTGCCGCACGCCCGCCGCCGCGAAGCGCGCAAGCGTCTCCACCGCGTCCCCATGCAGGGGCACGGCGTCAAAGCCGCGCACGTATTCGGCCATCCAGGCGTGGGCCACGGCCACGAACGTCTCGTCCGTGACCCCGGCGCGCTCGTAGTAGCGGCGCACGGGGAAGGTGAACTGGCGGTGGTACTCGGCCACGCTCCCGATGCGGGGCAGGCCGAAGGCCGGAAAGGTGCGGTTGCGCACGCCGATGGCGTAGGTGAGGTCGTCGAGCAGGGTGCCGTTCCAGTCCCAGAGGACCTGCCGGATGGGGCTGACCGGGGGCGGGGGCGCGGCGTTTGCGGGGGATGGGGTGTTTGCGGGGTGCGGGGCCGGGCTGCCCGCGGGGCGCGGGGCCGGGCCGCCCGCGGGGCGCGGGGTGTTTGCGGGGGCGGTGCCGCCTGCTGGGGATACGGCGTTTGCGTAGGTGGTGCTGCCCGCCGGACGCGGGGTGTCTGCCGATTGGGGGGCCGGGATATCCGCGGGGCGTGGGCCCGGGCTGCCCGCGGGGCGCGGGGTGTTTGCGGGGACCGGGCTGCCTGCCGGGGGTGCGGCGTTTGCGTAGGCGGTGCCGCCAGCCGGGGATACGGCGTTTGCCGGGGCCGGGCTGCCCGCGGGGCGCGGGGCCGGGATGTCCGCCGGGCGCGTCCCTCCCTTCGGGCGCGGATCAGTACGCACGGGCGAAGTAGATGAGCTTGTCGGCCTTCTTGCCGCAGCAGACGCAGGTATCCCCGATGGGGGTCTGGTCGAAGGGCATGTTGCGGCTGGAGGCGGCGGTCAGCTCCTTGATCTTGTCCTCGCAGGCGCGGTCGCCGCACCACATGGCGCGGGCGAAGCCGCCGTCCACGGCGCGGGTGAGCTCCTCCATGTTGTGCACGTCGGTGATGCGGGTCTGGCGGAAGGCATCGGCCAGGGCGTACATGTTATGCTGGATATTCTCCAGAAGGCCGGGGAGCATGGCGGGCAGCTCGGTGAGGGCGACGGTCTGCTTTTCGTAGGTATCGCGGCGGAACACGACGCACTGGCCGTTTTCCACGTCGCGCGGGCCGATCTCCACGCGCACGGGCACGCCCTTGAGCTCCCAGTCGTTGAACTTGAAGCCGGGCGAGAGGGTGTCGCGGTCATCGAGCTTGACGCGGATGCCGGCGGCCCTGAGCTGGTCGTAGATCTCGGCGCACTTCTCCATCACGCCGCCCTTGTGCGCGGCCACGGGCACGATGACGGCCTGAATGGGCGCGATGTGCGGGGGGAGCTTGAGGCCGCGCTCGTCGCCGTGGGTCATGATGATGGCCCCGATGAGGCGGGTGGACACGCCCCAGCTGGTCTCATGGACGTAGGTGAGCTTGCCCTCCTTGCTGAGGTACTGGATATTGTAGGCCTCGGCGAAGTTGGTGCCGAAGTTGTGGCTGGTGCCGGCCTGCAGGGCCTTGCCGTCCTGCATCATGGCCTCCATGCTGTAGGTCGCGCGCGCGCCGGCGAACTTCTCCTTGTCGCTCTTGCGGCCCACGAGCACGGGCATGGCCAGCTCATCCTCGGCCACCTCGCGGTAGATGTCGAGCATGCGCATGGTCTCCTCCTGCGCCTCCTCGGCGGTGGCGTGGATGGTGTGGCCCTCCTGCCAGAGGAACTCGCTGGTGCGAAGGAAGGGGCGCGTGCTCTTTTCCCAGCGCATCACGCTGCACCACTGGTTGTACTTCATGGGCAGGTCGCGCCAGCTGCCCACCCACTTCGAATACATGGCGCAGAAGATCGTCTCGCTCGTGGGGCGCACGGCCAGGCGCTCCTGCAGCTTCTCGCTGCCGCCCTGGGTCACCCACGCCACCTCCGGCGCGAAGCCCTCCACGTGCTCGGCCTCCTTGAGCAGCAGGCTTTCGGGGATGAGCATGGGCATATACACGTTTTCATGCCCGGTGTCCTTGAAGCGGCGGTCGAGCTGCTCCTTGATGCGCTCCCAGATGGCGAAGCCGTAGGGGCGGATGACCATGCAGCCGCGAACCGGCGCGTAGTCAACCAGCTCGCTCTTTAGAATCACGTCGGTATACCATTGGGAGAAATCCACGTCGCGCGGGGTGATGTGCTCCACGAAGCCCTGCTTCTTTTCGGTGTCCTTTGCCATGATGCGCCATTCCTTTCTTCGTGCGGATACAAAAAACAGGTTCCCATGCTCCCGGCCATGGCCTGAGCCATGCGCTGGGACGAAGGGAGCCTTCGCGGTACCACCCGGCTTAAAACGCTAACGCGATCGTCGGAAAAGCTCGGCTGCGCCGATCTTTTCCGCCGGGGTTGCGCCGTCCGCCTACTTCGCCGCCGGCTCGCCGGGCGGCGGACGGCGTAAGGAATGTTTGCGCCTTTGGCGCAAACTCCCCGCCCGCCCGGCAAAGCCGGGCGATACGATTGCAGCTCGGAGGGCCTGCGGGCCCTCCGAACCTCCCCGGAAGAGGACGATCTGAACGCGAAAATGCGTTTTCACCTTTGTTTGCGCCGGATATCGGGGGCGGGCCGTCGGGGATTGGCCGAGGGAGCGCAGAGACGGGGGCGCGCCGGGGTCCGTGACCGCCCTCGCAGCCGGGGAGGCGGCTCTCTTGGCACGGGACAGGGGGGGGCGCGCGGTTCTCGCGCGTTTCCGGCGCGGGGCCGGGAACGGGGGTATTTTACCACAGACGGCCGGGGTTTGCAACGGGGAAATGAGGCTGCGCGCGGCCTGCCTGCCGCTTCAAAAAAATTGCGCGTCTTTTCCAAAAAACGATTGACAAAGTGACGGGCCTATGCTATGATAATAAACGCCGCTTGAGCGGCAAGTGACGCGGGGTGGAGCAGTTTGGTAGCTCGTCGGGCTCATAACCCGAAGGTCGAGGGTTCAAGTCCCTCCCCCGCAACCAGTATGGCGGCGTAGCTCAGTTGGCTAGAGCATTCGGTTCATACCCGGAGTGTCACTGGTTCGAATCCAGTCGCCGCTACCACAAACCCTGTGAGGCATACCTCACAGGGTTTTTTTGATGTGCGGGCTTCCGGGACAGCCTGGCAACCCCTTTCGGGAAGTCCGGCGGGCCGCCCCCTTCAAAGGGCATGCGTATCGCCCGGCTCCGGGCGGCGGGGCGTTTGCGCACGTAGCCAAAGCATCCGACAAAAAAGGGCCGGCGCACCCGGCTGCATGCTAAAACCCGCAAAGCGCAAGGCTTTGCGGGTTTTGATGGTACGCCCGGTGCGGTTCGAACGCATGGCCTTCAGAGTCGGAGTCTGACGCTCTATCCAGCTGAGCTACGGGCGCGCGACAGCTCCCGCCGTGCGGCGCACGGAAAGGCCGGAGGGACCCGGTACGCCGCGCTACGGGCAGAGGATATTGTACCCTCGCAGGGCGGATTTGTCAAGGGTTTTCCCCGATGGCGCAATTCTTCCCGAAAAACACCCAAAATACAGCCGCCCCCCTTGTCAGGCCGGGCGGAATCCTGTATCATAACAGGCAGTGCGGCAGAAGTTCCCGGCGTTCCGGGGGAGGATTGGAAGGCGCCGCAGCAGGGTTTGCAGTCTTTGTAGGATGGAAGGATGGATTCACAATGATGAAAATTGGTGTATTGGCGCTCTATGCCCTGATGATGGTGGCGGTGATCGTGCTGACGGCGCGAAAGAAGCTGTCGCTGAACGAATTTCTGCTGGGCGGGCGCAACGTGGGCCCGTGGCTGAGCGCGCTGAGCTACGGGGCCAGTTATTTCAGCGCGGTCATCATCGTGGGCTACGCGGGATCGACCGGGTGGACGGGCGGGCTGTCCGCCGTGTGGTGCGGCATCGGCAACGCGCTGGTGGGAAGCCTGCTGGCCTGGAAGCTGCTGGCCCGCCCCACCCGCCGCATGGGCGAAAAGCTCGGCGCGGCCACGATTCCCGGCTTCTTTGAAAAGCGCTACCGCAGCCGGGGGCTGCGGCTTTTGGCGAGCCTGATTATCTTCGTGTTTCTCCTGCCGTATTCGGCCAGCGTGTACAAGGGGCTGGGCGGCATGTTCCAGCGCGCGTTCGGGTTTGACTACGCCTGGTGCGTGACGGCCATCGCGCTGCTGTCCGCCGTGTACCTCTTCGCGGGCGGATACCGCGCCACGGCGGTGACGGACTTCATTCAGGGATTCATCATGCTGGCGGGCATCGCGGCGGTGGTGGTGTACATCGTGCGGGCCGCGGGCGGCGTGGGCGAGGGCGTCGAGGCGCTCGCCGCCGAGGGCGTGGGGTCGCTCCTGCCGCCTCAGGGCAAGGGGTCGTGGCTGCTAAGCAACGTGCTGCTCACCTCCATGGGCGTTTTGGGCATGCCGCAGATGATCCACAAGTTCTTCGCCATCCGCGACGAGGGAAGCGTGAAGCGGGCGACGGTGATCTCCACCGCCTTTGCGCTGATCGTGGCGGGCGGCGCGTATTTCGCGGGCAGCTTCGGCCGCGTGGTGCTGGCCAGGATCGCCGCGCCGGACGGCGCGGGTACGCTGTACGACCTGGTCGCGAGCGGGGCGATGTCCATGGACGACATCATGCCCGCCATGCTCACCGACCCCACGGTGGTGGGCATCCCGGACGCGGTGCAGGGGCTGTTTGTGGTGCTGCTGCTGTCGGCGAGCATCTCGACGCTGACCTCGCTGGTGTTGTCCAGCTCGTCGGTGGTGACGCTGGACCTGGTGGGGCCGGTCGCGCGGCTCAAGCCCAGGGGCGCGACGCTGCTGATGCGCGTATTGTGCGTGCTGTTTGTGGCGCTGTCGCTGGCGATCAACTTCTGGATGCAGGATACGCCGATCGTGTCGCTGATGTCGCTGTCGTGGGGCACGATTGCGGGGGCGTTTCTGGCGCCGTTCCTCTACGGGCTTGTGTGGCGCGGGGTGACGAAGGCCGGCGCATGGGCCGGGGTGATCGGCGGGGCGCTGATTTCGCTGCTGCCGCCGCTGGTTGCGGGGGATATGAGCCTTGCGCCCATGAGTGGGGCCGCGGCGATGATCGCGGGGCTGGTGATTGTGCCGGTGGTGAGTCTGGTGACAAAGCATGTGCCGGGGATGGCGTTTGACGAAGGGTTTTTGGATGAGATTTTCGGGAAGCGGGAGGAAAAAAGAGTGGGGTGCAGGGGCCTCAGGCCCTTGCCGGGGTTTGGGGCAGCGCCCCAAAAACCTCTGCCGCAGCAAAAGCCGTGAGCGTTGCGAGCGACCGAAGGCGCGAAGGGAAGCGTGTGCCCTGTGGGCACTTGCCACCGGAGGTGGCAAAGCGACCCGGAGCGGGGCAGCGAAACCATGAGCGCGACCGTCAGGGAAGCGCGAATGATTGAGCAACCGGGACGCAAGAAACGCGGCTTGATGCAGGAAGACGCGGGAGGACGCCAGCGCTTCCGGCGGCAAAGCCCGTCGAGCGTTGCGAGCGACCGAAGGGACGCGAGAAACGCGGGTCTTTCCAATGATAATGTTTTCTGAATAGAAGCGGCGCGGCCCCTCCGGGTGGAGGATGGCCGCGCCGTTTGCGCTGATATTCGGGGAGGGGTTGAGCGAGGCGCGTTTCTTGTGCCCTTCGGGCACTCGCAACGCTCGCTTTTTTGTGCTGCGGCACAGGGCTTGGGGCACCGGAGGGAAGCGTCAGCCCGGTGGGTTGTTGCGCAAAGCGACCCGAAGGCGTGAGCAAATACAAGGGCTGTGCGCGGCCAGCACGCAGAACGCCGATATTTGCGAGGGCAGCGAAACCATGAGCGCGCCGGAGGGAAGCGTCAGCCCGGTGGGCTGTTGCGCGCAGCGCAAAGCGACCCGCAGGCGTGAGCAAATACAAGGGCTGCGCGCGGCCAGCGCGCAGAACGCCGATATTTGCGAGGACAGCGAAACCATGAGCGCGCCGGAGGGAAGCGTCAGCCCTGTGGGCTGTTGCGCACAGCGCAAAGCGACCCGCAGGTGCGCCGGAGGGAAGCGTCAGCCCTGTGGGCTGTTGCCGCCAAAGGCGGCAAAGCGACCCGAAGGCGTGAGCAAATACAAGGGCTGCGCGCGGACAGCGCGCAGAACGCCGATATTTGCGAGGGAGCGAAACGAGCGGTGGGCGCGGCCGGCGCCCTCCGCGACGATTGAGCGACCGGGAGTCTGCCCCAAACCCCGGCAAGGCGCGAAGGGAAGCGTGTGCCCTGTGGGCACTTGGGCCAAAGGCCCAAAGCGACCCGCAGCGGGGCAGCGAAACCATGAGCGCACCGGAGGGAAGCGTCAGCCCGGTGGGCTGTTGCGCGCAGCGCAAAGCGACCCGCAGGCGTGAGCAAATACAAGGGCTGTGCGCGGCCAGCGCGCAGAACGCCGATATTTGCGAAAGGTAGGGAAGCGCGAATGATTGAGCAACCGGGAAGGCCCCTGCACCCCATTCATTCCCCCTGTCTTCCCAGTCTCTCCCAATATTCCGGCAGGACCTGTTCAAACCTCAGCCCATACCTCAGCGGCTCGCCGCCCGCCAATGTCAGCCGGAGAGCCTGATGCGTCAGGTCCAGCGCGAGCGTGGCGGCGTCGGGCAGGGATTTGCCGCGCATCAGCGCGCCCAGCAGGAGCGAGGCCAGCACATCCCCCGTGCCGTGAAACAGGCCCTCATAGCGCTCGCGGTAGAGAAAGAGCGGCTCGTCCATGCCGCGCGCCAAGACCGCCGCGCCCGTCAGGCCCGGCCTTGCCGCCACGTCCGTGACCACCACGTTCTCCGGGCCGAGATCGCGCAGGCCCCGGCACAGCCGCGCTACCGCCGCTTCCTCCGGCGTATCGCCGGGGTAGGTCTCGTCCAGCAGAAAGGCCGCTTCGGTCAGGTTGGGCGTGATGGTGCGCGCGCGGGCGCACAGGCGGCGCATCTGCGCGGGCAGGCCGCTGTCCAGCAGGGAGTACAGCCGCCCGTGATCGCCGAAGGCCGGGTCCACAAAGAGGTGGGTATCCCCGTCGCAGAGGAGGTCGATCATCTCCAGCACCATCTCCACCTGCGCCCCCGACGCAAGATACCCCGAATAGAACGCGTCAAAATGCAGGCCCAGCGTTTCGATATGCCGCGCGATGGGCAGAAGCTGGCCGCTCAGGTCGAGGTGGGTATAGCCGGTAAATTCGCCCGTGTGGGTGCTCAGCAGCGCCGTGGGCACCACGGCGGTATTCACCCCCGCGGCGCTTAGCACCGGGAGCGCCACCGTGAGCGAGCAGCGGCCCACGCACGAGATATCCTGCACGACGATGGCGCGCGGCTGCGCGGCTTCGGTGGATTGGGTCATGGAGCACCTCCTGACGGCGGCGGGGCCGCCGGGCAACATCGTAGTACCATCATACACCAAAACGCGAAAAAAGCAAGTTGACACGGCGCGGGGCGCGGGGGGCGTGGGGGGCTGTGGGCGCGGGGCGCGGGGCGCGTGGGAAGTGCGGGGCGCGTGCGGGGTTGCGCGCGTGGGGCGCGTGGGGTTGCGAGCAGGCTACGCGCGGGGCTGCGGATACGGGCCGCGTGCGGGGCTGCGGGCGCGGGGCGCGCGGGTGTCGCGGGCGTGGGGCGCGTGCGGGGTTGCGCGCCTGGGGCGCGCGGGGCTGCGGGCGCGGGGCGCTCGGGTGTTGCGGGCGTGGGGCGCGTGGGAAGTGCGGGCCGCGTGCGGGGCTGCGGGCGCGGGGCGCGCGGGTGTCGCGGGCGTGGGGCGCGTGGGGGGCTGTGGGCGCGGGGCGTGCGGGGTTGCGGGCGCGCGGGTGTTGCGGGCGCGGGGCTGCGGTTGCGGGCCGCGTGCGGGGTTGCCCGCGTGCGGGGCTGCGGGCGCGGGGGCGCGCGGGGTTGCACGCGTGGGCCGCGCGGGGTTGCGGGCGCGGGGTGCGTGGGTGTCGCGGGCGGGCCCCTCGCCGGCGTTGCAGGCCCAAAGCATGTCCGGCCGCAAAGGGTCGCCGCGCGCGGACCGCCGGCGCACGGTGCCGCCGGCGTTGGAGGATGACGAGACCGAAAGAGCCGGCTGCACGCCGTTGACGGGGGATGCCTTTGATGCTAAAATCGGTGTGCAGACTTCGCCGGAGACATAACGCACGAATACGGGCATGCGGCATGGAACGCTCAATAGCACAGGACACAACGGCAGCGGCAGGCTATCCCTGCTGCAAAGGCGGGAAACAGGGGCCGGCCATCCCAACGGGATGATTCGCTGCTGAGCAGGCGGCGTTTTGGGAAGCGCACGGGGAAAGAAGCGAACGCGCTGCGGAAGCCTTTCCGGATTCCTGCTCCGGCACGTGTCGCGCGGCGTTCCGTCGGATTGCCGCCTGATTCAGGGAGTGGCTTTCATGGGATACTTCAATGAGTTGACGTTCGCCAGCGGCTACTATCACATCGACGCGCACGGCGTTGTGACGCTTGCGCCCGATACGCCGCCGGAGATACGCGAGCGGTTTTGGAAGGTGTGGCCGGATTTCCGAAAAAAGGTGATTGCCCTGGAAAAGCAGGGAATCTACAGCTCCGCCTATCCGTACCTGCCAATCGAAGAACCCGATCCCAATCGGAACGGCGAGGGCCGCGAGTGAGGACGCGCGGGGGCATCCTCCTCAAAACGCGAAAAAAGCAAGTTGACACGGCGCGCCGCGTGCGGTATCGTAAGGGAGAAATACCAATTCAGGGAAGGGGACGCGGACCATGCAAAAGGCGCTGGTATCGGTCACGGGCGTGGACAAGCCCGGCATCATCGCGCGGGTGAGCACCGCGCTGTTTGAAATGAACATCAACGTGCTGGAGATCTCCCAGACGATTCTGGACGGCTATTTCACGATGCTGATGATCGTGGACATCACAAACGCCACCGCGGCCTTCAGCGAGGCCGCCGCCCGCATGGAAGAGGTGGGCCATGAGCTGGGCGAGGCCATCAGCATCCAGCGCACCGACATCTTCGACGCCATGCACCGCATCTGACGGGGGGTGATACGATGATCGAGGTCAGCGAGATCCTACAGACCATCCGCATGGTGAGCGAGCAGCATTTCGACATCCGCACCATCACGATGGGCATCAGCCTCCTGGACTGCAAGAAAAACACCGACCGCGAAACCGCGCAGGCCGTCTATGACAAGGTCACGCGCGTGGCGCGCGATCTGGTGCGCGTGGGCGGCGAGCTGGAAAGCGAGCTGGGCGTGCCGATCGTCAACAAGCGCATCAGCGTCACGCCCGTGGGCATGATCTGCGGGGACGATCCCGTGGCTATCGCCATGGCGCTGGACGAGGCCGCCGGGACGGTCGGGGTCAACTTCATCGGCGGATACGGCGCGCTCATGCACAAGGGCGCGACCCGCGCCGAGGAAACCCTGCTGGACTCCATGCCGGAGGCCTTCTCCAAAACCGCGCGCCTCTGCGGCAGCGTCAACGTCGGCTCCACGCGCAGCGGCATCAACATGGACGCCGTGCGCAAGATGGGCCAGGTCATCAAGCGCACCGCCGAGCTGACCGCCGATACCGACGGCTTCGGCTGCGCCAAGATCGTCGTCTTTGCCAACGCCGTGGAGGACAACCCCTTCATGGCCGGCGCGTTCCACGGCGTGGGCGAGCCGGAATGCGTGGTCAACGTGGGCGTGAGCGGGCCGGGCGTGGTGCAGCGCGCGCTCAGGGAGGTGCGCGGCGAGCCGTTCGACGTGGTGGCCGAGACGATCAAGCGCACGGCCTTCAAGATCACCCGCGTGGGCGAGCTGGTGGCGCAGGAGGCTGCCAAGCGGCTGGGCGTGCCGTTTGGCATCGTGGACCTGTCCCTCGCCCCCACCCCCGCGCGCGGCGACAGCGTGGCCTACATTTTGCAGGAGATGGGCCTGGAGATGACCGGCGCGCCCGGCACCACGGCGGCGCTGGCCATGCTCAACGACATGGTCAAAAAGGGCGGCGTGATGGCCTCCAGCCACGTGGGGGGCCTCAGCGGCGCGTTCATCCCCGTGAGCGAGGACATCGGCATGATCGAGGCCGCGCAGGCCCGGTGCCTCACCATCGAAAAGCTGGAGGCCATGACCTGCGTGTGCTCGGTGGGCCTTGACATGATCGCCATCCCCGGCGACACCTCAGCCAACGCCATCGCCGGCATCATCGCCGACGAGGCCGCCATCGGCATGGTCAACAACAAGACCACCGCCGTGCGCGTGATTCCCGCCCCCGGCAAGAAGGCCGGCGATACGGTCAACTTCGGCGGGCTGTTCGGCTTCGCGCCGGTGATGCCGGTCAACGGGGCCAAAAACGACGCCTTTATCGAGCGCGGCGGCCGGATTCCCGCGCCGCTGCACAGTCTGAAGAACTGAAGGAGAACGCCCGGCTTCCGATGGGAGGTCGGGCGCTTTGCTGTGGCGGAGATTTTGCGCTACAATGCCCCCATCCGCATCCAGAAGGGGGTTTTTTTCATGGTTTATGGCTATATTCGCGTATCTTCCCGCGACCAGTGCGACGAGCGGCAGCGGGCCGCGCTGCTTGCGTGGGGCGTGCCGCCGGAGGCCCTCTACGCCGACCGGTGCTCCGGCAGGGACTTTCAGCGGCCCCAGTACCTGCGCCTGATGCGCCGCCTGCGCCGGGACGATCTGCTGGTGGTCAAGAGCATCGACCGGCTGGGGCGCGACTACGCCGAGGTGATGGAACAGTGGCGCGTGCTCACGCGGGAGCGGGGCGTCTCCATCGTGGTGCTGGACATGCCGCTGCTGGACACCCGCTGCCAGCGCGACCTCACCGGCACGCTGATTGCCGACATCGTACTCAATCTGCTCAGCTACGTGGCCCAGACCGAGCGCGAGATGATCCGCCGCCGTCAGGCCGAGGGCATCGCGGCGGCGCGGGCGCGCGGCGTGCGCTTCGGCCGCAGCGCAAAGCCCCTGCCCGACGGCTTTTGCGAGGTCGCCGCGCTGTGGCGCGCGGGGCGCATCTCCTGCGAGGAGGCCCTGCGCCGCCTGGGCGTGAGCCGCAGCTATTTTTACAAGCATGTGAAGCGGCTGGCGCTGTGAGGGGCAAAACGCCCGCCGGGCAGGGCGGGCGGGTGCGCGGGACCGCCGGGGGCCGGGTGCGCGAAGCCGCCGGGGGCCGGGTGCGCGGGACCGCCGGGGGCGGGTGCGCGGGCCTGCCGGGGGGGACGGGTGCGCGAAGCCGCCGGGACCGGGTGCGCGAAGCCGCCGGGGGGCGAGCGCGTGGGCCTGCCGGGGACCGGGTGCGCGGGACCGCCGGGGGCCGGGTGCGCGAAGCCGTCGGGGGCGGATGCGCCGGACCGCCGGGAGACTGGTGCGCAGGACCGCCGGGGGTCAGAGGACGCCGTCGGTCAGAAAGAGGTAGATCCCATAGTACACGCCGGAGAGCAGGTGCCAGCCAAACAGCACGAGGCCTCCCACGCGCCGGGCGCTCACCCGGCCGTCCGCCTCGCGCGCGCCGCGTCCGGCGGCAAAGAACCGCGCCGCCGTCACCACCCACAGCATCAGCGCCGCGCCCATCATGCCCCAGCCGAAGTTGCCGTCCGCCGCGCGGCGGCCGTTCTCGCCCAGCAGCAGGTATTCGGCCACGCCGACCGCGTCCATCACCAAGGTGAGATCAAACAGGGTATCGCGCCTGCCATCACGCCGGAAAAAGACCAGCACATACAGGGGGAACGCCTGTATCAGCAGCGTGCTGAGCAGGACGCGGCCCAGCTTTTCCAGGGAAATCTCCAGCACCATATCGCCCTGGGAGGGCACGATGATGCCGAAATAGTACATGTACTGCAAAATCATGAAGGCGATGGCCGGCACAACGCAGGCCAGCACCCTGAGGAAAAAGCGGCTGTTTTGCGGATGGCGGACCCATTGGACCAGGAAAAACAGGCACGCCGCCGGCAAAAACGCCTGCATGAACGTGGGCTTCGCCGTGAGGCTGAGCAAAAGCAGCGCGCCCAGCAGCGCCCCCTCGCGCCAGGGGATGTTGGCGCGGGGATCGGGCAGGGCGGCCTCGAAGCGGTCATAGCAGCGCGCCGTGAGCGGCACGCAGATCAGCATCCACACCATGGCGATCATCTGCGTGGGGCTGTGCCAGGTGTTGGGCGTGCCCACGCCAAGGTACACCGTGGGGTTATAGGGCGTAAGGAGGCTGGACACCGTGCCCACGCACAGCGCCAGTCCCGTCAGCGCCGCCGGGGACCGGTCCGGCAGGGCGCGCCCCATCAGCCGGCGGATGAGCCACACCTCCGCCGTCTTGCACGCGGCCGTCACCAGCGCCGCCGCGTGCGCAAGCGGCACGCCCAGGCGCAGCACCAGCGCCACCAGCACGTGCCACATCGGGTGCGCGCCGTGGTGCAGAAAGCTCGTCGGGTCGGCAAAATTGCCCTCGGCCGCCCAGGTCGCGTGAATGCTGATATCGCTGGACGGGCGCAGCGTCAGCCGGTAAAAGAGCGCGAAGGACAGAAAAAACACCGCCGCCAGCGCCAGCGCCTCCAGCGCGGCCCCGCGGCGGGAACGGGGGTGGGTCATGCGATGCCTCCTTGGAAGGGGGTGAGGGAGCAGAATGCGGGGTCATTCGCGCCGCCGCAGAGGGCGCGTGGCGCGGGGCGGAGAAGCCGGAAGGCCCGTGGCCGCGCCGCCTCAGAGGGCGCGCGTTGCGCGGGGCGCAGGGCGGGGCGGAGAAGCCGGAAGGCCCATGGCCGCGCCACCGCAGAGGGCGCGCGTTGCGCGGGGCGGAGAGGCCGGAAGGCCTGTAGTCACGCCACCGCAGAGCGGGCGCGCGTTGCGCGGGGCGGGCGGAGAAGTCGGAAGGCCCATGGCCGCGCCGCCGCAGAGGGCGCGCGTTGCGCGGGGCGGAGAAGTCGGAAGGCCCGTGGCCGCGCCGCCACAGAGGGCGCGCGTTGCGCGGGGCGGAGAAGCCGGAAGGCCCGTGGCCGCGCCGCCGCAGAGGGCGCGCGTTGCGCGGTGCGGGGCGGAGAAGCCGGAAGGCCCATGGCCGCGCCACCGCAGAGGGCGCGCGTTGCGCGGTGCGGAGAGGCCGGAAGGCCCATGGCCGCGCCACCGCAGAGGGCGCGCGTTGCGCGGGGCGGGGCGGGCGGAGAAGCCGGAAGGCCCGTAGCCGCGCCACCGCAGCGGGCGCGCGGCGGGCCTTGCCTTACTCCTCGTAGGGCTCAATCAGCCGGTAGACCTTGTAGCCGTTCATGTCGGTGAGGCGCTCGTAGCCGCTCACCGCGCACTTGAGGTGGTCGGTCAGAATCCAGCGGCTCTTGCCCGTGCTCTCGGTGGTGAACCAGCCGTATTGCAGGCCGAACTCCGGCGGGATCTGCTCCATGGCCTGCAGGGTGTTCACGTCCAGGCGCACGGTGTTGGTCAGGGGGTTTTGGGCGTCGGGGTCGGGGATGAGGTATTCGGCGATGGTCTTAGCCAGGTCCTCGCTGTATTCGGGCTTTTCAAAATGCGCCGGCTCGGCAAACATGCCCGTGGGCGGCAGCGCCAGCATCACCGCCAGCGTCACCGCCATGCCCGCCGCCGCCACGCGCGGCACCGTCAGGCGGCCCGCCGTAATCAGGTACGCCAGCACCAGCCACAAAAACGGCGCGAGGGTGCGCAGGTCGCTCCAGTCGTTGGTTTCGTACAGCACGACGATGATCCCAAACGCCGCCATCAGCATCAGAAAGCACCCCAGCAGCCGCGGCTCAAAGCGCCGTCTGAGACGCAGGCGGCCTTCCCCGCGCTCCACCGCCGCGAACGTGCCCGCCAGGCACAGCCCCGCCGTGCCCAGGTAGAGCCAGTGAAAGGCGTGCTCCATGGGCGTGCCCACGGTATTGCCGAAGTAGTCGATCAGGTTGGACTTGGTATGGCTGAGGAGCATCTGCACGAAGGTACCCGCGTCGGGCGCGCGCAGAAGATGGTAGAGGAAGCCCTGCGTATAGGGCGCGGTGACGGCGGAGGTGAGCAGGTAGCATCCCACCGACACGGCGGCGGCCAGCAGCGCGGCCACGGCCATGCGAAGGCCGGGCTTCATGCGCGCGTAGCACAGGATCACCGGGATAAACAGCAGGAAATACGTGATGCGGTACAGGCATCCCACCGTGACCGTCAGGCATGCCAGCAGCAGCATCCACGGGCTGCGGCCCCGCCGGTACGCGCCCAGAAACGCCAGATAGAACAGCATCAGGGCGTAGTTGAACATCTCCGTCATGGACGAGGCGCAGTAGAGCACCGCGGGCGCATAAAGCATCAGGCACAGCGCAAGCAGCGCCGCGCGCGCGGGCTGGGGACGGATGAGCGCGCAGTACGCCGCCGCGCCCAGCGACACCCACACCGCGTTACAGATGACGATGGTATGATAGCTCAGCCCGAAGAGCTTGACAAACCAGCCGTAGAGCATCACCGCCGTAAAGCCGTGCGCGCCCAGCGTGCCCACGCGGGCGAACTCCTCCAGCAGGCCGTTGTAGCCGGTGCGCAGGCCCACGGCGTCCCAGGTGAAAAGATTGCGCCAGTAGTCCAGCTCGTCCGACCAGACGGGATAGGTGGCAAAGGCGTTGCGCCCTGTGGCCAGCGAGATCGCGGCCAGCAGCAGAAACGGCGCGGAGATCAACAGCCCCCACCCCAGCAGCGTGGCCGTGCGGCGGCGCGGAGGCAGGGAGCGCAGGAAAGCGATCATCCGTCGCATCCTCCTTTGTGCAGGGATTACGTACAGTATACCATGCGGGAGCCGATGCCGCAAGGCGGCTTGCGGGAAAAGCGCGCTGCGGGGGCAGGTTGAGAGCGGGCGCGGGCGGCGGGCGGCCTGCGGAACGCCTGCGAGGGCGGCGTGGGCCGCGAGGGCCGATGCCCCGCGTGTGGTGAAGGGCTGCATGGGTCGCGGAACGCCCGCGGGAGGCCGAGGCCCCGCGTGCGGCGGCGTACGGCGGGAGGCCGCGGAACGCCTGCGGGGGCCTGCGAGGACCGAGGTCCCGCGCGTGCGGCGGCCTGCGTGGGCCGCGGAACGCCTGCGGGAGGCCGATGTCCCGCGCGTGGCGGCGGCCTGCGGGAGGCCCGCGGGGGCTGCGAGGACCGATGCCCCGCGTGTGCGGCGGGAGGCCGCGGAACGCCTGCGGGGGCTGCGAGGACCGATGCCCCGCGCGTGGCGGCGGCCTGCTGGAGGCCTGCGGGGGCTGCGAGGACCGATGCCCCGCGTGTGCGGCGGCCTGCGTGGGTCGCGGAACGCCCGCGGGGGACCGATGCCCTGTGTGTGCGGCGTGCGGCGGGAGGCCGCGGAACGCCTGCGGGGGCCTGCGAGGACCGAGGTCCCGCGCGTGCGGCGACCTGCGTGGGCCGCGGAACGCCTGCGGGAGGCCGATGCCCCGCGCGTGGCGGCGACCTGCGGAACCCCCGCGGGAGGCCGATGCCCCGCGTGTGCGGCGGCCTGCGGGAGGCCTGCCGAACGCCCGCGAGGGCCGATGCCCCCGGCGCACAACGCAGGGGGGGGACGCATTCAGCGTCCCCCCAAACGGTTGAGCAGTCCTTTGCCCGGGGCTTGCCGGGCCGCGGGTCCGCCGGGCCTTCAGCCCGCAGGGACCGTCCGCCCGCGAATCCGGCGGCATGCGCGGTGAATCAGGCTAGTTGAGGTCCATCAGCTTCGCCGTCACCCCGGGGGTGCTCTCCAGCGCGGCCATCAGGCGGTCCACCTCGTCCTGCTCGCCGCATACCTGCAGAAGAATCACGCCGTCGTCGGAGCAGCGGCCCTCGCCGGCCTCGTGCAGGCCCACGCGCAGGCGGATGTTGCAGCCGTAGCGGGTGAGCGTCTCCTGCAGGCCCGCCGCGTTGGCCCGCCGGTGATCCACCCGCAGGCCGATCACATAGTAACAGCCCATTTTGACCCCTCCTTTCCCCATCAGTATACCCCGTTTGGCCGTCCGCCGCAAGAAAAGGAGCGTTTCTTCGGAAAAAAAGGGCCGCGCCTGGGACGGGGCGAGGGAGGCTGTGGGGCGCTGTGGGGCCGTGCCGCTGGCGCGAAGCGCTGTGGGGCGCGGGGGGCGCTGTGGGGCCGTGCCGCTGGCGTGGGGCCCTATGGGGGGCGGGGCGCTTGTGCCGTTGGCGCGGGCCGCCGTGCCGCTGGCGTGGGGGCGCGGGCCGCCCGTGCCGCCGGCGTGGGGGCGTTACTTCTCCTGCGCCTCGGGCAGGCCGGCCACGCTGGTCAGCAGCGACAGCGCGCCCGCCAGCAGCGCCGCGCTCACCACCATGCGCCAGTCCACCTCGCTGATCATCACGGCGGTGCCGATGGTGGCCGCCGCCGTCTGCGCCACGGTCTTGAGCGCGCGCACCAGCGCCGCCCGCAGCCATTTCCAGGTAAACACGTTTTCCATGGTTTTCCTCCCCTCTCTGTGTCAGGCGCTTTCGCGCCGGGCCCTCTCCAGGCCATCCACCCGGCGGCCCACCTCGGTGAGCCGCTCCTCCAGCACCGCCGTGCGACTGACGGCGGCGCTGTGCTTTTCCACCTTCTTTTCCAGCTGCTCCACCCGGTAGGCGATCAGCTGATATCCGCCCAGGCCGGTCAGCAGCGTGGCCGCAAACGAGCACAGGGCCACCACTACGGCCTCGCTCATGTCCTCACCTCCGCAGATAGGCGTCCATCATCCAGGCGCGGCGGGTGTAACCGTCGGTGCAGAGGGCCGTGACCAGCGACCAGCCGTCCCGCGTCCGCTCCACCCGCACCCGCGCGCCCGCGCCCACCAGCCAGTACAGGGATTCCCCGCGGCTGGCCGATTTGCGCAGCTTCACCGGGCCGCCGTCGGGTGGTGTGACCGTGGCGTAGGCCGCGGGGACGGCGCCCGCCGTCAGGCCGGGGACGGGGGTGGTGCCGGTGCCGCCGGTGTTTGTGCCGCCGGTGTTTGTGCCCGTGCCCGTACCACTGATGCCCGCGCCGGCGTTGCCGGCGTTTGTGCCGCTCGTTACCGCCCCGGTGCCCGCGCCGCTGGTGCCCGCGCCGGTGCCCGTGCCGCCGGTGCTTGTGCCGCCGGCGTTTGTGCCGCTCGTTACCGCCCCGGTGCCCGTGCCGCCGGTGCCCGTACTGGTGCCGCCGGCGTTTGTGCCGGTGCCCGCGCCGGTGCTGCCGGCGTTTGTGCCGCTCGTTACCGCGCTGGTGCCCGTGCCCGTACCGCTGGTGCCCGCGCCGGTGCCCGTGCTCGTGCCGCCCGCACCGCTGGTGTTTGTGCCGGTGCCCGCGCCGGTGCCGCCGGTGCTTGTGCCGCCGGTGCCCGCGCCGGTGCCCGTGCCGCCGGTGCTTGTACCGCCGGCGTTTGTGCCGGTGCCCGTGCCAGTGCTGTCGGCGTTTGTGCCGCTCGTTACCGCGCTGGTGCCTGTGCCCGTACCGCTGGTGCCCGCGCCGGTGCCGCTGGCGTTTGTGCTGCTCGTTACCTCGCCGGTGCCCGCGCCGGTGTTGCCGGTGCTTGTGCCGTCGGCATTTGCGCCGTCCGCACCCGCCCCCGCGCCCGCCGTCACCGCATAGTCGATCTCGGAAAACCACAGTGCGTGGGTCCAGCCGTTTTGCAGGGTGGACCCGGCCACGCGGCCCATGGTGGCGCTGGAGTGCACCACGTCGCAGGCGCGGCGGCGGCCGTTTTTGTCGGTGTCGGTCAGCGCGTTTTCGCCCACGTAGAGGCCCACGTGGCTGAAATCGCCCAGGCCGTCGCCCGCGTAGCGCGCGGGCAGGTTTGCCTCCGTGGCCTCGCGGATCAGCAGGCCCGCGCCCGGGACGAGGCGGCCCTGCGCCCTGGCCTCGTCCAGCGTGCCCAGCCATGCCGCCCGCCGCGCCATGTCGTTGGTGCCCAGGTAGTCCATCCGCCCGCCCGCCTGGCGCACGCAGTGCTCCACAAACGCCTGGCAGTCCAGCTCGTCATACGTGTAGCCCACGTGCGCCGCCAGCGTGGCGGCCCGCGCCACCTGATTCGCCGTTGGTTTCATGCTCTCTCCCCTTTTGTGCGCGGGCCGCCGCCCGCCTTATCCGTCCGTTTCCTCCCAGCCGTAGACGCCCGGCTCCCATACGTTATGGTCAACGGTGCTCACCCATGTCCTGCCGCCGTGCGTCACCCTGTCGCCCTTCATGTAGGGGTTGGTGCTCTCCGGCTGCTCCCAGGGCAGGGGCGCGCCGGTGTCGCTTACGAGCACCTTCGCCCACAGGCTGGGCGCGGCCGTGGGCGTCCAGCCCGATTGCGCCGCGTGCGCCTGCAGGCATCTGTAGAGCGCGCCCCCGTAGCGCACGCGATCGCCCGCGCCGTATTGCGCCGCGCCGTCCCACGCGGGGTACAGCGCAACGGCCCTGAGCGCCTGCTCGTCGGTGAGCACCGCCGCGGCCGCGTCCATCGCCGCGCGGACCACCTTTGCCGCCTCCAGATAGCGTCCCATTACGGCTGCACCTCGCTTTCCTCCGTTACGCCCAGCAGCGCGAGCGCCGCGCGCATGTCCTGCGCTTGCGCTTGCGCCTGTTCCAGCAGGGTTCGTACCCTTTCCCCGTCGCGGTAGAAATGCGCGCCGTCGTACGTATCGCCAATACCGGCAGGAACATCGCCCAGAGGTACGGCGTTGGGAAATTCATCGGCGTTGCTGTCATTGAGCCAGATGACATTGCTCACAAGGCCCTCTTCAACCACTGCGTAATTCATCCACATCACCTCGTATTTCTGATCACCACGATGCCGCTGCCCCCGCCCATGCCGTTGTCGCCGTTTGAATCGCCGCCGTTGCCGGTGTTGGCCGCCTCATCCTGCGTATGCGCGGCGTCCATGCCCCAGCCGCCGCTGGAATACAGCGTGCCCTCGGGCGAGCCGAACTCGCGCGTGGTGCTGCCCTGGCCGTTGCCGCCGGGGCCGCGGGCATCGCCGCTGGTTCCACTGCCGCCGTTGCCGCCGTCCACGCCACCCGGGCCAAAGGGACGGCCACCTCCGCCGGAACCACCGTCACCGCCGGCAGCGAAATTGTATCCGCCGCCCCGACCGCCGCTGACCGTCTGTCCAAGAGCGGAGCTGTCGCCGCCGGCGTTGCCGCCCGCGGCCCCGCCCGCGCCCACGATGATGGAGTATCCTGTGCCGGTGGCGAGCGCAACCGTCACGGTCCTGGTATAGCCGCCGCCGCCGCCAGCGCCAAAGCCGCCCGCTCCGCCGCCGCCGCCCACCAGGAACACCTGCGCGCCGCTGCTTTCGGCGCTGCCCAGGTGGCTGAACGCCAGCGTGCCGCTGGTGAGCAGCCTCAGCCGCCAGTTGAAATTGCCCTCGTCAATGAGCTGGTGCGTGCCGGTGTAGGTATACGTGGGCAGGTAGGAGCGCACGGTGAGGGTGGCGGTGCGGCTGTTGACGCTGCCGGCCTTGTTGGTGACCTTGCAGTAGACGCTGTAGGTGGTCGCCGCCGTCAGCCCTGTGAGGGTGAGGGAGGCGGCGGTGCCCCCGGAGACGGCCGCGCCGTTTCGGTACCACTGGTAGGTGTACTCGGCGGGCCTGCCGGGCGTTGTGATGCTGATGGAAAAGCTCGCGCTGGCGCCGGCCGCCGCGGTGACGGTCACATCCCTTGGATAGGAGGCGCTGAGCACGGGCAGCTCGTAGCTTTCGCCGCCGCGCCGCACAATCAGGCATTCACCCATGTTATCTCACCACCTTCAAAATGACCGGCAGGTTGACCGCCGGTTTGTCTTCGTAGCAATACGCCGTGATCTGGCCGTTGCCCGCCGTGACGCGGCCCACGAACCCCCACGCCTCGGTGAGCGCCGTGCCCTGTGCGGACCCCGACGCGCCGCTCATGTCCACGTCCACGAAGGGATCGTCCGTGCTGAGCACGCCCGCGGCCGACGCGGTCTGCGTGTAGGGGGCCGAGGCGCTCCACCCCGCGGCGGTGAGCGTCGCGGAATAGCGCGCCGTGCGCGCCGCCTCGGCGGACAGCCGGGTGATCTTCTCGTCGAGGGCCCTGCCCTGCCGGGCGTCCAGCGCGTAGCCCGCCTCGGTCATGGTGAGGCTGTTGACGACCCGCCCCGCCACCGCCCGATCCAGCCAGCGGGACACCGCGTAGCCGCACGCCTGCGCGTCGCCGCGCTCGTCGGTCACGTCCTCCGCCGCGATCGTCGTCGCCGACGCGCGCACCCGCACCTGCGCCAGCGACAGCTCCCACACCTGCGCGTTTCGCGTGAGCGCGGGCGGCTGGGGGCTGGCCGAGGGCGTGCCCGTGAGGAGCCGGATGCCCATGCGGCGCGCGGACTGGTCGTTTTCAAGCCGCACGACCACGCGGTCGATGCGGTCCGCCGTGCCGCTGGGCTCGTGCGTGAGGGCGAAGGGCTCGCCGCCGTCGTCCTCCAGAACGTAGACGTAGCCTTCGATGACGCATCCGCCGCAGGCCACGGAGGTGCGCATGTCCAGCCCGTCCGCCGTCACCTCCAGCCCGCCCTCGTGGCTGCTCACGCCGTTTTGCACCGACGCCCTGAGGATATGCGCAAACTGCGCCGCGTCGTACTCCCGCACGTCCGCGTCGATGGAGTCGAAATAGCCGTAAAATTCTCGTGCCACTGATGGAACCGTCCTTCCTTATGTGATTGGGGGGTGGGGGTGGTGGGGGGCTGTCTCTTATACACATCTCCGAGCCCACGAG
>OJQY01000038.1_pt1 | contig 115712 bp, 107 predicted proteins | sample 1599091 | NCBI WGS metagenome assembly OJQY01 (sample SAMN03922524, study PRJEB24848) | human gut metagenome | isolation source: stool sample | host: Homo sapiens | place: Germany | collected 2010-02 | reverse complement strand
CGGCCCGGTCACCCCGCTGATCTCCACGCCCTCCATCTCGTAGAGCGTCTCGGCCGCGGAGGTGAAGAAGGTGACGGTCACATCATAGCGCAGCGCCTTTCCGTTGATTCTGGAAAGCGCCTCCCGAAGGCTGCGGCACGCATTGTCCGCCATGCCGCTCAGGGCGGGGTAGACATACAGCGTGGCGGGGCCGGTGTCTTTACTTGATCCTTTAATATTTAATTGTGCGGGGTTTTCCTGTTCAGGTTTTCCCAAGACAAGGTAAGCCTGTTCAGGATTATCCAAGACTGGATTTTCCCGTTCAGGTTTTCCCGGTTTAGGTTCCGGCGGTCTGGGCTGCTCCAGGATCGTGTACTCGATAGCGCCAAGCTGACCGTTTATGTTGCGGACCCGTTGGCGGATCACATAGCCGTGTTCTCCAGCTCCCGCACTCCGGCGCAGATGCTGTCAACGTCATCTTTGCAGATCCGAGCCAGCCCCTTGGTGGTATAGTCCCACTCCTCCGGCAAGGAGAGCATGAGGGAGAGACGGCCCTTCGCTTTCAGCGAGAGCGACTTGTCCCGCAGGTGATGGTTGGACATCACCGTATAGTCACGGGTTTTCTCCATTCGGAATACCGCCATGTTGAATACCTCTTTCCTTTGGTTTTGAAAAGTGTTCGTTTCTGCGGATTTTTGCCCCTATGCCACCGCCCCTCTCACATGGGGGGAAAGGATATGGGCGGTTTCGCTTTTGCTGTCTACAGGCGGAAAACAGGGGATTTCCCACGCAAAAACGCACACTGGATTTAGGGACAGAAGAAGGGCGGCTGCTTTAAAACAGTCGCCATAATGTGGGGGGTATACAAGATATTTTTCTGTTCGGATGCCAGAAAACCATTGATATTACTGGTTTTTTCAAAAAGTTCTGTATCGCCACTCGTATCAGAATTTTGTCTGAAAGCTATTGTTTTCAGATTTTTTTGCTGTCTTTTTACTAAATCTTTCCTTCGAACTCTCCCATTTCCTGCACAGATTAGGATTCCAGCGGACAAGCCCCCTTTCGCTACAAGTCGGATGGCAACTGATAAAGGGGGATTTATGGAATTGCGTATCTGGTTTCGGTGTTTCTTTTCGGTCGTGGATGTTCATTGGCAGAGGTGGGTGAAAAAGGGAGGGTGGGCTGCAAAAAAAGATGCTGTCTCCTGGAAGCATTCTGATATGTTTATAAGACTATACGTTCTCCTCCCCCATCTTGCCACCCTTTCCTGTTCATTGACGTTCCTGATGCCGCTCAAATGTTCACCCAAAGAATCAGGAGCCCTTCTATTATTTCATCTTTGCCCTTTCTTCAACTGGTACCGGCCGCGTCCCGTTCTGATCAGGATTTTTTCGTCACAGAGCTTTTTCAGGACCCGCTGCAACTGTCGACGGCTGCAATGAAGCATTTGAAGGGCATGATTGACGGAGGAAATCTCATGGTTTGGCTGTGCTTTTCTAAGAAAAAAGAGGACCTTTTCCTCCAATGTCTGTGCCGAAGCGTCCATCACAGCTAAAAAGGACAGCTTTCCCGCCAGCTGACTCAGCACAAACCGCAGAAACACCGGATCGTTTTCCAGAATGCTCTGGTTTTCCCGAAACGGCATGGACAGGCATAGCACTGTCTCGCTGGCTTCTACATAGAGCGACTGATTGCCCGCCCCGCTGAACTCCATATCCCCCAGCAACGTCCCGCTGGCCGCCTTTGAAATATAACGGATGGACCCATCCACAGTCAGATGGTAGATGGACACGCTGCCCTCCACAACGATGTAAAACTGGCTGAGAGATTGAATCGGGTCATTGAGCATCTCTCCCTTTTCAAATTTCAACAGTTTGATGACAGGCGGCCTCTTCTGAAAATGGTCCTGATATTTCGCAAAAAAGGTTTCCATTCTGCGTTCGTCCCTGATTTCTTTCACCGCTTACACCTCTTCCCTCCACATTGTGCCATATGACACAAGCATTTTCAATTCAAATCTGTAAAATAGAGCCTTGTGGAGGTAATACATATGGCTTCTCTTTTCGATACCAGGCACTTATATCGCAGCTATTTCAAGATGGCGCTTCCCGTGGTACTGGGGATGGTCGTCACATTGGTTTACAATCTGGCGGACACCTTTTTCATCGCCCAGACCAATGATACGGATTTGATCGCCGGCGTCTCCCTGTGCGCTCCGGTGTTTACCGCTCTGATGGCCTTTGGAAACATTTACGGTCAGGGCGGCAGTTCGCTGATTTCCCGCTTGCTTGGCAAACAGGATGGAGAGGGGGCAAAGCGCGTCAGCTCCTTCTGCTTTTACATCGCCCTGGCCACAGGGATTGTTCTGGCTGTGGTTCTGACCGCATTCAACCGTCCAGTTTTGACCCTGCTGGGCGCGGATGCCGACACACTTCCCCATGCCCGTGAGTACTATCTCGTACTGGTGGTCTGCGCTCCCATTATGGTGCTGAGCTTTATTCACTCCAGCCTCGTCCGCTGCGAAGGTATGTCCACCGAATCCATGATCGGGACGGTCCTTGGGGCTGTCATTAACATTATTCTGGACCCGATTCTCATCTCCGCAGCCGGCATGGGCGCCATGGGTGCGGCTGTGGCGACAGTGATCGGCTATCTTTGCAGCGTACTTTATTTTCTTTGGCTTCTCCGCAAAAAGAGCCGCTGCCTGTCTGTCAAGTTCTCTCTCTGCCGCATTGGCGTCGGAGAGCTGCGCCAGATCCTGGGCGTAGGTGTTACAGCAGCTTTGATCAACCTCATGCAGAGCCTGTGCATCATCGTCATCAATCAGTTCCTTTTGCCCTACGGCAATGACAAAATTGCCGCCATGGGCATTGTGCTGAAGATCAACATGATCGCCCAGCTGATTCTGACCGGATTTGCCTTTGGAGGCGTGCCGCTGTTCGGATATCTCTACGGTGCTCGAAAACGTATGGAAATGAAGAAACTGGTGGGGTTCTGCCTTGGCTTTCTATCTGCCTTCTCTCTGGTGCTGACGGCTGTTTTGTGTCTGTTTGCGTCACCGCTCAAGGGTGCGTTTGTGCAGGACGCCGCCATGATTGCCACAGGCTCCGAGATGCTCCGCTGGCAGGCGGCCTCGACGGTGTTCGCTGGCATCGTACTGTTGCTGACGGTTCTGTTTCAGGCTACCGGAAAGGTCGGACCGTCCTTTGTTCTGTCCATCAGCCGGCAGGGCGTTGTTTTTGTGGCGTCGCTGCTGATCTGCACAAAGCTCTTTGCCTACAACGGCGTGTTGATGAGCCAGGCGGTGGCGGATGTGTTCAGTGCTTTGATTGCCCTGGGTCTGCTGCTGTATACCAACCCCATGAGGCAGGAGATGTAAGGAAGGATCGGGCAGCACTTTGGCTGCCATGGATGCTAGCAGCGGGGGACGAGGCTTTGTGCCCTCTCGGTACGCGGGCAAACAGCCGGGTATAAAGGCTGATCTGGCGGCAGGTTCAGCGCCACCCGTGGGTGTGGGCAGGAACCGGCCGTTTTTTTTCGGGCGTTTTTCACATGTCACTTTTTTCTTTCTTTTTTCGCCATAAAGTGCTATGATGGCTTGAAAAATGTATTTGGGGTGATTGCCATGCTGGCTCATTTGAAGAAAGAAAAAGTGCTGGTGATATCACTGTTGCTTGCGCTGCTGTCGATGTGCTTTGTTCCGCCGGATGCGGGGTATGCCTCCTATGTCGATGTGCGGGTGCTGGCGCTGCTGTTTGCCCTGATGCTCCTGGTCCGGGGGCTGCAGAACATGGGCATGTTCAACTGGCTGATCGCAAAAGCGTTCGTGCGCATCAAGCACCTGCGCCGCCTGGCGCAGATGCTGATACTGATGTGCTTCTTTACCAGCATGATCATAACCAACGACGTGTCTCTGGTCACGTTCGTGCCCTTCTGCCTCACGGCGCTCAGCCTTTGCGGCCAGCAAAAATGGGCTGTTCTCATCGTGGTTCTGCAGACGATCGCAGCGAATCTGGGCAGCATGGCGACACCCATCGGCAACCCGCAAAACCTCTATCTGTTTTCGACCTTCTCCATGGGCCCGGGGAGCTTTTTTTCGACGGTATTGCCCACGGCGGCCCTTTCCCTGGTGCTGCTGCTGCTGGCAACGCTGGCCATCCCCGCCGAGCCGGTGCGCATGAACCTGACGCAGGATACCTGGAATCCATCCAGGGTTGAACTGGGCACCTACATCGCCCTGTTCTGCGTCAACCTGCTGGTGGTGTTCCGCGTTCTGCACTGGCTGCCGGCGCTTGCCGCAACGGTGGCCGGGGTGTTGCTGCTGCGCAGGGCAAAGCTGCTGGCGCAGGTGGATTATGCCCTGCTGCTAACCTTTGTGGGCTTTTTTGTGTTCGTTGGCAACATGGGGCGGATCGAGGCCGTGAGCACGTGGATTTCCTCCATGCTGACCGGACATGAGATGGTCCTTTCCGCCCTTTTCAGCCAGGTACTGAGCAATGTGCCCACCGCCATTCTGCTCAGCGGCTTCACCGACAACATCCGCGGGCTGCTGCTGGGCGTCAACATCGGCGGACTGGGCACGCTCATTGCGTCCATGGCCAGCCTGATTTCCTACAAGCTCTATGCCAACCAGCCCTGCGCCGAAAAGGGAAAGTACATGCTCACCTTTACGGCCTACAACGTCGCGGGATTTGTGCTGCTCTTGGGCGTCAGCCTGCTGTGCGGATGGGCCTGACGCTCCGCTGTGCGGCAGGGCTTTTTCGCTCCGCAAGAAAAAGGCTTCTCGCGCTGATTGGTGAGAATCCGGAGGATTGTGCATCTCTTGGTCTGAATCAGGCGGTTCATGCCCATGTGCAGGAAATTCGCTGCATTGGCTAACGGCCGACCGGAAAGCCCTATGAATATATGGGCGCACCCCGGAAAAACGGACACGAAAGCACGTAAAATAGCGGGATAAATTTTTGACATTTGGGGAGAGGGTTGTTCACGCTGCCTGAGGCGGCGGAAGGGTAGCCTCAAACTGTGCGGCAGATTGCCATCCCAATGCGGAATGTGGCCCTACTGAGTTGTAGAAGGCTTCCAGATAGGCGATACGTCGGTCTGTGCGCTGGCTCTGGTGGGATTGTGCTTGAGATGGGGTCAATCCCAAGTTCTGTGTAAGCTGCGTTTAGCGGTGCGAATAGAGTAAAATGTATTCAGGGCGGTAGCCGCGGAATCCGGCTGCCGCCCTGGTATCGTTTTGCTCTGTTCGCACCCAAACGGAGTTTACACTAAAATTTAGGATTGACCTGCATGGGTACTTGATGGCTATATCATATGGTATAACCGCAAGCGCATCAGGCCGTCTTTGGCAGATGTAGTCCCTACAAGTATCAAGAGTGCCTTGGTTAAGCATTGTAACTTGTCCAACCTTCTGTCCGCACTCTCTTTCTCAAAAGCAACCGCATTTCTGATTTCTATCCGGCATTTATCCCCTGTTGATTCTGCGAATGGTCTCAAGTGGGATTTTGGCCTCTCTTGTCTGTGTCAGAAGGCCGTTGGTTTCCGTGCCCACATCCGTAAGCTGTGTATAGCAGTAACCCTGCACGTCGGGAGCGTTCAGCAGCGCGCTGGTCAGCGCGCGGTACTTGTCCTCAAACGCTTTGGCATCGGCCGCCTCGCAGTAGCCCCAGGCATTGTCAGCCGCAGGTCCGGCTGCATATTTGATGCCGCCATACTCCGATACGAGCACCGGTTCGCCACGATAGGAAAACCCACGGGCGTACAGGCTGTGCTTGCCGGGATGCAGCTTCAGAATCTGCTCCATATCCCTGTAACGGGCTGCCAGCAGCTCCGCGTCCGCCGTATAGTCATGCAGCGTCAGCAGGTCCCCGCCTGTGTGTTCGTGTTCCCAGCCGTCATTGCAAATCACGGGCCGCGTGGGGTCAAGCGAACGCGTCAGGTGGTACAGCGCCTGGCAATGGGCCTGCTGCGCCGGGTCCGTATGAATGGCGGGCACACCCCAGGATTCGTTCAGGGGAGTCCATGCCACAATACAGGGATGGTTGATATCCCTGAGTACCGCCTCCTGCCATTCCCGGTACAGACGGCATGCGGCATTGGGGGAATAAACGTATGCCGATCCTATCTCGCCCCAGACCAGCAGTCCCATCCGGTCGGCATGATAGAGAAAACGCGGATCCTCTACCTTTTGATGCTTTCTGACGCCGTTGAAGCCCATTTGCTTGATGAGCTGAATGTCCTTGATAAAGGCTTCGTCATCCGGCGCAGTCAGCAGAGAATCCGGCCAGTAGCCCTGATCCAGCACCAGCTTTTGATAATACGGACGGTTGTTGAGCAGAAAAACACCGTCCTCTACAGATACCTTACGCATTCCAAAGTAGGAGCGCACCCGGTCCAAAGTCTCTCCTTCCCGCTTTACGGTAAACAGCACATCAAACAGGCGAGGCCTTTCCGGCGTCCAGCACAGCTCCTCAAAGAAATCACATTGTTTGAGCGTATCCGGCGAATCCAGCGGAATGGCAAAAGATCCCGTCTGACCGGAGACGTCATGAGAAAGGCGGACAACCTCCCGCCGGTCGAATGTGATAACGGTTTCCAGCGTGCAACCGGTTCCCTGGCTGAGGGTGTAATCGAAGCGAACTGCCCGCCGGTCAAACAACGGCGTAATGATACAGTTTTTCAGATAAAGCGGCTCCACGGCTTCCAGCCATACGCTCTGCCAGATTCCCGTTGTTCTGTCATAAAAGATACCGCCGGGTTTTTCCTTCCAATACTGTTTTCCACGCGGCATTTCCAGATCAAACGGGTCGTCCTCCACCTCCACTTCAATCACAAAGCGTTCCTTTGAACGCAGAAGGGGCGTAATATCCGCGGAAAACGGCGTTTGTCCGCCCATGTGTGCGACTGCCAGCCGGCCGTCCACAAAGACGCGGCAGCTGTAATCTACTGCGCCAAAATGCAGCAGAAGATTATGCTCCCTCATTCTTTCAGGCAGCTCGACCGTGCGGCGGTAATACACGCGGTCGTGAAAGCCACGTTCTTCTATGCCGGAAAGCCTCGTTTCACAGGCAAAAGGGACCCTGATGACGCGATCAAATACAGGCGAATCAATTGAAAACTGCCATTCGCCATTGAGCGACAGCCAGTTTTCCCTTTCAAAATCAGGTCTTGGAAACTCGGAGCGCGCAACGGTATGCAACGCGGTTCTCCTCCTCTCAGATAACAGGATTCAGCCAGTCTGACAAATCACACGGGGGCAGGTCGTTTTTCAACGACCCGCCGCCCGCTGCCGCGCTCAGCGCAACGCATCCCAGGATTCAATTCGGTCCAGCGCAACCTGACGGAAGGTGCCAGGCCAGTTGACCAGCCATTCCGACGATACAAATATGCGTTTGTCAGGTCTTCCCCAACGCGTGTGCCGCACGGATTCATCCTGACTGCCCGCGGGACGCACACGGTTATGGATAACCAGCGTACCGTCAGAAATCAGCTGGATTCCATTATACCACAGGGCGCGCGCGCGCTTCAGCCAGATGTCCTTGCCCGTAAGCTGCGCCAATTCAAGGTATTCCGGTACATAATACAAGCCATAGGGGTCCTGCGCGTTATGCGCGGCCGAGACGGCGGTGCCGCCATATGTGTCATAGCCAATTTTCCTGGCCATTGAATCCTCCGGGAAACGCACAGAATAATGCCACTGCCAGGTCGCCAGATAATAGGCCACTTCCTCAGCCGCATCCACATAAGCGCGGTCCTTGGTAAGATGGTAGCATTCCAGCGCCGCGCGCAGCAACGGCGCCGCGGATTCCTTGTCAATGCAATAGCTGTCCAGCGCTCCGGCGGTGGTAAAGCCGTTTTTCGCAAATTCCCCATAATAGAAGGCAAACGCCTTTAGCGCGCAATCAGCATATTTCTGTTCGCCGGTAAGGGTATGCGCGTCCAGCAGAGGAAGGATCATGAAAGCGCCGACGCTGCCATGGGCGGCGTTGATCGTGCCATCCATAAACCAGCTCTTGGCAAATTCGCCGCTGTCCAGCTGCGCGCGCAGGGCAAAATCGCAAATGCCCAGAGCCAGCTTTTCATATTCCGGGCGGGGAGTTCCCGCCTGTTCTGCCAGCCTGGCCGCCTTAAAAAAGTAGGTCGCCGCCGTGCCCAAATTACAGGCGTCCAGATCCACCGGTATGTCTCCGTTGATGATGGAATCCAAATGGGCTGGGTCCGCCTGAAGCTTTACCAGCATGAGCCCATTGGGCAGCGCCGCGTATCTGACCCATGAATCCAGTACGCTCAGCGCCTTGTCACGCAGGTCCACGTCTCCGGTTTTGATGTATTCTCTCAAAAGCCCGCACGCAACGGACGCATTTTGGCCTACCCATCCGATTTCAAAGGTTCCTGACTGAACAAAGGCGGCTTTCGCGTCATCCCAGTGCATGCCGGAGGCAAATCCGGTAACGCCGTCAAAATTCTTTCGCCACAGCTGTCTGAAATACAACGTGTCCAGCTTCACCAGCTGTTCCGGCGTCTTCTCCATTTGCAGGGGTCGCTCGAAATAACGCCATGCAAAATCCAGCAGCTCATGATAGCCCTGTCGGGGCTGACGAACCGCCGAGACCTTCAAAATTGCCTGAAAGCTCTGTCGGGGCGTCATGGTTCCCTGAAACGGAGGTTCCCAGCAGCGCTTAAACAGTACCTTCGGTCCCTCCTGCTCCGGCCAGAGCAGGCTCTGGCACGCCGCGTCTCCCTCTTTGGCAAGGCAGCCGCTCATGCCGCCCTCTTCCCCGCCAAACAGTCCCACCGCCCAGTGAGTGCCTTCCGCATAGGTGCACGCGGGAATCGCCACGCGGTGCCAGGCGTAGGTCCAGGGCTTCCCTCCGCATTCATATCCGGAATACTGCGCGCCGCTCCCCCAACCGTTTCCGTTATAGTTGACCGCGGGAACCTGCCAGTATGCGAGCGGCTCCTGCTGGACCAGCGTCATGCGCATCGTATCGACGGGAGCCGGGCTGCGCCGGGTCCAGCGCCACGCCCCCTCCTCCAACGGTTCAAAGGTATCTTCACAATTTCCCTCACGGGGAATGACGATCACCTTTTCCTGATCCCACATCAAACGGTGTTCCTGCTCATTGGCAATCCATTGAAACGCCATTGTTCAAAGACCTCCTGCGCCTGTGCTATGCATTGGTAAAGGGAAAGGGCTGCGGCACGGCCGACGGGCCGCGAACCGTTAAAATGTCCGGCCCGCCGTCCGGATCCGGCACAAATTTCATGGGGTCCAGGCAGGTCATCCGCGGCTCCACCTCCGTGGCAGAGACATGCCGGTGATACCCCATGTACATCCGCGAGCGGTCGCGGTTGTAGATTACGATGCCGTCTCCCACGCCATCCGCCTGAAAATGATGGTGCAGGATGGGATTGTGTCCGTAGCGCCGGTAAGGGCCGAATACATTATCGGCTACCGCGTAGGACTCACCATAGTGGCCCAGATAATGCCCGTCGGCGTAGATCATGTAATACCATCCCCCATGGGGAATGATCACGCCGCCTTCCACAATGCGGCCATATTCGTCCGCCTCGTAGTCCTCCTGCGGGCTGAGCACATGTACCAGCGTATCGTCCTGGGGCGTAATCACCCCTTCGGACACCGTCAGGCGCTGCAGGTAAATGTTGTTGCCCCGGTCAAAGCGCACATAGGTGATGTAACACTGCCCGTCCGTATCCACAAAGGGCATTCCGCCAATTTCCTCCGTATCCGGATGCAGCGGCCGGGTGGTACGCATTTCAAAGGGCCCCATGGGCGAACGCGCCACCGCATAATACACATGGAAGTTCTCCTCGCCCCTGAAGCGCCCCGCCGCAAAGAGCAGATAAAAGTATCCCTTGTATTCAAACACATTGGGACTCATGCAAAAGGCGCCCTGCAGGCTCTTGTCACGGTACAGCACGGGCTGATAAGGGCTCCAGTTGACCAGATCATCCGACCAGGCCACGCGGAAAATGGCGTTGGCATCCCCCATGCGGTCCAGTCCGGCATGCTCGCCATTTTGAAGCAGGTAGGCATCCTCCCGGCTGTTAGGGTCGTTGGGCACACGGTTGTAAATGTAGTACCGGCCTTCGTGGAGCAGAATATCCGGGTCCGCTCCGGTCAGCACCGGGTTGGTAAACGTGGGAACCTTCGGCTTTTCGTCCGTCCACCGGACAAGCCGCTCGCCCCGCACCTCCGCCGTTCCGTTTTCCAGATACAGTCCCGCGCCGCGCCCAGGAAGTTCCAGCGCGAACTCAAACTTGGGCCATGGCTCCCCGTCCAGCGGATTTTCATTCAGCCACAGCCGGAGAATGGAACCGTCATAGCGTGCGCGCAGCGGATACCACGTTTCCTGCTTGATGGGCAGCCTGCGCATGCCGCGGTCGATCAGAACCGCGCGGCTCTTACACTCCATAAAATGCACGCATTGTTTTTCGGCGCTGGCAATCAGCGCATAGCCGTTCCCGCTGCCATTTATGCCAAGCAGCAGCCCGGCCCTTCCCTGCGGGTGATGGAAGCAGATTTCCGCCGAATATTCAAATGTCTCGGGGGCCTCGCGAAGTTCGGGCATCTGCCGAATCGCCGTCGCCTGCTGAAACGCAATTCCCATCGCATTTCCTCCTGTCAGCAAGTGAAAAGAAGCCGCCCGCCGCCTCTTTGTGCGGCGGGCGGTGAAAGAGAAAATGTTATTGAGCCAGATAACGGTCCAGCGCGTTCTGGGTAATCTCAATGGCGCGCTGCATGCCGCGGGCGTCCAGCTCCTGCAGATAGGTATCGTAGTAATCCAGGCTCTCGGCGCCGGTGATGAACTTGAGCATCATTTCCTGCGCATAGGTATCCACCTGAATCATGATATCCGCCCGTTCCTCAGACTCCTCCGTGGTAAGAGAAATCGGCGGCAGGCGCAGATAGGACTGTTCGTTGGTATCGTCCTTCCACATGGTGCGAATTCGCAGAGCTTCTTCATTGGACGCGGTGCCCGGATGGCCGATGCTGTCGGGATAGCAGTAGCGGCTGCCGAAGTGGATCTTGAGCGCGTAGGAGACGTTGGAGATGGTCATGCCGTCGGCGTTATTGAGAATGACATCCGTAAACTTCGGCAGGCCGTCGTCGCCCCAGTTCCAGTGCTCACCCTCCAGGCCAAAGGAGAAGTACAGGCTGCCCTCGTAGGTATAGCCATAGTTGAGATACTGCACGGCGGCCTCCACATTTTCGCAGGCGGAGGTAATCACAGTGACCCATGCGTTCATCTCGTCCACGGGCCAGTTGGGCAGGTTGCTGCCAATCACGGAGTCTGCTTCCTTGCGCATATAGGGCAGGTTGGTCACGGTGAACTTATCAGCCACGCGGCTGTAAGTGGCGTCCACGCTGTCGCCGATGCAGGCAAGCTGGCCCACGTCAAACATGGCTTGAGCTTCGCTCTGCGTCATGGAGGCGAAATCCTTCATCAGATAGCCCTTTTCATACCAGCTGTGCAGCAGAGTAAGGAAATCCTTGTACTGAGCAGCGTTGGCCCAGTAGCCCACAGTGGAGTCATCAGCCAGGTACCAGTCGTCAAGCATGTCAAACGCGCCCATGAGCAGGTTGATCTGCTCAGCGGACTTACGAGAAATAAACAGCGGCACAACGCCGGGCTTGTTGTCCAGCACAGCCTGGAAGAACGCTTCGTATTCCGCGATGGTTTTTGGCTCCGTCATGCCAAATTCATCCAGCCAGTCCTTGTTGACGTTAAAGCGCACATAAGGCATGGGGTCGGCATAGGTGATCTTGTAAAAGCCATATACCTTGCCGTCGTCGATGATCTGGCGCTGGGCGACCTCGTCATGGTTGATGACTTCCTTGTACTGCGGCGCGTACTCGTCAAGATAAGGCGCGATATCAATGATGGCGCCATCCTCATACAGAGCCTTCAGTCTGCCAGAATACCAGTCCTCCCGCTGGACCTGAATCATGTCGGGCAGTTCGCCGGAGGCCAGCAGCAGCTGCAGGCTTTCCACCTCGGTGCCGGCCGCGGGATGGATAAACTCGATATCCACGCCCGTATTGGCCTGAACAGCCTGATAGGAGGGGTTTTCATCATAACTTGAAATGAAGTTTGCGGCACCCGAGTTGATGGGCATCCAGTAGGTCAGGGTTACGCCTTCCTCATCAATGGGGTACTGACCCTCGTTCATGGGCGGGGGCGTATAGTATCCTTCAAGGTGCTCGGCCGCAAGCGCAGAACCGCAAAGGAGTGCAAGGGCCAGTGTCAGGGTGAGGATTCGTTTCAACATGTGGGGTTTCTCTCCTTTCATTTTTCATACGGATTCTATATGGACGCACGAGCGCGCCAATATCATGCTGCCGGATGCCGGGGGTCATTCCTTGACCGAACCCAGCATAACGCCGGAAATAAAGTACTTCTGCACAAAGGGATAGACGCACAGAATGGGAAGAGTGGAGATGACGATGCTGCAATATTTGATCAGCTCCTCCAGATACATCACGCCATCTACAGAGCTGGCCTCGCCCGCCGCCGTGCTGGACGAGCTGGAAATGAGGATTTCTCTGAGGAACAGCTGCAGCGGAAACCTTTCCCGGTCCCTCAGATAAATGGATGCGCTGAACCAGCTGTTCCAATGCTCCACCACATAGAACAGCACCACCACCGCCAGCGTCGCCTTGCTCAGCGGAAGAATGATCTTGAAGAGGATGGTGAAGTCGTTGGCCCCATCGATCATGGCCGATTCCTCCAGCGCGGCGGGCACGCTGGCAAAGGCCGTGCGCATCACGATCAGGTTGTAGGTGTTGATCGCCACGGGCAGCAGGATCGCCCACCGGCTGTCGTACAGTCCCAGGTCCCGAACGTTGAGAAACGCGGGAATAAGCCCGAAGTCCATGTACATGGTAAACACGATCAGCAGCGTCAGCGGCCCTTTGAGCATCATGCGCCTGCGCGAAAGCACATAGGCGCCCAAAATGGTCAGCACCATGTTGATGGCCGTGCCTACCACAAGGTAAAACAACGTGTTCATATAGCCCGTGAGGATATTTTTATTTTGCAGCACCGTTTTATAGCCTTCCAGACTAAAACCCATCGGCAGGCTGATCAACCCCTTGTAGCCGATCAGACTGGTAGGGTCCGAAAAGGAGGCCATCAGACAGTGCCACAGCGGATAGAAAAAGATGACCGTAAGCAGCGCCAGCACGAACAGATTTATGCCGTGAAGCGTTTTCTCTCCCTTGGTTGAGCGGTCTACAACAGCCATATGCTCTCCCCCTTACCACAGGCTGGTTTCGGACGAACGACGGAAGATGCCGTTGACCGTTGCCAAAATCAAAATGCTCAGAATCGAATTGAAAACGCCCACCGCAGCGCCCATGCTGTACTTGCCGTTCAGCAGGCCGTAGCGGTACATATAGGTGGAAATCACATCGGCGGTTTCATACGTGAGGGGATTATAAAGCAGCAGGATTTTTTCGTAGTTCACCGAAAGCACCCGGCCCACGCGCATGATCAGCTGGATGGTAATGACCGGCATCAGCGAGGGCAGCGTAATGTGAAGGATGCGTTTGAGTTTGCTTGCGCCGTCTATGTAGGCGGCCTCGTAAAGCTGCGGATCAATGGTGGACAGCGTGGCCAGATAGATGATGGAATCCCACCCGCATTCCTGCCAGATGGATGAGGAAATATGAATGGTGCGGTAGTATTCCGGCACGCCCAGAAGATTGGGCGACGCCCATGAGGGGTTTACAAATTGAATGATTTGATTGATAATACCGGTGGAGGCGCAGAAGTTTCGCAAAATGCCGCACACCACGACCAGAGAGATGAAGTGGGGCATGTAGCTGACGGTCTGCACCAGCTTTCGGCCTGCACGGCTTTTGATTTCGTTAATCATCAGCGCCAGCAGGATGGGTGCCGGAAACGCAAACACGATGGAATACAGGCTTAGAAGCAGCGTGTTGCGCAACAGCCTCCAGCAGTCCTTCATCTGAAAAAAGTCGATGAAGTTTTCAAGCCCAACCCATTTGCTCCCGGCGATGCCCTTGTACAGGTTGTAATCCTGAAAGGCGATGATCATTTTGGTCATGGGGCCATACTTGAACAGAATATAAAAGACAAGCACAGGAATAACCATCAGATATACGTATTTATTCCTGGCAAAGTCCTGCCCAAGACGTTTGATGACCTTTCTTTTTGCTTTTACGGATAGCTGAACACTGCTCAAGGCCAAGCCTCCTCTTTTTTAATGTTTTTTGTTTTCGCCGGATTCTCTTGTGCAATTCGAGCCTAACATCGCCCTGCGCTGCTGCGCAAGTTGTTGTTCGTTCCCGCGCGTATGTTTTGCCGTTGCAGACGATATGTAATTCATTTTTCGCGCCCGTTATCATAAACAAATTGCTTTTATGTCCACATCCCCCTAAGATAAAAAGGGAGACTTCACTTTTTCATCTTTAAATGAACAGGAGACCGTGATTCTTCCATGCTGCGAAACAACAATCTGCGCATTCGGTATATTGCCTCGCTGCTTTTGGTCATGGTACCCATATTGATTTTTTCCGTGGTACTGTACACAAGCACTACTGAAAGAAGCATTCAGTATATCAACGATCAGTCTTTGCAAAGGTTCACCTCAGCCACAGAAAACATTTCCAATATTGTAGACCGCCTGCAATATACGGCAACCACTGCTTTCGGTGTGGAAAGCGAAATCAGCACCGATGAACGGGGGCGCGTCACCCTCATCTCGGAAAGCGGGCTTTGCGCCGCGCTCATGGCTTTGGAAGAACGCATTGTACCGGATGTAACGGTGCTGTTCTATATCAAGGGAGACAAGAACATTTATTCGTCGCAGGGGAAAATGCTCTATGGGGATTACGAACGCCAGGTCCTGGCCGTCTACGACCCTACCTCGTCCTCGCTGTATACGCAGATTCAAGGCATCGAATCCCCCGAGCTGCTGCCGCTGCTGGACAGCGAGGCGCGCAAGCTGAGCGGGCTGGTCTATGCGCTGCCCTTTCCTACGGGCATGGCCAGCAAGGGCGTTATGATCTTTGTGCTTTCGGACGACGTGATCGCATCCGAGTTTGAAAACTATCTGGGTACCATGGGCGAAAGCCTGTATCTGTATGACAGCAAGTATACGCTGCTGTATGAATGGTCCACAGCCGGGGAGACGCTCTCAGTAAGCGACGCCATGCGAATCCGGGGCATGGGAATTGTAACCACGCAGATAAACGGCAGGGACATGATAAGCATGCGCGTAAGCGACAGCAATCTGGGCCTGTTCTGGGTTCTGTCCAGCGCTTCCGACGTCTTTTACAGCTCCATGAAGCCTTCGCAGAACCTGATGCTGGTGCTGATTCTTACGCTGATCGTGCTCACCTGTGGCCTGATCGTATGGATTGCCTTTTTCAATTACAAACCCATTCAGGAATTGCTGCAGCACGTGACAGGCCGGAAATGGACCAGGCAGCGGGAAAACGAGCTGGACCTGATCCGTTCCACCTATGACCAGACGGTGGATGAGGCGCAGGCGCTGTCCGAGCAGCTTAACGAAATGACCCCGCTGATTGCGCAGCAGTTTGTCCGGCGGCTGATTTTTGGCCGCATCAAAAGTCCGGAGGAATGCGCGGCATTAGCCAGCCGGGCGGACATGGATTTTCATCACGAGTGGGTGCTGGCGATGTACCTTTCCTTCTCGGGCAAGGAAGCAGAAACGCAAATGGAGCAGGCGGCGCTGACCGCGTCGCGCTTTTCTCCCATGGGGGCCTTTGCCGCGCTGGGTGAGCTGCCCGGTGAAAACGCCCTTTGCGTTTTGATCAGCTTTGACGCAAGCGAGGACGCTGTTGCCCGACAGGTTTGGGAATATGCCCAGCAGCTTTATGCCTACATGCAGGAAAGCGGCGTTGCTCCCAATGTCATCGGCATTGGCTCCGCCTATCACAGTCCGCTGCAGATGAACGAATCGTTTGCGGAGGCTTGTGCGGCCGTTCAGCTGATGCCGCCTGACAAAAGGCTGTGGCGCTATGGCGACGTGGAGCCGGACAGCGGCGCCTTGCCCGAAGACAGCTTTCACGGCCTGTCTCCCCTGTCCGTTTCGCTGCTAAGCGAAGGACTGCACCGCGGGGATTCCACCATTGCGCTTCGCGCGCTCAATGACATGCTTCAGAATATCGCTGCCGTAACCCACTCGCTGGCCTTTTTCCGCTTTTGCTGTTCCGAGCTGCTCGCCACGCTGATTCGTCAGGCAAACAGCCTGCACCTTCCCCTGTCCAAAACCTCCATCCAGCATCTGATCACCATTACCTCGCCAGAGGAGTTTTCCCAGCAGGCTACCCAAATCGTCTCCGATCTTTGTGAAATGATGCGCCGGCGCATCAGTGAGGAGGATTCCTGCCTTAAGCGCCGTCTTATCGATTATATCCTGACCAATTTCAAAAGCCAAGATCTATCCATTCAGAGCGTGGCGGAAGGCACTGGCATTCCCAGGGGAGAAATCAGCACGCTGCTCAAGGAAGAAACCGGACAGGGTTTTGTGCAGTATGTTTCCTACCTTAGACTCAACGAATTCAAGCGCATGCTGGAGCAGAGCGATCTGACCATTCGCGAGCTGGTTTTGTACGTGGGCTATAATGACGTGCCCAATTTCCTGCGCAAGTTCAAATTTCTTGAGGGAATGACGCCCGGGCAATACCGACAGCTGCACAGGAAACAGCTATAAGCCCCCGTCGGCAAAATGCCACAGGCAGTTCTTTCCCCCTTCCTGTCCTGAAAGCCTGCATTTATGCCAGCAGGCTCCAATCCTCTTCCCCCGCCACCGCCACAAGGCGGTCCAGCGCTGTCAGCCGGTATGCGGATAACCAGGATACCAGCCAGTCGTTAAAATGCCCCCGTTCCTCGCAGTCAGGCCGGTATTTGGTCCACCGGCATTGGAAAAACCCTTCGTTCTGGCTGCCAAGAGGTCTGGGCAGGCCATGGACCTTCTCTCCCTCCTGTGCCGTAATGCCCAGCAGGGATTGATCCCACATCATCCGCGCCCACAAAAGCCAGCGCTGCTGTCCCGTATGTTTCCACAGGCGGACAAATTCCGGCGTCAGCAGGGCGCCCCAGGGATCTATGGCATGATGCTCCGCAGAAATTGCGGTTCCGCCCTGCGTGCTGTATCCGTAGCGGGAAAAATCACTTGTGTCCGGATACAGCGCATCGTACTGAAACGCCCAGGAGAAAAAGTAATACGCGGCTTTCTGCGCATATTCCAGATATTTTTCATCCCCGGTGATTTCATACAGGTCCAGCGCTGAGACCACAAAGGGAAAGGCGGTTTCCTTGTCCACGGCCTCACAGTCGATGGCCCCTGCCATGCATCGAAAATGGTTCACATCGCGCTCCATGTAAAAATCCAGCGCCGTGGCGGCGGTTTTCAGGTATTCCTGCCGCTTTGTCACCCGCCAGGTGTCGATAAGGGCGTTCAGGATGAACCCTCCGACCGATCCCGTGGTGTCAAGGGCCTCACCCTGCATGCTCCACAGCTTGCCAAAGCCCCATTCCGCGCTGTAGTGGGCCACAAAAAAGTCGCAAATGCGGGTGGCAAAGCGCAGAAACTCCGGCTTCTCCAAGCCATTTTCCTTAAGCAGCGCATAGATCTTGGCCATTTCTGACGCGCCCCAGCCAAGATTGCAGGTTTCCGGCTGCCATCCCTGACAGAGCGCCGCTTCCTGATCAGGCCGCGGGCATTCGGCATAGCGCTCAAAGTGAGGCAGGATCATACCGTTTTCCTGCTGTTGCGCCGCCCAGGTTTCCTGAATGTCAACGGCCGTATCCAGCAGTTCCCGGTCGTTTCGCCGGATTGCTTCAATCATCATCAGCCGGGCCGTAAGAAAGCCTTGTCCTGCCCAGCCCATTTCAAAAATGATGCGGTGAAAGCCGTATGTGTTGTATTCCCGAAGGCCCATCAGGCGCCGCATCTCTTCCGGGGTGAGCTTTGCCCCCATATGTCCCGCCTGCAAATGGGACAGCTTTGTGTCGATGCCGGCGATAATCAGCTTTTTCCCCTGCCATGGATAGATGAGCCTTTTCAAATAGCTCATTCCCAGTTCCCACACTCTTTCAGGAGTGAAGCGAGGGCCCTTGCGATAGGGAAATACTTCAGGCATTCGGTCCAGCAGATTTGCGGAGGCAAAATGTTCCCATTTGGGTACGCAGGCAAAGATATAGAAGGCGATCGAAAGGTTTTCGCCCGGAGTCAGGGTGAAATACTCGTCATAACGCTGCGTCATTTTGTTTTTTCCGCTATAGGTTACAGGGGCTTCGGTTACCGGATAATAAATGCGGTGAAGGAATGTGCCGTCCTCCTGCCTGACCAGGCTTGCGGAGGTTCTAAGGCTTTCCTTATCCTGATCCGAGGCAAAGAGCGCAAGTCCGACGTCGCGGTTCTCCGTAAGCGTGCAGGACGGAATGCCCATGCGGTCATAGGCAAAGATCCATGGTTTCCCATCATAGGTCAGTCCCTTGGGGGAATTGCCGCTGCCCCACTGGTTGCCGTTATACAGAATGCAGGGCATAAGATAATCCTGTGGTTTGAAACGGGTTTCGAGCTGCGCAACGAGTTTGACACATCGGGTGCGCCCGCTTTGATTGGTCACCTTGCGGCAGACCCGAAACAGGCCGTTTCCCAAGTCGTCAATGTGATCCCGGGATAAGAATCCGGCATCGTGCGCCGTATGCAGCTCATCATATTCTTCCACCAGCATGGGCGCCAAAGAGGCAATGGCATCCCGACTGCGCTCCCGGCTCCAGCAATAGGCCCCATCTTTTACGTATAGTTCCACCAGGCAGACCTCCTCTGTCTCTCTCTTCCCCAGATGATAGCAGATTGAAGCTGCGCAGACAATTTGTAATGCTGTGCGGGGAATATGTAATCCTGCTGCGAAAGGGCTGGGGCCTGCTTTGACCTCTCCTCTGCCTTGAAAACGTCCCATAATAACGATGCTCCGGCGGAGCCGGGGGGCAGACCGCCATGCCTGACGAAGGGGGTAAAAATACAAAAAAACCTTGCCCCCCGAAGAGGGGAGCAAGGCGGTTTGCCATTACTTCAGGCTTTGGCCCAGCATGAGGCCCACATAACGTCCGGAGGTAATGGACCAACCCAGCAGGCTGACCACCTGGTCGCCCTGCGAGCCTCCCACAAGCTCGCCAGCGCCATAGAGGCCCGCAATGGGATTTCCGTCGGCGTCAACAATCTGCAAATCAGCATTTGCTACGATTCCACCCAGCGTCTGGGCAAAGCGAAGGTTCTGCTTAAGGATATAGTAGGGGCCGTCACCCAGAGGCTGGGAAACCTTGCGGCCGAAGTCCGTATCCTCGCCCTGCGCGACCATTTCGTTGTAGTGGGCAACGGTGGCCGTGAGGTTCTCTGCGTTGATGCCCATCTTTTCGGCAGCGGCCTCAAGCGTATCTCCGCTCACCAGGCGCGGCAGACCGGCACCGTCCGCAGCCAGCCATCCATCGATTTCCTCCTTGGTAAAGAGCAGCTTGTCGATGCCCGTTGATACAAACAGATCATAGGCCGCCTGATCCATCACCGTGTAGAGGGATTCGTCCTCCTGGGCCAGATAGACCTCGTTGAGGGCGGCTTCGGAAGCGTTCTCATCCGTTACGCGCACGCCGTCCAGGTTGACGGAAATCGCGCCGGTCTGCGCCCAAAGCTGCTTATTGGCCGGCTGCGTATATTTGCCCAGACCGTTGCCGGTATCCACACCGTTGGGCTTAATGGCAATCCAGTCTGTGTTGGCAATCTGCCCACCTACAGCCATGGCCATCGCATGGCCGTCGCCGGTGGAGCTCACGGGACCGTAATAGACGATGTTGGCCACGGAATCAGGAAGCATATCGCGGTTGTTGGCAAAGCCGCCTGTGGCCAGCACCACGGCCTTTGCCTTAATGGTATAGGAGGTGCCGTCCGCCGCCGTGGCCTTAACGCCAACCACGGCGCCGTCCGCCGTTACCAGCTCTTCCGCCTTGGTCTGCAGCATGAGAGTGATGTGCTCGTTTTCGTTGATGCGCTCGCCCAGCGTCTGCATCAGCGCCGCGCCCGTTCCCACGGCAACATAATCACCATAGGGCTGGTCGTTCATCTCGGGGCTGGTCAATGCCACACCGTTGGAAAGCAACCAGTCGATCATCTCACCGGAATGATCGGCATACAGGCGCGACAAAGCTTCGTTGTTCTTCTGATGGCCATTTTCCATTAGGAAGGTAAAAAATGCGTCTGCATCATCCTGCGCGCCGGCTTTTATCTGCTCGCTGGAACCAGCCGCTCCCAGGCCGCCACCGCAGGTTGCAGAAGATCCGCCGATGAACGCCATTTTTTCGAGTAAAATGACATCGGCGCCTTCTTCAGCAGCGGACAGTGCAGCTGCCGCACCGGCGCCGCCCGCGCCCACAACAACCAGATCCGTTTCCAGGGTCACTTCCTGCGCGGTCTTCTCATCGCTGCTGCTGTCAGCAGTCAGAGCGTTCATATCCAGGTCGGACTGGCTCAAGGCGTTGGTAACCGCCTCAATCAGCCCGTTGCTGGACAGGGTGCAGCCCGCAACCGCATCTACCGCCAGGCTTTGTGTTTGGACAATCTGCTGCGGCAGAATTTCCAGCGCGTTGGTGCCGATGCCCTCTGTTTCGTTATGGCTGACCACATCCACAGAGAGAATTTTCCCGTCGCCGACCGTTACCTTTACGACAATTTCGCCGCCAAAGCCCGTGCCTGTTCCGGTGTATTCAGCTGTGGACGCCGTGCTTTCGGCCATACACGCCGTTATGATGGCAAAGCACATAACAAGCGCCAGTAGGGCCGACAAAGCTTTTCTCATGAATGACTCCTCCTTTTTTATCCGATAGGGATCGATTGCGTTCATCATAAACCCTACATCTGCTTGAAAGTCAAGCACAAATCGTCGTTATTTTATCAATCAATGGGAAAGAAGGCCTGAGCATATAAAAGGCGTTCCGTGCTGCGTTTCAGCAGCAGCAGCGGCTCAACCAGTATACTTCCGTTTACCTCCAGCCCTTCCTTGCGCAGAAAATCAAACACATATGTAAGATTTCTCCAAAACGGCTGATTCGTTTGACTCTGGCGGGTAAAGAAAGTATGTACACAGCGTCTGGCCGGGAGATACTGCGCTCCTGGCGACAGGGAAAAGCCAAGTAACCGGGCATATTGCGCCCGAATCATCCACATGTCCTCTCCCATGTCCTCCAGATCGTAAAGCCGGTCTTTGGCCATCATGCCCACCGGCCATACAAAGGGCAAATAACGGCTCCAGGCGCGAGCACACGCTTTTTGCACACCGCTTTGAACCATTTGATCGTTGTTCATCAAGGGGCAAAGATAACAGTCGGGCGAGTCTTGGAAAGATATTTCGCCCAAATGCTGCTGCGCTTTGCGGATCGTGGCGCTGCGCTGGGACAAAAGCTGCTTCTTTATTTTTGCCAGTCTGATTTCTCGCTCCATTTCCTCCTCCCGACGCTGATAAAGTGCAAGCGCGCCATCCAGGTCGCAGTCATTGAGGAGTTTGGCCGTATCCTCCATGGAAAATCCCATGGCGCGGCAGGAACGCGCCCAGGCAAGCGCGTTGAGATGAACACGGTTAAAAAAACGATACCCGTTATTTTCATTTTTATGAGCGCGTATGATGCCATTGTGCTCATAGAGGCGGATGGTTTGAGGCGAAATGTCCAGAAGATCAGATATCACCGCAATGGTATACTCAGGCTGCTTCATCAAAAACGACCTTTCCCAGTTCAATATAGCAGTTATTATAGCACATACACACCCGTTCAAGTACACTGTGGCAACCTTTTCATTCAGCTGTCTTTGCGTCTTGCTGCGTCAGAGTTCCAAAAGCATGGAGAACCTTTGTATACCTGATTACAAACCCAAGCAGTCTGTCGGTTCTTTCAGGTAGAAAGCTTTTGACTATCTCTGCATTAAGGAAGACATTCATCTGTCCCACTCGCACAGGGATGATTGCTCCTGAGCAGATAATCGGTGCTCAAACAGATATTCCTATTTACGCTTGAGCGGTCATGGGCCGAATCTGAATTTTATGCACCACTGAGCGGAGGCGTCGGAACAGACTTGGCTTCTATCCCCACACACGGCCTTGTCGCCCTATCCCGCTTCTCCCCTTCTTTCCCTACCTCCCCCCTTCTCCCTGTCCGCGAACACCTTCTCCATATTGACCGAAGCCCTGCGCAGCGTCTCCTCCTTAAGGTGGGTATAGATGTTCGCGGTGGTCTGGTAGTCGGTGTGGCCCACGATCTTCATGGCGATCAGCGGGTCGACGCCGCTCTCGTAGAGCAGCGTCACGTAGTTGTGCCGGAAGTAGTGCGGGGTCAGCGTGGGCTTGACCTGCTTGAGGATGTCGTCCGGGCGGGAGGTGCCCGGCTTGATCTCCCGCCATGTCACGCACCCGCAGGCCACCATCAGCCGCGACCACATGCGCTTGTAGCTGGCCTGTGGAAGCGGCGCACCCGACGGCGTGTGGAACACGTAGGCATCCGCTGATTCCCGCTTTGGCAGAAGCATCTCCTTCAGAACCGCCGGGACGGGGATAAAGCGGTCCGCGGCGGCGGTCTTGAGCGTGCCCTCCGAAGAGGTGGAACCGGTGAAGTCGATATCCCGGAGAATGTGGACCTGATCGGCCGCAAAGTCGAAGTCACCCCACTTGAGCCCCAGCGCCTCGCCCCGACGGACGCCCAGATAGTAGAGAATCGCCAGAAACAGGCCCTCCGGGTGGGTGCGGATCGTCTCCAGCACGCGCCGGGTCTCCTCTGGGGTCAGCGCCCTGCGCCCGGTCCCCTTGGAAGCCCTGGGGCGGATGAGCGCGACCGTGGGATCGCGCTCGATCACCCCTTCCGCGTAGGCCGAAGCGAAGATCGCCTTCAGGTTTCCGATGACGTTGTTGATCTGGGACTTACTGGCTCCGGCAAAGCCGCTCACGAATTCCTGGATCTGCGCCGCGCTGATGGCCTTCATGTGCTGCATGCCGAACTGCGGCAGAAGGTGCTTGACAAAGCACGTCTTGTAATAGGAGCGGCTGGCGTTGGAGATGAACGGCTCCTTCTTGATCCTGTACCACTGCCCGGCATATTCGTAAAACGGCTGATCCCGGGGAATCGCCCTGCCGAAGATGTAGTGCTCCCGCACGGCCTCCTTCACGTTTTCCAGCTCCCGGCGGGTCGGCGCCGTCACATACTTGTAGATCGGCTTGCCGTCCGGGTCGTAGCCGATGGTCACCTTGCCGCGGAACTTGCCCGAAGGCGTCCTCTTCGCCATATGCCCGCCTCCTTAGCGCCTGGGCGCCCATCGGCCCTGACGGGCCGCGGCGAAAAAGTCGCTCTCGCTCATCATGTTGCGCGGCCGGGCGTTTTTTGCCTTGGCCACAAAATTCGCCTGTTTGGGATTCTCGATGTACTCGCAGATGGAACGCACGTCCACCCGGCGGTCGACCCGGCGCAGGCGCCCTTCCTCCAGCATGCGGTGAATGGTGCGCGGCACCACGCTCAGCAGCTGGGCCGCGACCTTCTGGGTGCATACCTCGCCATAGCGTTCCAGCATATCGTCCAGTCGGTTCCGGGCGGTGTTGTTTTCCATGAATGATTCCTCCTTTGTCTTTGGAAAGCAGATTCTTTCGGTCTGCATGTGACATGTTTGCTCTGATCCGCCGTAATTGCAAGATAACTCTTTGTGTCCGGTTTCTTACAGTTTGGGCACAACTGCCGTGTCTGAATCGCCAGGTTCAAGGCGTACTGGCCGCCTCCTTTCCGCCACCTTCCACCTCCTATTCGGATAGCAGGCAGCATGATGTGGATATCCAAAGAAAAAAGAGCAGCAACCCAGGCGTTGATCCGCCTTGCCTGCCGCTTTGATATATAACGCATTCTTCGTATGGTGGATACGGAAGCTTATGTTCAAAGCCCCAGAACCACCTATCTGCAATATTCAGCTGAATTTTCTTTGCTAAACAGCGTTCTGGCTTGATGCTGTAAAGGTATCCCGCCAGCAGCTTTTTAACATGCTGACAGGGTCGATAAATGAGCGGCCATTTGCAGGGCAGTACACCGCTGCAAGATGATAATTAAAGGTAAACCAAATGACTGGATTGCTTTTTGAAAGCAATCGATTTTCTGGAATCAATTCTGATAGATCAGAATCACCATACTCATTTGACCGCTTCGCCGTCCCATCATGCTCCGCTCCGCCCTTGTTTCTATATATACCATAGGGATGGAGTGTCCGGGCCTTTCGTCAAGCGTTCCCTTGTTCTAATTTATCACGCTGAACCAAAAGGACAAAGCAGGGATTCAAGCGCCATTTTTTCTTTCCTCATCTTTTTCAGCAATCCCATATACCAACACAAAAACTCCTCTCGGAGGCATTTTCCCTCCAAGAGGAGTTATGGCATCAGAATGTCATCCCTTTACGGCGCCTGCCGCAATTCCCTTGACAATATGGCGCTGCATGACAAGATAGAAAATCACGATGGGAATCGTTGAGATAACGAAGCCCGCGAGAATCAGGTTCCACTGGTTGCTGTAAGTGCCATAGAAGTACTGCTGGGAAACAGGGAGCGTCATGGGCTTCTTCGTCCCGTAGACCAAAAATGCGACGAGGAATTCGCCCCAAACCCATAGCGCATTCAGGACGGCAACGGTCGCAAGCACGGGTTTCATCAGGGGCAACACGATGGCCCCCAGCATCCGCAGGCGCCCACATCCGTCGATGGTCGCGGCCTCCTCAATTTCAAGAGACATTCCCGTGGCATAGCTGCGCACCAGAAAGATGGGAACCGGCATACCCAACGCGATATACACCAGCAACAGGCCGATGAGGTTGCCGGTCAGGCCGATTTGACGGACGATCACAATAAGCGCAACCATATAGACCTGAAAGGGCACGAACAGGGTGGACATGATGACCAGCGTCAACCCGTTTGAAAAGCGGCATTTCCAGCGTGCAAGCGCGTAACCGGCCATCGCTGCGATCAGGCAGGTCAACGAAGTAGTAGCCGCCACCATCAGGACGCTGGTGATGAAGGAAGACAGGAAGTAGTCATCCTCCATCACAGTGCGATAATTGTCAAGATAAAGGCTCGTGGGGAGCGATAGCGCCGAGGCCATGATTTCGCTGCGGGGTTTGAAAGAGTTGGTCACAGCCAAGCATAGCGGTGCAAAGAAAACCACCGCAATGGCCCAAATGAAGATGATCTGTGCCCATTTGGATACCCGGACGGAAACGGAACGCTTCATTGGAGCCTGGCCTCCCTTCTGCGCATGATGATATTGAGAACAAAGGAAATGCTGGCGATCAGCACAAACAGAATCGTTGACTGCGCCGTAGCATAACCCGTCCGGTTGGCATTGAAGGCGGTATTGTAGATTTTCAGTACCATTGTCGTGGAGGCGCCGGCCGGACCACCGGAGGTCATGGTCCAGGGCAGCTCAAAGGTCTTCATGGCGCTGGCGACACAGAGGATGATACAGGTGACGATGGTTGGAGAAATCAGAGGCAGCTTGATGCGGGTAAGCACCTGCCAGCCGTTGGCGCCGTCGATGCGGGCGGCTTCGGTCAGATCTTCGGATACGCTTTGCAGCGAAGCGATATAGATGACCATGTAATAGCCCACGGTGTTCCAGATGCCTACCAACGCAATGGCATAAATGACACTCTGGGGCTTGCCGAGAACGGCGACTGTCTTCTGCCCAATCGCGGTCATCAGGTCGGGGAGCGCGGAGGTATAGACAAACCGCCAGATATATCCCACGACCAGAATGCTCATGATATTGGGGATGAAGAATACGGCACGCAGAAGATTGCGGCAGCGAATGGGCCCGTCAAGAATCAGGGCAAAAACAAGATGTGCCTTGATAGGGCTGCTGCTTCGTGCAAAAGGCGGCAGGCACGGTGGCGGCATGCAGGGGGAAGCATCCCGTATTTCGTAGAGTCGCGGCATGGCAGAAGGAACCGTTCAAGCCGGCGCCGGCCTGTTTCGGCCTTCGAGATTCCGCTTCCCGGCCTTCTTCCCCCACCCATGGGTTTCTCTTTTCGGCATCGCCAATGCAGATGAATCCGCTGTTATTGTAGAAGATCTGCATTCTGTGATTTCAGGACACCGTTGGTCCTCTTGAGGACAGGTTATCTGAAACTGGGCTTCGGTAGAAAAATCTAAGAAAATTTTTTAAATAGTATTGAGTTTCTTTGATTTACGACTATAATAGAATCATCGTTCAGAGATGAGCGAGGCGGCTAATGACCGCAACATGCACGACCTGCAAAAGGCCAGAATGCGACCCTACATGACTGGCAATGTTACCAGCGGTGCAAGGCCAAAGGAATGGAGGTTTGCATTATGAGCAAGTATCTTCCTACTGTTTTCGGTGAGAACCTGATGGATGTTTTTGATGATTTCGACCGTGATTTCTTCCGTGGCTTCGGTAATATTGACCGCACGCTGTACGGCAAACACGCACAGCACGTCATGAAGACCGATGTCAAGGAAACGGATCAGGGCTATGAGGTGGACGTTGATCTGCCGGGCTTCAAGAAGGACGAAATTCACCTTGAACTCAATGACGGTTATCTGACCATCTCCACCGAGAAATCTCTGGAGAAGGACGAAGAAAACAAGAAAGGCAAGATGCTCCGTCAGGAGCGCTATGCGGGCGTGATGCAGCGCAGCTTCTATGTGGGTAAGAACCTTACGGAGGAGGACATCAAGGCCTCTTACGAGAGCGGTGTTCTGCACGTAAGTATCCCCAAGAAGGATGCGCCGAAGGCCCACGAGAAGAAGACCATTCTGATCGAGGGCTAAACCCAAGCCCCGCCGGGCAATACCGGCGGGGTGTTCTTTTGCCTTTTTGCAGCACTGCCATGCGGAAGTCGGCAGGGTGCTTTCCCCCACTGCCCTTGTCCTGTCGTTCACTGACGCAAAGCTGGTAAATCGCAAACCACTTGGGAAACAAAGCGTTTTGGTGCTGGCCAAGAGCATGAGCAGGCTCAGGTGAAACGCCTGCCGCATACGGGTCATGTTTAAAATCGAGGAAATGCGAGAAAGACTGTGCCTGCCAGCAGGGAAACCGCCAGACCATGCGCCACAGCCCGAGCGGCAATGGCGGCGGTTCACCCACCGGCAGGTCTTTTTTTGCCTTTCGGAGATTTCATTTTCTGTTGTTTTGCATATCGCACCCCTCTCACAGAATCAGGGTGCATTCTTCGTCCGAAACGTTCAGCCCTTCACCCTTTGCCCAAAATTCGGGGCTGCTTGCCGCCGTCCAAAACAATGTGTTCCAGGGCCAGGGAAGCGCCCTCATTGAGACGGGTCATTGGGCTGAACTCTCCCCTAGCCGCCTGGCGCGCGCCTGCCCGTAATCCTCCACCGACATTCCGTCAAGGAAACCTGCATCCTGTCTATACAGAGAGGTATTCTTGCCACTATAGCAGAATGCCTCTTCATCTTCCATTGCGCCGAGCGCAACGAGGATAAGGCAGGGGCTTCAAGCGCGCCTTTCTCTTTCCCCATCCTTCAGGAATCCTATATGGCAACACAAAAACTCCTCTCGGAGGCATTTTCCCTCCAAGAGGAGTTATGACATCAGAAAGTCATCCCTTCACGGCACCTGCTGCAATTCCCTTTACAATACCATTGTCGTGGAGGCGCCGGCCGGACCACCGGAGGTCATGGTCCAGGGCAGCTCAAAGGTCTTCATGGCGCTGGCGACACAGAGGATGATACAGGTGACGATGGTTGGAGAAATCAGAGGCAGCTTGATGCGGGTAAGCACCTGCCAGCCGTTGGCGCCGTCGATGCGGGCGGCTTCGGTCAGATCTTCGGATACGCTTTGCAGCGAAGCGATATAGATGACCATGTAATAGCCCACGGTGTTCCAGATGCCTACCAACGCAATGGCATAAATGACACTCTGGGGCTTGCCGAGAACGGCGACTGTCTTCTGCCCAATCGCGGTCATCAGGTCGGGGAGCGCGGAGGTATAGACAAACCGCCAGATATATCCCACGACCAGAATGCTCATGATATTGGGGATGAAGAATACGGCACGCAGGAGCTTGCGGCAGCGAATGGGCCCGTCAAGAATCAGGGCAAAAACAAGCGCGAGAAGATTGCTTCCCAGCACGGTAACGATGGTATAAGTAAAGGTAATTTGGATGGTGTCGCGGAAGCTGCTGTCCCCAAGGGCCTCCACATAATTGCTCAGGCCGATCCAGTCATAGGTCGAACGCATTCCGTAGGAGTCCGTAAAGGAGAGCAGAAGGCTTTGAACAACCGGAATGACAAAGAATATCCCCAGCAGCAAGAGTGCAGGCATGAGGATCGCGAGGTAGAACATACTCTCTCTTTTCTTCTGGCGCATGCAATCACAACCTTTCGGGAAAGCGTGCATGCCCTCTCCGGCAGCCGCTTTTGAAAACCGCCCGAGCGGGGATATCCCCCGGCTCGGGCGTGAAGGCATCTACGAAACGGGAGGTTACTCGGCGTCGCGAGCCTTATCCCAGAACGTATCCAGCTCAACAGCCAGTTCATCCCAGGTCATGGTATCCAGCATAACCTTGCTGAAATCGCTCCACAGCTTATCGGTGAAGATGGAGCGCAGCACGCGGTCGCCATAGGGAGTGAACTTGCCGCTGGTGAGATAATAGGACACGTCGGAGGCGATGGGATCATAGTCCACCTCAACGCCGTTGACGGCGGAGGAGACAGCCACATTGCGGCTCCAGATTTCACCGGCCTCAGCACTGGTCATGTACTCCAAGAACTTCAGCGCCATATCGGCATTCTTGGCATCCTTGGTGATGCTCATGGAAGTGTCCGGGAAAGCAAGGATCTTGTTGTTCTCGGCGTCATCAAACACCGGGATCGCGGCAAGGCCGATGTTGGCATCGGGATTGGCGGTGCGGATGGTGCTCAGAGCCCAGGAACCCTGCACGAGGAAAGCCGCTTCGCCGTTGGCCAGAGCCGCGCAGGACTCGTCATAGCCCATGTTGAAGGTGTTGTCGGGATCGGCATAGCCGTAGATAAACTCCTTGAGGTACTCAAAGGACTTGGCCCAGCCTTCGCTGGTGGTGAAGCTGACCTCGCCCGCATCGCGCTTGGCGGACCAGTCGGGGTCGGTGCCGTAGACGATCTCGGCAAACAGGCCGATCAGGCCCATGTAGGGAACAGAAAGGTCAAGGCAGCCGGTCGCAAAGGGCGTAACGCCATTGGCCACCAGCGTTTCGCACACGGTGCGGAACTCGTCCAGCGTGGTGGGCAGCTCGACGTTGTTGGCAGCCGGCACGTCCTTGTTGTAGTACAGGGCGATATAGCCGTTGTCGATCGGCATGGCGTAAATGCCTTCGTCATAGATGGCGTTGGCGCCGGCCACGGTGTCGGCATTGAGGTTGTCCAGGAAAGCCTGGCCGGTGAGATCCATGAGGTATTCCGGCTCGATTTCCTTCATCCAGGTCACAATGTCGGGCATGTCGCCGGAGGCGGCACGGGCACGCATGGTGGTTTTCAGGTTGTCGGAAGACATGGACTGGAGATCAAACTCCACATTGGGGTACATTTCCTGGAAGTTGGCGAACATCTCATTAAAGGCGTTCTGGGCAGCTTACTCGGTTTTGAGGGACAGGATCTCGATGGTGACCTTCTCCTCGGCGGAGGCGAAGGAAAGGACCATCGTGCTCATCAAGGTAATAACGAGCAGCACGGAAATGAGTTTTTTCATCGTTCTAAAGCTCCTTCCAAGGTTTCTGGCTTGTATTTCATGCGAGAAAACCCGGCCGAAGCTTTCTCGCATCATACCACAGTGAGGGCCAGTTTGGGCCGGCTGAACATATGGTCAAAAACCAGATAACAGCCTCCCAGCGCATACTGCCGCTCCGGCAGCTGGCCCATGCGCAGGCGAAGATGAATCCCCAGGCTTTCGGTATTGTAGTCGCGCAGCGCTGAGCGGGCGGCTTCCATGAAAGGACTGTCTGCGAGGGCGGGGCTGCCGCCGATCACAACGTCGGGGATTTCAAAGGTCTTGATCAGATTGGACAGGGCTACGCCGAAGTAGAAGCCCGCTTCGCTCAGCACGCTTTGGGCCAGCGGCTCCCCCGCCTTGCCACGGCAAATGATCTCCTCAAAGTCGGGGTGCTGTCCGCTTTGCTCGGCATAGTGCTCCATAATGGCCAGCTGTCCGGCGTACGCCTCCAGACATCCTCTGCTGCCACAGCAGCACCGCGGCCCATGTGGGTCCAGCGAGGTATGCCCGATGAAGCCGGCATTTCCCTTGTCGCCCCGCATGGCCTTGTTGTGCTGGTACGTAATGCTGCCAATGCCCGACCGGATTCCCACATAGATGAAGTCACTCGCCTCGTCGCCCAGGTAAAGGCGCTTTTCCACCAGTCCCAGCAGGTGAACGTCATTGCGGATGAGCACCGGCATCTTCAGCTGCTTTTCCAGTTCGCTTTTCAGCGCTACGTTGTGCCAGCCATGGATGCGCTCAATGTTCATGGAAATGCCGTTGATGCTGTCGATCACGCCGGAGATTCCCACCCCCGCGCCATCCAGCAGTGCCGGATCGATCCCCGACTCCCCAATAAAGCGGTCGATGCGCCGCAAAAGATCGGGAAGCAAATCCTCCTTGCCAATGCCCTGCGGATAGACAACGCTTTCCTGCGCACGGATATCGCCTTTCATATTGGCTATCGCCATGCGAACCGCCGGAAACTCGAAGTCGATGCCAAGGGCAAAGTGCTTTTCGCCGTTGAGTGCCAGAAGCGCCGCTGAGCGTCCGCCGGAGGATTCCGAGAATCCCGCCTTGGTTACAATCTCCTCATCCGTCAGTTCCTTGAGAAGGTTGATAACCGTGGGACGGCTCAGGCCGGTGTGCTTGAGTATCTCCTCGGTGGAGATGGGGGCCAGCTTCATTATGCATTGCAACACCAGGATCTTGTTTGCTTCCTTTAGCAGCTTGATGTTGTTCCGCTTTGCCTCTTGCCGGGCATCCGTCATTGTTGAACCCTCATTTCGACTGTATTATAGCAGTGGTTTTTTGTTTTGTAAAGTATTTTTTCAAAACATTTTTAAAAAAACATTGAAAAGAAGTCGGGCCTTATGTATAATAGGGGCATGAACGAATGCTGAAAGAGGTGTGTGACATGAAGTCCTTACAATATATGAAGGATCTGGCGCATCGGCTGGTTCGCGGCTGCACAAAAATCACCCCCAGTGGTGTAACGCTTTTTACGCCCGACGGCGTGGCAAGCTATGACGCGCTGTGGCTGCGCGACTTTGCCTATATGGTGGAATACGCGGGAGACACCATAACGGACAGCGAAATCGAGGGTTGCGTCCGGTTTGCCATCGGCGGGCGCCGTCCGGAGGACGGATGGATGCCCGATCGCATTTATGCCGACGGACTGGCCGTATATGCGGCCGGCGAGGTCGGCAAGCCGGTTGGCCTGGCAAACCTCGACAACACGCCGTTCCTGACCTTCATTATATACGAACTGCTGAACCGGGTCAACGAGAGCAAGGCGAGGGATCTGTTCGAGGAATGGGTTCCTGATCTTTCGCGGGGACTGCTGGCCATTCCCAGGAGCAAAGACGGACTGGTCTATTCCAATCCGGAGCATCCCCATTCCCCCTATGGGTTTACCGATACGGTGGCCAAGACGGGTGAATTGATGATGGAATCCGTGCTCCTGTGGCGCGCCTGCAGGATGATGGCGCAGATGTGCGTCCGTTTTGGGAAGTCCGTGCAGCTCTGGGAGGAGGCCGCACAGTCGGTGGAGGCTGCGCTCGACGTCTTATATGACGCAGAAAGCGGGCTGTTTCTTGCCGCCACGGAGGACTGCCGCCAGGTTGACATCTGGGGCAGCGCCTATCTGCTCTATGTGGGTTTTCCGACCCGTCACGAGAAGCAGGTGCTCGCCGGCCTGCGCAGGCGCGTCGATGACTATGTGTTTGAAGGGCAGATCCGCCATCTTTTCAAGGGAGAGTACTGGCAGCGCCTTTTGATCGACGTGCCCAGGGAGACGTATCAGAACGGCGCGTACTGGGCCACTGCCACGGGGTGGATCGCCTGGTGCCTTCATCGTACAGACCCTGCGGCGGCCGCGCGCGTTCTCCGAGACGTGCTCCATTATTTCCGTCAGGAAGGTTCCTTTGAGTGCGTCAACACGGGTTATCAAAAGCTGGGCAGTTTTGTGGTGAGCGCCACCAACGTGCTGGGCGGCCTGCGCAGAATTCTTGCCGAAGACCCCGGATTTGAAGCGCTGATGGAGGAAGAGGCATGAATACCTTGTTTCGTGAGCAGCGGCTGGGCCGCATCATTGCGGACCTCAGCGCCCTGATCTATTCAGATCTCCAACCGCTTGCCCTCGATGCCGCTCCGGGCTTTTACGCTTCGCCCTCGGAGGCGGATGAAGCGGTCTTTACTCCCTTTGGCGATCAGGAGACCTGGGGCGGGAGAAATTCCTATACCTGGTTTCGGGGGCTTACGGCAGCGCCTGTCTGCGGACAGGACGAGCGTCCCGTGTTGCTCGTGGACACCGTGGACGCCGAGGGTGTGGAAACGGCGCGCATGCAATCCTATGTCACGGGGACGGAAAGCCGCTGGGACTTGATGAATCCGCAGTTTATGCTGTTTCTTAACGGCAGTCTTGTCCAGGGCCTGGATGTGCATCACCGCTGTGCATCCCTTCCAACAGGAGCGGCGAAGGTCGATTTGCAGGGGTATGCCGGAATGACGGACCGACGGTTTTCCCTGCATGTGTACACCGCCATCTGCCACGAGGATGTTCAGGCTGTATATTATGACCTTCGCACGGCGCTGGAAGCGGCGCAGACGCTGGAGGCCAGTGACCCGCACCGTCCGGCGATTCTGGCCGCGCTCAATGACGCGGCCAATCTGCTGGACCTGCGTCATCCCTACAGCGCCGCCTTCAGGGAAGGGGTTGCGCAGGCCAGGGCGCAGCTTGCCTCACGCGTATACTGTGGCACCGACAGCCCGGTTGAGGTCGTGGCCGTGGGCCATACCCACATTGACGTCGCCTGGCTGTGGGACCACTGCCAGACAAGGCAGAAAGTGCGCCGCTCCTTTTCCGGGATGCTGCGTCTGTTTGAACGTTACGATGCGTTTACGTTTTTCCAGTCTACTCCGCAGCTGTTCCGATGGCTGGAAAAGGATGATCCGTCCCTGCTTGAGGCCCTGAGCCAACGCATCGCGCAGGGACGCATGGAGGTGGACGGGGGGCTGTGGCTGGAGGCAGACTGCAACATTCCCTCCGGAGAGTCTCTCATGCGCCAGGTGCTCTACGGCAAGCGCTATTTCAAAGAACGTTTCGGCACCGACTGCGGGGTGCTGTGGCTGCCTGACGTCTTTGGATACAGCGCGGCCCTGCCGCAAATTCTGAAGCTGGCCGGTATCAACACCTTTGTCACCACCAAGATCAGCTGGAACATGCTCAACCGCATGCCCTACGATACCTTCCGCTGGCAGGGAATCGACGGCAGCAGCGTTCTGGCCTATTTTATCACCACCACCGAGCCCAAGCAGGAAGATGGAGGATTTGGGACCACCTATAACGGCGTGCTCTGTCCCTCGTCAGTTATGGGCGGCTGGAAGCGTTACGAGCCCAAGGAGATCAATCGCACCATCCTGATGGCTTACGGTTACGGCGACGGCGGCGGCGGTCCGGACGAGGAGATGCTGGAGATGGGGCTGCGCATGCAGCGCGGCATTCCCGGGTTCCCGAAGGTCACGCTGGGCCATGTGCGGCCCTTCTTTGAGAAGCTCGCGCAGCGTCTTCAGGACACGCCCTATTTGCCCGTGTGGAACGGCGAATTGTATCTGGAGCTCCATCAGGGAGCCTATACCTCCTGTGCATGGAGCAAAAGGAACAACCGAATCGCCGAGCGGGAGCTGGGCGCAGCCGAATGGCTGCAAACCGCCGCCATGCTCTGCGGCATGGCCTACGACGCGCAGACGCTCTCCCAGGCCTGGGAGACGCTTTTGCTCAATCAGTTCCATGATACGCTGCCCGGCTCCTGTATCGGCAAGGTCTACGAGGATGCCAAAGAGCAGTTTTCCTCCATCTATGCCGCTACGGACCGCCTGATTGCTCAGGCCGGAGACTATCTCTGGGGCAGGGGCACACAGGAGCTGGTGTATAACGATCTTCCGTTTGTCCGTTCGGACACGGTGCTCCTGCCGCACGGAAAAGCCGTGGCCGGTCGGCCGTGGCAGACGACGCAGGAGGGAAATCTGTGCCTTGTTTCGGACGTTCCCGCGCTGGGCTGGCGCACGATCGAGACGTGCGACGCGCCCGACGCGCCTGCTGAGGCGCGGGCGGACCAGGCGCTTGAGACCAGCTTTGTGCGAATCGAGCTGGACGGCACGGGGGCCTTCACGCGGCTCTACGATAAGCGCTTAAAGCGCGAGCTGCTTCTGCCCGGCGCCCGCGGCAACCGGCTTATGGCTTTCGAGGACCGGCCCGCATCCTGGGACAGCTGGAACATCGATATGTATTACGAGGAACACGCCTATGACGTGGATGGCGATACCACCGTCTCCCCGGTCACAGGCGGCGCGCTGTATGAAAGCGTGACGGTCGTCAAGCGCTTTGGACGCTCGGTGTTTACCCAGGAGATCCGGGCCTGGCACGCCGAGCCGCGCGTGGACTTCATCACCCATGTGGACTGGCGGGAGGATGCCACGGTGCTCAAGACGGCTTTCCCCCTTGCGATCAATACGGATTTCGCCACTTTTGATATCCAGTGTGGCTCGCTGCGCCGCCCGACGCACCGCAACACCTCCTGGGATGCGGCGAAATACGAGGTCTGTGCACAGCGTTGGGCCGACCTGTCCGAAGGCGACTGCGGCGTATCACTGCTCAACGACTGCAAGTATGGCCATGACGCACAGGGAAGCGTGCTGCGCCTGACCCTGCTGAAAGCAGGTATGGCCCCGGATGAGAAAGTGGATCGTGGAGAGCATCGCTTCACCTACGCGCTTTACCTGCACGAGGGTCCCTGCGGCGCACAGACCGACCGTATGGCCGCCCGGTTAAACCATCCGCTGCGTCTGACCTGCGCTGCAGCCCCGCAGGAAGCATACAGTCTGATGTCCTGCGACAACCCCAATGTGACCATCGACGCGGTCAAACGCAGCGAAGCAGGCGACCATTCGATCATCGTTCACCTGCATGAACTGGGGAATACCCATGCGAATACCAGGCTGCAGCTCGGTTTCCCAGTGGAAAAATGCGTGCTGTGCACGCTGATGGAAGAGGAAACCGCTCCCGCCGCCACGGACGGAAAGTCGGTCAGCCTTTCCTTCCACCCGTTTGAAATCAAGATCCTGCGCCTGTGGCCGGCGCGGGATACGGAGGTAGCACAATGAACACGTCTTACCGAATCGGCGTCGATATCGGCGGAACAAAGGTCAACGCCGGCATTCTTCGTCCGGACGGAAGCATTTTGAAGAAATGCCTGCTCTCATCCGGCGGCGCGGGCAACCCGCGTGCCTTTGTCGATGAAATCTGTTCTTCGCTGCGCGCCATGCTTGACGAATTGAACATTCCCCTCTCGCTTGTGGAGCACATCGGCGTGGGCATTCCGGGTACGGCGGACTCGGCCCGTGGCGTCGTGGAGTACAGCTGCAATCTCTTTGGAAGGAATGTTCCGCTTGGAGACTATTTTGAACACGCGCTTGGCCGTCGGGTCGTTGTGGTTCAGGACAGCTGGGCCGGCGCATTCGCCGAGCACCTTTTCGGAGCCGGCCGCGGCCATGACGACATGATGTGCGTCACCATCGGAACCGGCATCGGCTGCGGCGTAGTGCTGGGCGGCCGCGTGTTCGGCGGAGCCATGCATACCGCCGGCGAGCTGGGACACACCCCCATCATCTGGCAGGGCAGGCCCTGCAGCTGCGGCCGCAGAGGCTGCCTGGAAGCCTACACCAGCGGCAACGCCATCTGGTCGCAGGCCATCGAGCGCTTTCCCGAAAAGCTCCGGGGACTGCCACAGCGTGCGGAAACCATTTTTGATCTCGTGTATGCCGGCGATGCAGACGCGCGGCGGCTTGTGGAAGAGTGCGTGGATAAACTCGCCTACGGCATCGCGCTGGGCATGAACCTGCTTGCCGTGGATACGGTCATCATCTCCGGCGGGGTCAGCGTTCACCATGATCTTATCATTGATCCGCTCAAGGAGAAAATTCTCGGCTACGGTTATCCCGCCTGGACCGAAACGCGAACCATTCAGATCATGCCTGCCGAATTGGGCGCCGATGCGCCCATGGTTGGCGCTGCGTTCCTGACCCCCGATCAGGTTGACATCCCGGATGAAGAAAGGACGGTGCCCCATGCTGCTGTTTACTGAGCCGGTTCCGCGTCCCGCGCTGTGGGGCGGCACGCTCCTGCGGGACTATTTCCATTACCCCCAGTTTCCTGACGGCATTGGGCAAAGCTGGTCTTTCAGCGCCCAGGAGGGCGAAGGGCTGAGCAACCGTATCGTCGGTATGGAAGGGATGACGCTTTTAAATCTGTGGGAGAAGCGTCCCGAACTCTTCTGCAGCCGTCACAAGCGTTTTCCTGTCATCATTTCCCTCGTCGCACCCGAGGACGATCTCAGCCTCCAGATCCACCCCAACGCCCGGATATCCGCCCGGCTGGGGTATCCCACGGGGAAAAACGAAGCGTGGTATTTTCTGGAAACCACGTGCAACGCCCAGATCGTCTATGGCCAAAATGCGCATGATGAAGCTCAGCTGCGCGAGATGATTGCCACCGACCGATGGGATGAACTTATGCAGTATCTGCCCGTGCAGAAAGGGGACTTCGTCTACCTGCCTGCCGGTGTGGTTCACGCGCTGAAAAAGGGAAGCATCGTTTACGAAATTCAGCAGGCAACGGATATCACCTATCGCTTTTTTGATTATCACCGAGTAGACGCCCAGGGTCACGAACGTCCTTTGCAGCTTGAAGAGGCTATCGGCTGCGTGGACTATACCCTCACCCAGTCCGGCGCGAAACGTCCGGGAATCACCCACATGTTCCCCCATGCCTCCGTAACCACCTTTGTGGCAAATGACAGCTTCTGTGTTCGCCGCTACGAGGTGTTTGGAACCGAAACCTTCCATTTTGCCGGCTACCAGCTTATGACCTGCGTCGCGGGCAAAGGTACGGCAGACGGTCAGGCTCTTTCCGTGGGAAAAAGCGTGCTGATTACCGCCGGTTCGGAAACGACGTTCACGGGTCAAATGACCCTCATGTGTACCTGTGAGCAGTAGGCAAAGCGCCTGTGCCGCCTTTAACCAACTCAGAAAAGGGGAAATCCGATTTGAATATCATTTCTGCTTCCGTCATGTGCATTGACATGCTGAAATTTCGCGATCAGCTGAGGGCGCTGGATGATGCGGGAATAGACCTGTATCATATCGACGTAATGGACGGGCATTTTGTACCTAACTATGCGCTGAGTCCCTGCACGATGCGTGATATCGCCAAAGTTTCTTCAACTGCCATGGACGTGCATCTCATGGTGGATAATCCGGACAGCTACATATCCGCCTTTGCCGATGCCGGTGCTTCCATTATTACCCCGCACCTGGAAACCCTGACTCATCCGATTCGAACGCTGAAACTGATCCGTTCCCTGGGCAAGAAGGCGGGAATCGCCATAAATCCCGCCACGGACATTGCGCCGCTCGCCTATATGACGGATTTTGTGGACCTGGTTTGCGTAATGACGGTCGATCCAGGCTTTGCCGGTCAGCAGATGGTTCCTTCCGCCATTGACAAGATCGCAAAAGTCCGTTCGCTTTTCAGCCAGGCAGGCAGAAAGGTGGACATCATGGTGGATGGGCACGTGGAAACGGAAACGGCGCCCAAAATGGTTGCTGCCGGCGCAAACGTGCTGGTGATGGGCTCCTCAGGGCTGTTTCATCATGAGCCCAGGGACTATAAGAGGACCATTGACTTCTTTAAAAATCTGTAAGTCTTCCTCTGGAGGAACGAAACGGGAGAGCCGGGCATGAAGCGGGTCCTGGATGACCTCCTTCCCTGGGCCTCTTCCGAGGCGGCAACACGAGCCGGGTGCCATGGGCATCCGGCTTTCCGCTTGTCCAAAAAAGTCCGACAGCCCGTCCTTTCCGGCCTTCTGGAAAGCCCAAATGATGGAGACCCCTGCACAGCGCACCCTATCAGCGGTCCCGGTTTCCTCGCATACGCCATCGGGAACTGACGGCGCTTCATGTCCCGAATCCCCGTTTCATGAGGCATTGGCTCCTTTCGCATCGGTTCCGCAACGCAACGATGCCAGCGGGTTCCTCAGGTTTCCTCTTTTTTTCGTCGCCCTCCAATCGGCATCGCAGTTTCACAACACAAGCATTTTCCCAATCAAAATGCAAAAAACTGTAGCGCGGTTGTTTTGTTTATGGTAAAATAAAAAATGGCTATGTGCCAAAAAGACCGTATGTGAGGGATCTACATTGACTGAACGTGTAAAACGGCTTCTTGATTCCATGCGTCTTGGCGAACATGAGGGCGTGGTGGTCTACGACCCCAGCAATATGTTCTACCTTTCCGGCTACACGGGCGAAGGTCTGGTGCTGGTCGCGCGCGGGATTTCCGCCATCATCACGGATTTCCGATACACCGAGCAGGCGCAGGCGCAGGCCCCCGGCTTTGAGGTGCTGATGACCGAAAAGGGCAAATCCCACGAGGATATTGCCGGCGCCCTGTGTGCCTCCGGCGGCATTGACACCCTCTACTATGAGGATGACTTCGTCACCGTTCACACCTTCAACGCCCTGCGGGAGAGTGTGCGCGGCGTGGAGTGGAAGGTCGTGGGCAGCGAGATTGCCCGCCTGCGTGAAATCAAGGACGAGGACGAGCTCGCCCTCATCCGTCAGGCCTGCCGCATCACGGGCGAAGCCTTCGAGCGCATCCTGCCCCATATCAAGGAGGGCGTCACCGAAAAGGAACTTGCCCTCAGGCTGGATTTTGACATGATGAGCCATGGGGCCAGCAAGCCGTCGTTTTCCACCATTGTGGCGGCGGGTGCCAACGGATCGCTGCCGCATGCGGTGCCTGGCGAATATCGCCTGCGTCGCGGGGACATGATTACCATGGATTTTGGTGCGCGCTACGGCAACTACTGCGCCGACATGACCCGCACCGTGGCCCTGGGCCAGCCCTCGGATGAGATGAAGAAGGTCTACGGCATCGTGCTGGACGCCCAGAAGATGGCGCAGGACGCCGTGGCTGCCGGCAAACTGTGCCGCGATATCGACGCCATTGCCCGCAATTACATCTACAGCCATGGCTACGAGGGCCGCTTCGGCCACGGGCTGGGCCATTCCGTGGGCATCGACATTCACGAGGACCCGCGCTTTAACCAGGTCAGCACCGCCGTGCTCAAGGCCGGTCAGGTCATGACCGTGGAACCGGGCATCTACCTGCCCGGCGTGGGTGGCGTGCGCATCGAAAACTCCGTCGTGGTACGCGAGGGCGGCTGCGAGGTGCTCACGTTCCCTGACCGTGAACTCATCATCCTGTAAGCCGGGACCATTCCATCACCATCTATACAGAAACGAGGAGGAACCATCACTATGATTACGGCAGGCGATTTCAAAAAGGGCATTACCATCGAATGGGACGGCGGCGTGTGGAACATCGTGGACTTCCAGCACGTCAAGCCCGGCAAGGGCGCGGCCTTTGTGCGCACGAAGCTCAAAAACGTCATGACCGGCGCTGTGATTGAGCGCAGCTTCAACCCCACCGATAAAATGCCCCGCGCCATCGTGGAAACCAAGGAAATGCAGTATGTTTATAACGACGGCGGCCTGTACTACTTCATGGATATGGATACCTACGAGCAGCTGCCCCTCAATCAGGATCAGGTGGAGGAGGCCATCCCCTTCGTCAAGGAAGGGACCAACGTAACCGTGAAGTTCTTCAAGGGCAACGCGTTCAGCGTGGCCGCACCCAACTTTGTGGAGCTGGAGATCACCGATACCGAGCCCGGCTTCAAGGGTGATACGGCCAGTAATACCTATAAGCCTGCCACCCTGGAAACCGGCTATACCCTGCAGGTGCCGCTGTTTATCAACACGGGCGATCATATTCGTGTAGACACCCGCACGGGCGAATATATGGAGCGCTGCTGAGGCGAAAAAGGAGCGTATATGAGCAATCTGACTGATCGTGCCGCGTATCTGCGCGGTCTGGCCGAGGGCATGGACCTGGACAAGGAAAAGAAAGAGCACAAGCTGCTTCTGGAGATGCTGGGACTGATGGACGAAATGGCCCAGAAGGTCAGCGAGCTGGACGCCGATGTGGGCGAGCTTGAAGAGTACGTGGAGGATCTGGATTCCGATCTGAGCGATATGGAAGAGGTTCTCTTTGGCGATGATGAGGATGAGTGTGACTGCGACGAGGAGGACGGCTGTTCCTGCGGCGAGGAGGAAGAACTGTCCTTCGACTGCCCGCACTGCGGCAAAACCGTTTTGGTCAAGGCTGCCGACATCGACTATGATGAAAGCCCCGTGTGCGAATTCTGCGGCAAGCCCTTCTTCGTGGATGCGGAGGATGACGGCAAGGACGAGTGACGGGCTTGCTTGACTTTCCCGCCCCGTTCCCCTATAATACCACCATCGGCAATGACGGGACCAAGTAACCCGGACCTGTGCGCCTCAAGAGAGCCTTCGGCAGGTGGAAGAAGGCGGCGGCAGTCCAGGTGAATACCTCCCTGAGCCCGGCCGTGAACGTGTTTTTCATCAGTAGCGGACCGACGGTGCGCCGTTTACAGCGCGGGGCCTGTAAGGCCCGCAGAGGGCGCGTCCGCGCGCCAAAGTGGAAGTGGTACCGCGATTTTCCGTCGCCTTCCTCCCCTTGCGGGAGGCAGGCGGCTTTCTTTTTTCCGGCCGGAGGGGTCCGGCAATGCAAAAGGAGGGATTTTGGTGGACTCTGTTACCTACGCCCGCCGGTTTGACAAAGTGACCGGCAGCGCCATCCGTGAGATCTTCAAGGTGCTGGGCCGGCCCGGCATGATCAGCTTCGCCGGAGGCAACCCGTCTCTGGATGCCCTGCCCGACAGGCTCTGCGCCGATCTTGCGCGCGACGTGCTGCTGGCCGACGGAAAACGCATCTTGCAGTATGGCGCAACCGAGGGCTATCCGCCCTTTTTGGAGAGCCTTACGGCCTATCTCAAGTCGCACTTCGGCTTCTCCATGGAGGGCGACGGCGTGCTTCCCACCACCGGCAGCACCAGCGGTATGGACCTGCTGCTCAAGGCGCTGGTGAACCCCGGCGACGCCGTGCTGGTGGAAAGCCCCACCTTCCTTGGCAACATGCAAACCATGCACCTCTACGAGGCCAACCTCATCCCCATCGAAAGCGACGAGGGTGGCGTGCGGCTGGATGTGCTGGAGGAAGCGGCGCGCAGGTATCATCCCAAGCTGTTTTACGTGATTCCCACGTTCCAGAACCCCTCCGGCCGCACACTGGCCGCCGACCGCCGCAAGCCCATTGCGGAGCTGGCCGCCAAGTACGGCTTCATCGTGGCCGAGGACGACCCCTACCGCGACCTGCGCTATCAGGGCCAGGCGCTGCCGCCCATCAAAAGCTACGATACGACGGGCAACGTGGTCTATCTGGGCAGCTTTTCCAAGCTGGTCAGCCCCGGCCTGCGCGTGGGCTACCTGCTCGCCCATGAGGAGCTGCTGCGCAAATGCACCATCGGCAAGCAGGGAACCGATTTACACACGCCCAACCTCAACCAGGCCATCATCGACCAGTTTCTGCGCCGGGACCTGCTGGACTCCCACGTCCAGAGCATCATCCCCGGCTACCGCGAAAAGCTGGAACTCATGCTTGAGGAGCTTTCCTCCTTCCCCGAAGGCACGCGCTACACCGCGCCGGAGGGCGGGCTGTTCATCTTCGTGGAGATGCCCGAAGGCTTTGACGCCACGGCCCTGTTCAGCGAGGCCGTCGAACGCGGCGTGGCCTATGTGCCCGGCACGCATTTCTACCCCGACGGCGGGCATCATAACACGCTGCGCCTGAACTTCAGCAACTCCACCCCGGAGCAGATTCACGAGGGCATGGGCAAGCTGCGCGAGCTCTTCGCCGCCCATCTGGGCTGACGGCTCCATTGGGGCCCCACAAAGAAAGGAACGATGATTTATGCACGTACTGGACATGCTCAAGGAGCGCGGTTTCATCGCGCAAGTCACCTTTGAGGACGACCTCTACAAGGCGCTGGAGCGCGAGCCCATGACCTTCTACCTCGGCATCGACCCCACGGCGGACAGCCTGCATGTGGGGCACTTCATGCCCATCATCGTGGCCGGATACCTCCAGCGGGCCGGCCACCGGCCCATCATCCTCTGCGGCGGCGGCACCGCCATGATCGGTGACCCCAGCGGCAAGAGCGACCTGCGCAAGATGATGAGCCGCGAAACCATCTGCGAAAACGTCACCGGCATTCAAGCGCAGCTTTCGCGCTTCCTGGATTTCAGCGACGGCAAGGCCATCATGGCCAACAACGGCGACTGGCTGCTGAATCTCAACTACATTGACTTTCTGCGCGAGGTGGGCGCGCTGTTCAGCGTCAACCGCATGCTGACCGCCGAATGCTACAAGCGCCGCATGGAAACGGGCCTTACGTTCCTGGAATTCAACTATATGCTCATGCAGAGCTATGACTTCCTCCAGCTGTTCAAAAACTACGGCTGCCGCCTGCAAATCGGCGGCGACGACCAGTGGAGCAACATGCTCTCCGGCGCGGACCTCATCCGCCGCAAGGAGCACGAGGATGCCTTTGCCCTCACCTGCAAGCTCATCATGACGCACGACGGCAAGAAGATGGGCAAGACCGAAAAGGGCGCCCTGTGGCTGGATCCCGCGCGCACCACGCCCTTTGAGTTCTACCAGTACTGGCGCAACGTGGGCGATCAGGACGTGGAGCGCTTCCTGGGGCTGCTCACCTTCCTGCCCATGGACGAGGTGCGCCGTCTGGGCGCGCTGCCCGGCGAGCAGATCAACGAGGCCAAGCGCGTGCTGGCCTTTGAGGTCACCAAGATGATTCACGGCGAAGCCGAGGCGCAGAAGGCTGCCGACGCGGCTCTGGCGCTGTTTGCGGGCGGTGCCGCCAGCCAGGACGTGCCCACCTGGGAGGTAAACGCCGCCATGCTGGCCGAGGACAACCGCCTGACCACCCTGCTGGCCTCCTGCGGCCTGTGCACAAGCCGCGGCGACGCGCGCAAGATGGTGCAGCAGGGCGCGGTGCTGGTGGCCGACCAGAAGGTGACGGATGTGGATTACCGCATCGACGCGTCGCAGATCGGCCCGGACGGCCTGATGCTGCGCAAGGGCAAGAAAAACTATTGCCGTCTGATTCTCAAATGAGCCTGAACGGCTATAAAACCGTGCTGCGCGAGGCCCGCGATGAAGTGGTCATCCACAAGAGCCGCTTCATCGGGCACGCAGCGCCGGTGAGCAGCGCGGAGGAGGCGCTCGGGTTCCTTGCGCGTATCCGCGAGGAGCACCGCGACGCCACGCACAACTGCTACGCCTACATCATCGGCCGAAACGCGGGTATCATGCGTTACAGCGACGACGGCGAACCCTCCGGCACCGCCGGCATGCCCATCATCGAGGTCATGAAGGCGCGGGGGGTGGTGGACTGCGCCGTGGTGGTCACCCGCTACTTCGGCGGCATCCGGCTGGGGGCCGGCGGGCTGGTGCGCGCGTATTCGCACACGTGTGCGCTGGCGCTGGACGCCGCGCGCGTGTGCCAGATGCATCCCACCGAGCGCTGGCTGTTCGAGGTGGCCTATCCCCTGTGGGACCGGGTGCAGCATGCGCTCAAATCCCTGCCCGCACGCCTCGTGGGCACGGACTTTGCCGCCGCGGTGAGCTTTGAGCTGGACATGAAGGCCGCCGACACCGAGCGCGTGCTTGCGGAGCTGACGCGCGTGACGGACGGCCGCGTCGAATCGCTCAAGGAGGAGGAGCGCTTCGCCCCGTGGGAGGAGGACACGCCATGAGCGGACTGATCCTCCGGCCCGCATGCGAGCAGGATACCGCGCGCATCGTGGAGATCTATAACAGCAATCCCGCCTTTCTCACGGCACATCTTGGACGAAAGTCTGTGGACGCGGCCTTTCTTCTTCAAGACCATACAGCCGCGGAAAGCGCGGGCTTTCTGTGCTGTGTGCTGGAGACGGACGGTGGCCGGATTGCGGGCGTGATGGACTACCGTCCCGGCCCAGCGGCTTACCTTTCGCTTCTCATGCTGGACAAGGCCCATCAGGGCCAGGGATTGGGCACGGCATGCTGCCGCCTGTTCGAAGAACGCATGCGCAGGGAAGGCTGCCAAGCCGTGCGCATCGACGTGGTGGGCGGCTATGACGGCTGCGCCCTTGGCTTTTGGCAGGCGGAGGGATACCGGCCCGAAGGGGAAACGGACCTTGTGTGGGGTGCAAAGCGCTCCCGCGCAAGCATTCTGACCAAGCGGCTAGCGTCTGCCGAGCCCGAAAGGAGAACCCCCTATGGATCTGTTTGACATCATCGGTCCCGTGATGGTCGGCCCCAGCTCGTCGCACACGGCGGGCGCGGCGCGCATCGGCAAGATTACCCGTATGCTCCTGGGCAGCCGCCCCGTGAGCGCACGTATCGGCCTGTATGGCTCCTTTCAAAAGACCTACCTGGGCCACGGTACCGACAAGGCCCTCATCGGCGGCCTGCTGGGCATGAATGTGGACGATTCACGCCTGCGCGACAGCCTGCGCCTTGCCGCCGAGGCGAAGCTGGAATACTCGTTTTACAATGCCGATGTGCGCGGTGCGCACCCCAACACCGTCATTCTGGACGTTGACGGCGACGATGGGCGGCACATCCAGGTGCAGGCCTCGTCCGTGGGCGGCGGAGAAATCGTGGTCAACGCCATCGACGGGCTGGAGGCCGGCTTCTCCGGCCACGAAAACACGCTGGTCATCACCCATCATGATACGCCTGGCATGATCGCCAGCATCAGCGGCGAGCTGGCCGCGGCCAACCTCAACATTGCCACCATGCGGGTGTTTCGCCGCTCGGTGGGCGGCGACGCCATGGTCGCGCTGGAACTGGACGGCTCGGCGGACACGGAGCTGATCGCCCGGCTGTCGGCTTTGCAGGGCGTCTATCATGTGGCCTATCTGGCCGCCAAGGAGGAATGAGCATGCGTACCGTAGCGGAATGGCTGGACGCCGCGCGCCGGCACGGCAGCCTGGGTGCGGCGGCGCTTCACTGGCAGGCGCACGAGCGGGGCGAGGACCCTTCTGTTCCCCTAGCGCTGATGCACGGGCGTCTGCGCGTGATGCGCGAAAGCGCCCAGGCGGGCCTCTCCCCCACGCTGCGCAGCGTGAGCGGCATGGTGGGTGGGCAGGCGGCGTTGCTGGCCCAATCGCCTTTTGCCGGCCGTTTCGGCTTGGCGGGCCGGGCGGGCATCTACGCGCTCTCCATCGCGGAGTACAACGCCTGCATGGGCAAAATCGTGGCCGCACCCACGGCGGGCAGCTGCGGCATCTTGCCCGGCGCGCTGCTGGCCGCCCAGGAGGAGGACGGCTTTTCGGACGATGAACTGGTGATGGCGCTGTTTGCAGCGGCGGCGATTGGACGTGCGATTGCGCTGCAAGCCACCATCAGCGGCGCGGAGGGCGGCTGCCAGGCCGAATGCGGCACGGCGGCGGGCATGGCTGCGGCGGCACTCACCCAGCTCTATGGCGGCTCCCCGGAGGCGGCGGCGCACGCCTGTGCCTTTGCGCTGATGAATACGCTGGGCCTGGTGTGCGATCCCGTGGGCGGGCTGGTGGAAGTACCTTGCGTGTACCGCAACGTGGGCGGTGTGTCGCAGGCGGTGAGCGCGGCTCAGCTCGCGCTTTCGGGCGTGGCCTGCCCCATCCCCCTGGACGAGATGATTCTCACCATGCGCGATGTAGGCGACGCCATGCCTTCCTCGCTGCGCGAGACGGGCGAAGGCGGCTGCGCAGCCTGTCATGCGTGCCGCCGGAGCTGAGCGGCACAGGGAGGCAGCCTGCCCAAAAGCGCACTGATAAAGCGGCGCTTTCCGCCGGCTATCCGGCCCCGGAGAGCGCCGCTTTCGCTGTCTTCTTTTCAGCTTTCTTCAAAGGTACAGGCCACAATGGCATAGCCGTCGTTATCGAAGCTGGCCTCAACGGCGGCTTCCTGCGGCAGGTCAAAGGCGACATGCGTGCCGCTGAGGGGCTTGCACAGGATCAGGTATTTCAGCCGTCCGTCCTCCTGCACGGCCAGCACCCCCTTTTCATGAAGCCACTCGAGGTATTCCTCCAGCGTCAGGTCCAGGTAGGTCATGGCTGTGGCGTGCGCCTTGCCCACGTACCGGAAGCGGAAGGCGGACGCACCTTCTCCTTCCGGTTCCCGGCGGATGAATCCCGAACGCCACGCCAGCCTGAGCAGTGCGCGGCCCTGCTGCGTATCATCCAAGGGGCGAGGGTCGGGGTCCTCCGAGCTGCCCGCGATCAGCCGGATTTCCACGGTATCGTCCCGCCGCTGCTCAGCGACGGATACGGGCGTATCCTGCGCCAGCGTCTTTCGCACCGCATCCTCCAGAGACATTTGGGCTGCATACCGGAGCGCTGCCTGGGCCTGCGAGGCGGCCTGCTCCGTCCGGGTCAGCGTACCGCTCCATACGCACAGGCCGCTGACGCCCTCCGAGCGCAGGCTCGCAAACAGCTCCGCCAACGCCTGGATGGTGTCCCGCCCGCTTTTGACGCTTAAGCCGTTCACTGGCACCATGCCCTTGCCATAGGTGGCGACGCTCATGGTATTGGGCGCAGGCGCTCCATCGGGAAGCGGATGCTCCTCATCCAGCAGCATCAGCCCTCCCAGCAGCAACCGTTCATAGGGATAGGTAACGGATTTCGTCACCAGCCCTTCGGGCAGCTCATAGCTCACGGAGCTGACCGCGCGGGCCTGCACACCCTCCGGGCTTTCTGCCGTGGTAGCCTCTGGGTACTGCTGCCGCAAGGTCCGCGGGGTCAGCACGGGCATCGCCAGTGCCGCCGACAGCGACAGCAGCAGCAGAAATACAGAAAAGGACCGGTCCTCCCGCAGTTTTTTGCGTCTTTTCGCGGGCAGCACACACTGCGCGCCCCAGCAGACAGACCGAGGCGGTTTGGCGCGCGCCGCCTGCCTGCGCCATTCCCGTTCCGTCATCAGCCCGTTCATGCCGTTCCCCCTCCTTTTCTAAGGGGTAGGATAGCCAAACGGTATAAAGTGTATACCAATCAAAGCGCCCGGCCGGTTGGCCGGGCGCCTGATTCATTATGCGGGTTGAAGATTACTCCACGGTCTTGGTGGCGATCACGTCCACGCCGGTTCCACACACGTCGGGACACACCACCTCGCCCATATGTACCGGAGGCTGCACGTTCAGATCCGCCAGCTGATGCATGCACGCGCCGATCTTCTCCTTGGGAATGGGCGTGCGCGTTTTCACGCTCACGGGGCACTTGCGCCCTGCCACGGGCACCACGGCGGTCACCATGCGCTGGGGCGCGACGCATTCCTGTTTTGCGTAGGTAATGCCGCGGTTGCAGCTGTTGCCGGTCACGCTCTTGACTTCGCCGTTTTCCACCACCACCTGCAGGCGGCAGCCCACGGGGCAATTGATACATGTGATCTGTTGTTCCATACCGGCCGCCTCCTTACTGTTTTACGCACACGGTCACATCCGCGCCGCTGAGGGACGCGATCTGCTCCGGCTTGAGGGTCAGCTCGGCCATCTCGCCGGGGGTCAGGATGCGCTTGCGCTGCCGGAGAACCTCACGGTCGCCGTCCATCACGCACAGGGTGGCGTTCTCATACACGCCCGCGGGACGGAACATCACCTGCACGCTCTGCGCCTCGCCTTCGGGCTTGAGCAGGCGCTGCGGCACCACGCCGCGCACGCCGTCGCCGTCCTTGAGGGCCACATACGCACCCTTGCGGGCCCTGCCCTGTACATAGTCCGCGGCGGCCTTTCCGGCCTTGAAGCTCTCGGCACTGACGAAGTCCACCAGGTCATGCACGTGCAGCACGTTGCCGCAGGCGAAGATGCCCTCCTTGCTGGTTTGCAGGCTGTCATCGACCACCGCGCCCTGGGTAAGCGGGCTCATCTCCACGCCCGCCTGCTGGCTGAGCTCATTTTCGGGAATCAGGCCCACGGACAGAAGCAGCGTGTCGCAGTCGAAATGCTTCTCCGTGCCGGGGATGGGCTGGCGCTTCTCGTCCACCTGCGCCACCGTGACGCCGCTGAGGCGCTCACGCCCCTGAATATCGATCACCGTATGGCTGAGCATGAGAGGAATATTATAGTCCTGGAGGCACTGGACGATGTTTCGGTTGAGGCCGCTGGAATAGGGCATCAGCTCTACGCAGGCCAGAACCTTGGCGCCCTGGAGCGTCATGCGGCGGGCCATGATGAGGCCGATATCGCCGCTGCCGAGGATGACCACACGCTTGCCGGGCATATAGCCCTCCAGGTTGACGAATTTCTGCGCCGTGCCGGCGGAGAACACGCCCGCGCAGCGCGTGCCGGGGGTCGCCAGCGCGCCGCGGGGCCGCTCGCGGCAGCCCATGGCCAGCACGATGGCGCCGGCCTCAAAGAGCTGCACGCCCTTTTCACGGCTCACGGCGGTCACAAAGCGGTCGCCGTCCACGCTGAGCACGGTGGTGCCGCAGCGCACCTCGATGCCCATCTCCTTCACGCGGTCGATGTCGCGCTGGGCATATTCGGGGCCGGTCAGCTCCTCCTTGAAGCGGTGCAGGCCGAATCCGTTATGGATGCATTGGCGCAGAATGCCGCCCATGTCGTTTTCGCGTTCCAAAACCAGCAGGTTGCTGACGCCCGCCTCACGCGCAGCGATGGCGGCCGCCATGCCCGCCGGGCCCGCGCCGATCACCAGCACGTCCACATATTGCACCTGGCTGCGAAGTTCCTGGCTCAACATATCAGGCGTCCTCCTTTCGTGCCGCTTCGGCGATGGTGCCTACCAGCAGGCGGCTTTCCCCGCCGCACTTGGTGACCTCGGTCGGGTCGATGCCCAGTTCCTCGGAGAGGATCTCCAGTACGCGCGGGCTGCAGAAGCCGCCCTGGCAGCGGCCCATGCCCGCACGGGTGCGGCGCTTGACCGCGTCGATGGTCCGCGCACCCACCGGGCGGCGGATCGCCGCGCGGATCTCGGCTTCGGTGACCTCCTCACAGCGGCACACCAGCGTGCCGTAGCTGGGGTCCTTTTGCACGATGGCCACGCGCTCCTCCAGCGTCATGGCGTAGAAGGGCTTCTCACGCCTGGGCGCGGGCTTCCATTCCGCTTTTTCCGAAAGGCCGTTTTCCTCTGCGATCTGCTTCACCAGCATCTCCGCGATGGCCGGAGCGGATGTGAGTCCGGGGCTTTCAATGCCCACCGTCTCATAGGCGCCGGGCGCGCCTTCCACTGCGCCGATGACAAAGTCGCCATTTTTCTCATGCGCGCGGATACCCGCAAAGGTGGTAATCACACTACGCAGGCTCTCGCCCGGCCAGGTCTTGCGCGCCGCATCCGCCACCAGCTTCAGCGCCTGAGCGGTGGTTTCCACGGCGGTACCGTCCTCCACGTCGATGGCCGAGGGACCCAGCAGGAGGTTTCCATGCACCGTGGGGCTGACCAACACGCCCTTGCCCATCTTGGTAGGCGTCTGGAACAGGGTCATGGAGAAGGCAAGGGGCTTGGTATGATCCAGCAGGTAATATTCGCCCTTGCGGGGGATGATGGTAAGCGGCTTTTGGGGGCAGAGCTGGTTATGCAGCCGCGCCGAGTCCACGCCCGCGCAGTTAATCACGATCCGGGCCTCCATGGGGCCACGGGTCGTTTCCAGCAAGTAGCCCGCCCCGCCGGGGCACACCGACTCCACAAAGGTATCCAGCAGAAAATCCACCCCGTTGACCGCTGCATGGTCCGCCAGGGCGCAGGTCAGCTCATAGGGGCTGGTGATGCCGCTGGTGGGAGCCAGCAGGGCGCACACCACGCCGGGGTTGACATTGGGCTCCAGCGAGAGGACCTCCTCCCGCTCGATCACACGCAGGCCCTCCACGCCGTTGGCCACGCCCTGCTCGTACAGCGTTTGGATGTTGGCGCGCTCCTCCTCCGTAAAGGCCAGCACCATCGCGCCGGGCTGACCATAGGGCGCGTCCACCTCGGCGCACAGCGCCGGATACATCCGCGCTCCCTCTACATTGAGCTTTGCCTTGAGCGTCCCTGGTTTGGCATCGAAGCCCGCGTGCACGATGCCGCTGTTGGCCTTGCTGGCGCCCTCGGACACGTCGCTGGCACCCTCCAGCAGGGCGACATCCGCTTCATAACGCGACAGCAGTCTCGCCACGGCACAGCCCACTACACCTCCGCCGATGATAATGATGTCCCTTTTCAATATGAACCCTCCAAGCGTTGCGGCGCTCTATGCGCCATCTGTGTGCTATTTTACCATGGAATGCGAAAAAACGCCACACCTGTGCCGAACTTTCTCACCCTTCTCCGGCGATGAGGCGAATGGCCTCCGCTGCCAGATAGATGCCCGCCACCGAAGGCACGAAGCTGACCGAGCCGGGCGCAGGATGCCCGCCCTTTTGTTCAGCCCCCTCCCCCCCCTGCGGATGGCGGGCCGGCTCCAGCGAATACACACAGCGCAGGGACGGAACGCCCAGCTTGCGCAGGCCCTGTCGCATCACGCGGCACAGGGGGCAGCCGGAGGTTTCAAAAATGTCGCCCACGCGAATTTGCGCGGGGTCCAGCCGGTTCCCCATCCCCATGCAGCTGATCAGCGGCACGCCGCGTTCCCGGCATACCCGTGCCAGATGGAGCTTGGCTGACGCCGTATCGATGGCGTCCACCACCACGGTTGCGTCCTCCGGGATCGGCACGGGGCTGTCCGGCAGGTAAAAGGCATCAATGGCGGTCAGGTCCAGGTCCGGAGCCGCATCCTTGAGACGGTGGTACATCACCTGTGTTTTGGGCAGGCCGATGGTGCTTTCCAGCGCCACGAGCTGGCGGTTGAGATTGGAGGGCGAAACCGTGTCGTGGTCCACGATGGTCATCTTGCCCACGCCGCCGCGTGCCAGCGCCTCCGCCGCATGGCCGCCTACGCCGCCCAGGCCCAAAAGCATCACATGCGCGTGTGCAAGCCGCTCCATCTGTGCGGGGGACATCAAAAGAGCGGTACGGGCCAGGCGTTGTTCACGGGTCATGGAAACTCTCCTTTCGCGGCGCTTTGTCAGGTGTGCCGGCAGCGTACCTCGATGATAGCACAAACCCCGCGGCCGCACAAGCGCGCTGTTCTTTTGCTGTACCGCGTATTGCTATTCCTGTATAAACCCGCTACAATAGCCAAGGACCCCTCCGTGCGGTCGAATACAATGGCAAAAGGGACGGGATTGTTTTGGACAAGATTTTGATGAAAACGCCGCTGGTGGAGATGGACGGCGACGAGATGACCCGCATCCTGTGGCAGAAGATCAAGGACAAGCTGATTTTGCCCTATGTGGACCTGAAGACCGAATACTATGACCTGGGCCTGAAGCACCGCGATGAGACGGATGACCGCGTCACCGTGGAAAGCGCCGAGGCTACGCTCAAATACGGCGTAGCCGTCAAATGCGCCACCATCACCCCCAACGCCCAGCGCGTGGAGGAATACGGCCTCAAGCAGATGTGGAAGAGCCCCAACGGTACCATCCGCGCCATACTGGACGGCACGGTGTTCCGCGCGCCGGTGGTGGTGAAAGGCGTCTCCCCCTGCGTGCGCAGCTGGGAAAAGCCCATCACCATCGCCCGCCACGCTTACGGCGACGTATACAAAAACACCGAGTATCGCGTTCCCGGCCCCGGAAAGGCCGAATTGTGCTTCACCGGTGAGGATGGCGCCGAGGTCCGGCAGACCATCATGCAGTTTGAAGGGCCCGGCATCATCCAGGGCCAACACAACACGGACCGCAGCATTGCTTCCTTCGCCCGCAGCTGCTTTAACTACGCCCTGTCGGTCAAACAGGATCTGTGGTTTTCCACGAAGGACACCATTTCCAAAATCTATGACCACCGCTTCAAGGACATCTTTGCCGAGCTGTACGAAACCGAGTTCAAGGCCGCCTTCGAGGCCGCGGGCATCGAGTATTTCTATACGCTGATCGACGACGCGGTGGCCCGCGTCATCCGCAGCCGCGGCGGCTTCATCTGGGCGCTGAAAAACTACGACGGCGACGTGATGAGCGACATGATCGCCACGGCCTTCGGCAGCCTGGCCATGATGACCAGCGTGCTCGTCTCCCCCGGCGGACAGTTCGAGTACGAGGCCGCGCACGGCACCGTCACCCGCCACTACTACCGCTACCTCAAGGGCGAGGAAACGAGCACCAACCCTGTAGCCACCATCTTCGCCTGGACGGGCGCGCTGCGCAAGCGCGGCGAGCTGGACGGTCTTGCGGACCTGCAGGCCTTTGCGGACCGCCTGGAAAAAGCCACCCTGGCCACCATCGAGAGCGGCCGCATGACCAAGGATCTGGTGGCCCTTTATGAGGGCGAGGCCACGGGCCTGAACAGCGACGCATTTTTGGACGCCATCGCCCAGACGATGGAAACCTTGTAATTCCGTGCGAAAGGGCGCGGGGAAAAGGAAGTTTTTCCCCACGCCCCTTTTTTTATCATGCAGCATTGGAGCAGCATGAGGCTTTCATTAGAAAAGGAAAGATCGCTTTTCTTGACCCTGATCCAATGCTATACTGATGCGGGGTGAAGAATGATGAACTTTTTAGGCAATGTGATCTGGTTTCTTTTCGCGGGCCTGTGGCAGGGAATCGGGTGGCTGCTTGCAGGCGTTTTATGGAGCATAACCATCGTGGGTATCCCGGTAGGCCGCCAGTGCTTCAAGCTGGCCGCGCTGTGGTTCTGTCCCTTCGGTCGGGATGTGGAAGCCGGCGGCGGCGTGCCCTCCTTTCTGATGAACGTGATCTGGCTGCTGGTGAGCGGCCTGTGGCTGGCCCTTGCCGCCGCCATCAACGGCTTGCTCCTGTGCCTGACGGTGGTGGGCATTCCCTTCGGCATGCAGTGCTTCAAGCTGGCGCGGCTGTCGCTGTCGCCATTTGGCGCGCGCATCGTCTACCGATAAAGCGGCGGCGCGGTTTCCTCCCTGGAAGCCGCGCCGCGTTTCTTATCCCCGGTGGAAGCTGCCCTGCTCCCGCCGCATGGCCCACATCCGCTCGCCTGCACCCGCCCAGCGGATCTTCGGCTGGGGCTCCGGAAGGGGCATGGGCCGTCCGTCCAGGACGGTTTTTTTGTTCTTCTTGGCGGCGGCCTTATCGCTTTCCCTGCTGTCGCGCTGCGCCTTTATAGGCTTTTCCGCCTTCGTGGCCTTATCGGACTTCAACGCCTTGTCAGCCTTCTGGTTTTTGTCGGCCTTGGCGGACTTATCCACATTGACCGCTTTCTCCGCTGTCCGGTCCGCCTGCAATGCGCCCTGCACACCCGGCACCGCGCCGGAGAGGAACAGCGCCTTGCGCGCGCACACCGGACCGATCATCTCATAGAGCACGGAGGACGACAGAATGATCGTGCTCAGCAGCGCGCCTGAGTCCTCCGGCAAAATGCGCTGCGCCAGCACAGCCAGGCCGATGCTTACGCCCGCCTGCGGAATCAGGGCCAGGCCCAGATACCGCCGCACCCCCACCGGCATGCCCGTCATGCGCGCCCCCAGCCAGGAGCCCAAAAACTTGCCCGCGATGCGCACCGCGAAGTATGCCGCGCCGATGATGCCCACGGTGGTCAGGGAATTCAGATCCAGGTGCATGCCGCTCAGGACAAAAAACATGACATTGATCGGCGGCGTCACCCGGCTGACCTGCTTGAAGAGCGTCTTGTCGCCGCGCACGTTGACGTACGTGGCGCCCAGCAGCATGCAGCCCAGCAGGGGCGATACATCCAGCGCGGCGCAGCCTGCCGCGATGAAAAATACAAACGCACACGTCAGCACCAGCCGGTGGTCCGAGGAGCGGCCGTTGAGCAGCACGCACAGCAGCCGTCCCAACAGATAGGCCGCCAGCAGCACGCCTGCATTCACCGCCAACGGAGTAATTACGCTTTGCCAGTCCACCACAGGGGTTTCCGTGCCGGAGGCGATGGCCGCGCACACGCTGAAAGCCAGCAGGGCCACCGCGTCGTCCATGGCTACCACCTGCACCAGGGTGTTGACGAACGGGCCCTTGGCCCGGTACTGCCGGATGGTCATCAGGCTGGAAGCGGGCGCGGTAGCGGAGCCGATGGCGCCCAGCAGCAGCGAAAACGCCAGGGACAGGTGAAAGACCACCAGCATAAAGGCCGTGACTACGGCTGCGGTGACCAGCGCCTCCATCAGGGTGAGCACAATCACCTTGGTACCCTGCTGTTTGAGCCGGTCCAGCCGCAAATAGCGGCCCACGCCAAAGGCGATAAAGGCCAGTGCGATGTCGGTGATGAATTCCATGCCGCTTACGATATCGGAAGGAATCAGGTCCAGCGCGTAGGGACCGATCGCCACGCCCGCAAGGATATAGCCCGTAACATTGGGCAGCTTGAGCACCTTGGTTACGCGCGACATCAGAAAACCCGCCAGCCATAGAATCGTCACCGCAGCCAGGATCCTGGCTGCGGGGCTGAGCGTCAAAAATACATCCCTCATGTTTCGTCATCCTTCCCACCATATGTTCCATCACCCGCTGGATGATGGGGTTGATTGTAACAGCGAAGCATGATAAAATCAAATGATGAAAATGAATGCATCCATCAGTTTTTTTGATGGTTTATCTGCATCCACCAGCATACAGGGGAGGGGTAAACGATGATAGATTCAAAGCTAAAAACGCTTCTATGCGTTGTAAAAGAAGGCTCTTACACCAAAGCCGCCGATGTGCTCGCACTGTCCCAGCCGGCGGTAAGCTATCATCTGCGTCAGCTGGAAGAGGAACTCAACATAAAAATATTTTATCGGAACCAAAAGAAATTGACATTAACCCCGGAAGGGGAGGTTCTCATCAAGTATGCCCGCCGGCTGGAGGCCATCAGCGACAGTGCCTGCCGTGCCCTCAATGACGTCAAGCAGCAGCTGCGCCATTTCACGGTCGGCATCACCCCCAGCTGCGGCGAGGCGCTCATCGGCCGGGTATTCAGCAGCTATTGCAGCGCGCATCCCCACACCAACATCAGCATCGTCACCGATACCATGGAGCAGCTGTGCGACCGCCTGGGCAGCTATGAGCTGGACTTCGCCATCGTGGATGGCTCGGTGTCGCTCAAGCACTGTCACACGGAGCTTTTGGACCTGGATTACCTGTGCGTGGTGATGTCGCCCAAGCATGCGCTGGCGAAACGCACTGCCATCACTTTGCAAGAGCTCAAGGCCGAAAGCCTCATCCTCCGGCGCGAGGATGCAGGCACGCGCCGCCTGTTTGAAAGCAGCCTGACCGGCCATATGGAAAACATCCGCAACTTCGACGTGCGCCTGGAGATGGACAACATCAACGCCATCAAGGAGCTGGTGGCCGCCAATCTGGGCGTGACCATCATCGCCCACAGCGCCTGCCGCGAGGAGGCTGCCGACGGCCGTCTGGTGGCGCTTCCAGTGGAGGGGATGCGCATGGTGCGCGAAATCAATGTGGTTTATCAGGATGATTTCAACCATCCCGAAGTATTGGAAGAAATCCGGCGCATTTATCAGGGGTTCCGCCCCTGACCGGACCCTGGCGGCTCTGCGCCGCTATTTTCCTGTTGACAAATCGTTTATACTGTGTATAATGTATATTCACACTTAAGTGGAGGCACACCATGGATATTATCCTGACCAATGCGGCCAGCCAGCCCATCTACGACCAGATCGTATCGCAGGTAAAGGCGCAGATTCTCTCCGGCAAGCTCAAAGAAGGCGATGCGCTGCCCTCATTGCGCGCGCTGGCCAAGGATTTGCGCATCAGCGTCATCACCACCAAGCGCGCCTATGAGGAGCTGGAGCGCGAGGGCTTCATCGTAAGCCTTACCGGCAAGGGCAGCTTTGTGGCGGGCGCGAATACCGAGCTCATCCGCGAGGAGCACCTGCGGCGCCTGGAGGACCATCTGCGCGAGGCAGTATCCCTCTCGCACCTGTGCGGTCTGGATCTGGACGGCCTCACCAGCATTCTAAGCATGCTCTACAAGGAGGAGGACCTATGAACAATGCCCTGGAGATCACGGGGCTGACCAAGCGCTACCCCGGCTTTACGCTGGACCACCTTTCCTTTTCTCTGCCCGAAGGCTGCATCATGGGCCTCATCGGGGAAAACGGTGCGGGCAAAACCACCGCACTCAAGCTGATGTTGGGTCTGGTGCATCCCGACGAGGGAGGCGCGCGCCTGCTGGGCCGCGCCGCAGTGGACCGCGAAACCAAGGAGCATCTTGGGGTGGTGATGGACGAATGCGGCTTTCCCGAAAACCTGACGCTTCATGACGTGGACGCGATTTTGAGCCGCTGCTACCGCACCTGGGACACGCTGCGCTTCCAGGGCTGGGCGGACCGCTTTGAGCTGCCCCGGAAAAAGCCGGTGAAGGCCTTTTCTCGTGGCATGCGGATGAAGCTGTCCATCGCGGCGGCGCTCTCGCACGACAGCCGGCTGCTCCTGCTGGACGAGGCCACGAGCGGACTGGACCCTGTCGTGCGTGACGAGATGCTGGACGTGCTGCGTGATTTCATCCAGGACGAGCGCCGGTCGGTGCTGCTGTCCTCGCACATCATCAGCGATTTGGAGAAGGTATGCGATTACGTGACCTTTCTGCACAAGGGGCGTCTGCTTTTGTCCGAACCCAAGGACGAGCTGATAGACCGTTATGTGATGGCCAAAGCGCCGGAGGCGGAGCTGCGCCGCCTGGACCCCGCGGCGGTCGTGGGCATACGCGCAGGCCGCTTTGGGGCCGAGGCGCTCATCCTGCGCAGCGCCCTGCCTGCCGGTATGGCGCATCAGCCGGCCACACTGGAGGACATCATGCTCTATCACATCAAGGAGGAACATTGAGATGAAAGGACTTCTGATGAAGGACCTGCTCAACCTCAAGCAGACCATACGCGTATGGGCCCTGCTGCTGGCGCTGTTTATCGTGATCGGCTTTGCCCAGCAAAGCCCGGTTTATATCAGCAGCATGCTGACGGTGATGGTGCTGCTGCTCCCGGTCAACGCGCTGGCCTATGACGAAAACTGCAAATGGGACGCCTACGCCCTTACCATGCCTGTGACGCGGCGCGATCTCGCCTTGAGCAAGTATCTGCTGGCGCTGGTGGGTGCAGGGGCAATGGCCCTGCTGTCGGCGGTCTGCGCGCTGATGATGGGCGCCACGCCGGACGAGGTGTTTTCCACGATCGGACTGCTGCTTGCAGCTGGACTGTGCATGATTTCCATCATGCTGCCACTGTTGTTCCGCTTTGGCGCACAGAAGGGACGCATGGTGATGATCGTGGTGGTGCTGCTGCCTGTCGCGTTGACGGTGATGTTTCCCGAAGTGTTCCCTGTTGCCCTGCCCGCCGGCACCGGCTGGCTGTTCCTGGCGGCGCTTGTGCTGCTGGCCTGCTCTGCCCTCGCGTCGGTGCGGGTGTGCGAGCACAAGGAGTATTGAAGCCCTAAGCATAGCAGTGCGCCGCGACACGGGTGTTTTTCCCCTGTCGCGGCGCCTTTGTCATGTTTCCGTCTCCCCCGGCACATAGGCCAGCAGATCCCCGGGCTGGCAGTCCAGCGCCCGGCACAGCCTGTCCAGCGTGCTGAAGCGGATGGCGCGTGCCCGGCCGGTCTTGAGCACGCTGAGATTGGCCAGCGTGATGTCCACCTTGGATGCCAGCTCGCTCAGGGTCATCTTGCGGCGGGCCAGCATGACGTCCAAATTGACCTGAATTGCCATGGCTGCCTCCTTTATATCGTCATTTCGCTTTCCTCACGCAGCAGGGCGGCGCTTTGACACAGGCCGCTGAGGGCGAAACTGGCCAGCCCCGCCGTGGCCGTGGCCAGCAAAAGGCCTGCGACCGTCAACACCAGAAAGGGCGGAAGGATATTGGTCAGGACCATGAAAATCCCCAGTCCCGCGCATAGCGTAAAACTAGCCACCGACAGTTGCCACACCCGCCTGAAGCGCGTGGCATTTTTGCGCACAAATGCCCGCCCTTGTGCGACGGTCCCCATCACCCGCCACAACAGCAAAAACGCCCACAGCATCATGGCCGCCAGCAGCCATCCAAAGGCTACACCCCAGCCGTACCGACCTGCCAATTCCGGCCGAACGGCGCAGATGTGCCGCATGAATACGGGAACAAAGTAGGCTGCTGCCGTCAAGACAGCGGCTGTCCACAATGCCAGCGCCGCCCGCAGCAGTCCGGCCACCGTCGTGTTCTTCATGAAAAATACCTCCTTCTGGATTGGAATGATAAGATCGTATCACAGATATTATTGTTTGTCAATTAATTTTTATTGTTATTCGATAAAATAAACAACAGGAAATGGCCCGCATGGCAGATGCCATGCGGGCCCGATTTGCTCTTTGCTTTTCGGCTTAGTACATGCCGCCCATGCCAGCGGGGCCGCCAGCGGGAGCGGCGGGTTCGGGAGCGGGGATGTCGGCGACGAGGCTCTCGGTGGTCAGCACCATCGCGGCCACGCTCGCGGCGTTCTGCAGCGCGGAACGGGTCACCTTGGTAGGATCGATGATGCCGCGCTCGATCATATCCACATACTCGCCCTTGAGCGCGTCATAGCCATAGCCGTTCTTGTGGCTGTTCTTGACGTTCTCCACGATCACGCTGCCGTCGATACCGGCGTTCTTGCTGATCTGACGCAGGGGCTCTTCCAGAGCGCGCACCACGATTTCCACACCGGTCTTGGCGTCGCCGGCATAGTTGGCCAGCTCAGCCTGCACAGCGGGCAGCACATTGAGCAGCGCGATGCCGCCGCCAGGCACGATGCCCTCTTCCACAGCGGCGCGGGTCGCGGCCAGAGCGTCCTCGATGCGCAGCTTGCGCTCCTTCATTTCCACTTCGGTAGCGGCGCCCACCTGGATGACGGCCACGCCGCCGGCCAGCTTGGCCAGACGCTCCTGGAGCTTCTCCTTGTCGTAATCGCTGGTGGTGTCCTCAATCTGGCTGCGGATGGAGGCAACGCGCGCAGCGATGTCTTCCTTGCTGCCGGCGCCTTCCACGATGGTGGTATTCTCTTTGTCCACCTTCACCTGGCGGGCGCTGCCCAGCATATCAATGGTAGCTTCCTTAAGGTCCATGCCCAGCTCGTCGCTGATGACCTGGCCGCCGGTCAGGACGGCGATATCACGCAGCATTTCCTTGCGGCGATCGCCAAAGCCGGGAGCCTTGACCGCAACGCAGGTGAAGGTGCCGCGCAGCTTGTTGACAACCAGCGTGGCCAGGGCCTCGCCCTCCACGTCCTCGGCGATGATGAGCAGCTTCTTGCCGGACTGCACCACCTGCTCCAGAACGGGCAGGATCTCCTGAATATTGGAAATCTTCTTGTCGGTGATGAGGATGTAGGGGTTGTCGAGCACCGCTTCCATCTTCTCGGTATCGGTCACCATGTAGGCGCTGGCATAGCCGCGGTCAAACTGCATGCCTTCCACGGTGGTCATTTCGGTGCGCATGGTCTTGCTTTCCTCAACGGTGATTACGCCGTCGTTGCCCACGGTTTCCATGGCCTCGGAAATCAGCTTGCCGATGGTATCGTCACCGGCGGAGATGCTGGCCACCTGCGCAATGGACTGCTTGCCGGTAATGGGCTGGCTCAGCTTGGCCAGAGCTTCCACAGCGGCGTTCACGCCCGCCTCGATGCCGCGCTTGAGCACCATGGGATTGGCGCCCGCGGCCAGGTTGCGCAGGCCCTCACGGATGATGGCCTGCGCCAGCAAAGTGGCGGTGGTGGTGCCGTCGCCGGCCACGTCGTTGGTCTTGGTGGAAACTTCCTTCACCAGCTGGGCGCCCATGTTCTCAAAGGGGTCTTCCAGCTCGATTTCCTTGGCGATGGTCACGCCATCGTTGGTGATGAGGGGCGCGCCGAACTTCTTATCCAGCACCACGTTACGGCCCTTGGGGCCAAGGGTGATCTTCACCGTATCCGCCAGAGCGTTAACGCCTTTTTCCAGCGCGCGGCGGGCTTCCTCGCCGTATTTAATCTGCTTTGCCATAATGATGTTCCTCCTCTATATTGCGTCGCTCAAAAATGGATCATTCCACGGTGGCCAGAATGTCGCTCTGACGCACGATGATGATCTCCTGACCGTCAATTTTCACTTCAGTGCCGGCATACTTGGAGTAAATCACCTTATCGCCGGGCTTCACGTTCATGACGACTTCCTTGCCGTCCACCATGCCGCCGGGGCCCACGGCCAGCACCTCAGCCATCTGGGGCTTTTCCTTAGCGGTGCCGGTGAGCAAAATGCCGCTCTTGGTGGTTTCTTCCATCTCAACGTTCTTGATGACCACACGGTCGCCCAAAGGCTTAACGTTCATCACTGTATCCTCCCTATCCGTTCGATTGTAGTTTCAGCCTTGTTAGCACTCATGTTAAACGAGTGCTAACAACAGTCCTTACTATACGTTATTTCCTGCCAAGTGGCAAGCCGCTGTTCACCTGTTTTTCGGCTATGCAGATGAAAAAAAGGTTTTTATTATTATATGATGATTTGATTTCTCGAATTATCTTTTAATATCTTCTTTTTTCTTTTATTTTCTCTTAGATTCAATTCATGCGCAAGAATGGCCCTGTGGTACAATAGCAAGGCAAGCGAAAGGAGAGGATGGTATGCCCGTCTGTGAGCCGCTGCTGGCCTGGTACGATGCCGTACGGCGCGATCTTCCGTGGCGCCACACCCGCGACCCCTACCGCATCTGGCTTTCGGAGATCATGTTGCAGCAGACCCGCACGGAGACAGTAAAGTCCTATTACAATCGATTTTTGGCGCTCTTTCCCACCGTGGCAGACCTGGCACACGCCCCTCAGGAGCAGGTGCTCAAGGCCTGGGAGGGCCTGGGCTATTACAGCCGGGCGCGCAACCTGCAAAAGGCGGCGCAGGTCATTATGAGCGTGCATGGCGGCGCTTTTCCCACAAACTACGAGGGGCTGCTGTCCCTTCCGGGCGTGGGGCCCTATACAGCGGGAGCGATCGGCAGCATCGCCTTCGGGCTGCGTATACCGGCGGTGGACGGCAACGTGTACCGCGTGGCCTCACGCTTTTACGGCATACGGGAGGACGTGGGCCGACCGGTTGTTCAGCGCCGCATCCGCGATCTGGTGACGGCCGATATCCCTGCGGACCGTCCCGGCGATTACAATCAGGCTTTGATGGAGCTGGGCGCCACGCTGTGCCACCCGGGCGAACCCGACTGTGACGACTGCCCATGGCGCGGGCTTTGCGATGCGGCGCGCGAGGGCGACGCGGCACTTTTGCCCATACACGAAAAAAAGCGTCCTCCCAGGCAGATGGACGTGGCCGTATGCCTGTTGACATGGAAGCGCCGCGTGCTGGTGACGCGGCGGGATGAACGTATGCTGGGCGGCCTGTACGTGTTCTGTCTGCTGGAGGACGAAACGCGCCCGGAGCGCGCCGAAGCCCTGTTGCGTGAAGCGGGCCTGCCCTGCCGGTTCACGGAGGATTTGGGGCGGGCGCGTCATGTCTTCACCCATCGGGTATGGGAGATGCAGCTATGGCATTTTTCTCTGGAGGACGAGCCCTCGCCGCAGGCGTTGGACGCCTGCGGCGGCCGCATGGTTTCGGAGGAGGAACTTCGCGCCCTGCCCCTGCCCACCGCCATGCGTGCGGCGGCGCAGGCGGCGCAGGCGCTGCTCCAGCGCCCGGCAAGTCCGGCCCGCAACGGCTGACCCATGGCTATCCCCACCCCGCAGGCGCGGAAACGCCGCTTCAGCGCCCGCGCCTGCCGGACAGCGCCGCGGCCAGCGCGGCATAGAGTACACCCGCCACGGGCCACACAATCCAGCTTCGCCGCCAGTCGCCGGTGATAAAGCTGTAGGCCAGATAGATGGACACCGTTCCAAGCCAGAAAGCAGCGCTTAGGCTGCCATGGCCGTGCCGCCTGCGCTTGGCTTCCCGGCTGTAATCGCCTTCCTCCAACAGCTTTTGCAGGCTTTCCCAGCGGATGCCCACGCGAATCAAAAACGTAGTTCCAAGCCCTGCCAGTGCCAGCGTCACGCACAGGGCGGCGATCACCGCCACGGCGCTTTCACTTAGCATGGCGGCAATGAGCAGCGGCAAGGCGGCCAGGATGCACAGGCTCACGCCCACAACGTTCCACCGCCCGTAACGCTCCCGGCTGCTTTCCTGCTGTTCACGGGCCATCTGGATCACGCTGCGTGCGGCCTGAATCGGTTCTTTTTCCAGATACTCGTAGCGTTCGGAAGCAGTCCCGCAGGACATGAACACTGCCACCGCACCCGCCGCCAGCACAAGCAGCGCTGCGATTCCCACCGCGCCTGCCACATTTTCAGAGAGCCGGCCCGCCTCGGCCAGAGCACTCAGCATAAGCAGCGGAATGGGCGCCAGCACACAGGCAAGCACCGCCCAGGCAATGCGGTCCGCCATCGTTTCCTTTAAGGAAAGGAAGGCTTCGGCTTCCTCCATGGTTACGGCTCGCGCAGCCTCCTGCACGGACCTGTCCGGCTCGGGGGTATCCTTGAGCAGGCTGTCCGTGCTTACGCCAAACAGCTCCGACATTCGCACCACGCGGTCAAGGTCCGGCATGGCCTGCCCACTTTCCCATTTTGACACCGCCTGACGGCTTACGTCCAGCCGCTGCGCCAGTTCCTCCTGCGACCATCCGGCCTGTTTGCGAAGCGCGGTTACTCTTTCCGAAAAGCCCATATGCTGTTCCTCCCTGCTGATTTCGCGGCGGCATTCGCTGCTGCCGTGGCATCAAGCATAGCGCCAGGGGCGGTTGCGGCGCAAGCAACTCCGGCTTGCAATCTGTCAAGCGACGGTTGCACTGCCTCCTGCTTTCCCGTTTTCTTCAAGGCTGCTGCCGCACCAACGGCATTTAACAGCTTTCTCATGGATGGGCTCACAGCAATAGGGACACAGGCGCTCTTCCTTCTTTGGCTGCTGACGTTTGGGCACCAGGCGGTTTATGGCCCTCACCGCCAGAAACACGCACAGCGCAATGATGAGAAAGTTAACCCCCGCCTGCAAAAACGCTCCATAATTCAGCGTGCCCACGCCCGCCGCCTGCGCCGCCTCGATGGAGGGATAGCTTTGAAAATCCAGCGCCACAAACAGCCCGCTCAGGTCCACGCCCCCTGTCAGCAAGCCGATCAGCGGCATCAGGATATCATTGACGAGCGAATTAACAATGCTGGAAAACGCTCCGCCGATCATTACCCCGGTAGCCAGTTCCATAACGTTGCCCCTGACGCAGAAGCGCCGGAATTCTTCAAAAAATTTTTTCATATGGTTTTCCCTCCAACGCAGCATGATTCTGTTTGTGTTCTTCATATACAACCGACTAGATCATACCCCGCCGAAGAAGCGAAGTCAACAGAAACTCCCGCGTTGTCACGCGGCGCGAAACATGCTACAATAAGCCGAAAGATCACGAAAACAAGGAGCGGTCATCTATGGATATCTGGGAGGAAGCGCTGGAAAAGCACTATGAATGGGCCGGCAAACTGGAAATCGCGCCGCGTGCGCATGTGAAGGATCGAAAGGCCCTGTCGCTGGCCTATACGCCGGGGGTGGCGCAGCCCTGTCTGGCCATCCGCGATGACCCGGAAAAGTCCTTCCAGCTCACCCGCCGCCACAACCTGGTGGCCGTGGTAACCGATGGTACCGCCGTTTTGGGATTGGGCGATATCGGCCCGGAGGCCGGTATGCCCGTGATGGAGGGCAAGTGCGTGCTGTTCAAGGAGTTTGCCGGGGTAGACGCCTTCCCTCTCTGCATCAAGAGCAAGGACGTGGACGAGATCGTGCGCACGGTCTATCTGCTTTCGGACAGCTTCGGCGGCATCAATCTGGAGGATATCGGTGCGCCCCGCTGCTTTGAAATCGAACGCCGCCTCAAGGAGCTGTGCGACATTCCCGTGTTTCACGACGACCAGCACGGCACCGCCGTGGTCGTAGCCGCGGCACTGATCAACGCGCTGAAACTCGCAGGCAAGCGCATGGAGGATGTAACCTGCGTAATCAATGGCGCGGGCTCTGCTGGAGTGGCCATTGCGCATCATCTCCTGCACTTCGGCGTGGGGGATCTGATTCTGCTGGGCCGCCATGGCATCGTGGTGGAAGGCAGGGCCAAAATGAGCCCCGCCCAGGAGGAACTGAGTCACATCACCAACCGCCGCCACCTGCATGGCGGCCTCAACGAGGCGCTGGCAGGCGCGGACGTGTTCATCGGCGTAAGCGTGCCAAACATTGTTACCGCCGATATGATCCGTCTGATGGCACGCGACCCCATCGTATTCCCCATGGCAAATCCCGTGCCTGAAATCATGCCGGAGGAAGCCCTGCGCGGCGGCGCGGCGGTGGTGGGCACCGGCCGCAGCGACTACGATAACCAGATCAACAACGTGCTTGCGTTCCCCGGCATCTTCCGCGGGGCGCTGGATGTGCGCGCGCGCGACATCAACGACGAAATGAAGATGGCCGCTTCCCGTGCCATCGCCTCTCTGGTATCCGATGAGGAGCTCACGCCCCGCTACATTCTGCCCGAAGCGTTTGACCGGCGCGTCGGGCCTGCCGTGGCCCGCGCCGTAGCCGAAGCGGCCGTCCGCAGCGGCGTAGCCCGCCTGCCCCTGCCCGACGCGCAGGCATAAAGCGATGTGCAAAGCGCCGTGGGATTTTGTCATCCCACGGCGTTTCTTGCGTGTCGAAAAAGTCCGGCTGCGCCGGCCTTTTCCGCCAAGATCTTAAGAAATGTTTGCGCCCAGGGGGGCAAACTCCCCGCCCGCCCGGCAAAGCCGGGCGATACGATTTCATTTTGGAGGGCCTGCGGGCCCTCCAAACCTCCCGAAATGAATATTTTGACAGTCTGAAGCACCGTGGAATTTTTGTCATTCCACGGCGCTTCTTTTTTCAATTACTGGATAGGGGTATCATGCGCATGCCGGGCGCCATGCCACCGGGCAAAATACCGGTGGCGGAGGGTGCTGACGTTGTGCGTCATGCTCAGCTTGCCATGCAACAGCTGGTTGTCGTGCGTGACCACATGCACGGCCAGCAGCAGCCAGAACAGGATATATATCATCAGAAGCCCTATGCAGGCCAGCACCAGCCACACGCCGATCTCCCCATCCTCTGTTCCCAGGGTGATGGCCAGCAGCAAAAACGCAGGAGTGGGCATCACCACCAGGTACAAAACCCCATAGCGTACCGCGCACTGCCACAGTCTGGGACGGTCGCCGCTTCGCAGGTCCGTCAGGCGCAGGTGCAAAAGCACCTTGCCCACCGTGCGTCCGCCACCCAGCCATGTGCCAAGCACAAAGTACCCCACAATTCCAACGGCATAGCAGCCAAACAGCCACGCCGCCATCGCCACGGGGTCTTCTCCGGACGGCATCACCGAGGGCAGCCGCCACATCAGCGCCGCGAGAGCCACCAGCATCACCGCAAAGTCCACCAGTGCCGCAAAGCAGCGGCGGGTCACGCTCACCTGTTCGCCCTTGCGGTAGGCCCGCGCGTCCATCTGCTCGCGCGAGGGCAGCAGCCGCATCGCCAGCGGGGCCAGCGCGTAGCCCAGCAGCCCGCCACACGTATTGGTGATCAGGTCGTCCACATCCGCCAGACGATAGGGCCTCGGATAATACCCGTAAAGGCCCGTAAGCTGCGTCAGCTCAAAAAACAGGCTGAGCAAAAGGGAAAACAGCAGCGTCTTTTTCAGGCTGCATCCGAAATAATACCGCAGGTAGATTCCCAGCGGCGTAAACATGGCCACATTGGCCACGATCTGGAAGAAATCCCGGTTCCACACCAGGCGGTACCACGTGGCAGGCCGGCTCGGGTCCACGCCGGCGTTGTGCAGCAGGTCCGCCACCTCCCGGAAGGGAATCAGCTGCACGCGCGCGGAGGTCAGGCCGCTGACCGTTTCCACATCCGGCAGAGGCAGGATCACCAGAAAATAGGCGCACATCAGGTACAGCACAAACGAATACACGATCGCCGTGCGCAGAAGCAGCACCGCCCCGTACCTGCGGTATTGAAACAGCATATAGGGCAGCGTGAGCACCAGCGCCACAAAGGGAAACAGCACCAGCGCCGATTTGACCGGCTCGATGTACTGGCTCACGGAAAGCTCCTTACATTTCAAATTTGGGCAGCGCCGCCGTCAGGCGCTCATACCCCTCAATCACCTGATCGCACCAGGCGTCGAAGGCAGGGTCGGGCCGCTGGCATTCCGGGTGGCTGTAGATGTACGCGACGGCCTCGCGCACCCCCTGATCAAAACGCTTTGCCGCCACAAATTCCGGCACGGCGCGCTTGATTTTGGCGTTGTCGAAGAGCACCGTGTTGCTCTTATCCCCCAGCAGCGAACCCACATAGCTCTGGCACAGCGCCCCCAGCGTTTCGCTGGCGATATGCACAAGGTGCGGCTCCACCCCCAGCGCCGCCGCGATGCTGCTGTACACCTGGTTCCAGGTCAGGCTTTCATCCCCGGTGATGTGGAATACCTCGCCCAGGGCGTGCACGTTGCCCATCAGGCCCACGAACGCCACGGCAAAGTCGTCGCTGTGGGTCAGCGTCCACAGCGTCAGGCCATCGCCCGGGACGATGACAGGCTTTCCCGCGCGCATGCGCTCCAGCACCTGAAAGCTGCCCGCCGGCCCATGCAGCGCCACGGGCACGCTGCGCTGGCAATAGGTGTGGCTGGGCCGGATGATGGTGATGGGAAACCCCTGCTCACGGTAGGCGCGGATCAGCACATCCTCGCAGGCGGCCTTTAGTCGGCTGTACTCCCAGTAGGGGTTGCACAGCGGCGTCCCTTCCGTAATCCATGGCGAGGACAGCGGCTTTTGATAGGCCGACGCCGAACTGATGAAAAAGTACTGTCCCGTCCTGCCGGCAAACAGGCGGATGTCGCGCGCCACGTCGTCGGGCGTATAGGCGATGAAATCCGCCACCACATCGAAGGTCTGCCCCTCCAGCGCCTCCCGCGCCTCCGTCTCATCATGGATATCCACATGGATGACATGCGCTCCCTCAGGCACACGCGCGTCTGCGTTGCCGCGGTTAAGCAGCGTCAAATCCCATCCCCGGCGCACGCACAGCGCTGAAATGGCCGAGCTGATGGTGCCCGTGCCGCCGATAAACAATGCTTTCATGAGAAAAAGCCCCTTTCGCGCTTGTTTCGCCCACATGGTATCACACAGCGAGCGGGTTTGCAAGGCGGCGCTTGCATTTCCATGCGGTACAGGCTATAATTCTTACATGCGCTTTTTGAAGAGAGGAAAGGGGGGTGCGTGCTGAAATGGACCTTTTTGATCCAAAGCTGCCTTTTTTCAAAGGAAATCTCCACTGTCACACCACGGTGAGCGACGGAAAGCTCAGTCCTGACGAGGTCGTGGCTCTCTACCGCGATCTGGGATATGATTTTCTGGCCCTGACCGATCACCGCCGCCTGTCCGCGCCCACGCATCTGGAGGGATGCATGCTGCTGCTCAGCGGCATGGAGATGGATTACACCCTGCCCGGCGAGGTGCTGCACCTGATCGGCGTGGGGATGGACGAACGCCTCAATGGCTATGATCTGTCCGAGGGCCCCCAGCGATGCATCAACCTGTTCCGCCGCTGCGGGGGACGCGCCATCGTGGCGCACCCGGCATGGTCGCTCAATACCGTGGCCACGCTTTCGGCCCTGCAGAACGTAACCGCAGCGGAGATCTACAACAGCGTGTCCACCTACCCCTGGAATGGCGACCGTGCCGATGCCTCAGGCGTGCTGGATGTGGCTGCGGCGCACGGCGCGCTGTACCGCTTCGTCGCCTCGGACGATTCACACCGCTATCAGGGCGAGGCAGGCCGGGCCTTTACCATGGTGCAGGCCGACGATCTCAGTCAGGAAAGCCTCTTCGACGCGCTGGACCGGGGCCGCTTCTACTGCTCGCAGGGGCCGCGGTTCGAGCAGATCTCGGTTGAGGACGGCCGCATTGATGTCACCTGCTCCCCCGTGGATACCGTGATCTTCTACAGCAACCTGATCTGGACGGGCAACCGCTGCCAGACCGGCAAGGATCTGGTCTTTGCCAGCTACGACCTGACCGTCAACCGCGGCGAGCGCTACGTTCGCATACAGCTGATCGACGCACAGGGCCTGAGCGCCTGGTCCAACCCCATTTTGCTCAAGCACTGAAAGCGGCAGTGCCGCAAACGCCCGTCCCCCCCCCCGTTCCCCCTGCCACGTTTCATCCCTGCACGAGTCAAATGCAACAGGAGGTACTTATGCGCAATGTAACCCTGGACCTGGCTCCCTTTGAGGAGAAGATTTCCCTCCACCGCTACCTTAAGGAGGCGCTGGATTTCCCCTTCTATTATGGCGCGAACCTGGACGCCCTTCATGACGAGCTGGCCAGCGAGCGCGAGCCCCTGCATATCGACGTGCACTATCCAAAATCTCCGCGCGGAAAAATGGTGGATTACCTGCCCAAACTGCTTCGCGTATTTGAGGACGCAGCGCGGGAAAATTATCATCTGGAAATCACCTATCAGGAAGAGGCGTAATGCCTCAGGTTCCTGAGGACGCACATGGGGAGGCGGTTACGCCTCTCCGCTTTTTTTGAAAAGCAAAAAGGCGCGGTGCATGGCCGCGCCTTTCATGATCCCTTGGCCTGCTGCCGGTCCAGCAGCAGGAGCACCATCACGCTCATGTCATCCCTCGGCGTGCCGCCTCCGGCCAGCAGGGCGTTTCGGAGCAAGGCGTCGGCCATGCGCTGCGGCTGGATATACAGGCTGTCGCTCAGGGCCTGGGTGAACTGTTCGTCCGTTTCAAAGGCGTCGGCCACACCGTCGCTGACCATAATGAGAATATCGCCGCTGTGCAGGCGGTACTGCGTGGAGGTAGCCGCCGCTTCCTCGACGATTCCCAGCGGCAGGGATGCGCCTTCCACCTTTTTCATATGGCTGCCCCGCACCACCCACGAGGCACACGCGCCCAGCTTTTCCGAATATACGTTGCCCGTCCACAAGTCCACATCGGCCAGATCCACGGTGGAAAAGCGTTCCTCCTCCTGGATGGAAAGCATGATGCCATTCACCGCTGTGATGGCCTGACGGCGCGTATACCCTGCCTCCAGCAGCAGGGTCAGCAGCTCAAGGGTCTTTTCGCTTTGCCGGTGCGCCTCCTCGCCATGGCCCATGCCGTCCAGCAGCATCAAAAGCAGCCGTCCGCCCTCGCAGCGCTTGGCCGAGCATGCGTCGCCGCATACGCCGTCCCCTTCTCCGCGCTCTCCCGCGCACACCGATGCCATCCCCACCGACGCGCTGTAGAGCGGGATCTCCTCCAGCTCTACACGTCCCCGTGCCGCGCGCGTGATGGACAACGGCAGATCTTCCTCCGTGGCCAGATAGCGCAGGAGCATTTCCAGCGGCTTTTGCACCGGTATCATGCCATCGGTTTCCAGCGCCGCCTGCAGGTGGCCGTCCACCCGCCGCGCATAGCTGAGCCGTGCGGGCACGTTGAGCTCCTCCAGCGCCAGATTGAGGATGTGAGCTGCCTTGAGGTCGTTGAGGCTTTCGCCCCCGGCCATCATGCTCAGCTCTCCCAGCGTGCCCGACAGCGCCGCCAGATGCGTCAGCGTCAGTTCCCGTTCGTAGCGCGCTTTTCTGATGCCTGCCTCGCGCCGTTTCAGCGCGGCCAGAGCCTCCTGTGCCGTCTCTTCAATGGATTCGGCGCGCAGGCAGCCGTGTTCGGCCAGGGCGGGCAGGTTGTCCTCGTCCACCGCTTCGCCCCGTTCCACCCGATCCATCATGTCCGCAAGCAGGCGTTCGGTCCGCACGCGCCCCTTCCCCCAGCAAAGCTCGCGGTTGGCGCACCGGGCGCAGAGCAATTCGCCCAGTTCCTCGCCGCTGGTGATCGCCTGGCTTCCGGGGTCGGGCAGGGCTTTGGCCAGCCGCTCCAGCGCGTCGCGCATATGCTCGATGCGCTGGGACACAAACGCCGTTTCCATGCTTCTCACGCCCGGCTCCGGTCCCCGGGCCAGCGCGCGTACCCGTTCCAGCATCCATCCGGGAAGCAGCGCATAGGCCGCCGCGCCGGCCAGCGCAGCCCAAAAGGGAACCGTCGGTCCACTCAGCGGCGTCAGGGAGTAACCAACCGCCCATCCCGCCACAGCGGCAGGCGGAAACAGCCAGCGCCGCCGCTCTACCGCCGGAAGCCCGCACAGCAGTCCCATGACCGACAGCGTCGCCGCCATGCGCACGTCATGCCCGCCCAGCGCCAGTGACAGCCCGCACAGCAGCCCGGCGGCCACGCCGTATACCGGTCCGTTGGCAGCGGCGTAGGCCACGGTCACCCACACGGCGGTCAGCTGGCCCAGATTGAGCGATCCCACCCAAAAATAGCCTGTCCCGCCTACCAGCAGCAATCCCAGCGCCGCCACGCAGGCGCGCTCCCGTGTGCAGGTGGGCGCGCCGGTGGAGGCCATGCCGTCCATCGCGCTGCGAAAAAACGCAGCGCCCAGCATGCCCAGCGGCACCGCCGCAAGGCTGAGCAGAATATCCAGCGGCGCCTGACCGGCCAGCGCCGCAAATACCCGCGGCATCATCGCAAGGCCGCCCAGCGCCGCCGTCTCAATGCCCGGCCTCGGCCGGCATCGGCGCAGCGCCAGCCACAATCCGGCGATGCCCACGTACTGCCACACATCCAGTTCAAGGCCCCACAGCGCTCTCACCGCCAACGACACGCCCGCGCCCGCCAGCATCAGCGGTGTGGGTTTTTCCGCCCGTGCGAGCAGCAGCGCCGCCGCAAAGGGAGACGGAATGCCAAACCACCGCACAAAGGTAAACAGAAAGACCATCATGGCCTGTCCCACAGGCCGCGCCGCGCCCCGCACAAACGCCATCATTCGCCTTCCCGCGCGACGCACGCCTTTTCCCCTGCGCTCGACCGCCTCCTGCGGCCGGGCCGTTGAAGTCTCCATATGCCGCCTCCCCATGCCAGTGTACAGCCAGTATAGCCAGCGCGGTTTTCGCGCCGTGTCGGTTTGAAGCGCGAAGCGTGTCAAACATCCCGCAGGATGCGGCATTCTTTGCACCGTATAGGACCGGTCCGCGCGGCGCAACCTAGGGGCGAACCTATCAGGCAGGAGGAGCTTACGTATGGAGAATCAGAAAAAATGGGCCGGATGGCTCATCGCCGGACTGGTAGCGGCGGTTGGCGTGGTTGCCATCGTGATGACCACAGGCACGGCCGAGCCGCCGGCCGCCACTCAGCCCCCGGTCGTCACCGTGTCACCGTCGGCCAGCGCTTCCCCGGAGGCAACGCAGCCCACCCCATCTCCCGCGGCCTCAGGCCGCACCGCCAATGCCAGCGCCATCGGCTATGCCGGCCCCGTGCTGGTGCGCCTGACGCTGGATGACAGCGGCGCGATTTCCGCTATCGACGTAGGCGGCGCGCGCTTTTTGGAAACGGTGGGCGTGGGCAGCGGCGTGCGTGAGGAGGCGTTTACCTCGCAGTTCATCGGCAAAACGCCGCCGCTCACGCTCAATCAGGATATCGACGCCGTCTCCGGTGCCACGTTGTCCAGCCAGGCCGCGGTGGACGCGGTGAACGAGGCGTATGCCTTTTTGAAGGCGCGCTGACAGGATTCGACAAAGGTTTCGGTCATACCCGGCAGGTTGAGAGGGCCGCATGGGCGTATCCTTACACACAGGAGGTGCGCTCATGCGGCTTTTGATTACTGTGCTCAGCCCAGGCACGGCCCGCCGGATCGCGGCGGGCATGGAGATACGGGGCTTTGACGCGCTGATCGCGCCAAACGGTACGCAGGCTTTGAAGCTGCTCTCGCGGGAGCGGTTTGACCTGCTTATCCTGCACGCCTGTCTGCCTGAACTCGACGGCTTTGAGGTGCTGGAGTCGCTTGCGGCGCTTCACCACCCCTGTCCGCCTCGGGTGCTGTTTTTGTGCGAACCGGAGCTGTGCGCTTCCCGGCCGGCCCTGGCAGACGCGGTCGCGCCCATCTGCGCCGCGCCGGAAAAGCTGTGCGCGCTGCTGGAAACGCTGGCGCAAAAGCCGCTGCCAAAACTGGCAGCGGCTCAGGCGCCGCGCACCGCGCAGGCGGTGGATACCTTTTTGAGCGCCATTTCCATGGACCGTCGCTACAAGGGCCGCGCCTATGCGGCGTGGCTCCTTGAGCATCTGGCGCCTTCCCCGGTTTTGGAGGAGCGCTCCATGGGTCAGCTCTACCGCTCGTGCGCCCGCGCCTTTGGCACCACGCCCACCGCCGTGGAGCGCTGCCTGCGCGTGGCGGTGGAAAGCGTGTTCACCCAAGGCAGCATGCGGGGCATCGAGCGCTTTTTCGGCGCCACGGTGGACCCGGAACGCGGCAAGCCGACCAACCGGGCCTTTCTGCTGCAGGCCTCTCAACAGATCCGGCTGGATCACTCCTTGGCGGATACGCGCTCGCCAAACAGCAGCGAGATGCACCACAGCCCGGCCGCACCCACCAGGGTGTAGACGATGCGGCTGACCACCGCCGCCTGCCCGCCGAAGAGATACGCCACCAGATCGAATTGAAAGATGCCGATCAGCGCCCAGTTGATGGCGCCGATGATCACCAGTACCAGCGAGATCTTATCCAGCATAGCAAGAAAACCTCCTTCCATCCCATACCCCGGCCTTTGCCGGGGCTTCTGTGTCAAGGATGCGCCAAACGCCCCCGGATTATGCCATCAAAAAGCAGGCATGAACATCCGTACCCGTAAACACGGTTTTTGAAAGCCATGGCTTGTAATGGGAAAGCAGCCGCACCTGGCCGCCCAGCGTCGCGCTCACCAGCGCCATGGGGCCGCGGCAGCACAGGCCGGCGCACAGCGCCAGATCCGGCAGGTTCCAGAGCAGCCGTCCCTGTGGAATGTCCAGTTTCATCAATCCGTCGCGCGTGCTGATGAGCGCGCCTACGCCATCCGGACACACGCACAGCCCGCCCGGCTGTCCCGGCAGGTCGATCAGCTTGCGTGGACGCGGCGTGCCCGGAGCCAGCGTATACACCGCCGTGTGGATATCCTCTCCCTCCACGGCGCACACTAGCAGCAGTCCGCCACGCCAGAATCCTGCGGCAAAGCACGGGCTTTGCGTGTGGATGGTGCGTTCGCGCACCAATTCCGGCGCAGTGAGCAGGTAGGCTTCGTCCACCGCCCCGCCCGCGGCCAGCAGCAGCCGACCGGACGCGTCCAGACACATGGCGCGGGGAAACACCCCCACCGGAGCCGCAAAAATCAGATCTCCGGTGGCCGTCAGGCGTGTATGGACGCTGTCGGCTTCGGAGCTGAGCTGGTACACATACCGCCCACAGGGCGACAGGCACAGCGCCGCCAGCCCCGGCGCAGCAGGCATCCGGCTGATTTCCCTCAGCCCGTGGCAGGTCAGGCACAGGCATTCCCTGTTTCCGCCCACGCACACGCACGCACTGCCGGCACAGGTCAGGCGGGGTCCCTCCAAAGCGCAGTCCACCCCGGTGAGCGGCCCGCCCTCGTCCGTGGCTTTCCAAACGCCCAGCCGGGCGTCCGCGATGATCAGGCTCATGGCACCGCTCCCTTCCCCGCCTCGTTTCAAGCGCTACTGTCACCCTATGCGAAAGCCCGCCGGATGTGAAAAATCCGGCAGGAAAAACGGGGCGCTGTGTCGAAAGCAATAAATTGGCTTATTTTGTGTAAGCCACCGCAGAAGGAGAGACGCACACATGATGCATTATAAGACCCATGGCACCTGTTCCACCGCCATCGACCTGGAAATCGAGGGCGGAAAGATCACATCCTGCCGCTTCACCAACGGCTGCCGGGGCAATACCGACGGCCTGGCGCGCCTGGCGGTAGGCCAGGATGCACGCGAGGTGATGAACCGTCTGCGCGGCGTTCAATGCCGCGGCGGCACCTCCTGCCCCGACCAGCTCAGCCGCGCTATAGAAATCTATCTCGATCAGCAACAACACAAGTAAGGAGCGCCCGCTTTGCCAACAGAAGGACTACAGATCACCAAATTCTCCGAGGCCGCCGATCTCAGCGACGAGATTCTCAAGGCGGTCGAAAAAATGGGATTCAGCGAAATGACCCCCGTCCAGGCCAAAACGCTTCCCCTGATGATGGAGGGGCGCGACCTGATCGCCATCGCCCCCACGGGAACGGGCAAGACCTGCGCCTTCGGCATTCCCATGCTGGAGTATGTCAGTCTCAAGGACAAGCGTGTACAGGAGCTGGTGCTGGCCCCCACGCGCGAGCTGAGCCTGCAGATCACCGACGAGCTCCGCGCGCTGGCGCGCTACATTCCCGGCGTGCGCATCGCCTGCCTCTACGGCGGCCAGCCCATTACCAAGCAGCTTTCCCAGCTCAAGCAGTGCCCGCAGATCGTGGTGGCCACGCCCGGACGGTTGCTGGACCACATGAACCGCGGGAACATCCGTCTGGACAGCGTGCATACCATGGTGCTGGACGAAGCCGACGAAATGCTCAACATGGGCTTTGTCAAGGATGTGACCAAGATTATCGAGGCCACGCCCATCGAGCGCCAGCTGGTGCTCTTTTCCGCCACCACCAACCAGGACGTGATGACCATCGCCTGGAAGTACCAGCAGGACCCGGTGGAAATCGTTATCCCCGCGACCAAGGAAAACCGTCCGCAGATCACCCAGTACGTGATTGCCACCGAGCGCGAGCACAAATATGAGCATCTGCTCTATCTGCTCGACAGCGACGTATACCAGCGCGTGATGGTCTTTGTCAACACCAAGGACATGACCCAGCGCCTGTGCAAGCGCCTCAAGGACGCGGGCTATCCCGCCGACTGCCTGCACGGCGACATGCGCCAGTCCGCCCGCAACGAGGTCATGCAGGCGTACCGCAAGGGAAAATTCCAGATTCTTCTGGCCACCGACGTAGCCGCCCGCGGCATCGACGTGGATGATGTGGAGGCCGTCATCAACTACGACCTGCCCAATGAAAACGAATACTACCTGCACCGCATCGGCCGCACGGGCCGCGCGAAAAAGCACGGCGTAGCCTTTACGCTTCTGACCTATACCGAAAGCGTGCGCTTTGACGCCATTCTCAAATATATCATGGCCAAGCCTGTGCCGCTGCATTTTAACGACATGGGCATATTGGTCACCGAAACGGGCGAACCTTTCTTTGAGGATATGTAACAGCATTTGGAGGCGATTGACATGGGCATCATCCCATCCCGCAACCTGGAGGAGCAGCGCCGCGAGGAAAACGGCGTGACCTACTTCGACCGCGGCGTAATCGAGGGCAAGGACGGCCGCAAATACAGCCGCTACGCCATCCAGACCCACTTTGTCAAGGTGGGCGAAGATCAGGCCGCGCTGGTGGAACAGTATGTGCGCCCGCTCTATCAGCCCGGCGACGTGCTCAGCTTCGGTGCAAAGGTCATGTGCATGTGCGTCAAGTCCGTCAAGACGCGCGACGAGGTCAAGCCCGGCTGGTGGGCCAATCACCTGTGGCGCTTTGCGGGGATCAACCACACGGGCGTGGGCATGCATGAGCCCTACAAGCTGCAGCTCGTCATCGACATGTGCGGCCTGCCGCGCGTGCTGCTGGCCGCCGCCGCCAGCGCGGTGACCAAGCTGTTTGGCATGCACGGCGTGTTTTACAAGGTGTGCGGCAAGGGCGTGGGCGGCATCGACGGCTTCTACACCCGTTCCAGCTTCGAGCTCTACCACCAGATGGCCCTCATCAATCCCGACAATCCGAATGAGCTGTGCGCAAAGCTCTATCAGGACACGGGCATCCCGGTGGTACTGATGGACGCCAACGACCTGCAGCGCGACCAGCTGGGCAAAAGCCCGGACTTTCCCCTCACCGACGCGCAAATTCAGGACGCCATGGCGGACAACCCCAGCGGTCAGGGCGACGAGCTGACCCCCTTCATTCTGATCCGGCCGCTGAACTAAGTGAATTTGCCGCCCGCCCTCCGGGGCGGGCGATTTTCAATCCCATGCTTTTGAAAGGACGAAACTACCGATGAACGCAACAGAACGCTTCCTTCGCTACGCCGCCATCCCCACGCGGTCGGACCCCGATTCCACCGCGACCCCTTCCACGGACTGCCAGTTCTCCCTGGCCCGCCTGCTTGCCGACGAGCTGACGGCGCTGGGCCTCACGAACGTGCGCGTGACGGACAACTGCTTCGTCTACGCCGCGCTGCCTGCTACGCCGGGGCTGGAGGGCCAGCCCTGTCTGGGACTGATCGCCCACATGGACACGGCGCCCGATTATCCCGGCGAGGGGGTCAAGCCCCAGCTGCACCCGGACTATGACGGCGGCGACATCGTGCTCTCCGCCACGGGCGCGGTGCTCTCCCCGGCACGCTTTCCCAGCCTGAATGGCCTCAAGGGCAAAACGCTCATCACCACCGACGGTTCCACCCTGCTGGGCGCGGACGACAAGGCCGGCGTGGCCGAGATCATGACCGCGCTGGAACGCGTCATCGCCTCCGGCAGGGCCCACGGGCCGGTAGCCGTGGCCTTCACCCCTGACGAGGAAACGGGACTGGGCATTGCGGGCTTCGACGTGGAGGGCTTCGGCGCCGCCTATGCCTACACCGTGGACGGGGGCGAAGTAGGCGAGCTCAGCTATGAAAACTTCAACGCCTGTGAAGCCACCCTGGACTTTCGCGGCGTGAACGTGCATCCCGGCAGCGCCAAGGATACCATGGTGAACGCAAGCCTGCTGGCCATGGAATACAACGCCATGCTGCCCTCCGCAGAAACACCGCGGCACACCGAGGGCTATGAGGGCTTCTTCCATCTGGAGGAAATGGAGGGCGACGTGGCGCACGCGCGGCTGGTCTATATCGTGCGCGACCACGACGCAGGGCGTTTTGAGGCGCGCCGGGATCAGCTGCGCCACATCGCGAAGGTGATGAACGAGCGCTGGGGCGAAGGCGCCGTCACGCTGACCCTGCGCGACCAGTATCGCAACATGAAAGAGAAGATCGCGCCCTATCCCTTCCTGATTGAAAACGCGCGCGCCGCCATGCGCGCGGCGGGCTGTGAGCCCTTTGACGCGGCGGTGCGCGGCGGCACGGACGGCGCACAGCTGTGCTATCGCGGGCTTCCCTGCCCCAACCTGTGCACGGGCGGCTTTGCTTTCCACGGCCCCTTCGAACACATCGCAGCCGAGGACATGGAGCTTTGCGCCCGCATGCTGGAGGAGCTTATCTGCCTGCCCCGTAAGTGATCCGGCATACAAACACAGAAGCGGCGCCCGGTATACCGGGCGCCGCAGACCGTTGAAAAAACCCTGGCTTTGGAAAGAGCCGCGTTTCTTGCGTCCTTTGGACGCTCGCAACGCTCACGAAAAATGCTGCGGCATAAGGCTTTGGGGCTCTGCCCCAAACCCCGGCAGGGGGATGATCCCCCTGCACCCCACACTTTGTCAGCAGCCTACGGCGCCCGGCATCACCGGGCGCCGCTTTGATTTCCTCCAAGCTCAGTAATTGTATTCGATTACCTGCTGATAGGCGCGGTAGTTGCTGGTGTGCAGCAATTCGCGTCTGGTTTCCTGGCCGTCCTTGTACCACACCTTCTCGGTTTCCACCACATAGCCGGTGCGGGCCTTGACGGTGGTCTTTTCCGTACCGTAGGGCAGATCGGTATTGAGCTCGTACTTCACTTCACTCGGCGGATCAATGGTTTTGATTATGGTGGACTGAAGGTCGATCGTCACACCCTCTCCCAATGACATGCCCCAGATCTCCGCGCTCATGCGGCGGTTCTTGTAGTATGTAATGATAAAAATGGGACTTTGAGTATTGTTTTTGAACTGGAAATCCAGGTTGGGCCAGTTGACGGTCGCGTCCTCACCGATATTGACGTAGGTGCTGGGCCAGGCGTGCGGGCTGCGGGAGACGATTTCCAGGTTGGCGCGCGCCACGGCGTTGAACAGCGTGGACGACACCTGACAGATGCCGCCGCCCACCTCCTCGATGCTCTGCCCTGCGGCGATGGCTCCGGCGGATTTGTACCCCTTTTCGGTGGTACGCTGGCCGGTGGCCTGGTTGAAGCTGAAGGTTTCTCCGGGCATGAGGGCCGTGCCGTTGATGGCCTGGCAGGCCAGGTCAATATTGGTATTGCGATTGGAGTCGTTGGTGGTTTCCGTGGTGTAGGCCGCCACCAGACCAAAGCTGGCCACCAGCTCATCCTTGGTGACGGCGGGTTCGGTCACGATGGGGTCCACCGTCACCGTCACGCCGCTTTCCCAGCGGTCCAGCGCGGCGGTCACCCGCTCATAGAGCAGGTCCTGGTCCAGCGTGACGCCGGGCTGCGATTCGGTAAAGCTGAACGTGCGCGTGGCGTAGTCGAAAGACTGGATCTGCGCGTCCACCGGATCGCGCGTCACATAGGCCGCGATATCCGCCACCAGCGCACGCACGGCCTCATGGTCGTAGCTGGCGGTGGTCGTCAGGTTAATTCCGCTTTCCCGCAGGGCTACGGCGCGGTTGGTGCGCTCGCGGAAGGGCGTCTGCAGCGTGCTCTGAATGGACGTGGTGTTGGTGCGGCCGATAGCGTAGGCGCGCTCCAGGACGTTTCCCAGGTCCCGCTGGGCCGGCACGTTGCTGGAATCCACCGTCCAGGTCTTGTTGCCAATGGCCACCGTTACGGAAAAGGCGTTCGGCACATCCGATCCGTTGGCCGTGAGCAGCTGGCGCGCCTCCTCCACGGTCAGGTCCCCTACATGGACGCCGTCGACAAAAATGCCGGGATAAATCACATCGCGGTCCATGTAGTCACGGTACTGCTTGTAGGCAGCCACCACCTCGGGGTCGTAGCGCAGAAGCTCGCCGTTGATAAAGGCGTAATTTCCGAAATCCCGCCAAAAGTAGCCTGCCATCTGCGGCATCATGACGACAGCCAGCACCAGTATGCCCAGCACGCTCAAAGCCGTCACGGCTACGCACATATAGGCGCGCCAGCCGGGATGGTCCGGCTTTTTGCGTCCGCCCTGACGTCCGCCGCCGGGCTTTCTGGGGGGCTGTCCTCCGCCCGCCTCACTGCGCTCCCGTTTCGGCCCCTGGGATGGGGCCGGCGCAGCGTGGACCGGCCTGGGCTCCGGCTTTTTTACGGCCGCCGTTTCCAGCGGCTGCTCCCAGGAGAGGTCGTCGTCATAGACAAAGGCGTCTCGCGCGGATGAGGTGGCAGGCCCGGTCTCAGGCGCGGCATCCAGCATGCTGTGATACTGCGCGGCGCCCAGCCGCGCGGGGGCGGCAAATTCTCCCCGCCCGTCCACAGCCAGCCTTCGCGCTCGCTTTACGCTCGGCCCCGACCGGGCCAGCCCCGGGCCTCCCGCATCATAGCGCCCTGACGCCATCCGATAACCTCCCCGCCGCCGCGGCTCAGGCCAATTCCCTGAGCATGCGGAAACTCAATATCTCCAGGCCTTCGTCCAGATGCACATTCACCACGGACGTTCCCTCCGGCACCTTCAAATCCAGCGGGGCAAAGTTCCAGAAGCCCTTGACCCCGCGCTCGCAAAGCACCTCCACCATTCGCTGCGCATGCGAAACCGGCACCGCGATCACGGCGATATCCACCGTGTTCTCATCCAGATAACGTTTCAGATCCTCCACATCCTGCACCACGAGGCTGCCAACGTTCATGCCGATTTTGGCCGCGTCGTTGTCGAAGATGGCCACGGTTTCAAAGCCGTTGGCGGGGAAGGAATCCGAAAGCGCCACTGCACGGCCTATGTTGCCCGCGCCCACGATGATCATGCGGTGGGTGCGGTCCACTCCCAGAATATGGCCGATATGCTCGCGCAGGCCGCTGACGGAATAGCCATATCCCTGGCGGCCAAATCCGCCGAAACAGTTGATGTCCTGTCGGATTTGAGAGGCTGTCAGGTGCATGCGATTGCCCAGCCCCTGAGAGGAAATCTGGTGAATTCCCTCTTTTTCCAGCTCCTTAAGATGTCGGTAATAGGCGGGCAACCGCTTGATGACCGCCTCGGATACATAGCCTGCCATAGCGAACGTTCCTCCATTCCGGGTTGTCAAAGCAGCGGCCTCCCCCTGCCGGCCGCTCCGGCGACATTTGTCTGAAAGCTCATTTTGTATTATAGCACAACGTTTGTTTCCTCACAAGGCATGCAAGGACGAAAGCGCCCGAGAAAAGCAGCCGTGGATCGGCCTCCACGGCTGCTTTGCGGGCCCTCTGGGGGGCGTCAGTTCTGCTGCTTGAGGGTGATGACCACGTGACGGTTGGGCTCTTCCCCCTCGCTGTGCGTGGTCACGGCGTCGTTTTGCTGCAAGGCGCTATGCAGAATGCGGCGCTCATAGGGATTCATGGGCTCCATAACCACCTTGCGGCCCGTCTTGATGGCGCGGTTGGCCATGCGGTTGGCGAGGCGGCGCAGCGCTTCCTCCCGCTTGGCGCGGTAGTTTTCGGTGTCCAGCGTGACGCGGATATAGTCCTCTCCGCCCTTGTTGACATACAGGCTGGTCAAATACTGCAGCGCATCCAGCGTTTCGCCACGGCGGCCGATCAAAATGCCCAACGTGTCGCCGAACATGTCCACGCGCACATTGCCCTCCTCGTCGCGGCGGGCATTGATGGTGACCTCCACGCCCATCAGGCGGGTCACGTCCGTCAGGAAGGTGAAGGCGCGGCCCTCCGGTGCTTCCTTATCGGCGGGAGGCTGCGCTGCCTCCGCCGCGGGAGCGGCCGGCTTTTCCGCCTTGACCGGCTTCACCGCCCTGGGCGGCTTCTCGTCCTTCGCGGGCTTTGCCGGTTTCTCGGCCTTGGGGGAATTCGCCTCCTGCGCAGCGGCTTTTTCGGGTTTTGCTTCCTTCGCAGGCTTCTCAGCCTTGGACCTGGAAGCGCGCTTGCGGGCGGGCTTCTGCTCCGGCTCCTTGACGGCATCCTCCAGAGCGACGGACGACAGCAAATCCTCGCCCTCTTCGACATCCTCGCGCACGGTCAGGCGCACTACCACGGGCTTGCCGCCCAGAATTCCCAAGAATCCCTTGCTGCCTTCATCCAGAATGTCGATCTTGACATCCGCAAAGGAGACGCCCAGCTTTTCAAGGCCCTGGGTAACGGCCTCTTCCATGGTTTTGGCGCTGGATTCCACAGACCTCATTTCAACGTTCCCTCCCCTGCGGTCTCAACCTGGTTTTCGTCCATCTTCTCAAACATCTTGTTCATCACCAGGCCCTGCACCCACGCAAACACGTTGCCGACCACCCAGTAGAGGGCGAAGATCGCGTTGTAGCTGGAGCAGACCCACAGCGAAAAGAGCGGGAAGAAATACTTCATGAACTTGTTGGTGCTGGCCGCGGGATTATTGGGATCGGCGGCGGGCTGCGGCTGGGAGAGCGTCATCAGGTACTGGGTGACGGCAGCCAGAATGGGCAGGATGAACCAGCCGTTGTTGTGCGCATAGATGCTGAGGTTGACGATCAGCAGGTTCAGCTGCGGCATGGTCGCCCACAGCTGGGTCTCCTGAGCATAGACCGGCAGCGTCTGCAGCGCGGCAAAGACGGTTTCGCCGCTGATGGTTGCGGCGTCGATGCCGTACTGCGCCAGCGCGGTTACGGATGCGGGATCAAGCGAAGCAAAAACCTTCGCCCAGATGTCGGCCGGGATGATGCGCAGGTTGGCGCTGTCGGCGATGACGGGATTGAAGGGACTGTCCGGCATCCAGATGTTTTTGATCCACAGCCAGCTTTCGTTGGTCTGCGTGCCGGTGGTGAGCAGGCCCAGGGCCTGGCTGGCCATCTCGGTATTGGCGACGGTGCGCATGGCGGCGAACATGATGAACAGAATCACCATCGATACCAGCATCGGCAAGCAGCCGCTCATGGGGTTGATGCCCTCACGGCGGTAGAGCTCGGCGGTCTTCTGATTAAGCTTTTCCTTATCGTTTGCGTACTTCTTTTGCAGCTTGGCCACCTGCGGCTGCAGCCGGGTCATGCGGCGCATGCTCTTGCGGCTCTTGTAGTCCAGCGGCAGCAGAATCAGCTTGATCAAAAGCGTAAAGACGACCATGCTCCAGCCGTAGTTGTGAATGACGGAGTTGATGCCATTGAGGATTGCGACCAGAAAGTCGTTCATCGGGGGTCATTCCCTCCTTAATGTGGTATCCGGGATGTCGGGGACGGGGTCGTAGCCGCCCCTGCAAAACGGGTTGCACCGCAGCAGGCGCTTGAGCGCCAGCCAGCTTCCGCGCAAAGCGCCAAAGCGCTCGATGGCCGTGTAGGCGTACTGCGAGCATGTGGGCTGAAAGCGGCAAGCGGGCGGCGTATGGGGGCTGATATGCGTGCGGTAGAAACGGATGAGGGCCAGAAGGACGTTTTTCATGGCGCGTTGCGCGCGGGTGCAGCAATCGTGCCGGCACGGGCGAGCAGCTGACTTACCTGCCGGCTGAGCTGCTGAAAGGACTGCTCCGCCGCGGAAGGCCGGGCTACAAACACATACAGCCCGCCGTCCATGCATTCCAGGAGCGGGCGCACGCATTCGCGCAGGCGGCGTTTGGTGCGGTTGCGCACCACGGCCACGCCCACCTTTTTGCTCACTGAAAAGCCCACGCGCTTTTGCCTGTTTTTCACATACAGCAGCGTCAGATCCCTGGTGGATACCCGCTTGCCCCGGCGGTAGACATAGCTGAACTGCCGGTTGGGGCCCAAACGGTTCTGCCTTTGCACGACCTTGCCATCGTCCTTTCCGGGTTGCGCGCTTTTGGTTGGTATCGGAAAAGCCCGTACCCACTTCACCCGATATCAGAAATGGGGCGGGCTTTTCCGAACCATGCTTATGATGCCGTCAGGCACGATCAGGCGCTGAGCACCTTGCGGCCGCGGCGGCGGCGGGCGGCCAGCACGCGGCGGCCGTTCTTGGTGGACATACGGGCACGGAAGCCGTGCACCTTGCTGCGCTGGCGCTTTTTGGGCTGATAGGTACGGAACATCAGTAAACACTCCTTACAGAAATCAATGTATGGCGTCGCGCGCAGCGTTGGCAGCACGCAGGATACCACAAAACAACTATTCTAGTATAGCCAACGCGCCGCGCCATGTCAAGATGAAAGGCATGATTTCAGTGAAAAAATAGCCTCTGCTCATGGGAATTCTGTGACGGTCTGCCAGCAGCCATGGTCTGGCGGTGCCATACGGAAGCCGCTGGCGCTGCGTCCTGTCCAATAGAAAACGCCCGCGGAGAACACATTCCGCGAGCGTTGGGGATTATTGCCGGATCTTATGACTGACGCCTGCCTTTCCTGCCCGAAAACGCTGCGGCCGCAAGGCATATGCCCGACGCCAGCAGCAGGGCCAGCCAAAGGGTACGCTGATTGCCCTCGCCCGTCCGGGGCGGAACGGCGGGGTCGCTGGGCTGCGCCATGCCGCACATGGTGCATACGCCGTTTTGGAAATCATGCTCCGTTTTGGGAATGCTCTTTCCCTTCTCCAGCAGGATGCCGCACAGGCTGCATACCTTGTCGCCGGTATAGCCTTCGGCGGTACAGGTTGCCTGCTTTTCACCGACAAGTTTGATCTGGTCATGGCGGTCCAGTACAAAATGGGTATCGGTATTCGCCACCAGCGTGTCGTTCCGGGAAGCAGCCGTCAGCCGGGCCTTCTGCGCATCGGTCGCGTTGCCCGCCGCGTCGGTATAATACTGTGCCTCCTGCACCATCACGTCCGCCTCGGTGTCCGTCATCTGCAGGGTCACGGTACCCTGATTCGCAGGCGCGTCATACCGGCCGTCGCCGACGAGGATATCGCCGTTTCCACAGTTCTGTTTGCCTGCGCTGTAGTGGAACTGCGCACCTTTGACGGTCAGATGGGTCGTTGCCCCCGGCTGCGCCACGATGCGAACGGGCGCCCCGTAGGTTTTGGTGCTGGCCGCCTGCGTAGAATCACTCAGCGCACAGTCGGTAAAGGTGCAGTTTTCCAGCGTGATATTCTGAACCCCCGCCGATTTATGATTGATGTTCAGTCCCACCGCAATCTCCGTGAACGAGGTGTCGCTGATGAGAATGTCTCCAGGGGAATTGGTGTAAAACGCCGTATTGGCATTGCTTCCCTGATTTGCATCAAAGGAACATCCGCTGAGGGTAATGTTGAGACGGCCTACTTTGTTGGCATTGTTGGTAAAGTAAATGCGGTCCATGTTTTTGCAATTCTCAAAGTACAGGTTGACCGTATGGTTTGTATTTCTCTGGCCCCACGCCGCGATGCCGTTGAGATCATACACCCTGACGGTGATCTCCCTGTCAAGGAATGTGCCGGAATCGCTTTGCCTGCCTGTCGTACGGTCATAGCGATAGGTATCTATTTCCAGATCGCCCTCGCCGCCTGAAACCGTGGCGCCGTTTCCATAGATGATGATATCATCCGCCACATGTCCGTGCGTGAGGGTGCCCACGTCGGCCCCGGGTTTGCAATGCAGCTCCGCAACGCCCGCCGGACTGCTCGTGTATACGGCGGTGAGGGCCTGAGCCAGCGTTGGATAATAATTGCCATTGTAATAGACCGTGTTTGCGCCGTAGGACGCATCGTCGGGTGTTCCTTCCGCTCCCATGGCAACAGGGGGCATCAGGGCCAGCGTTATTACCAGCATCACCAGAGCCAGAGTTTTCCTGTTCAATCCAATCCCCTCACCTTTCCGCATCCGTTCCTCCATTTGGTATGGTAACACAATTTTTTACATACGTCAACAGGAAACCAAGGCTTGAGCATCCATATCTGCATCTTTTTTCATTTTCAATTCCCGATAAAACCGTCATGCATGCTTTTGCGTCCGGCGCAGCATACTGGATACGAAACCAAGTCATCGGAGGAATCTGTATGAGCGTCAAGCGCGTCACCTTTGCGCCGTCCGCCCTAAGCCACGGACCGCGCCCTGCCGAGCGGGAAATCTATCGCCGGGACCCGCCCGCCGTGGGGCAGGGGCGGCCTGCCATCCTTCCCCAGGGAGGCGGCCAGCATGGATAAACAGCGCGTTCATACCAATCCCCGGCACTATTCCTGGCTCACCGAGCAGCTCTCTCCCCCGTCGCCCCTGGGCGCGGGACTCGGCCGCGCCTTCTGGGTCGGAGGGCTGATCTGCGTGCTGGGCCAGGCCATTGCGGATGCAGGCATCCATTGGCTGGACATGAACGCACGCACCGCCTCCAGCCTGACCAGCATCACGCTGGTGTTCCTGACTTCGCTGCTCACAGGGGTGGGGGTGTTCGACAAGCTGGGCAAATACGCAGGTGCGGGGTCCTTCGTGCCCATCACCGGCTTTGCCAACGCCATGGTGTCGCCCGCGCTGGAATTCCGCCGCGAGGGGCTGGTGCTGGGACTGGGTGCCAAGCTGTTTTCCATCGCCGGTCCGGTACTGGTATACGGCATCGGCGCATCCGTGCTGGTGGGCGTGGTCTACGCCCTGTTTTTCCGATAGTCAGATTGTTGGGAGGAAACGCCATGCCGCTCAAGCGCACCGGCCTGCAAACCATTGATCTCCCGCTCCGGCCTGCCGTGTGCGCGTCGGCGGCCTTTGTGGGCAAAAAGGAGGGCGAAGGGCCGCTGGGAAACCTGTTCGACCACGTGGCCCAGGACGAGCTCTACGGCCAGGACACCTTCGAACTGGCGGAAAAACGCCTCTACCTGAACGCCATCCGCAAAGCCATCCAGAAGGGCGGGCTGAAGCCCGAAAACGTGCAGTTTCTCCTCGGCGGCGACCTGCTCAATCAGATCATCACCGCTTCCTTTTCGGCGCGGGAGCTGGGCATTCCCTTCATCGGACTGTATGGGGCCTGTTCCACCATGGCCGAAAGCCTGTGCCTGGGCAGCATGCTCCTCGATGGCGAGCACGCCTCCACTGTGGTCTGCGCGGCCAGCAGCCATTTCTGCACCGCAGAACGGCAGTACCGCTATCCTCTGGAGTTCGGCTCCCAACGTCCTCCGACGGCACAGTGGACTGTGACCGGCGCGGGCGCAGTACTGCTGACCCTCCAGCCGCCCGTCCCGCCGCAGGCACGTGTCACGCGCGTATGCATGGGGCGCGTGGTCGACCTTGGGGTAAACGATGCCAACAACATGGGCGCGGCCATGGCGCCGGCGGCAGCCGACACTTTGCTGGCCCTGCTGGCGGATACCCATACTCAGCCCGCGGACTACGACCTCATCGTCACCGGCGATCTGGGTCAGGTGGGGCGTGATTTGCTGTTGCAGCTTATGCGCGAGCAGCGCATGCCGCTGGACGAGCGCATCCATCGCGATTGCGGCCTGATGATTTACGACCGCGAGCGGCAGGATGCGCATGCCGGAGGCAGCGGCTGCGGATGCAGCGCCTCGGTGCTGTGCGCCAGCCTTCTGCCCGCCCTCCAGCAGGGCGATCTCAAGCGCATCATCTTTATGGCCACGGGCGCGCTGATGAGCGTGACCAGCAGCCAGCAGGGCGAAACCATCCCCGGCATCGCCCACGCTGTCGTGCTGGAGTCCCCCAAGCTATAAAAAAACCGGGAGGCAAATCCATGTCGGTGCTTTGGATGTATCTGAAAGTCTTTCTGGTGGGCGGCGCGCTGTGCGCCGTGGGCGAGCTTCTGGTGCTGCGCACACGGCTCACGCCCGCCCGCATTTTGGTGTGCTATATCATCGTCGGGGTGCTGCTCAGCGCCATCGGGGTGTACGGCCCGCTGGCGGATTTTGCCGGTGCGGGTGCGACCGTACCCCTTACGGGCTTTGGACATGCCCTGTGTCAGGGCGTGATGGGCGCCGTGGATGAAATCGGGCTTATCGGCGCGTTCACGGGCGGCCTGTCCGCCACGGCGGGCGGCATCGCGGCGGCGGTATTCTTCGGAACGCTGATCGCGCTGGCCTTCAAACCTCGCGCCAAATAGCCGTTTTTTCTGAAGGCCCGGGCTTTGGGGGACGGTTGACAGGACGCCCCCTCCTTTGAGGCCAACACGTGCAGGATGGGTTTGCAGGCCTTGCCGGGCTGGATACCGGCTGCCGGCAAGGCAGCATCGTCCCTCCCCGCTCGTCCCCCTCATTCGTGCCCCGGCCGGGATTTCGGTCTGCGGCCCCAGGCGATATTCAGATCCGGCGATAGACTTTTGGCTTCGGTCCTCCAAACCTCCTGAAACAGGTTTTCTGACACGCTGCGGCGGTCCCGTTTTTCCGGGGCCGCCCTTTTTTTCCTGACTTTGCAAACTTTCCGTCCGGCCGCGCGTCTATCAGGTGAAGGCCTTCAAATGAACCAACCGGCAAGGAGGACAGCCTCATGGACAAGATCGGCTTCGAGGCGAGGGTGCGGGCGCTGTGGCCGGGCATGGTGCGCCTGGCACGGTGCGTTACGCACAGCCATGCCGACGCCGAGGACGCCGCCGCGCAGGCGGTGCTCAACTGCTACCGCCGCCTCGCCTCGCTCCGGCGGGAGGACGCGTTCGACGCGTGGCTGATGCGTGCCTGCCTCAACGAAGCGCGCAACATCCTGCGCCGCCGGGGCCGCGTGGAGCTGCGCGGCGACTGGCCCGATACGCCTGCCGGCACGGACGGCGGCCCGGAGCTCACGCCGCTTCTGATGCGTCTTGACGAAAAGGAGCGCGTGCCGCTGGAACTGATGTATTTTGAAAACTATCCGCTGGAGGAGATCGCCGCGGTGCTGGGCGTGCCACGCGGCACCGCCGCCTCGCGCCTGAGCCGTGGGCGGCGCCGCCTGAGAGAGATCCTTGAGAAAGAGGGACTTTGACGATGGATGACAGAGCATTTGACCGCGCCATGCGCATGCTGGCCGCACGGGAACGTCCGCCCGAAGCTGGTGCCCGGCTTGCGCAGGTGCTTTCCTCGCTGCCGGACGCGCCGGCACCCCGTCGCCGCATGGGGCGGCGGCTTGTCCCCGCGCTGGCCGCGGCGCTGCTGATCTGCGCCACGGCGATAGCGGCGCAGCTGGGGCTTTTGTCCTTTTGGGAAACAAACCCGTACCGGCTGTTTCACAACCGCGAGCGCGTCCGGCCGACGCTCAGCGTGCGGCCTCTTGACGTAACGGACGCTTCGGGCCTGCGGCTCACGGAGGTCTCCGCGCTGGACGCGGCGTGGATCGAAGGGCGGCTCACGCTGGCCCTCCGCGTGGCGGCGAAAGACGGACAACCGCTGACCGTCGGGCTGACGGAGGAGGACGGCATCCTCCTCCCGGACGGGCAGGATGCATCCGGCCCGGTGCTTTTGGAGGACGGCTTCGCCTGCTATACCCGTTCCGGCGGCGTGGACGGCTGGCCGGATACCGGCCTGTCTGTCGCCTGTCAGCCGGATGGGGATGGCGTGCTGCTGGCCCTGCAGCTGCCCGCGGACTTCATCACCGCTTCCGACCTGCCCGTCCTCACGGATGGAGACGCGATTTCCCTGCGTCTGGAATGGACCGTCTACGATCCCACTCAGGCCCGTGTGGCTATCGAAAGCGTGCTGCTCGCCGCACCGGCCCCCACCGAAGCTGAAAAGGAGGAGATGGACCCATGAAGCGCGCCTGGACTTATCTGCTGGTGTTGTGTCTGCTGCTGCCCTGCGCGGCGGATGCCGCAAAGGCGCGCGATGCGTCGGGCGTAACCGCGAGCGGCGGGCGGCTTCGGGGCGACATCGTGGGCGTGAGCGGGGAAAGCGGCGAAACAGCGTTGGCCCTGCGTGTGGACTGCCCCGTACCCCCGGAGTTTACGCCTGAGCAGCTGGCCGTTCTGACCACCGAATGGATCGTGCCGGACGAAACCGCCGTGGGCGAAGCCATGCGCGCGACCGGCGCGGACTGGAGCGACGGAGCGCTGAAACGCTTTGGCCCCGCCTTTGCGGCCGGAAGCGCCGCTCCCCTCTCCCCCGCCGCAAGCGGCACGGACGCAGACGGCGCGCGTGAGCGGGCTCGCGCCACGGCGCTGAGCTTCCTTTTGGACTGTGGCCTGAGCGAGGGGCACGTGATCCACCTTCTCCGCCCGGAGGACGAGGCGCGGCTCTACGCTCTGAACGAGGCCCCCGAAGCGCGGGAGGCCTTCGTGCGGCGCAGTCTGGCCGAATGGTTTACCCCCCGGGTGGATTACACCTGGGTACAGCTTGCCTTCTCCTTGCGCGGCCTGCCCGTATCCCCCTGCACCTGGACGGGAGCGGACGGGGTTGGCCACAGCTGCGTGGCCAACCTCTATGTGGGCGATAGCGGCGAGATGCGTGATTTCACCTTGTCCTATGCCCCGCGCGAGGTGAGTGCCGCGCCTTATGCCGGCGCGGTAAAAACGCCGCTGGAGGCGCTTGAGGACCTGGCACGGCAGTTTGACTGCATCCAGCCTGTTCCCCGCGAGGATGAGCGTGGGCGCGCCCTGCCCGCCCACTGGCCCGTGGTGCTGGACATCCGCCCCGCCTATCACACCGCTGACGGTGTGACCTTTTTCCCCGCCTGGCTGGTCGCCACCGCCTGGCAGGATTCGGACGGCCAGACCGGCATGCCCTGGCTTGTCGCCATCGACGCACGCAGGCCCTGACATGCGCAAAGCGGCGCGCACCCTTCCCCGGCCCCGTTGGACCGCCCGGAAGGGCGCGCGCCGCCGGTTGGCAACGCCATGGGGGATTTGCCGGTCATTTCACAGGGCGCACCCACACTTCCGGGGTGTCGCCCGCTGCGCCGGTTAGGCGCGCCTGCGCAGAAACAGCCGAAAGAATCCGCTTAAGAACCTTGGCGCACGCACGCAGATCATCCTGACAGACAAGTTTCTCACCTCCAAGCCTTGCTAAGCCGCAAAAGCAGCGCTCCCGCAACGATCAGCCCCAGCCCCAGCAGCGCCAGCCACGCCCAGCAGGGAATGCATAAAAACAGCAACAGAACGCCCAGCGCCAGCAGCGCGTAACCGGCGATCATCAGCGGCGTGTTTTTCCCGGAGGGATAGCATTTTTCTACAGGCATGCGGCGTCACCTCGCTCATTTCCACTATATGCACCCCTCGCCGAAAGATGCGGGGGCTTTTTTCATGAATAATTGGAAAAAAGCGGTGGTCTGCTCCGTCTATGATATTGAAGGGGGTGCGCATCATGGAGGGAGACGGGCGTGAGCGGCGTCTGGAAGAGTGGGTTGCCCGCTATGGAGATGCTGTGCTCCGGATGTGCTATCTCACGCTGCTGGATATGCGGGAGGCTGAAGACGCTGCGCAGGAAACCTTTCTGCGGGCCTGGCGCTTCATGGACCGCTACAAGGGCCGTGGAGAAAAGACGTGGCTGATGCATATTGCCCTCAACGTCTGCCGCGACATTCACCGCAGCCGCTGGCATCGGCATGTGGACCTTACGCGCGTGCTGGATGACCTGCCGCCCTCCGCCATGAGCGTGCCTCCCCAGGAAAGGCTTCTGTTTCTGGACATCTTGCGGTTGCCGGAAAAGTACCGGCAGGTCCTTCTCCTCTACTACTATCAGGACATGACACTTGAGGAGTCCGCCGCGGCGCTGGGCTTGAGCCGCTCCACGGCGCATCATCGGCTCAAGCGGGCCGAAGCAGTGCTCCGCGACGCGCTGACGGGAGGTGACGGCGATGAAGAATAACGCGATCCGTCAGGCCATCGAGCATCATGTGGACGGCCTCAGGATGCCGGAGGAAGCCGTGCACGCCATTTTGCAAAAAGCAAGGGAGGGCTGTCCCGTGAAACGAAAAACGTCCCTTATGCTGGTGGCCGTAATCGTACTTCTGCTGGGAGCAGCCACGGCGCTGGCCGTGACGGCCCTCCACGGTCTGGGCTTCGTCGGCCGTGAGATGGACGGCTCGGTATACAGCGGCACTACAGACGGGCAACGGCTTTACTATTCCGATGGCTTTTCGCTCATGGTCTGGCAGCCTGAGAACGAGACGCCTCAGGTGTTGATTTCAGGCAAATCATGGCGTGAAGCCGGTCTGAGCACGCCGGGCACGCACCCTGTGCACACGGGCGAAACACTTCTTCTCATGGATAACGAGACGAAAAAGATCTGGCGCTGGACCTGTGAGGATCTCGCGCCGGTACTGAACTATGCGGGTACGCCTCTGGATGCGCTGGCGCAAAACATACGTGCGCTGTTCTGGCAGGACGGGGCGCTGTACCTCGTCTGCGGCGACACGACCAGTAGCACGATGTACCTTGTGCGCGCGGACATTGCAGACGGCAGCGCGCAGGCGCTGGCGCTTGAGGGATATGTGCACTTATCGTCCTACCGGGATGGCCTGTTGCTGGGTATTCGGGGTGCGGAGGAAGGCAACCAGGCCGTCCTGCTCGACGCAGCTACCGGCGAGGTACAGGAGGCCCTGGGCACCCCCGCGGACCTGCGCGGCATCTGCTGGGCGCAGGAGCGTGGCACGTTCTATGCCATGGTGGACGGCATGCTCGCCCGCTGGGACGGCACGGACTGGCAGTCTATCCGTGCCTGCGCTTTGCCCGCGGTAGTCAGCTTCCGGGGCGTGCTGGGTGACTGGTATGTGGCCGCTGGCGTGGAGGGCATCCGCCTGATTGCGCTCGACGGGCCGGAAGAAGCCCAGACCCTGCTCACCATACGCGGCCTGCCCTCGCTGGAAATGAATCTGGACCACAGCTTCCAGCAGGCGTACCCCGGCACGGTCATCTCCCGCCGCACTGAAACAAACCACTTCTGCGCCCGCGACGCAGTCGAGGCCATCCGTGCAGGCGACACAACCGACCTGTTTTACCTGCGGCTGGATGGCGAGCTGCTCGGCCTGCTCCGGGAGGGCTTCTTCCCCGCCATCGGGTCGGACGCGCTGCTGGCCGAAGCCGAGGGCATGGCCCCCATATTCCGTAACGTGCTGGTGTGGGACGGAAAGCTACTGGCCTGTGCGGGGGCGCCAGCGGTGATGGCCTGGCAGGCCGCAGAGGGCGCGAAACCTCCGCCCCCTACCTTTGCGGAGCTGGCCGCTTCCCACCTCATGCCGTGGACGCGGGAGCAATATGTGCGCTACCTGCTCACCCAGTTGCTGATGGAGGAAGGCGACCTGCCGTCCGAGGCGCTCGCCCCGGCGCTGGAGGCGCTCAAGGCGGCGAACCTGCCGCTGGATGCGCCCGCCGGAGACGGCGGCGGGCTGGAGACGGAATACAGCCTCAATCTGCGCGGCCACATTCCCGGCGACACGGCACCGGCCAGGCATCCCGTGCCGCGCCCATCCGTGAGTACAAATGCGCCGCAGCGCGTGCCCACGGAGCTGCGAGTCTACGTGCTCAACCCCAACAGCCCGAACCGGGAGGCGGCCCTCGCCTTTCTGGAGCATGCCGCCGTAACCCGCCTGCCCACACACGCCGCGCTGCTCTCGCCTGACAGCGCCGTTGCGGCACTGTACCCTGAACTGGCCCATCTGGCCGAAACAACGGGAACCAATGTGGACCATCCCGCCAACTATGAAGTCACGCAGGAGGGACTGGACCTCTATCGCACGCAGGTGCTTCCCTGGCTGGACCTGCAGCTGCATCCCCTGCTGTGCGAAAGCCGGGCGCACGATGACGCGTTTCAGGCCCTGGTGGAGGCAGCGATGGCCTATCTTGCCGGGGAAAGCACGCTGGAAAGCTGCCTCTCGGCCTTGGAGGCGGGGTTATAACCCATCATTTCAACCGAAGCTCTGTCGCGTCTTCCTTTCATCCTGTGCACAGCGTAGAAGCTGCATAAGTTCATATTCGGAAGGGCTCCGTCCCCCATCCTCTCGCAAAGCAAACCAATCGGGCCCGCCGCTCGATAGGCGGCGGGCCCGATTCAGACCGTTGAAAAACCCCTGGTTTTGGAAAGAACCGCGTTTCTTGCGTCCTTCGGACGCTCGCAACGCTCACGAAATATGCTGCGACATAAGGCTTTGGGGCTCTGCCCCAAACCCCGGCAGAGGGATGATCCCCTTGCACCCCGCACTTTGTCAGCAGCCTGAATCGGGCCCGCCGCTCGATAGGCGGCGGGCCCGATTGTGAAAAACGGCTGCCTGCTTCCAGGCGTCCGTTACCTTCTGCCCAGTCTGGCAGCGGTCTGCATGGGCATGTCGATACGAACCTCAGCCACCCGCTGCCCCACGTTCACCTGCATGCGGGCATCCAGCCCCGCATCGCGCATCTGCTCCACCACACCGCGAATCGCGTTGACGTACAGGCGATAATCGCGGATCAGGGGCTTCATATGCCGTCCGCCCGCCAGAGGAACGGGCATGCGCGCCAGCACGTCGCTGACCAGCCGTTCCGTATCCGGCACGCTCAGCTTTTCCTCGATCACATGCCTGAGCACGCGCAGGCGCCCCTGGATGCCCGGCACGCGCAAAAGTGCCTGGGCATAGCCTTCGCACAGGCCATGTTCGCGCAGCAGCCCCATCGCCTCGTCGCCCAGGTTCAAAAGGCGCAGCTTTTTGCGAATGGTGGCGGGCGTGCGCCCGATGCGCGCAGCCAGCTCCTTGGGGTCCATCCCCGCGGCCAGAAGCGCCCGGTATTCCTCCGCCTCGTCCAGATAATGCAGACGGCCGCGCATCAGCTGGTCCAAAAGCCGCGCCACACGCCTTTCCATACATTCCGCGGGGCAGGTAACCGCATCCACACAGACCTGACCCGCATCCCGCATGCGCCGCAGGGTGTTGAGTCCGCTCACCAACGTATAGCGCCCATCCGGGCGCTGGGACAATACCACCGCGCCGTCGGGCTCGCCCTCCGCGCTTTCTTCCCAGGGTTCCGCGATCTCACCGATGGGTACCCATCGTACCTGATTGGCCGCCGCTTGCATGTAACGGCCTCCTTTGCTCAACGGATCGGACGCGCCCAGAGGCCGCTCATGCCCTCCCCCTTGACATGCGGGGCCTCACGGGCGCGCCCATGTCTATGTCATTCCTCCCCAGCCCGCCGCTTTCCTGCCGGAGCAGCAGGGGAACCGTTCGACAGCAAAAGCGCGGCGCGCCCGAAAAAGAGCGCGCCGCATGTCGGTTTTTGACGAATTCTATTTTTTTGTATTCCCCATTCCCAGCGGAGCACGGCCGGGTGTGCCGGCTTTTCGGGGATATTGTCGAACGGTTTTTTCCTTCTTGCGGCAGGCGACGATGATGTGCCGCCAGTCCGGCTGCCCCGGAACGTCTGCCGGCAGCACCTCCAGCGCGCCGCCCCCCAGCATCCGGGCGGCCCGGCCTCCCGCCTCCAGCTCGTCCTGCGCGGCGGGACCCTTGTAGCAGAGCATGCGCCCGCCCACCGCCACAAAGGGCAGCATCAGCTCGCACAGCACCGGCAGCGGAGCCACCGCCCGCGCCACGGCCAAGTCGTAGCGCTCGCGGTGTTCCGGATTGCGCGCGCCGTCCTCGGCCCGTGCATGCACCAGGCGTACATGGGTCAGTCCCAGTTCCTCCACCACGGCCGCGAGGAAGGAAATCCGCTTCTGAAGCGCATCCAGCAGCGTCACCTGCAGGTCCGGCCGGACGATGGCCAGCGGCAGGCCGGGAAAGCCCGCGCCGCTCCCTACGTCAATCACACGCGCGCCATGCGCAAACAGCCCCTCCAGCCGCAGGGGTGCCAGCGAATCCAGATAATGCCGGTAGAGCGCCACCGCAAAGTCCGTATCGCCGGTCAGGTTCATGCGAGCGTTCCACTCACACAGCAGCCGGTGATAGCGGGCAAGGCGCGCCGGTGCGGCGGCGTCCGCGCCCAGACCCTCCAGGTGCCGCGCCAGTTCCGCCTCCCACGCATCCAGGTTTACAGCTTCAGCCCCAGGTATTTCACGCCCCAGTATTTCACCCATGCCAACGCCTCGCGCATATGATTTTTGAGCCAGTAGTTCCATTCCGGACGGCACGGGCTGCCCGCGCCCTGCGCCTCAAGCCCCGCGTCACGCGCGATGGCCAGCGCGCGAGGCAGGTGATAATCGCTGGTGACGATCAGCGGCTTCTGGCATCCCTTTTCCTGCAGGATGGCCCATGCGTTTCGGATGTTTTCCTTCGTGTCCGCGCTGTGCGGGTCGCTGATGACATGTTCCTCGCTCAGGCCCTCCGCGATGAGCACAGCCCGCATCACATCCCCCTCCGGGGCGGGTTCCTGTCCGCCCTGCCCGCCGGTGACGACCATGTAGCAGGGATGCTTTTCATAGTATTCCTTGGCCTTATCCAGCCGCCAGCGCAGCTGCACGGACGGTTCGCCCGATGGCAGCACCTGCGCGCCCAGCACGATGATGCTGTCGTAATCCGTAGGCTCAGGCACGTTGACCTCCCAATAATACACCAGACCGATCAGCGCGGCATAGCACACCACGCCGGCCACAACCAGCCACACAAGCGCCAGCAGCGCCTTGACCGCCCAGCGGCATTTTTTCCCTGTGTTCTCCATGCGTTATGTTTGCTTTTCCTTTCGTTTTTTCATCAGTTCGGCCCGGATAAGCGTTTCGCCGTCCGAATTGGCCACGCGGGTGAGCAGCCTGTCCTCGCGCCTCTCGCGCGTAATCAGTCCGCAGCCGGCCATGCTCAGCGCCTCCCTGCCGGATACGATGATGTGGTCCGCCATCGCCACGCCCAGTGAGCTCAGCAGCGCCGCCAGCTGGCGGGTAACCTCCACATCCTGGTGCGACGGCACGGGCGATCCTCCCGGATGATTGTGGCACAGGACCACGGAGTGCGCATTGTGCCTGAGCACCGCCTCCGCCACCACGCGCGGATACGCCTGCACCTCGTCGATGGACCCGCGCGCGATGAGCTCATCCGCGATCAGCTGCATCCTGCCATCGAGGCAAACGGCGTAAAAGTGTTCCGTCCGCAGGCCCTGCAAAAGCCGCACGGCGTGCTTTTCCGCCATTCCGCGGTTGCAGATCAGCTTGCCGGTATTCTCCCGGCTCATCTCCAGCCGCCGGGCGGCATGGCTGAAAAGGCTGAGCAGCAGCGCCGCGTACTGGCCCACGCCTTCGACCTTCATCAGCTCTTCCACGGGCGCTTCCAGCACGGCATGCAGGGTTCCGAACCGGTCCAGCAGGCGGTGCGCCAGGGGATTTACGTTGCGCTGGGGAATGGCGTAAAACAGCATCAGCTCCAGCACCTCGTGGTCTGCGAAGCCCTCCAGCCCTCCGGTGAGGAACCGCTCCCTCATCCGCTGCCTGTGCCCGGCATGCTCTCCAGCCATACAGCCCCCTCCTCCGCCCGCTTATGGCATAGTATAGCATAAAACCGCTCCTTTGTACAAACGCTCCGGCAGCGTTTTGTAACAACTGCCCCGCGAACCGTAACCGGGGCAAAAAAACGGCTGAAGGGGGTTTAATCCGCTTGAAGCATGTTGTATAATAGATGGTAGTATACGCATTCATCGCGGCAGGGAGGGGAACCGATGGATACCTTGTGGGCACAAATCCAGACCGTGCTTTGGAACGTGTTCAACCGCCCCACCATCGCCGACGTGCTGGATATCCTCATCGTGGCCTTTTTGCTCTATGAGCTGCTCATGCTCACCAAGGAAACGCGCGCCAGCGCCGTTCTCAAGGGCCTGGTCACACTGGTGGTGGCCAGCTGGGTAAGCGATCTTCTGGGCCTGACGGCGCTCAACTGGGTGCTGCTCAACGTGGTCAATAACGGCGCTGTGGTGCTGGTGATTCTGTTTCAGCCGGAGCTGCGCAAGGCGCTGGAGCAGCTCGGACGCGGGGCCATTCACAAAACCTCCGTATCCGCCGATCTGGAGGAAAGCAGCCACATCGTCAACGAGATCACCAGCTGCCTGCTCACCCTCAGCCGCCGCCGCGTGGGCGCGCTGATCGTCATCGAACAGCGCATCGGCCTCAAGGACATCATTGAGACCGGTACCTCGCTCAACTCGCAGATCTCCGCCGCGCTTCTGGAAAACATCTTCGAGCCCAATACCCCCCTGCACGACGGCGCGGTGGTCATCCGCGGGCCGCGCATCATGGCGGCTGCCTGCATCCTGAGCCTCAGCGACGGCAAGGGCATCAGCCGTGAACTGGGCACCCGGCACCGTGCGGCCCTGGGCGTGACCGAAACGACGGACGCGATTTCCCTCATTGTCAGCGAGGAAACCGGCACCATCTCCGTGGCGCGCAACGGGCGGCTGACCCGCCATCTGGACCGCGCGGCGCTGGAGAATCTGCTTTTGTCCATCTATCATCAGAAAGAAACGGGGCTATGGTCCACCTTAATGGAAAAAACCAAGCGCCGGAAAGGAGGCGCCGAATGAACGCCGAGCCCAAAAAGGCTGCCGAGCAGCCGCGTCCCAGCCTGCGCAAGGCGCTCAAGGGCGCTCCGCAGCGCCTTTGGCGCCTGATTTATCACAACTGGCCCTGGAAGCTGCTGGCGCTGTTTCTGGCGCTGTGCCTGTGGGCAGGGCTGATTACCCAGGACCCCACCCTCACGCGCGAGCGCGTATTCACCGATGTGACGGTCAGCGTGGTGGGGGCCGACACGCTCCGCCGCAACAGCGGGCTGATCGTCCTCTCCGGTCTGGAGGATGAAAACCTGACCGCGCGCCTGCGCGTGGACGTGCCCCAGCGCGAATACAACACCGTGACCGCCTCCAACTACAACCCCCGCGTGGACCTTACGCGCATCACCGAGGCCGGCGAGCAGACCCTGCGCATCAATACCACCTCCACCTCCACCTATGGCACCGTGCAGGGCATATCGCCGGAAACCATCACCGTGGTGGTGGATCAGTTTGTGACCAACTATCGTGTCCCCGTATCCGTCAACATCATCGGCGAGTATCCGGAAGGGTTCTACGGCACTCCGATTTCGCTGGACCCCTCCGCCGTCACCCTCAGCGGCCCCAAAAGCCTGGTGGACCAGATTTCGCGTGTTTATGTGGACTTCGATGTTTCCCGCCTGGCCGCGAAGGCCGGCACGGTGCGCACGGCGCTTCCCATGCGGTTTGTCAATGCTGACGGCGACCCCGTGGAAAGCGATCTGCTGGAAGTCACCAGCGCGGATGTGGTGCTGCGCACCATCACCGTGGAACAGGACCTCTACCCCACCCGCACGGTGAGTCTGTCCAGCGAGGGACTCACGGAAGGCAAGCCCGCTGATGGCTACCGTGTGGCGGGCGTCACCGTCACCCCTTCCACCGTGGTCGTCGCGGGACCGCAGTCCACGCTGGACCTGCTGGAGGATCTCTCCATCTCCGACCCGGTGGACATCACCGGCCGTACCGAAACCTTCTCCGTAGAGGTCGAGCCGCAATGGCCCGCCGATTCGGTCTACCTCAGCGCCGACACCGTGACCCTGACTGTGGAAATCGAGCCGGTGATGGTATCGCGTACCTTTGAAAGTGTCAAGCTGTTTTCACGCGGCGCGACCGGCGATGTTTCGGTCAGCCTCAGCCTCAAGACGCTCGGCATCGTGCTCAGGGGGCCTCAGCTCATCATGGACGGCCTGCGCGCTGCCAGCGTGGTGGCCTATGTGGACGTATCGGGTCTGGAGCCAGGCTCCTATGAACTGCCCGTGGAGCTGCATGTGGAGGATACCGACATGACCGGCATGACCTTCACCGCCACGCCCTCCACCGTTTTGGTGACGGTGAAATAGCCCATGGAAAGGAGCCGGTGAATGAACGGCTTTGCCAATGCGATTCTGACCCTGCTGCTCAGCTGGATGCGCGTGCTTGTCAACGACCTGTGGCGCCTTTTGTCCAGCGAGGATGCAGGTCTGTTCTACCGTTTTCTCGCGGCCAACTGGAAAGTGATCGTCCTGATTCTCTGCGCAGGCGGCTTTGTGATCGACCGTATCATCTATCTGATCCGCTGGCGCCCGTATTACGTGTGGTCTTCCAGGCTGGGCCGCCTCAAGCGTGCGCGTGCCGCCCGGCACGGGGATGTATACCCGGAGGAGGACGCCATCCCCCCGGAGGAGGAGCCTTCCGTTTCGCCCGACGGGCAGGAGGTTCCCTTTCCGGATGATTCTGCGTCCTATGCACCCGACGCCTTCGATCAGGCGTATCCCCAGGACTTCGGCGCCACGCGGGCCTATGCCCCCGCGCAGGATTTTGCGCCCGGCTCGCAGGCCCCCGCGATGAATCAGGCCACCGTGCAGTACGCGCCGCTGGAGCAGGGGCCGCTGTATGCGCCCTATTCCCAGCCCTATCAGCCCCCGCAGGATCTGGACCCCGTCTTTGATGAAACGGAGGAACGCTGGGAGGAGGGAGACGCGCTGGTCCGCCCTCTGTGGGACAACCCCGCCGAGGGAATGGATTCGTCCTTTGGCGCGCCCCGGCCTGAACCCATTCAGTCCATCCGCGACATGCAGGCGGGTTTTGCTCCGCCCAGGCCCCCGGAAGAGCTGTACGCGCCGCCCGCCTCACCCGTTCCGCCGCCCGCTGCGGAAGCGCGGCCGGTACATCCCGGCCTGGATGCGGCGGAGTTCCGCGAACGTCTGGGCCTGACGCAGCCGACGCCCCTTTCTTCCGCGGAGGAGGAAAACGTGGATACGCCGGAGGCACAGCCCGCCATGAAGCCGCCGGTATTCCATCCCTTTACCATGCGCACAGGCGCCCAGGCGCCCACCTCTGGCGGGAGCGCCCTCAGGCGGCTGGCCAAAAAGGCGCGCGATCTGGTCGGTGTGGACGACGAGGATCACCGTCCCACCATTCATGACCTGCAATCCACCGTGGATGTGACGCAGGCGTTTCATGAGCCCGTCTATCCCCGGCCCAGAGATCAGCAAGGCGGTGAGAAATAATGCTGCCCATGGACAAACGCTACACCGTGCTGGTGGGCAATTACGGCAGCGGCAAAACCGAGCTGGCCATCGCCATCGCGCGCACGCAGCGTGCGCGTGAGCCGGAAGGCCGCATCGCGCTGGTGGACCTGGATATCGTCAACCCCTATTTTCGCAGCGCTGAGCAACACGCGCTGCTGGAGGCGGAGGGCATCGAGGTATTCATGCCCTCCTTTGCCATGTCCACCGTAGATATTCCGGCCCTGCCCGCTCAAATCCAGGCGGTGTTTGAGCAGCCCTACGCGCATGTGGTGATCGACGTGGGCGGCGACGATACCGGAGCCACCGCCCTGGGCCGCTATGCGCCCTACACGCGTGCCCTGCGGGATGAAATGAACGTGCTCTACGTGGTCAACCCCTGCCGTCCTTTCAGCTCGTCGGTGGAGGATATCACCGGGCTGTACCGCCTGATCGAGCGGCAGGCGCGCCTGGCGCCCGACCACCTGGTCAACAACGCCAATTTGCAGGAACACACCACCCCGGAGGTGCTGCTCGCCGGTCAGGAGCTGCTCAAGCAGGCCGCCGCGCAGCTGGACCGCCCCGTGAGCATGATCGCCGGGCGCGCGCATTTGAAGGAAGCTTTGCCCGATGCGCTCAAGCCTCTGTTCTTTGCCTTTGAACCCATCATGAAGCCGGATTGGCTGGTGGACAGCGAATGAGCCCTGCGCTGCCGCCCGCCTTTGTGTCCCGCATGCGCGCGCAGCTGGGAGAAGAGGCGGACGCCTACTTCGCCGCAATGGAGATGCCCTGTCTGCGCGGCCTGCGCCTGAACCCGCAAAAGCCCGTCTCCGGCGCGGCGCTGGAAGCCGTGGGCGGCGTGGAGGAACCGGTGCCGTGGTACCCTGCGCTGGGGCGCTATCTGCGCAACGACAGCCCCGCCGGAACCGATCCGCTGCATGAAGCGGGCGCATATTATCTGCAGGAACCCAGCGCCATGGCTCCGGTGAGCGTGCTTTCGCCCCGGCCCGGCGAATGCGTTTTGGACCTGTGCGCCGCACCCGGTGGCAAGAGCACGCAGATCGCCGCGGCGCTGGCGGGCGAAGGGCTGCTGGTATCCAACGAACCGGTGCCTTCCCGTGCAAAAATCCTGAGCCGCAACATCGAGCGTATGGGCGTACCCAACGCGCTTGTGGTGAACGCCCAGCCGGAGGCGCTGGCCGCGCGCTGGGGCGTCCTGTTTGATGCCGTGCTGGTGGACGCCCCCTGCAGCGGCGAAGGCATGTTCCGCCGCCACCCCGAAACCCGCGCCGAATGGAACCCCGCCTCTCCCGCGGGCTGTGCCGAGCGGCAGCGGCGTATCCTGGGCTGTGCGGCCGCTATGCTGCGCCCCGGCGGACGGCTGGTGTACAGCACCTGCACCCTCTCCCCCGAGGAAAACGAAGAAACCGTGCGCTGGTTTCTTCAGGAGCATCCCGACTTTTCGGTGCAGCCCTTTTCCCTGCCGGGCAATTATGGCACATTGGACGCTCCGGAGGGCATGCTGCGCCTGTATCCCCACCGCGTGCGCGGCGAAGGACATTTCGTGGCCTGCCTGCGCCGCGTCGGAGACGCGCCCGCGTCGGACCTGATGAAGCCTGCGGCGGAGCGGCTCTCGCCGCCCGCGCCCGCCGTGCGCGCCGCTTATTCGGCCTTTGCTGCGCCTCTTCGCGGCCTGCCGGCTGCCAACGCACAGCTGGGCGACGCGCTGCTCTGCGCGCCTGATCTGCCGCCGCTGGACGGGGTTCGTGTGCTGCGCGCGGGGGTGCAGCTGGGCACGCTGAAAGGCAAGGTCTTTGCGCCGGACCACGCGCTGGCCATGTGCCTTTCCCCCGCCTGCGGCCTGCCGGTGCTTGCGCTGGACCGCGCCGGGGCGCTGCGCTACCAGAGCGGGGAGGCCCTTCCCGCGCCGGAGAACATGAGCGGCTGGGCACTGGCCGTATACGAGGGTCTCGTGCTGGGCTTTGGCAAGGCCAGCGGCGGGCAGTTCAAGAATCACTATCCCAAGGGCCTGCGCAGGCCGTGAACCAAAGGAGCACCACATGGAAACCATTCGCTTGAAAGGCATTGACCTGCCCGTATCCCGCCTGTGCGCGGGCGGCTGCCCCGCCGGGGAATACGGCTGGGGGCAGGTGGACCACGATCAGATCGAGGGGGCGCTTCGCCGCGCCTTTGAATGCGGCGTCAACTTCTTTGACACCGCCGATACCTACGGTCTGGGCCGGTCGGAGAGCAACATCGGCCAGGCATTGCGCGACGTGCGCGATCGTGTGGTCATCGCAAGCAAGTTTGGGGTGCGCGTGGAAAACGGCCGCACCTTTTATGACAACAGCCCCGCCTATATCGAACGGGCGCTGGCCGCGAGCCTGAAACGCCTGAACACGGACTATATCGACCTCTATCAGGTGCATTATCTGGACGGTGTGACCCCCGTCGATGAAATGATGGAGGCGCTGCTCAGGCACAAGCGTGCCGGACGCATCCGCGCGGTCGGGCTGAGCAACGTGACCCCCGCGCAGGCCGCCGCCTTTTCCCCCTACCGGGACGAAGTAGCTTCGTTTCAGAATCACTACAGCCTGGCTCACCGCGACGACGAGGCCGCCATGCTCGAAACCGCGCGCCTGCTGGATGCCGCGCCGCTCACCTGGGGCAGTCTGGGGCAGGGCATCCTGACCGGCAAATACGGGGCAGACGTGCATTTTGAAAAGGACGACCGCCGCAGCCGTGCCGTTTATGACAACTTCTACGGCGACAAGCTGCGCCGCAACCTGCACATTGTGGATGTGATGCGCCCCATCGCGGAGGCGCACAGCGTATCCGTGGCAGCCGTGGCGGTGCGCTGGATTCTGGATCATCTACCCCAGAGCGTGGTCATCGCGGGCATGAAAAGCCCCGCCCAGGCCGAGGCCAACGCCGTGGCGCTCACCTTCCGCCTCACGCAGGACGAGGTGGCTGCGCTGGAAGCGGCGAGCCGGGAATCATAAGTCCGAAGCGAACAAAAAAGAAAGAGGACGCGCCCTTTTCAGCGGTGCGTCCTCTTTGTGTCTGGCCTCTTCCATTACAGATACAGGTTCATCAGATCCGCGTCATAATCCCGTCCGTTAATCCGGAAGAACTTCGGATACACGCCGATGCGCTCAAAGCCCATCTTCTGGCACAGGGAGATGGCGCTCACGTTATCCGAACGCACCTCCAGCTCGATGACGGAAATGCCGCCCTGCCTGGCGTGCTCAATCAGGTGGTTCACCATCTGCGTGCCGATGCCGCGGTGCCAGTACTTCTTGCGTACCGTAACCGACAGGGAGGCGCGGTGCCGGGCCCGCTCGCGGCGCATGCACTTGAGAGCACCCATGGCGGCCAGCTCATCGCCAATGAAACCCAGCAATAGCAGGCTGCGCCCGGTGATGCCCTCGATGTAGCCGCGCTCCTGCTCCACGTTCATGTCCAGCCCCTCCGCGCCGAAGGACAGGTTGTCCGATTCGCCCGCGATCTGCGCAAGATAGGCCAGCGTCATTTCCGCGTCGTCGGGGGTGGCGGGGCGCACGATCAGGCGGTCTGCGCCGGTATCGGCGTCCGTGCGGCGGATGAGTTTTCGCTGGATCTTGCCGCTGACGGTCTTGGGCAGCTCGTCCACAAACTCCACGATGCGGGGGTATTTGTAGGGCGCCGTGACCTGTTTGACGTGGTTTTGCAGCTCCTTCTTGAGCGCGTCGGTGGGCTCGTATCCGCGGTTTTTCACCAGCACCACCGTGGCCTTGACCACCTGGCCGCGGTCCGGGTGCGGCACGGCCGTCACCGCGCATTCCAGCACCGCCGGGTGGGTGAGCAGCGCGCTCTCCACCTCGAAGGGACCGATGCGGTAGCCGCTGGACTTGATGACGTCGTCGCTGCGGCCAATGAAGTTATAGTAGCCGTCCACATCGCGCCAGGCCATGTCGCCGGTGTGGTACATACCGTTATAGAATACCGCGTCGGTCTGCTCCTGATTGCGGTAATAGCCCAGAAACAGCCCCGCCGGATGGCCCTTGTCCAGCCGGATGACGATCTCGCCCTCCACGCCGTCGTCCACGTCCTGTCCGTTTTCGTCCACCAGAGCGATGTCGTAGGCGGGCGAGGGACGGCCGGTGCTGCCGGTCTTGGGCTCCATCCACTTGCTGGTCATCAGCAGCGGCGTGGTCTCGCTCTGGCCGAAGCCCTCGTGAATCTTCACGCCCGTGAGCCGGAGGAACTGGTCATACACTTCGGGGTTGAGGGGCTCGCCCGCGCAGTTGGCCCATTTCAGGGCGCTCAGATCATAGCTCGAAAGGTCCTCCTTGATGAGGAAGCGGTACACCGTGGGCGGGGCGCAAAAGCTGGTCACGCGGTGCTTTTCGAGCATTTTGAGCAGGTCGGCGGCGATGAAGCGGTCAAAGTCGTACACAAACAGCGTGGCGCCGCAGATCCACTGGCCGTAGAGCTTGCCCCAGCCCGCCTTGGCCCAGCCGGTATCGGCCACGGCCATGTGGATGGAGTCGTCTCCCACGTTGTGCCAGTAATAGGCCGTCACCGTCTGCGCGATGGGATAGGTCCAGCTGTGCGCGGCCATCTTGGGCATGCCGGTGGTGCCGCTGGTGAAGTAGATGAGCATGATGTCGTCGTTCTTCGGCAGCTCGGCGGGCTTGTCCCACTGCTCGGAGGCGGCGGCCATCTCCGCGTCAAAATCCAAAAAGCCCGGTTCGTCGCCCAGCGTGAACAGCGCCGTGAGCGTATCGCACTCCGGCGCGGAGGCCAGCACGTGTTCGCGCACCTCCGGCTCCTCCACGCACAGAATGGCGCGAGCGCTGGAAGCCTGAACGCGGTAGACAATGTCCTTCTTTTGCAGCTGCGCCGTGGCGGGAATCAGCACGCAGCCCAGCTTGAGCAGGCCCACTGCCGCTACCCAGAACTGCCAGCGGCGCTTGAGCATCAGAATCACGGGGTCGCCCTTTTTGAGGCCGTGCGCCTTGAACACATTGGCCGCCTGGTTGCTCATGCGGCTGATTTCGCCAAAGGTGAAGGTGCGCTCATGCCCCTTGAGGTCGCACCAGATCAGCGCCCGCTTATCGGGCGAGATGCGCGCGTATTCGTCCACCACATCGTAGGCGAAATGGAAATGTTCGGGCACCTTGAGGGTAAAGTTTTTTTCAAAATCCTCCTGAGACGTCAGGTCGGTACGAATATATCGGTCAGCCAGCATACGGTTTCAAACTCCTTCGGAACGGGGGGATGCGATCGCCCGGACGCTTACGGGATCACGATGGCCAGAAAATGCACCGCCTCGCCGCCGACGGCCTCCATGGCATGCGGCGTGCGCGAATCATAGTACACGCTGTCGCCGGGATGCAGGACCACGTCGTTTTTGCCGATCACGATGTGCATGGTGCCGGAGAGGATGTAATCAAACTCCTGTCCGTCGTGGCTGTTGGGGGTCAACGTCTTGTTGTCCTCCGGGTCCACGACCACATACATCGGCTCGATCTTGCGGCCAACGAAATTATAGGCCAGGTTGCGGTAGACATACTGATCATGACAGCTGGTTTCCTCCTGTCCCCTGCCCGCGCGCGTGACGCTGAGCACGTTGAGGCGTGGCGCCTCACCGGTCAGGAGCTCTGTCATATCCACATGAAATACCTCGCCGATCTTAACCAGAAAGCTGATGGGCATATCGACCTCGCCGCTTTCATATTTGCGGTATTCTTCGACAGGCACATTGAGCACTTCGGCCATCTTGTCAACGGTGTAGTCCGAAATCTCTCGCAGGTCCAGAATTCTCATGGCCACTTGCTTTACGGGATCGGACATAACGGGTGCGCCTCCTTTTTGCCCCATCTGGGCACTTTCGCGTATTATAGCACGCAAGCATGCAAAGATGCAAGGCGCGGGCCCTGCATTCAGGCGTGCCAAAAAAGCTCGTCTCCGGCGGTCCCTTCCGCCAGTGCACGTTTCCCCTGCTCCTGTTGTGCGACCGGGAAAACGTTCGCTGGCTTCGGATTTCACTTGGAGAGCCGAGGCCCTCCAACCCTCCCGGACCAGGTTTTTTGTCAGTCTGAGATGCCGGGTGCGCACCTTGCATCCTGTATTTTTGCGATTTTTTTATTCCTCCTGCTGTCCCGCGGCCGCCATCACGCTGCGAAGGCCCGCCACGCTTTCCACCGGCAGGGAAAACATCACCGTGTGCGCGGGACTCTGCACCCCGGCGTGATCCATCACAGCCCGCATGATGCGGCTGCGGTCGCCTGCCGCGGTCAAAATCAGCAGCATCTCCTTTTCCTCAGCGATGGACAGGCCGAAAAACTGACTGCTTTCGCCCGGCTGCGTGCCCTTGGCGTGCAGCACCGTGCCCCCTGCGGCGCCCGCCGCGCGCGCCGCGTCCATCACGGTATCCGCATGGCCACGGTTGACAATGGCGATGATCAGTTCATACAGAAACGCAGCAGGCATATCCGTCACCTCTCCCATGATGATGTCCTGTCCCTCCGTGAGGCTGCGCAGGCTGGTTGCGCCCGCCACGCTGCCCACCGGGGTTGTGAAGGCAATGCCCGCGCCGGGCATATCCAGCCCCATCTCGCGCACCAGGCGGGCCAGCAGCCGCCCGGCCCTCGCGCGCGAGGTCATGGCCCACAGCAGCGTCTTTTCGCTCTCTTCCAGGCCCAAAAGATCCAGCAGCTTTTTGCCTGCCGTTCCCCGGCAAGGCAGGCTGTGGGCCGTTTTTATTCCCTGATCCCCGAGAAAGTCCAGAAACGCCTCTCCGTCCCCGCGCCCGACGATCAGATTTATCAGACATAGGTCATGCATGATGCATCCTCCCCCATGCGGCAATGAAACGCGCCGCTCATTCGATAATCTCCTCCGCCTCCGCCTGCGGCGCGGTCGCCTTCAGCGCGCGCTGTTTGCGCTTGAACACCAGCCCCAGCACCTGAAGCGTAATCAGGGGCGTCATGGCCACCATAGCCACCACGCCAAAGGCGTCCGTCGCCATATCCCCGCCCACGGCGGCGCACGCGCCCATGGCCATGGGCAAGAGGAAGGTGGCCGTCATCGGGCCGGAGGCCACGCCGCCGGAGTCAAAGGCGATGGAGGTAAAAATCGGCGGCACGAAGGGCATCAGCACAAGCGCCACGGCATAGCCCGGCGCCAGCAGCCACAGAATGGGCACGCCGGTCAGGATGCGCAGCATCGCCAGCCCCACCGACACCGATACGCCCACCGACAGGCTCAATCCCAGCGCGCGCGGAGGAATGGCGCCCGCGGTCAGCTCGTACACCTGCCGGCTCAGCACATGCACCGCGGGCTCGGCCGATACCACGAAGTATCCCATCAGCATCCCCAGCGGCACCAGCAGCCAGCGCCGCTCCATGCCCGCGAGGGCCTGTCCCAGGTAGTTGCCCATGGGCATGAACCCCACGTTCACCCCCGTCAGAAACAGCGCCAGGCCCACATACGTGTATAAAAGCCCCGCCGCGATGCGCAGCACCTCGCGCCTGGGCAGGTGCAGAATCATCAGCTGGCTCCCGGCAAAGAACGCCGCGATAGGCGCAAGGGCGATGGCCACCTCGCCCAGATATTCAGGCAGGGCATGGGCGAACTGGCGGGACAGCTCCAGCGTGTCCGCCGCGTCGAGCAGGGCGGCGTCCGGCCCATAGGCCGCGCCGTCCGGCCGGTAGATCAGGCCCAGCAGCATCACCGCCAGAATGGGACCGACGGAGCTGAGCGCCACCAGGCCGAAGCTGTCGTTTTCCGCATTGGGGTCGCTGCGGATGGCGCTCACGCCCACGCCCAGCGACAGGATGAAAGGCACCGTCATGGGGCCCGTGGTCACGCCGCCGGCGTCAAAGGCCACGGCCAGAAACGCCCCCGGCACAAACTGCGCCAGCACAAACACCAGCGCATAGCACCCCAGCAGCAGCCACGCCATGCGGATGCGCAGCAAAATGCGCAGAAGCGCCAGCACCAGAAACACGCCCACGCCCAGCGCTACCGATACAATCAGCGTCAGGTCCGGCACGCCGGGCACCTGATGGGCCAGCACCTGCAAATCCGGCTCCGATATGGTCACGATCACGCCGACCAGAAAGGAGCACAAAAGCACCACCCACAGCTTTTTGCTGCGGGTCATGGCTGCGCCCACGTGCTCGCCGATGGGGATCATGGCCAGGTCCGTGCCCAGCGTGAACAATCCCATGCCCACCACCAGCAGCACCGCGCCCGCCAAAAACGCCAGCATCGCGCCCGAGGGCGCAGGCACCGCCAGCAGGCCCAGCGCAATCACGATAGCCGTGATCGGCAGGACCGAACGCAGTGACTCCTTCCATTTCTCAATCAGCGCGCCGCGATGGCGCGCATGGCGCATCCGATCCAGCCTTCCTTTCAGTCGTCGTTGATTTCCAGCACGCATTGCTTCACCCCTTTGACGTTGTCGCTACGGGTTCGCCCAGGCCGCCCATCCACCGCGCCACCAGCAGGCCGGCCAGCAGCGCGGCAAGCTGCGCCCAGAGCGTCCACCCGCTTCCAAAGCCGGGAAACACCAGCGCTACCGACACCAGCAAAAAGCCCAGCACCGTGTAGCAGGTGTATCCCCGCGCATGGTCAAACAGCCATTGAACCGCTTTCATCGAAACCAGCGCCGATGCCGCAAATCCCAGTGCAACCAGCGCCAGCAGGCCTGCCTGCGGGTGTGCCAGCGCGTCGAGATAGGCCTGATACCACCCCAGATTGATGAGGATAAACGACGTGGACAGCCCCGGCACCACCGTGCCCACGCCCTCCACCAGCCCCACCGCCAGCGCTCGCAGAGGCGTGAGCGACAGCGCCCGCTCCATGCCCTGCGCCCTCAAAAGCGCCATGGGCAGCGCGAGCAGCACGCCGCCCGCCAGCGCCCCCAGCCACCGCCTGTGAAAGCGCCCGTCCTCCTCGGCCTCGGCCAGCAGGTCGGGCACGCCGCCCAGAATAAAGCCCGTGAACAGGCACAGCATGGGCTTTTCATACAGCCGCATGGCCGCGCCCAGGCCTCTGGCCCCCAGCAGCAGCCCCGCCGCACCGCCCAATGCCAGCGGCGCCAGAAACACGAGCTTCCTGCGCGTATCGTGGAAAATGCCCAGCACCGCGTCCAGCATGGGCCGGTAAAGCCCAAAGCTGACCGCCATCACCCCGCCGCTCACGCCCGGAAGCACGCAGCCGATTCCCATCAGCAGCCCCGCCAGCACATTTTTCCAAAAGCCACCCTGCCGCCGCATTGCGCACCGCCGCCTTTCCCCTTTCTGTTCAGACGAGCCTATGCGCGTCTCAAACGGCCTATACCGAGTATAGCATGCCCCAGTGAAGGATGCAACCGGCAAAGAAAATAGGGGGACCGATGGGCACCCAGTCCGGAAGGACGATGTTCCCGGTATCGCTTTTCGATTCGCCACCCCATACACTTTACCCGACTTCCTCGACACCTGGGTGTCCTGCCGTCATTCCATCCGCCGGGTCACCGGCACCCACACCTCATAGCGCGTATGAACCGGGTCCGGTTCCAGATATACCTCGATGTCCGGTCCGTCGGCATACTCATAGCCGGAGCCGGGCAGCCATTCGGTCACGATGCGTTTCTCCAGCGCCTGAATAGAGCGGCCCGTGCCCTCGCCGGAAAATACGGCCCAGGTGGCGGCGGGCACGGTATACGTCTCAAACGGGCCGGGATCGGCCTGCGAGGCCACGGCGATGAGGTATCTCCATGCTTCTCCTCCGGTGCACGCGCTGATGCCCAGCAGCCCTTTGGGTTCCCCGTCCATCCGCGCGGCCAGAGCGGCCACGGTGCCGTCGCGCGCGGCGGCGTCCCACATCAGGGGAACTTCCCGGAAGTTGTTTTCGATCTCGCGGTCCAGCGGTCGGGAGATGCCCACCACGCGGAAAGCGTCTCTGGTTTCGATGCGGTACTGCATTTCTTCCCCTCCCTGTACGCTCAGGCTAAAAACCATTCTGGGGTAGCATTTGACCGGCACGCCTCCCGTGCGGACTGCCGAGGGCGCAATCCCATGCACCGCCCGAAATGCCCGGTTGAACGCCGTGGGCGACTCGTAGCCATAGCGCGCCGCGATGTCGATGACCTTATCCCGCCCGGCTTGCAAATCTGCCGCCGCAAGGGACATTCTGCGCCGCCGCACATATTCCCCAAGAGGTACGCCCGCCAGATAGGTAAACATCCGCTGGAAGTGATAGGCCGAGCAGCAGGCAATACGCCCCAGCCGCTCACAGTCGATCTCCCCCGTCAGGCTGAGCTCGATTTCGTCCATGGCCCGGTTCCAGCGTTCGATCCATTCCATCCGGCTGATTCCTCCCTTATGTATGGACATTGTAGCACAATCGCCCGCGCCTGTCCTCTCCGCCCTTGCCTGAAAAAGAGAGCGGGACGGCAAGGACTTGCGTCCAGGCCGTCCCGCAGGACATGTGGTAACAGGTTTACTGGGCATATTCCGCCGCACTGGCGCCCGCGATGCGGCCGAACACGATGAAGTCGGCCACAGCGTTGCCGCCCAGGCGGTTGGCGCCATGCACGCCGCCGGTGACCTCGCCCGCCGCGAACAGACCGGGGATGGCCTCGCCCGCCTCATTGAGGACTTCGGTGGCGGTGTTGATCTTCAGGCCGCCCATGGTGTGGTGGATGCCCGCCGTCACCTTGATGGCGTAGTAGGGAGCGGTGTTGAGGGGATTGGCGAAGCTGGTGCGGCCGAACTCCTCATCGGTCTTGCTCTCCACGCAGGCGTTCCAGGCTTCCATGGTGGCGGTGAAGGTCTCGGCGTCCACGCCCATGGCCTCGACCAGCGCGGCGTAGTCCTCGCCGCTCACGGTCAGGCCCTTGGTGATGTAGCCGGCGATCACGCTGGAGGCATCCACCATCGCCTGATCCACCACCAGCCAGCTGTAGCTGCCGGGCTGGGCGATCTCGGCGGCGGAAACCACGTCGCGGGTGCCCACCTCGTCGGTGAAGCGCTTGCCCTCGGCGTTGACCAGAATCGCGCCGTCGCCGCGCAGGCCCTCGGTAATCAGGGCAGCGGTGTCAAACTGCACGGTGGGGTGGATCTGAATCTGGTCCATATCGACGGTCGCCGCACCCACCGCCTGGGCCATGGCGATGCCCTGGCCCTGTGCACCGGCGGCATTGGTGGTCATAAAGCCTTTCAGCTCCGGTTTGTAGGAGGCGACCATCTCAAGGTTCGCCCCGAAGCCGCCGGTGGCCAACACGACTGCCTTGGCCTCTACGATCACGTTGGCGCCGTCCTTGGTCACGCCTTCCACGCCGGTCACATTGCCGTTTTCATCCTGGCGCAGGGCGGTGGCGGTGGTGTTGAAAAGGATCTCGATGCCGCGTTCCTCGCAGGCGCTTTCCAGCACGGGCACGATATAGCTGCCCACCGAGATGGTCTTGCCCTCGTCGTCCACCGGGCGGTGGATGCGCTTGACCGAGGCGCCGCCAAAGCTGGCCACGTCATGCAGCTGAGCGCCGATGGTGTCCAGCCAGTCGATGCCGGCGGCGCTGTTTTCGCAGAGGGTCTTGACCAGGTCAAAGTCATTGATCGCCTTGCCGCCGATCATGGTATCCAGCTCCATGAGCTCCACGCTGTCGAAGTAGCCTTCGGGCTTCTCCTGGTAGGCCTTCCACTGCTCGCTCACGGTCTGAGCCAGGGCGGTCACGGTTTCGTCGTCCGCATAGGTCTCGGCGGCGCTGGCCAGCGTCTTTTCCACGCCGGCTTCCTCTGCGAAGGTGTTCTCGTCCTGCCAGACGGTCTTGCTGGCGTTCATGCCGCCGGTGGCGCGCACGGAGTTGCCGCCCACCATCGCCTGGCTCTCCAGGATGACCACGCTCTTGCCCGCGTCGGCAGCGGTAATGGCGGCGGTCATGCCTGCGCCGCCCGCGCCCACGATGACCACGTCGCAGCTGCGGACCTGGTCTTCGACGGTGCCCTTGTCCACGGCCACGTTATAGGCCTCAGGGTCCACGCCCGCGGCGGTCAGGGCGGCCTTGACGGCCTCAAGGATCGCGTTGGAGGTGATGGTCGCGCCGGCCACCGTATCCACGGCGATGCTGCCGGATTCCGACATATCGGCGGGCATCAGTTCGATGGCCTTGGAGCCCACGCCCTCGGTCTCCCCTGCGCCCTCGGCGGTCACGGCGGTGATAGCCCCGTCGGTCAAAGTCACAGTCACGGTCACATCGCCGCCAAAGCCCTTGGCCGTGCCGGTGAAGTCGCCGCTGACTTCAGCAGGAGCGGCTTCGCCCAGTGCGGCGCCGGTCATCACCAACATAATGGCGGTCAGGATCGCAAGAATGCGCTTTTTCATGATGGTCCTTCCTCCCTGGTAAAATTGATGATTTTTTAACCAGCGCGTAGTATAGCATGTTTCTCCCTGTGAATCAAGAGGAATTCATCCTATTTTTCATCTCACATCAGAATTGACATCACACAGGAATTTGCCTTCTGTTAGAAAAAAGATGATTTCATAACAAATTCTTTTCCCTTTCCTTCTTCTGCAACTTTTTCCATCCAGGAATTGCAATTCCCGCCTTAGCGTGCTAAACTAATGCACAGGCCTTTTTGGGGCCGTGCCATATTATAAGGAGATGATTCCTCTCCATGGTGGAAAAATGGAGCATCCCTTATCCCGCCTACACGGGTGAGGAGCCGCGCAATGTATATGTGTACCTGCCCGACGGAATGGACGGGCGGGAGCGGCTGCCCGTACTGTATATGTTTGACGGGCACAACGTGTTTTTCGACGAGGACGCCACCTACGGCACCTCCTGGGGCATGGGCGCCTACATGGACGAAACGAACACCCGCATGATGATCGTGGCTGTGGAATGCAACCACAGCCCGGATAACGGCCGGCTTTCGGAATACTCTCCCTTTTCCTTTGATGACCCGCATTTGGGCCATGTGACGGGCCGGGGGCAGGAGACGATGGACTGGTTCACCCAGGAGCTCAAACCCGTGATCGACCGGCGCTACCCCACAAAGCCCGGCCGCGCGCATACCTTCATCGCCGGCAGCTCCATGGGCGGGCTGATGAGCCTGTACGCGGTCCTGTGCTACAACCAGGTGTTTTCGCGCGCAGCGGCGCTGTCGCCCTCCCTGTGGGTGGCCCCCAAAAAGCTGACCCAGCTGATCGACGAGGCGGACATCCGGCCCGGCACGGTGGTCTACATGGATTACGGCGCGAAGGAGATGCGCTCGCGCCGGCATATGCGGCGCGCCTTTGCCACCGTGGGCGGGCGGCTGATCGAAAGGCGCGTGCTGCTGACCAGCCGCATCGTACCCCACGGAGAGCACAGCGAAGCGAGCTGGTCGCGCCAGATTCCCTTTTTCATCAACACGTTGCTCTACGAGCAGTCCTGAAAGGGGTGCCCTCCAATGCAGACGGAGTATTACCGGGAGTACAGCCCCTCGCTGGGGCGCGACATGGAGATCAAGCGCTACGGCCACGCGGGCCGGCCGGTGCTGTTCATCCCCTGTCAGGACGGCCGCTTCTATGACTTTGAAAATTTCCACATGACCGACGCCTGGGCCCCCTGGATCGACGCCGGTCGCGTGATGGTCTTTTCCATCGACACCATTGACCGCGAAACCTGGTCCGACAAGGGCGGCGATCCCCACTGGCGCATCCGCCGCCATGAGCAATGGATGGACTTCATCACCCGCGAGGCCGTCCCTTTCATCCGCGGCGAGGCCAACCGGCTCAACGGCTGGGAGGGATATCCCGGCATTATCGCCTTTGGGTGCAGCCTGGGCGCGCTGCACGCAGCCAACCTGTTTTTCCGCTTTCCGGACCTCTTTGACGGGCTGCTGGCCCTCAGCGGCATCTACACCGCCTCCTACGGCTTTGACGGCTACATGGACGAGGAGGTCTACCGCAACTCCCCTGTCGATTACCTGGCCGGAATGCCGGCGGATCATCCCTACATCCAGCGCTACAACCAGAACCGGGGCATTCTGTGCGTAGACCAGGGTCCCTGGGAGATCCCGGAAACCACCCTGCGCCTGCGGGATATCTGCGCCCAGAAGGGCATTCATGTCTGGGTGGACGTATGGGGATATGACTGTGCGCACGATTGGGACTGGTGGTATAAACAGGTGGCGTACTTCGTACCCTTCCTGCTGGACTGATACCTGCTTGGCCGCATCAACGCACGAAAGGAGCCGGGTCTGAAATGAAAAATTTTGTCTTTCTCTCTCCCAATTTTCCAACCAACTACTGGCAGTTCTGCCGGGAGCTGAAAAACAACGGGCTCAACGTGCTGGGTATCGGAGATCAGCCCTATGACGAGCTTTCGCCCCAGCTCAAGGACAGCCTCAACGAGTATTACAAGGTATCCAGTCTGGAAAACTATGACGAGGTATACCGCGCGGTGGCCTTCTTCATCTTTCGCTACGGGCGCATCGACTGGCTGGAGAGCAACAACGAATACTGGCTGGAGCGCGACGCCCGCCTGCGCACGGATTTCCATATCGAAAGCGGCTTCCAGGCGCAGGATATGGAGCGCATCAAGTACAAATCCCGCATGAAGGAGTACTACCAGAAGGCCGGTATCCCCGTGGCGCGCTACCACATCGTGGACGATTATGACGGTTGCCGGGCCTTCATTGAAACGGTGGGCTATCCCGTGGTGGTCAAGCCGGACAACGGCGTGGGCGCGGCCCATACCTTCAAACTGACGGACGAGGGCGGCCTCCACTGGTTTCTGGATACGCAGCGTGAGCCGGGTGTGCGCTATATCATGGAGGAGTTCATCCATGCCGAGGTCAACAGCTATGACGCCATCATCGATTCCCACGGCGAGCCCATGTTTGAAACCGGCAACGTGACACCCTTTTCCATTATGGACATCGTCAACGACAACGACAACTCCATCTACTACATCGTGCGCGACCTGGCCGACGACGTGCGCGCCGCGGGCCGCGCCACGGTCAAAAGCTTTGGGGTCAGGAGCCGCTTCATCCATTTTGAGTTTTTCCGTCTGACGCAGGACCAGCCCGGCATGGGCCAAAAGGGCGACGTGGTGGCGCTGGAGGTCAACATGCGCCCCTGCGGCGGCTTCTCACCCGACATGATGAACTACGCCAACAGCACCGACGTCTACAAGATCTGGGCGGACATGATCGCCTTCGACCGTTCCACCCTGCCTTCGGGCCAGCATTATTTCTGCGCCTTTGCCGGCCGGCGTGACGGCAAGCCTTTTGCGCTGAGCCATGACGAGATACTTCGGCGCTACAGCGCGCAGCTGCGCATGGTGGAGCGCATCCCCGACGCGCTCTCCGGCGCGATGGGCAACCAGATGTACGTGGCGGTCTTTCCCACGCGGGAGGAGATGGACGCCTTTTACGCAGACGTGCTGCGTGAATGCTGAACCGTTTTTTGCGGAAGATGGCGTTTTTTGCCTGTCTCGGTTGCCAACCTGTGCCGGGCAGACGCGTTCGCCCGCCGTTTTCTCAATGAAACCGCTTTTCCGGCGCCATGCCCGGCTTTGGCCGGGCGTTATTTTTTTCCAGAATCTCGTCTGGCGAGACATGTCCCAAATCTTTCCGCCGCATAATCACCCCTCCAAATTCCATACTAGGGATGCAAAGACAAACGGCAAAGCAATGCGGCATAAGTGTTGCACCGCCGTCAAGGAGGATGGGAACATTGCGGGCAACGGGGATTGTGCGCAGAATTGACGAGCTTGGGCGCGTGGTCATTCCCAAGGAGATCAGACGGACGCTTCGGATTCGGGAGGGCGACC
>OJQY01000034.1_pt1 | contig 118437 bp, 120 predicted proteins | sample 1599091 | NCBI WGS metagenome assembly OJQY01 (sample SAMN03922524, study PRJEB24848) | human gut metagenome | isolation source: stool sample | host: Homo sapiens | place: Germany | collected 2010-02 | reverse complement strand
AGACTGGCGGTATTTCATGTCCTGTGTTATACTGTTCATGAGGCTTGAGCTCCTTCCTTAGTTGTTGTCGCAATTCAACTATACCAGATGAGCGCTCAGGTCTCATCCTTTTTTTCTTCACTGTCCAATATGTATTGTAGCGCTACAAGTCCGGGCGCTTTTTAAGCGCCGCCCCGCTTGCAAGCGTGCGCTCCTTTTGTTATAATAATAAAAGGATCCATTTTGAAAGGTTTGGAGGGCCGTAGCCCTCGAAGTGAAAACCGAATTCAGCGGCCTGTGCGGTGGATTCGGAAGCCCTGCGCGTTTCCCCCGCCGCGTCGTAGTCGCAGGGAAAACGTGTCCCGGCGGAAAAAACCGTCCCGGCCGGACTTTTTCGACACGCTGAAAAGGTGTTGTAGCCCATGGCGGATAAAAAGGAGGACGCTCCATGAGATGCCAGTACTGCGGTTATCTGGACAGCCGCGTGATTGATTCCAGGCCCACGGAGGAGGGCAGCTCCATCCGCCGCCGCCGCGAATGCCTGCGCTGCGGCAGGCGCTTCACCACCTATGAGAAGATCGAAACCTCGCCTCTGATGGTGGTAAAAAAGGACATGCGGCGCGAGCCCTTCAATGCCGACAAAATCAAAAAGGGGCTTCTGCACGCATGTCAGAAGCGCCCGGTGAGCATGAAGGATATCGACGCCATCGTGGAAAAGGTAGAAAAGCAGGTCTATTCCTCCGGCGAGGACGAGCTGTCCTCCCGCCGCATCGGCGAGGCCGTGATGGAGGAGCTCAAGCGCCTGGACGAGGTGGCCTATGTGCGCTTCGCCTCGGTCTATCGCCAGTTTACCGACGTGAGCAGCTTCATGGATGAGCTCAACAAGCTGGTGCTGGAAGGCAAGGCCCGCGCCAAGGAAGACAAGCCGTCCGGGGAATAACGCGCCTATTCCCCCGCCAGCGTCAGCGTGTCCAGGTCATTGGGCACATGCAGGTCGCCGTCGTAGTAGGCGCGCCCCTCCTGCGTATAGAGGGTCTGCCGCTGCGCAAGGCGGCGGTCCTCCGTATGCCACAGCACCAGATGAGGAATTCCCAGCCTCTGCGCCAGCTCGCAGGCATCCTTGACGGTGGAGTGGTGCTTTTCGTAGGGTTTGAAGCGCTCGCGGTCCTCATAGAGACAAAACGCCTCGCACAGCAGCCAGTCCGCGCCCCCGACATAGGCGGCGCAGGCGGGGTTGTAGGGCTCGTCGCCCAGGCAGCACAGCTTGCCGCCCCCTGCAAGCTCCATGGTAAATCCCATCTGCTTCATCTTGGTGGAGTGAATATCGAAAAACGTAACCTTCCGGCCCAGGATGGTATCCGTCTGGCCGTCGGAAATATCATGGAAAAGGATGCGGTCGCCGAGGCGGTCCGTCATCTTTTTTTGCAATGTGATGCGCGCCATCTGGCACAGGCCCTCACGCACGGCGGGATCGCACCAGATGGTCAGCTCGCCCTCGTAGCGGCCCGCGTTCATGGCCGCCGCCACCATGCGCACCACCCATACCGCACCCAGCAGATGATCGCTGTGCGCGTGGGTGAGAATCAGGTGGTGGATCTGCGCAAGGTCCACGCCCGCCTTTTCCAGCTGGCTTAGGATGCCGTTGCCGCCGCCCGCGTCACACAGCAGGTAGCCCTGAGGCAAATCCAGCAGAAAACAGGTGTTGTAGCAGCGGGTCACGGCGGCGTTGCCCGTGCCCAGAGCGGTCAGGCGGTCCATTTGTAAACTCCTCCTTCAGCAGGTATCTGCCGGGCCCCTGCATGGGGCGTTTGCTTTTTCCAGGCCGGATATGCTATGATACGGCCAATAAATGGGAAAGGAGCGGCGAGCATGGGCAAAAGATCCTCGTGGATACGGAAACGGGTGTGAATTACCTGGTGGTTATTCCCCATTTGACGAAGGGCTGCGGCCTGACCGTTCTGGTGGACCGGGATGGCAAGCCTATCGTAACCCCCGTGGAAGCCCCGGAGGAATAACCTCTTTCTCCTTCGCCGCCGGATGTTATCCGGCGGTTTTTGCGTTTTGCTTACTGCGCGCCCTGCAAGTACCGCTCGCCCGTGTCCGGCAGCAGTGCGACGATCAGCTTGCCCGCGTTTTCCTCCCGACGCGCCAGCACCGTCGCCGCGTGCAGCGCCGCGCCGGAGGAGATGCCCGCGAGCACCCCGTCCAGCCGCACCAGCGCCCGCCGGGCCGCGAAGGCTTCCTCATCCGTCACGGGGATTACCTCGTCGTAGGCGGAGGTGTTGAGCGTAGCCGGCACAAAGCCCGCGCCGATGCCCTGCAAACCGTGCGGACCCGGCGCGCCGCCCTCCAGCACCGCGCTGGTTGCCGGCTCCACCGCCACCACGCGCACGGCGGGATTCTGTGCCTTCAGATACTCGGCCACGCCGGTCAGCGTGCCGCCGGTGCCCACGCCCGCCACGAAAATGTCCACCTTGCCGTCGGTATCCTCCCAGATTTCGGGGCCGGTGGTCCGGCGGTGCACGGCGGGGTTGGCCGGGTTGGAAAACTGATCGGGAATCAGGCTGCCCGCGATCTGCTCATGCAGCTCCTGCGCCCTGGCGATGGCGCCCTTCATGCCCAGCGCCCCGTCGGTCAGCACCAGCTCCGCGCCATAGGCTTGAATCAGCGCCCGCCGCTCGGGGCTCATGCTGTCGGGCATCACGATCAGCGTGCGGTACCCGCGCGCGGCAGCGATCCACGCCAGGCCGATACCCGTGTTGCCGCTGGTGGGCTCGATGATGGTGCCGCCCGGCCTGAGCGCGCCGCTTTCCTCCGCCGCGTCCAGCATGGCGCAGGCGGTGCGGTCCTTGACGCTCCCGGCGGGATTGAAGGCCTCCAGCTTGGCGGCGATCGTGGCGTTCAGGCCGTTTTCGCGGCAGTAGCCGGTCAGCGCCAGAAGCGGGGTATGGCCGATAAGCTCGGTCAGGCTGCGATACATCTTCATTGCAGGCGACGCCTCCTTCATCTGCAAAGCCATGGGATTGATTAGGATGATAGGCGCACGGCGGCCGCTTGTCAAGCCATTCAGGCAAAAAAGCCATGCGGGCTTGAACGTCCCGGCCGCGGGTGGTATGATAGCCAGAGAGCGCTTAACGCGCAACTGCCGAGGAGGAATGTCCCATGCAAAGCAACCTGACCCGCGAGCAGGCCCTCGCGCTGCTCAAAACCTATAACAAGGAGCCCTTTCACATCCAGCACGCGCTGACCGTGGAGGGCGTGATGCGCTGGTATGCCAACGAGCTGGGCTACGGCGCCGACGCCGATTACTGGGCCACCGTGGGCCTTCTGCACGATATCGACTTTGAAAACTGGCCCGAGGAGCACTGCAGGAAAGCCCCGGAGCTGCTGCGCGCCGCCGGCGTGGGCGAGGACATGATTCACTCCATCTGTTCGCATGGCTATGGCCTGTGCTCCGACGTGGAGCCCGTGCATGAGATGGAAAAGGTGCTCTTTGCCGCCGACGAGCTGACCGGCCTCATCGGCGCGGCGGCGCTGATGCGCCCCAGCAAGAGCGTGATGGACATGGAGGTCAGCAGCGTCAGGAAGAAATTCAAGGACAAGAAGTTCGCCGCCGGCTGCTCGCGCGACGTGATTGCCGAGGGCGCGCAGCGCCTGGGCTGGGAGCTGACGGACCTGATGGACCGCACCCTTCGCGCCATGCAGAGCCGCGAGGAGAGCATCCGCAAGGAGATGGAGGGCTGACCGCCTCCGCCGGCAAGCAAATGCCTGCCGGCGCTTTTTTATTGTCCGCGATACCGCGCAGCGCGTTGCCACTTGTGGCGAAACTGTAAAATCGACGCGGTTTTTTGTCATTTCAGGCGGGAACGCTTGACAAGCATTTATTAGCCGGCTTATAATCGCACCATTCCACTTGAAGGAGGAACCCTGAAACTATGCAAACTCTGCCTCCCAGAAGGAAAAAAAGGCGGAAATGGCCGTGGATTGTGCTTGTGCTGGTATTGCTGCTGATCGCGGCCTTCGTATTATCGCTGCGTCAAACGGCGGCACAATCCCTTACCGAGGAAATCGCCCAGCGGCGCGACATCGTCACCTATTACAGCTTTTCAGGCAGCCTGATCCCCGTGACCGACGAGGTGCAGACCGCCAAGGACGCCCTGAAGGTCAAGGAGCTCTACGTCCAGGAAGGCGACCGTGTTGAGGAGGGCGACGCGCTTTTGCGCTCAAGCGACGGCACCCGCGTATATGCCGCCTACAGCGGCACCATTGAGGAACTCTATGTGGAGACGGACGACTCTCTCCAGCCCGGCAGCCAGATTGCCCGCATCGTGGACTACGACGCGCTGGAAGTGAGCGTGGACGTGGATGAATACGACATCGACGCCATCGAGGAGGGCAAGGAAGGCGAGGTGTATCTCAACGCGCTGGACACGACCGTGCCCGGCACCGTAACCGAGATCGCCCGCAACGCAACCACCGAAGCCGGCGTGAGCTACTATCCCGTCAAGCTGGAGGTGGAAGCCGCGCAGAATGTGCGCAGCGGCATGAGCGTGGAGGTGGGCATCCTCAACCAGCAGGCGCTGGGTGCGGTCAGCCTGAGCCTGGACGCGCTGAGCTACGACGAGTACAACCGTCCCTTCGTCTACCTGAAGGATGCCGAAGGCAAGCTCGTCGCCGAATATGTCGAAACCGGCGTGAGCGACGGCCAGTACATCGAAATCGTCTCCGGCGTCAGCGAGGGCGAAGCGGTCTATTACCAGTCCAACGACCTGGCGCGCTTCTTTGCCATGCAGCAGCGCATGATGGGCGTGGAAAGCAGGTAGCCATGGACAGCGAAGCAACGTTTTTTCAAATGACCGGCATCACCAAGTCCTACTGGATGGGGGATGAGTGGTCGCCGGTGCTGCGGGGGATCGACCTGACCATTCAGGAGGGCGAGTTTTTAAGCGTGCTGGGCCCCAGCGGCTCGGGGAAAAGCACGCTGATGAACATCATCGGCTGCCTGGACACGCCCACCAGCGGCGAGTACATCCTGCACGGCCGCCGCGTGGACGATCTGGAGCCCGATGAGCTGGCCCGCATCCGCAACCGGGAAATCGGCTTCATCTTTCAATCGTTTCAGCTCCTGCCCCGGCAGGACGCCCTGAGCAACGTGGAGCTGCCGCTCGTCTACGCGGGCATGCCCCGCCAGCAGCGGCGCGAGCGCGCGGCGGAGATGCTGCGGCGCGTGGGGCTGGAAAACAAGATGGACCACCTGCCCAACCAGCTCTCCGGCGGCCAGCAGCAGCGCGTGGCCATCGCCCGGGCGCTGGCCACCAATCCCACCATTCTGCTGGCCGACGAGCCCACCGGCGCGCTGGACCAGAAAACCGGCCATCAGGTGATGGACCTGTTCCACGAGCTGCACGACGAAGGGCGCACCATCATCATGATTACGCACGACCGCCATATTGCGCAAAACGCCTCCCGGCTGGTGCGCATTCTGGACGGCGTGCTTTCCGAGGGGGCGGAGGACGATGCTTAGGGAAAGCCTGCGCATGTCGCTGGCCAACATCCGCGGCAACAAGATGCGCTCCTTCCTGACGGTGCTGGGCATCATCATCGGCGTAATGGCCATCATCGCCCTGATCACCGTGATGCAGAGCGCCACGGGAGAGGTCACCGCCCAGTTTGAGAGCCTGGGCACCGGCAAGCTGACCGTGCAGGCCATGGGCACGCCGCTCAAGAGCGGTCTGACCGAAAGCGACCTGGACAGCATCCTCTCCATCGACGGCGTGTCGGGCATTTCCCCCACGCTGTCGCAGGAATTGAGCGTGGTGGCCGGCGGCGAGGTGCTGGAGGATGTGCTGGTGGAGGGCTACGGCTACGCCTGGTTCCGCCGGGAAACCGACGCCGTCTCCCGCGGGCGGCCCCTGCTGCCCGCCGATCAGGAGCAGCGCAGCCGCGTATGCCTGATCGACAGCGATCTGGCGGCCGCGCTCTTCAGCGGCACCGATCCCATCGGCCAGACGGTGCTGGTCAAGGGCACGCGCTTTCGCATCGTAGGCGTGCTCAAGGACCCTGATGTGAGCGACGTGATGAGCCAGATGCAGGCCGGTGATGAAAGCGGCACGCTCATCATGCCCTACACGGCGTATATGCGTCTTTTCGGCATCAAGGGCGTTTCCTCCCTGGAGGTGTACGTGGACGACACGGACCGCACCGACGAGGTGACCGACAGCCTGGAGGCCGCTCTGGAGGCCGCCTTCAACTACCGCGATGACAGCTATACCGTCATCAACATGGAAAGCCTGCTGGATGTGATGGACACGATGATGGGCCTGATGACCAACCTGCTGGTGGGCATCGCCAGCATCGCGCTGCTGGTGGGCGGCATCGGCATCATGAACATGATGCTCGTCTCCGTCACCGAGCGCACCAGCGAAATCGGCCTGCGAAAGGCTCTGGGCGCGCGTCCCCGCAGCATCCAGGTACAGTTTCTCATGGAGAGCATCATCCTCTCGCTGCTGGGCGGATTGATCGGGGTGGTGCTGGGCCTTATGGTAAGCATGCTGCTGGCCAGCCTGATGGACATCGCTTTCGTGCTGTCGCCGGGCGCCATCGCCCTGGGCGTGGGCTTTTCGCTCGCGGTAGGGGTCGTCTTTGGCTGGGCCCCCGCGCGCAAGGCCAGCAATCTCAACCCCATCGACGCCCTGCGCAGCCTGTAAGCACAAAGGAGGGTATTTGATATGAAAAAGATGGTTGCCTTGATGCTGGCGGCCCTGCTGGCGCTGGCCGGCGTGCCCGCGCTGGCAGAGTCCTCCGAAACACTGATCCTGACCGCCACGGTGGAGGGGCTGGACCCCATTGTGCTGTCCGCCCCCGCCAGCGGCCTGCTGGCCCCCTTCAGCGTGCGGGCGGGACAGCTTCTCTCCCCCGGTGAAACGGTCTTTACCGTAGAGCCGCAGCGCGTGTATGCCGAAATCGACGGTACGGTGGCGGATGTGTACGCACAGGCCGGCGAGTCGGCCGACGCCGCCGTAGCCCGCTACGGAGCGGTGATGTGCATCGAATATGCCGACCGCTATCAGATCGAAGCCTCCACCCGCACCGGCTATAACACCGCGGAAAACCGCGACCTGCGGGTGGGCACGCCGGTCTACCTGCGCTCGGCCAATGAAAAGCATTTTGCAGACGGGCGAATCACCGCCGTCAACGGCTCCCAGTTCACCGTTCAGGTGCTGGGCGGCGATCTGGTCTACACCGAGGATGTGAAAATCTACCGCGAACCGGACTACAACAACAAGACCCTGCTGGCCCGTGCCGAGCTGTCCATCGTGCAGCCCTACGCCATATCCGCTTCGGGCACGCTGACCGACCTGGCCGTGCGCCCCGGCGACGAGGTGCATCCGGGCGATTACCTTTTCAGCTACGTGCCCGATGTGCTTGGCCCCGCCCTGCGCGGCGAAGCGAATCCCACCGCCGTCACCGCCCCGCAGGCCCTGATCGTTACGGAGGTAAGCGTCCTGCCCGGCGCCAGCGTGCAGAAGGATCAGGCGCTTCTTAGCGCCATTCCCGAAGGAACCTACCGCCTCAAGGCGCAGGCCACGGAGGGCGACGTGGACCGCATCGCCGCAGGTGATGAAATGACCGTCTCCTTCGATGAACTGGACCTTCCCCCTGTCACGGCCACGGTGACCGCCGTAGACCCGCTGGGCGACGGGGGCGAGGAAACCAGCCGCTTTGCCGTGTGGCTGGATTTTGAAGCGCCTGACGGCGTGCTTCCCGGCATGCACGCCACCGTGCAGGGCGGCCCCTCCGCTTGACCGGGCCGCCCGCTTGGATTATACTGGATTTATCGGGCTGCCTTTTTTGGGACGCAGCCGTTTCTCCCGCGCTTCGCGGCAACGTTGATAGATAAAGAAGGAGGTTGATAGATGATGACGCAAACCAACTTAGACCGGCTGAAAGCGTATGCGGACGCGCACGCCCAGCTCCTGACCGACAACTGTTCGATCAATCCGGAGCTGTATCAGACCTATGGCGTAAAGCGCGGCCTGCGCGATCAGAAGGGCCGGGGCGTGCTGGCCGGCCTGACCAATATCTCGGAGATTGTCAGCAACAAGCAGGTCAACGGCGAAACCGTTCCCTGCGAGGGCCGCCTTTTCTACCGTGGGTACGACATCACGGACCTGGTGGGCGCAGAAGCCAGGGAGCACCGCTTCGGTTTTGAGGAAATCGCTTACCTGCTGCTCTTTGGCGAGCTGCCCACCCGTGAGGAACTGGCCTTTTTCCAGCGCACGCTGGCGGATAGCCGCACGCTTCCCACCAACTTCGTGCGCGACGTCATTATGAAGGCCCCCAGCCGCGACATGATGAACTCCCTGAGCCGCAGCGTGCTCACGCTGGCCAGCTATGATGACAACGTGAGCGACGTGTCGCTGGCCAATGTGCTGCGGCAATGTCTGATGCTGATCGCCGTGTTTCCGCTTCTGGCGGTATATGGCTACCACAGCTACAACCACTATGAGCGTGACGAAAGCCTCTATATCCACCGTCCGGATGACAGCCTTTCCGCCGCGGAGAACCTTTTGCGCATGCTGCGGCCCGACAAGTCCTACACCGACCTGGAAGCCCGCGTGCTGGACCTGGCATTGATTCTGCACATGGAGCACGGCGGCGGCAACAACTCCACCTTCACCACGCACGTCGTCACCTCCTCCGGCAGCGACACCTACAGCGTGGTCGCGGCCGCGCTGGCCAGCCTCAAGGGGCCCAAGCACGGCGGCGCGAACATCAAGGTGGTCGAAATGATGGCCGATCTCAAGCAGAGCCTCCAGAATCCGCACGACGAGGGCCAGGTGGCCGACTACCTGCATAAGCTGCTCAACCGCGAGGCCTTCGACCGCAAGGGGCTGATCTACGGCATGGGCCATGCCGTCTACAGCATCAGCGACCCGCGCGCCACCATCTTCCGCGGCTTTGTGGAGCGTCTGGCCAAGGAGAAGGACAAGGAGGAGGAGTTCGCCATCTACGCCATGGTCGAGCGCATGGCCCCGGAGATCATCTCCCGCGAGCGCAAGATCTACAAGGGCGTCAGCCCCAACGTGGACTTCTACAGCGGCCTGACCTACAGCATGCTGGGCATCCCGGAGGAGCTGTTCACCCCCATCTTCGCCATCGCTCGCATCGTGGGCTGGAGCGCTCACCGGCTGGAGGAGCTGATCAACATGGACAAGATCATCCGCCCCGCCTACATGAGCGTGCAGGACCGGCGCGAGTACGTGCGCATCGACGACCGGGGCTGAGGTGGCTGGCAAGGATAAAAACGGGAAAAGGCCCGGCGGAATCGCTTCCGCCGGGCCCTTGCAACATAAACAGCGGGCATCCCCCGTTCATGCCGGTCCTGGCCGGGCACGAATGCGCATGTCATTGATTCGAATGCAAAACATTGCAACCCTATGGGAAAATGGATATAATATAGGAATCAGCGAACCGGAAGGAAGATAAGCGCATGAATATCGCGGTGGGAATTGTCGTTCTGCTGTTGTCAATGGCATGTGCTGTCATCAGTGTTTTTCAGTTTCGAAGAAAAGGCTTTCTGTTCAACAACGCTTATCTTTATGCAGGCAAGCGGGAAAAAGAGAAAATGAATAAAGCGCCGCATTACCGACAGTCCGGCGTCGTATTTGCTTTTTTGTCGGCCCTGTTTCTTTGCATTGCGGCAGAATGTATTTTGAAAACGAGTTGGCTTGGGTGGATTTCAAGCGCGCTGACCGTTGGTGTGCTGATCTATGCGATTGTTTCTTCCGTCAGGGAGCTCGGAAAAAGGTAAGAAGGAAATCACCAACGGTATTCCCTTTTCCCCTCAACGGTCCGGCAGGAGGTCTGTCTCCGTTTCCGCTACCTTTGCGCCTCGTAACGTTCCTTCTGTATTCTCGTCGCAATACCAATAAAAAGGACCGTTGACCTCATGTTGTCAACGGTCCGCCCGCCCGGCGGAATCGCTTCCGCCGGGCCCTTGCTTTTCTTTCTGTCAGAAATCACACGATGCCCTGAGCCATCATGGCGTCGGCCACCTTGAGGAAGCCGGCGATGTTGGCGCCCACGACGTAGTTGGTCGGCTTGTCGCCGTATTCTGCGGCGGCTTCGGCGCACTTCTCAAAGATGCCCTTCATGATGCCCTTGAGCTTCTCGTCCACTTCCTCAAACGTCCAGCTCAGGCGCTGGCTGTTCTGGCTCATCTCCAGAGCAGAAGTGGCTACGCCGCCCGCATTGGCCGCCTTGCCGGGAGCGAAGAGCACGCCGTTTTGCAAAAACAGCTCGGTGGCCTCCAGCGTGGAGGGCATGTTGGCGCCTTCGCCCACGGCGAAGCAGCCATTGGCGATCAGCGCCTTGGCGCCCTCGGCATCCAGCTCGTTCTGGGTGGCGCAGGGCAGGGCGATGTCGCACTTGATGGTCCAGATGCCCTTGCACCCCTCATGGTACTCGCTGCCGGGCACGCGGGCCGCGTACTCCTTGATGCGGCCGCGCTCCACTTCCTTGATCTGCTTGACCACGTCGAGGTTGATGCCGTTGGGATCGTAGACATAGCCGTTGGAATCGCTCATGGCGACAACCTTGCCGCCCATCTCGGTGATCTTTTCATTGGCGTAGATGGCCACATTGCCGCTGCCGCTGACGACCACGGTCTTGCCCTCAACGGTCTTGCCGTTGGCTTCCAGCATATTCTTGACGAAGTAGCACAGGCCATAGCCGGTAGCCTGGGTACGGGCCAGACTGCCGCCATAGGTGAGGCCCTTGCCGGTCAAAACGCCCTCATAAAGGCCGGTCAGGCGCTTGTACTGGCCATAGAGATAGCCGATTTCCCGCGCGCCGGTGCCGATGTCGCCGGCGGGCACGTCGGTGTCCTGGCCGATGTGGCGGTAGAGCTCGGTCATGAAGCTCTGGCAGAAGGCCATAACCTCGCGGTCGCTCTTGCCCTTGGGGTCGAAGTCGCTGCCGCCCTTGCCGCCGCCGATGGGCAGGCCGGTGAGGCTGTTCTTGAGCACCTGCTCAAAGCCCAGGAACTTGAGGATGGACAGGTTCACACTGGGATGCAGGCGCAGTCCACCCTTATAGGGACCGATGGCGCTGTTGTACTGCACGCGGTAGCCGCGGTTGACCTGCGTGCGGCCCTGATCGTCCACCCAGGGCACGCGGAACATGATGACCCGCTCCGGCTCAACGAAACGGTCCAGCAGGCCCGCCTTCTCATATTCCGGGTGCTTGTCGAACACGGGAGAGAGGCTTTCCAGAATCTCGGTGGCCGCCTGGAGAAACTCGCTTTCATGGGCATTGCGCTGCTTGAGGCCCTCAAGCACGCGGGACGTGTAAGCATTCATCGGTAAAACCCCTTTCTTAAAAACCGGTCAAAGCTGTGGTTTGTTTCGGTAAACTGGATTCATCTCGAAACATCCCGTGTATTATAACACAGATTTGCAGCCAGAAAAAGCAAATTCTGCAGGATGGCGTGCTTGAAATTGCATTTGTTTTGTATTCCATTACGCGGGCGACAGACAGGCCTTGCCATCCTCCCCCTGGGACACGCGCAAGAAGGCGTCCGCGTGCGCGTCGGCGGCGTCCTGCCGGTCGGTGCAGGTGATGAGGGTCTGCACGCCTTCGGTGCTTTTGAGCAGCGCGCTGCGCCGGCGCACGTCCAGCTCGCTGAACACGTCGTCCAGAAGCAACGTGGGCGGCTCGCCCATCTCGTTTTCAATCAGACGGATTTCTCCCAGCTTCATGCTCAGCACCGCCGTGCGCATCTGCCCCTGACTGCCGAAGGCGCGAAGTTCCCGCCCGCACAGCGTCAGGCTCATATCGTCCCGGTGCGGACCGAAGGAGGTGAACAGGCGCTGGATGTCCTCCGCGCGCGTGCGGTGCAGCCCCGCAAGCATATCCCGGTAGGGTGTGTCGGTCCGGCTCAGAGGGCCGGCATAGCTGAGCGAGAACGTTTCGCCCGGCGTTTCGGCAATGGCCGCGTACTGCTCGGCGGCGCTGCGGCTGAGTTCCTCCAGAAACCAGCGCCGCGCGCCCACGATGGGCACGCACGCGGCGGCAAGCTGCTCGTCCCAGGTGTCAAGCTGATTGGCAAAGTCGTTGACCCCGGCGAGGCGGTTCTGCTTAAGAAGGGCGTTTCGCCGCTCCAGCACGCTCAGATAGGTTTTCAGCGCGCGCAGGTAACTGGGCCGGATCTGGCTGAGCTGCATATCCAGAAACCGTCTGCGCATCACGGGACCGTCCCGCACGATGCGCAGGTCCTCCGGCGAAAACATCACCGTGGTGGCATGGCCCATCAGATCGGCCACGCGCTGGGCGGGCTTGCCGTAGAGCAGCACCCGCTTCTTGGGCTTTTCCAGCGGATAGAGGCGTACCTCCACCTCGTGCGCGCCGTCCAGCCGCCTGGTCTGACCATGGACGAGCGCCACGTTCGCCCCGGCGGCGATCATCTCCCGGTCGTTGGCGGTGCGGTGGCTGCGGCCCACCGACAACAGGTGCATGGCCTCCAGCAGATTGGTCTTTCCGCTGCCGTTGGGTCCATAAAGCACCGTAATGCCCGGATGAGGCGACAGCTCCAATGAATCATAGTTGCGGAAGCGGGCCAGCCGGAGGGAGGTAAAGCGCATGGAGGCAAGGACCTCCCTTTCACAAAAAATGATAGAAACAGTATAGCACATTTTGCGTCCACTGTGCCACTTGTGTTTCATGGGCGCTTTATGGTAGGATAGGCGTGTTTGATTTTTGCATGTTCAGGGGGGAAGTACGGCCATGCTGCGCCTTCATCAATTGGAGCTGTCGCTGGATGACGCCGCCACCTTTGATCCTTCGTGCCTGCGGCGCCTGTGCGCGCAGCGCCTGCACCTCAGCGAAAAGGCCGTGGCCGAAGCGCGCCTGGTCAAGCGCAGCGTGGATGCCCGCAGCCGGGGTGGCGTGCATTTTTCCCTGACGGCGGATATCACGCTGGCCCAGGGGGGTGAGGCGGAGGAAAAGCGGCTGGCCTCCCGCTTCAAGCCCAACCAGGTCACGGTGATCAGCGGGTCCGCCGCCGGAGAAACCCCGGACGTGTTCGGCCTGAAGCTACCGCCCTGGCCTGCGGATAAGGGGCGGCCGCTGGTGGTGGGCGCAGGGCCGGCCGGGCTGTTCTGCGCGTTGGCGCTGGCGGCGCGCGGGGCGCGGCCCATCCTGGTGGAACGCGGGAAACCCGTGGAGGCCCGCTCGCGGGATGTGGAGCAGCTGGAAACACGCGGGGAGATGGACCCCGAAAGCAATGTGCTCTTTGGCGAGGGCGGCGCGGGCGCGTTTTCGGACGGAAAGCTCACCTGCGGGCTGAACAGCCCGCACATCCGCACGGTGCTGGGCACGCTGGTGCGCTGCGGCGCCCCGGAAGAAATCCTGGTGGCCCAGCGGCCCCATATCGGGACCGATGAGCTGCGGCGCGTGCTGGTGGGCATGCGCGCGGCGCTGACGCGCCTGGGGGCCGAGATCCGCTTTGAAACCCGCCTGACGGGCCTGATTCTGCAAAAGGGACGGGTGACGGGCGCGCGCCTGGCTGGCGCCGCCGGCGAGGAAGAGCTGGCCACGGACACCGTGTGTCTGGCCATCGGCCACAGCGCGCGCGATACCTACGAATGGCTCTGCGCGCTGGGCCTGCCCATGCAGCAGAAGCCCTTTGCCATCGGCGCGCGCATCGAGCATCTGCAGCGCGATATCGACCGGGCGCAGTACGGCCCCTCAGCGGGGCATCCGGCGCTTCCTCCCGCGGAATACAAGCTGAACGCGCCCACGCCGGACGGACGCGGGGTATACACCTTCTGCATGTGTCCCGGCGGGCAGGTCATCAACGCCTCCAGCGAACCCGGCGGCGTGAATGTCAACGGCATGAGCCGGCACGCGCGCGACGGGCGCAACGCCAACGCGGCCGTGCTGGTAGGGGTTCGGCCGGAGGATTTCGGCGGCGACCATCCCCTGGCGGGCATGTACTTGCAGCGGCGCATCGAGCAGGCGGCCTTCCGCTGCGCGGGCGGAGGGTTTCGCGCGCCCTGCCAGCGCGTGGGCGATTTTCTCTCCGGCCGGGCCAGCGTCACGCTTGGCGGCGTGGAGCCCACCTATCTGCCCGGCGTAACGCCGGGGGACCTGCGCGCCTTTTTGCCGGACTTTATCACCGATAACCTGCGCCTGGCCCTGCCCAGACTGGGGCAACGGCTTAAGGGGTTCGACCATCCCGACGCCCTGCTCACCGGACCGGAGACCCGCTCGTCAGCGCCGGTGCGCATCCTGCGCAACCCCCGCCGGCAGAGTGCCTTTGCGGGTCTTTATCCTCTGGGCGAAGGGGCCGGCTACGCGGGGGGCATCGTCTCCGCCGCGGTGGACGGGCTCTGCGCGGGAATGGATATCGACTAAACCAAAGAACGGAGGTACAGCCATGAATACCAAACGTCTTGTGACCGTTGCCGTCCTGATTGCTCTCTATACGGTGCTCAGCCTGTTTTCCGCAAACCTGGGGCTCATCAAGCTCACCTTTGAATCCTTCCCCGTGCTGGTGGCCAGCCTGATGTTTGGCTGGGTGGACGGCCTGCTGGTGGGTGCGGTGGGCGGCCTGCTGAACCAGATGCTCACCTACGGGTTTACCGTCACCACGCTGATGTGGATTCTGCCCAACGCCGTGCGCGGCCTGCTGGTGGGCCTCTACGCCAAAAAGCATGGCCTTGACCTGACCATGAAGCAGACCGCGGGCATCGTGCTGGCCACCAGCCTGCTGGTGACGGCGCTCAACACCGTGGCCCTGTACATCGACAGCCAGATCTTCCACTACCCCATCAGCCTGACGGTGGGGGCGATTGCGCTGCGCTTCCTCTCCTCGGTGGTGATGGCGGCCGTCTATACGCTGGTTACGCCCCGCACGGTGGCGCTTTTGCACCGTGCCAACGCATCCCCCCGCAACAACCATGAATGAGAGGCATAGCGGCATGATTCGTGGCGTTTTATTTGACATGGACGGCGTATTGCTGGATACGGAGCGGCTGGGCAGCCGGCTGTTTGAGCAGGCATGCGCCCGGCGCGGATACGCCGTGCCCGAAAAACTGTATCTCAGTCTGCTTGGCTGCACGGCGCAGGCGGGGTTCGATGTTCTGCACGAAGCCTTCGGACCGGATTTCCCCTGCCAGGCCGTGATGGACGAGGTGCATCAGGGGATTTTCCACACGGCGGTCACCACCGGCCTGCCCACCAAAAAGGGACTTGCGGAATGCCTGACAGGGCTTCGGGCGCGTTCCCTGCGCCTGGCTCTGGCCACCAGCACCGACCGCGCCATCGTCGAGCGCTATGTCCAGGCGACGCCCGCCATGCAGAACGCCTTCGACGTGATGATCTGCGGCCCGGAGGGCGGCCGCAGCAAGCCTGCACCGGACATCTACCTGGAGGCCGCGCGCCGGCTGGGCTTGGAGCCCGGCGAATGCCTGGGCGTGGAGGACAGCCGCAACGGCCTGCGCAGCCTGACGGCCGCGGGCTGTGTCAGCGTGATGATTCCCGACCTGCTCCCCTATGACGACAGCCTGGCGCCCTATGTGAAGCACCGGCTTTCGGATCTGGGGCAGCTGTGCGCGCTGGCGGACCGGCTCAATCTGGAGGCACGGGCGCGGTCATGACCGGTCTTGGGGGCTGTGGCGTCCCCTGCGCTTTTGAAAAAGCCGGATTACAAGCCCCGCGCCCAGCGCAAGCAGTGCCGCTCCCAACGCGATCAACGGCCAGCTTTGGATCGAGATTCCGGCCCACACCATCAGTCCGGTCACACCTGCAAACAAAACCAGCAGGATGCCCGCCAACGCAAGCCGAAGCCACAACGGTTTCTGCCTGGCGTTGACAGATTCCACGGTGCCTTCGAATATCAGTTCCAGCGCCAGTTCGATCAAATCATCCAGCATGTGCCCATTCCCCCCTGAATTTCCGGGCGGCCCTGATTCCCGCAGACGCGGGGCGGGCCGCCCGCTTTGTCTTTCTGTACGCATCATACCACGGGGTAAAGCGCTTTTCAATGCACCTGCGCGCCCGGCGTTGCAAAGTGTGGTAAAAACATGTATAATGAAAAATGGTCCTTTGCATCATGCCTGCCTTTTGGCAAAGCGAGGTGATTGGCGGCCTTGGGCCGAACCTATGAGCAGCAAGGATAAAATGCTTATCACAGGCGGTCATCCCCTGATGGGTGAGATCACCGTCAGCGGCGGCAAGAACACGGCTGTGGCGGTCATCCCCGCCGTGCTCCTGTGCGACGAGCCCTGTACGATTGAAAACCTGCCGGATATCGATGACGTGCACGCCCTGATCGAGATTTTGCAGCGGTTAGGGGCGGAAACGGAGTATGTCCCGGGCAAATACCTCACCGTGGATCCCCGCGGCGCGACCGGCTGCCGGGTGCCCTTTTCCCTGACCAAGCGCCTTCGCGCCAGCTACTACCTGCTGGGCGCGCTGCTGGGGCGCGGCGGCCGGGCCGAGGTGGCCTATCCCGGCGGATGCGATATCGGCAGCAGGCCCATTGACCAGCATTTGAAGGGCTTTGCGGCTCTGGGGGCGGAGATCGAGGACCGGGGCGGCATGGTGTATGCCAACGCGGAGCATCTGCTGGGCGGCGACGTGTTCTTCGACATGGTCACCGTGGGTGGCACCATCAATGTGATGCTGGCCGCCGCGCGCGCCGAGGGCACCACTGTCATCTACAACGCGGCCAAGGAACCCCACATCGTGGACCTGGCCAACTTCCTCAACAGCATGGGCGCGCGCGTCAAGGGCGCGGGCACGGATGTGATCCGCATCCGTGGCATGCAGCACCTGCACCACTGCACCTATACCGTCATTCCCGACCAGATCGAAACCGGCACGCTGATGATTGCCGCTGCCGCGACCCGTGGGGATGTGACCATCCACGGCTGCATTCCCACGCACATGGAGGCGCTCACCGCCAAGCTGCTTGAGATGGGCGTGCGCGTCACCGAAAACGACGACTCCATCCGTGTCCGTCCGCAGGGCGAACAGCGGGCGGTAAATGTCAAAACCCAGGTTTATCCCGGCTTTCCCACCGATCTGCAGCAGCCCATGACGGCGCTTCTGTGCATGGCGCACGGCACCTCCACCGTATGCGAAACCATCTTCGAGCAGCGCTTCAAGCACCTGGACGAGCTAAGGCGCATGGGCGCGCATATCAAGCTGGTGGACCGCACCGTGCTCATTGAGGGCGTGCGCGAGCTCTACGGCGCGCCGGTGACCGTCACCGACCTGCGGGCGGGTGCGGCGCTGGTGGTGGCGGGCCTGATGGCCAAGGGCGTGACGGAGATTTACGAAACGTCCTACATCGACCGCGGCTATGAGCGCATCGAAGAAAAGCTGCGCGCGCTGGGTGCGGAGATCCGCCGCGAAAAGATCTGACGTTCCCGCGCCGATGGGAGGTGGTGTTTTCTGTACGACCTCAATCCCTTTGAGCTGCTGGGCCTCAGGCCCGGAGCCGACGCGCAGGAGGTGCGCGCCGCATACCGCCGGCTGGTCAAGACATGCCACCCCGACCAGTTCCAGGACCCCCAGCGCCAGAAGGCCGCGCAGGAACAGCTGCTTCAGCTCAACTTGGCCTATGAGGCGGCCCTGAAGCTGGCGTCGCAGCACCGCGTGGGCTTCAACCTGATTTCCCAGGAGGAGGCCAAGCACTTTGCCCAGCGCCTGATCGATCAGGGCAATCTGGAAAGCGCGCTTCGGCAGCTGGCCCGCGCCGATGGCAAGGACGCGGACTGGTACTTTTTGCAGGGCAAAATCCTGATGGGACTGCGGCAGTATGACACCGCCCATCAGAGCTTTCGGGAGGCCGTCCGGCGTGATCCCGACAATCACAAATACCGCGAGGGCGCGCTGGACGCGGCGCTCGCCATGAAGAAAAACCGTCCCCTTTCACAGAAGCTCCGGGATGTGTTGGGACGCAGATAGCGCGCGGAATCATGCGCAGGGCAGGCTGGCAAAAAGGCCTGCCGTGTTTTTTTATGCCTCCGCACGGCTCCGCCATCCTTCGCGCTGTGTTTCGACATATCCGCCACCCTGTGTGCACTATACTAGTTGCATGCCAGACAAAGGGAGGCGCGGCCTGTGGTGCACGCGGAGGCTTATTTTTTGTGGAATGCGGTCATGTGTCTGTGCGCGCTGCCGCTGGGCGGCAGGCTGGCGGGCCTGCCCGCGCCGGGCAGGGGCGCGCTGGCGGCCTCCGCCGGGCTGGGCGGGGCGCTGGCGCTGTGCGCGCTGGTGCTGCCGCCCCTGCAAATCCTGGCGCTGGGCGGCCTGCCCTGTGCGGTGGCGCTGTGCTTTCGCACGCACGGGCTGGGGCCCTGCCTGCGCGGCTGTGTATCCACGCTGGGCGCGTCGCTGATGCTGGGTGGCGGAGCGCAGGCGCTCGTCGCCCGTGGCGTGCCCGCGCCGCTCGCGCTGATGGCCGGCGCAGGCGTGGCGCTGCTGGTCTACCTGCTGGCCACCCTTCTGCCCAATGCCCTGTGCGATGTGCGGCAGGTGGAGCTCAGGGTGGACGGAAACGCCGTGATTCTTCCCGCCATGCTGGACAGCGGCAACCTTCTGCGCGATCCCGTGACGGGGCTTCCCGTGCTGGTGGTGCCGCGCAAGGCGGCAAGGCTGCTCTTTCCCGGCGTATACGATCTGGGCGACCTCGCCTCGCTGCCGCTGGGCTTCCGGCTGCTCAACGTGCGCACGGCGGCGGGCTCGGCCCTGCTGCCCCTGTTCCGTCCCGACGAGTGCCGCCTGTACCTCAACGGGCATCCCTTGGAGGCGCGCCTGCTGGTAGCGGTGGCCGGCCCGGAATACGGAGGCGCGCAGGCCCTGGTGCCCATGGCCGCCCTCTCGGCGTCCTTTTCCTGACGATCTACGGCCCGCGCATGCGGGGTGAGGAGGCACACGGTATGAATCAGTCACCCGAAAAGCTCCACTTGGCATTTCAGCGGCTTCTGATGCGGCTTTTTCCGCAGGAGCTGTTCTACATCGGCGGACCCGATCCCCTGCCGCCGCCCCTCACGCCCGAAGAGGAACGCGCATTGGCCCTGCGCCTGAAGGAGCATGACGAGGCCGCCCGGCGCACGCTCATCGAGCACAACCTGCGGCTGGTGGTATTCATCGCCCGCCGGTTTGAGAACACCGGCATCCCGCTGGAGGATCTCATCTCCATCGGCACCATTGGGCTCATCAAGGCCGTAGGCACCTTTGACGCGGAAAAAAAGATCAAGATGGCCACCTATGCCAGCCGGTGCATCGAAAACGAAATTCTGATGTTTCTGCGCAAGACCTCCAAGCTTCGTCTGGAGGTCAGTCTGGACGAACCTCTCAAAACCGACTGGGACGGCAACGAGCTGCTGCTCAGCGACGTGCTGGGGACCCGGCCGGACACGGTATCGATCAACCTGGACCAGGAGATCGAGCGCGAGATCCTGCGCGACGCGCTGGAGCACCTGGGGGCGCGGGAAAAGCGCATCATCATGCTGCGCTTTGGCCTGGGCGGCCAGCGCGAACGCACCCAGAAGGAGGTGGCCGATCTGCTGGGCATTTCCCAGAGCTACATCTCCCGGCTGGAAAAGCGCATTCTAAACCGGCTGCATACCGAGCTCAAGCGCATCGGATGAGGGGCGGACCGTGCACAAAAGTCCAAAATGTGGTATACTAAGCCTGCCGGTCAACCGGCCAAATCACCAGCTTAGGAGCGCGCCATGAGCAAACGCATCGTACTGACGGGGGGCGGCACCGCCGGGCACGTGACCCCGCATCTGAGCCTGATTCCGCATCTGCGCGAGGCGGGCTACGAAATCCACTATATCGGCACGGAGCACGGCATCGAGCGCCAGATGATGGCCAGGTTCCCCGACATCACCTATCACGCCGTCAAAAGCGGCAAGCTTCGCCGCTACTTCAGCGTGCAGAACTTCACCGACCCCTTCCGGGTGATCTGGGGCGCGTTTCAGAGCATCGCGCTCATGCGCCGCCTGAAGCCTGATGTGTGCTTCTCCAAGGGCGGCTTTGTGAGCGTGCCGGTGGTGTTTGGTGCGTGGCTGTGCCGCGTGCCCGCCGTATGCCATGAAAGCGATCTCACTCCCGGCCTGGCGAATCGCATCTGCGCGCGATTTGCCACCAAGGTGGCGGCGACCTTCCCCGAATGTGCCCGCGCGCTGGGTAAAAAAGGCGTGCTGACGGGCACCCCGCTCCGCCCGGAGCTGTTCCGCGGCAGCCGTGCGGCGGGGCTGGCGCTGGCCGGGTTCGACGGGCAGAAGCCTGTGCTGCTCATGACGGGCGGCAGCCTGGGCGCGCAGAGCGTCAACCGCTGCCTGCGCGAAGCCCTGCCCGAGCTGCTCACCCGCTTTGACGTACTTCACCTGTGCGGCAAGGGCAACCTGGACGAAAGCCTCATGGGAATGAAAGGCTACTGCCAGAAGGAATTCCTTTCCGATGAGATGCCCGACGCGCTGGCCGTGGCCGACGTGGTTTTGAGCCGCGCGGGCAGCAACACCCTCAGCGAGCTGCTGGCCCTGCACAAGCCCATGCTGCTGGTACCCTATCCGCTGGGAGCAAGCCGGGGCGACCAGATCGAAAACGCCAAAAGCTATGCCCGGCAGGGGCTGGCGCGCGTGTTGATGCAGGAGGACATGACCGCCCGCACGCTGACGGACGCGCTGTTCAAGCTTCTGGACGAGCGCGGGGAGATGCTTGCGGCGCTGGAAGCATACCCGGTCAAGGACGGCACGCAGGCCGTGCTTGAGCTGATTGAGGATGCGCGGAAAAAATAAAGGCCCGGAAACGGGCGGCAGCATAAAACGAGGGACCTGCCCAATGCAGACGGGCAGGCCCCTTGTTTTATTGCTGTCAGCCCTTGACGGCACCGGCCATCACGCCGCTGACAATGTACTTCTGGCAGGTGAGGTAGAAGATGATGATGGGCAGAATGCTGATCATAATCAGCGCCATCACCGCGCCCAGGTCCACATGGCCGTAGCTGCCCTGCAGATACTGGATGTGGATGGGGATGGTCTTGTACTTGGTGCGGTCCAGCACCAGGTAGGGCAGGAGGTAGTCGTTCCACACCCACATGATCTCCAGCACGCCCACGGAAATGAAGATGGGCTTGAGCATGGGGAACACCACCGAGAAGAACGTGCGCAGAGGTCCGCAGCCGTCAATGGCGGCGGCCTCCTCGATGGCCAGCGGCATGCCCTTGACGAAGCCCGTGAACATGAATACCGCCAGTCCCGCGCCAAATCCCAGATAGATCACCGGGATGGTCCAGGGGGTATCCAGGTCCAGCACGTTGGCTGTCTTGGCCAGCGTGAACATGACCATCTGGAAGGGCACGATCATGGAGAACACGCACAGGTAGTACACCACGCGGGAGAACACGTCGTCCACGCGGGAAATATACCACGCGGCCATCGACGTGCAGATCAGGATCAGCGCTGCCGACAGAATGGTGATGACAAAGCTGTAGGCGACAGAGTTAATGAAGGGATATTCGCCTACGGTCATGCCGTTCTGGTAGTTGGCCCAGCCCACGAAGCTCTCCGCGTTGGGCAGGGCGAAGGTGCTGGTGTTGATGGAGGCGTTGCTCTTAAAGGAGTTGAAGAGCACCACCACAATGGGCATCATGTACGCGATGCTGATGAGCACAAACAGCACGGTCAGGATGTTTTTTCCGATGCGTTCACGCCGCATTACTGCTGCACCTCCCTGCTATGGGTGGCGCGCAGCTGGATGAGTGCGATGGCCGCCACCAGGATGAAGAACAGCACGGCCTTGGCCTGACCCATGCCGCGGGAGTTGGCGTTGAGGTAGAAGGTATTGTAGATGTTGAGCGCCAGCATCTCGGTGGAGCGGATAATGGTGCCGTCCGGCTGGAAGGTGAAGGGCTGGCCGCCGGTAAGCACCAGGTTCTGGTCAAAAAGCTTGAACCCGTTGGTCAGCGTGAGGAACGTGCAGATGGTGATGGAAGGCATCACCGTGGGGATGGTGATGTTCCACAGGATATGCCATCCATTGGCCCCGTCGATCTTGGCCGCCTCAATCATGTCGTCGGACACGGATTGCAGGCCGGCGATGTAGATAATCATCATATAGCCGATCTGCTGCCAGCACAGCATGATGATCAGGCCCCAGTAGCCGTAGGTGGCATTGAGGACGATGGAGGTGTTGTACCGGGCCAGAAAGCCGTCGAAGATCATCGACCAGATATAGCCCAGCACGATGCCGCCGATCAGGTTGGGCAGGAAAAACACGCCGCGAAACAGGTTGGAGCCGCGGATGCCGCGCGTGAGGGCATAGGCCACGGCAAAGGCCAGAATGTTAATGATGATCAGCGACGTGACCGCCACCAGCGCCGTATAGCCGAAGGCATGCATGAAGCTGGCGTCCTTCAAGGCGCGCGCATAGTTGTCCAGGCCCACCCACTTGGCGTTGCTGGTGGTGGTGAACTTGCAGAAAGACAGATAGATTCCGCGAATGAATGGATACAGAAAGCCGATGCAGAATGCCACGAACGTGGGCAGAAGGAAGATGGCGAAGCACCGCTGAATCGGACGGCGGATGAGCCGCGAATTCACCGCCGCGTTGCTTCGTTGCTTTTTTTGTTTCATAGCCGCTCCTCCGCTGGTGAAATGAAACCGGGGAAGCGGGGCTCATCCCGCTCCCCCGGAGCTGGCAGCGGCGCTGCCGGAGATCAGGTTGGGATTACTGGTTGGCGTACTGGGTAGCCCAGCCCTGCACGAACGCGGTAACCACGTCGTCCCAGGAGCCGCCGGCGGAATACTGGGTCATGGCAGCCACGACCGCCGCACGCCAGGTGTCCACGTTGGGGGTGTAGTTGAACGCCCAGCTCACCACGTACTTGCCCTCGGCAATGTATCTGTTGGCGTCGTTGAAGAACACGTTGTCGGAAGCCTTGGCGGCCTTGAAGGGGATGGGGCCGAACTGCTCCGCCATCATGGTGGTACCCTCGTCAGAGGTCACAACCCAGTACAGGAAGTCCAGGGTGGCCTTCTGATCGGCCTCGGAAGCCTGGCTGTTGACGGCCCAGCAGTTTTCGGTGCCGCAGGCCAGACCGGCGTCTTCCTCGCCCTCAACGCCGATGTAGATCGGGATCATGACCAGATCGGCGGGGTCCATGCCGAACTTTTCACCCGTCAGGTTGGCATATTCCCAGGTGCCGTTCTGGTAGAACACCGCCTTGCCCTCGCCGAACTCGGCCAGCGCCTGATCGCCCGTGGCGGAAGCCAGCTGGCTGGGATCGGTAGCGCTGTTGTTGATGTAGAGGTCCCAGATCTGCTTGAAGTTATCCAGGTAGGTGCCCTTGATGGTGGCGGGCTGAGAGGTGATGCCGTCATCGCGGAACTCGTAGTACAGGGGCATGTTGGCCAGGTGGCCGGAGAAGCGCCAGCTGGAGGAGCCGTCCATGCCGGAGGAGGTGAAGGCGTCGAAGCCCAGCTCGGCAGCGCGGGCGTGGATGTCCTCCGCCACGGCCTTGAGGGTCTCAAAGTTGGTGATATCCTCCACGGTGTAGCCGGCCTTTTCCAGCAGGGCCTTGTTGGTGATGATGCCGAACGCCTCGTAGCAGTAGCCCACGGCCAGGGCGTCGCCGTTCTCGCCGTAGAGGTTGAACTCGTCGGTACTCAGCTCTTTGTAGAAGTCGGTGTCCTGCAGGGGCAGGAGGTAATCCGCCCAGGTTTCCAGACCGGCCTGGGTGCCGCACTGGAACAGCGTGGGGGCGGCGTCGCCCTTGTCCATCTCAGCGGTCAGGGTTTCGGAATAGGTGCCGGAGGCGGCGGTGACCACGGTGACGGGCACACCGGTCTGCTCGGTGTAGGTCTTGGCCAGCGCCTGCCAGGCCTCATCGGCCTCGGGCTTGAAGTTGAGGTAGTAGACCTTGCCGGTCGCTTCGGCGGAAGCCGCGCCCGCAACCAGGGTCAGGCACAGCGCAAGCGCCAGAACCAGAGCCAACAGTTTCTTCATGAATGGAACACCCCTTTTCAATCTATATGCGGCACAGGCCGCTTTTGAACCCATGTGCGAGCAAAAATCGCGCAATCGTTTGCGCGTATTTTCAATCTCGTACTTTAGCCATATCATACCATTCATTGTGGATGTTGTCAAGTGCTTCATGTTTTTTTTGTGAAAATCGTACGACACCCCATCCCGGCCTGTATGTTTTTGATGAGAACGGCGCATGCTGATGGACGAGGACCGCAGCGGCCGCTGTGCGCGTCCGCGCGAATTCCGGCGCGAAAACAAACAAGGAGTGAGGGCTTTATGAAAAAACTGCTCGCCGTATTGTCCATCGCCCTGCTGGTGGTAGGGGCCGTCACCATTTTCAGCATGGCGGAGGATACGGCCGCCCCCGGGCCGTCCGCGCCAACCGCGCCGGCGCAAACCGCCTCTCCCTCCGCCGTGGGGAGCGGAGCGGTCTATTACCTGAATTTTAAGCCCGAACAGTCCCAGCAATGGCAGGCGCTGGCCAAGACCTACACCGAGCAGACCGGTGTGCCCGTCACCGTGGTCACCGCCGCCTCCGGCACCTATGAGAACACCCTCCGTTCCGAGCTGGAAAAGGCGGATGCGCCCACGCTGTTTCAGGTCAACGGTCCGGTGGGCCTGAAAACCTGGCGGGACTACTGTCTGGACCTGCGTGACACCGCTCTCTACCGCAACCTCAAAAGCGACGACTTCGCCCTCATCGAGGACGGGCAGGTACTGGGTGTGGCGTACGTGATCGAGACCTATGGCCTCATCTACAACCGAACCCTCCTGGACAAGTATATGGCGATGGACGGCGCGGTGGTTCAGTCCGCAGACCAGATCAACAATTTTGAGACCCTCAAGGCCGTAGCCGAGGATATCCAGGCCCGCCGCGAAGAGCTGGGCGTGCTGGGAGCCTTTACGTCCGCCGGCATGGATGCCAGCTCCGACTGGCGGTTCAAAACACACCTGGCCAACCTGCCCGTATACTATGAGTATAAGGCGGACGGTATCACCTCCACCGAGGCCATCAAGGGCACCTATCTGGAAAACTACAAAAAAATCTGGGATCTCTATCTCAACAACGCCACCTGCGAGCCCGCCGTCATCGGAGCCAAAACGGGGGAGGATGCGGCGAGCGAGTTCGCTCTGGGAGAAGCCGTGTTCTATCAAAACGGCACCTGGGCCTATGCCGACTGCATCGCCGAGGGCCTGACCGACGATGATCTTGGCATGCTGCCCATCTACATCGGTGTGGACGGGGAAGAAATGCAGGGCCTGTGCACGGGGTCGGAGAACTTCTGGTGCATCAACAAGAATGCAAAGCCCGAAAACATTGAAGCCACCAAGGCTTTTGTGGAATGGATCATCACCAGCGATGAGGGGCGCGACGCCCTGGCCAACCAGATGGGCTTTGTAACCCCCTTTTCCACCTTTGACGCCGGCTATACCGCGCACAACGCGCTGCTGGACGCCGCCAGCGAGGACCTGGCTGTGGGTCATACGCCCGTGAGCTGGACCTTCCCAACCATGCCGTCGGAGGCCTGGAAAAACGGCGTGGGCGCGGCGCTGCTGGAGTACGCGCAGGGGACGAAGGAATGGTCCGCGGTTGAAACCGCGTTTGTGGACGGCTGGGCCGGCGAGTACGCGGCGGCCCAGAAATAAAGGCGCCTTTCACGACGCCATTCACATACGGGAGGGAATTTGCCGATGGAGAGGGATCTTGCAAGGTACTGGCCGGTATTTCTGCTGCCGACGGCGGCCGCCTTTGCCATCGGTTTTCTGATTCCCTTCGCCATGGGGCTGTACCTTTCGTTCTGTGATTTCACCACCCTGTCCAACGCTACGTTTGTAGGCTTTGGCAACTATGTGCGCGCCTTTGAGAATTCGGGGGGCTTTACGCACGCGCTGTGGTACACGGCGCTGTTTGCCGGGCTGTCCACGGTTGTGATCAACCTGTTCGGACTGACGGTGGCGCTGCTTCTGGTGCGCGGCTTTCGCGGCACGAACCTGTTCCGCACGGTGTTTTTCATGCCCAACCTGATCGGCGGCATCGTGCTGGGATGGCTGTGGCAGGTCATTCTCAACTACGGCGTGCTCGCACGCTACGGCGTTACGCTGGTCACCAGCGAATGGTACGGGTTCTGGGGCCTGATGGTGGTGATGCTCTGGCAGCAGGCCGGCTACATGATGATCATCTACATTTCCGGCCTTCAGTCCATTCCCGGAGAGCTGAGCGAGGCCGCCGCCATTGACGGCGCTTCCGCCTGGCAGACGCTTCGCTATGTCAAATTGCCCATGCTGATGCCCTCCATCACCATCTGCACGTTTCTGACCCTGACCAACGGATTCAAGCTCTTCGACCAGAACCTCGCGCTCACGGGCGGCATGCCCTCCAACCGTTCGCAGCTTCTGGCGCTGAACATCTACGACACCTTCTACGGCCGTGCCGGCTGGGAGGGCGCGGGCCAGGCCAAGGCGGTGGTGTTTTGCCTGATCGTGGTGACGATCGCGCTTCTCCAGCTCCGGCTGACCCGCACGAGGGAGGTGCAGCAATAGCATGGCGGCAACACAAAAACGGCGGCGTGCCGCCGACGCAGTCCTCACCGCCGTTTTTTCGCTCATCTCGCTGGCCTATGTGTTCCCGCTGGTCATGGTGCTCCTCAACAGCTTCAAACGCAAGGCCTATATCAGCCGCGCGCCCTTTGCCCTGCCCACCGGAAACATGTTTGTCCGGCTGGACAACTACCGAAACGGCATCCGCCTGACGGACTTCTGGGCCTCCATGCTGTGGAGCTTTGTCATTACGGTCCTGTCCGTGGCGCTGATTCTGCTGTGCACCTCCATGTGCGCCTGGTACATCAGCCGCGTCCGAAACCGGATTACCCACGGCGTCTATCTGCTGTGCATCTTCAGCATGGTGGTGCCTTTTCAGATGGTGATGTTCACCCTCTCCAAGGTGGCCAATGTCCTGGGCCTCAATACCCCCTGGACCATCCCGGTCATCTATCTTGGCTTTGGCGCGGGGCTGGCGGTATTCCTGTTCACCGGCTACATGAAGGCCTGCCCCATCGCCATTGAGGAGAGCGCCACCATCGACGGTTGCTCACCCCTTCGCACCTTTTTCAGCATCGTGATGCCCATTCTGCAGCCCTCGCTCATCTCCACCGGCATTCTGCAGGCCATGTGGATCTGGAACGATTACCTGCTGCCCTACCTGGTTCTGGATCTCAAGCGCTTCAAGACCATTCCCATCGCCGTGCAATATCTCCGGGGCGGCTACGGCAGTGTGGATATGGGCGCGATGATGGGCATGCTGGTGCTTGCCATCGCGCCGATCCTTGTTATGTACTTCCTGTGCCAGAAATATATCGTCAGCGGCGTCATGGCGGGCGCCGTCAAGGGTTGAGCTTACACCAGCCCCATCGCCATTTCCACCAGCAGGGCCACCACCACCACGAGCGCGGAGATGATAAATCCGTGCAGCATGGGGCGAAGGCCCGCTTTTTGCATTTCACGGAAATCGGTGTTCAGGCCGATAGCGGCAAGCGCGGCCACCATGAGGAACTTGCTCAGATCCTTGAGGAAGGCGGAAACCGCGGCGGGAATCAGCCCCACGCTGTTGAAAAGCGCCAGGCCCAGGAAACCCAGGATAAACCACGGGAAGAGCGTGAGCACGTTGACCCGCTCCCCCTCCACAGCCACGTTCATGCGGCACTTTTCGCGCACGTTGATGACGGAGAAGATCAATACCGTAGGAATGATGGACAGCGTGCGCGTGAGCTTGACCATGGTGGCAAAATCGCCCGCCGCCTCGCTGAAGGCATAGCCCGCGGCCACCACGCTGGAGGTATCGTTGACCGCCGTGCCCGCCCACAGGCCATAGGCCATGTCGCTCATGCCCAGCCAGTGCCCCAGGAAGGGAAACATCAGAATCATGACCATGTCAAACAGGAAGGTGGCGGACATGGCGTAGGCGATATCGCGGTCCTGCGCGTCGATCACGGGCGCGATGGCCGCAATGGCCGATCCGCCGCAAATGCCTGTGCCCGCAGAGATCAGGTTGCTCAGCTTCCAGTTGAGCCCCAGGCTGCGCCCCACCAGGTAGCCGCCGCCAAAACAGGTGAGCAGCGTAAAGCACATCACCATCAGCGACAGCCTGCCCACGGTGAGGATATCCCTCATGCTCAGCGATGCGCCCAGCAAAATGATCGCCAGCTTGAGCACCCGCTTGGAGGTGAACTTGAGTCCCCCGGCCACCAGCGCAGACGGCTTGCGCAGCGCGTTGATTCCCATCCCGATGAACAGCGCAATGACCGAGGCGCCAATGAGGTGAATGGGCAAAAGCCCCTCCAGAAACCGCGCCACAGCCGCCACCGCCACCGCGATCAGAAGGCCCGGCACCACGCTTGCGTACTTTTCCATCCTTTGCATATCCAAATCCCTCCGTTTCTTTGCCGGACCATTGTACCCGCAAAGCATCATAAAGTAAAATATCGTTTTTGAATAAACGATAAATTTATGTTATGATATCGGGGGAGGGAGCCACCATGCTGGATGCCAAGATACAAACCTTTCTGGAGGTGGCGGCACAGGGCAGCTATACGCGTGCCGCAGAGCGCCTTCACCTGACGCAGCCTGCCGTAACGCAGCAAATTCACCGGCTGGAGGAACACTACGGTCACCGCCTGGTGGATACCTGCGGCCGTGTGGTGCGGCTGACCGAAGCCGGCATGCTTCTGGAGCACCATGCCCGCATGCAGCTTGCCAACGAGCGCCGCTTCATGGAGCGCATGGCGGCAGAGGAACCGCCGCTGAGTCTGGGCGCGACGCTATCCATTGCAGACTATTATCTGCCCGGGCCGCTGGCCCGCGCGCTGGCGGGCGGCCTTGCCCCGCGCGTAACCGTAGGCAATACGCAGGTTCTTACCGGGCGCATGCTGGCTGGCGAACTGGACTGCGCGCTGGTGGAGGGCCTGTTTGACCGCGCTCTGTTTGAAGCGCATGTGTGGCGCGCCGCGCGATTTGTCGCAGCAGCGCGCGCAGATCATCCGCTGGCGGGAAAACCCTGCACGATAAGCAGCCTGTGCGTCTTCCCGCTTTTGGTGCGCGAGCGGGGGGCCGGCACGCGGGCGGTGCTGGAGAGCGCGCTGTTCTCGCGGGGGATGGACCTGTCCGCCTTTGCGCGCACGCTGGAGCTGGGCAGTTTCGGACTGATCAAGGCAGCGCTGGCCGCCACCGACGCCGTCACCTTCCTCTATCAGGATGTGCTGACCGGTGAAAGCGGCCTTACGGCTCTGGACGTAACCGACTTTGCCCTGGAACGCCCGCTGTACTTTCTTACGCCGCGGGGCGGAAGCGAACGCGAGCGGTGCCTTGCGCTGCTTCACGCCCTGAGCGCTCCGGCCTAGGCCTCGAAACGCAAAACGGCCGCCCGGCTTCCTTGCGGAAGCGGGCGGCCAGCAGGCCCTTGCGGATTTGCCCGGCCGGGAAATCCTGTTGCCAGGTTATCCGTGTTAAAAAGTGCCTTCCGTCTGCCATAGATACCAGTCCGTGCCGTCGGTTACCGCATACACCGTGCCGTCGCCGGAGAAAAACGTGGGCAGATCGCGGCTTTTCAGCTGATTGATTGATTTTCCATCCAAATCCTTCTGGCGATTGGTGGCAACGGCGGCTTCGGGAGCCACGGCATCCAGAAATGCCGGCACCGTAGGGGTGATGGCATGGTGGGGCAGCTTGATCAAATCGGCCTTGAGCTCCTGGGCCGGCAGATTTTCCAGAAAGTAATGCTGCACCTGGCCGATAATGTCGGAGCAGAGCAAAATCGAGCTTTCGCCGTAGGTAACCTTCAGCATTAACGCACGGGCGTTGGTATTGGTGAATTCCGTGCATTGATGCACCTGGATGGTGGCGCTTCCAAGCGACAGCGTGTCGCCCTCCAGAATGCGCTCTACCGGCACATTTGCTTTTTGGGCCGCCTTTACGGTACGTTCGCCCAGCTCGGAATTGCGTATGGCCCAGTCGTTGTAGGAATGCAGGTAGGCGTCCGCCGTAAAGCCGTTTAACAGCAGCTGGTACAGACCGTCGATATGGTCGTCGTGATAATGGGTATTGAGAAAGTATTTCATGTGGCGCAGGCCGCGCTCATCAAGGGCCTGCTGCAGATCTTCGCGGAAAGGATTGGGGCCGCCGTCCACCATCATGCTTTCGCCCTCGCAGGTCAGCAGCATGGCGTCTCCCTCGTTCACATCAAAAATCGTCCATTGCAGGGTGTGCTCCATATCCCAGTCCTCCGGGGGCTGCTGGGATAAAAACACCTGCGCACAGGCCATATGCGGCAGGCATATGGCGAAAGCCGCAAGCACGCACAGAACCCATCGTTTCACCAGAGAATGTAAAGGCATCCTTTGTTCCTCCATCATTGCTTTCATCATCATGCGGCCAAGCGGACGGGTATCCGGGGCGCAGAAGGGGCGTCCTCTTCTCCGCCCGCTTCCTAGGCGTTCTCCGGTCGCCGCCTCCGTCCCTTGCGCTGCAAGGCGCCGGACCATCGCCATTCCAATACAGCCCTCCGGGAAAACGTCCGGAGGGCCGTAAGCCGAGCATGCGCGCCGGCCTGGAAAGGGCCTTACTTGAGGTACTCAAGGAGCAGCCCGCGGGCGGCCTCCACATCGCGCAGGTCGATCACCTCACAGGCGCTGTGCACATAGCGGCAGGGAATGCTCACCGTGCCCGCGATCACGCCGCCGCGGGAAAGCTGAATGGCGCTGGCATCCGTGCCGCCGAAGGGCAGCACCTCGCGCTGGGTTTTGACGCCCGCGCGCTCGCCCGCCGCCAGCAGGTCACGCACCAGATCGGGGTTGGAGATGCTGCCGCGGTCCATGATCTTGACCGCCGCGCCCTCGCCCAGCTTCACAGCGGGCAGCTTGGTTTCCGGCGTGTCGCCATTGGCCGTCACGTCCAGCGCGATGCCGATGTCCGGCTCCACGCTGTAGGCGGCGGTCTTGGCGCCGCGGCAGCCAACCTCCTCCTGTGTGGAGAACACGGCGATCACGGTGTTGCGGGTCTGGGGCAGGGCCTGCATCACGCTCACCAGCAGGGCGCAGGCGATGCGGTCGTCCATGGCGGGCGCGGCCACGCGATGCTCACCCAGGCGGAAGCAGTCGTTGGCGTACACAGCCACGTCGCCCAGGCTGACCATGGAGAGGGCCTCGGTTTCATCCGCCGCCCCGATGTCGATGAACATGTGCTTCATGGCGGGGGTCTCTCCCTCGCGCACGGGCTCCTGCACGATCACGCCCTGCACGCCGTTTTGGAAGCTGACGTGACGGGTACGGCTCACGGCCAGCCCCACGCCGCCCACGGGCATCACCCGCAGGAAGCCCTCCTTTTCCACGGCCACCACGATAAAGCCGATATGGTCCATATGCGCCGACAGCATGATGCGCTTGCCGTCCGGGTCCGTGCCGCGCTTTTCGCAAATGAGATTGCCCAGTGCATCGCGGCGGATGGAATCGACATGGTCCTTCACAAGCGCCTCCACGGCGTCGGCCACGCCGGCCTCGCGCCCGGTCGCGCCGTACAGATTCACCAGCTGCCTGATGAGTTCAAACATCGAAAATGCACCTCTCCTTTTATTTCTCCAAAAATGCCTTGGCCAGGCGGTACTGCGCCTCGATATCCGACGCGGCGCATACGGTAGACGGGCTGTGGATGTAGCGGCAGGGTACGCTGAGCACGCAGGTGCGGACACCCGCGCCGGTGCGCTGCATGGTTCCGCCCTCGTTGCCGCCGCTGACGCTCATCTTGACCTGATGGGGAATGCCTTCCTTCTGCGCCAGGGCGAGCATGTCCCTGAACAGTTCAGGATTGGCAATTGACGCGTTATCCATGAAGCTGACCGTCGTGCCCTGACCCACGCGGCACACGTGATGCACGGCGGGCGTATCGCCCATGTCGTTGGCGGTGGTCCCCTCCAGCGCCAGCCCGATATCCGGCATCAGGCGGAAGGCCGCGCCCGCCGCGCCGCGGCAGCCGACCTCCTCCTGGCAGGTGAACACAAAATCCACATCGCCATGCGCATCGCAGGTGAGCAGGCGCAGCATGTTGTAGCAGCCGATGCGGTCGTCCAGAGCGCGCGCCAGAATGCGTCCGTCGCCGAAAGGCGTGAAGGCGGTGTCGAAGGTGATGGGCGTACCTGCCGGGGCCTTCTCCAGCGCCTCGTCCTTGTCCTTGGCGCCGATGTCCACGTAGAGCTGGTCGATGGGCAGTACGCGCTTGCGGTCCTCGGCGGTCTGCTGGTGGATCGCCATGGCGCCGATGACGCCGCTGAGCGGCTCCTGAGCAGGCTTGCCGTCCCTGGTGGGCACGGCGTAGCCCACCTTGACCCGCTTGGACACCAGCACCCGCGGGTCGATGCCGCCGATGGGCCGCACATGCAAAAGCCCCTCGTCCGTGGCGGAAATCACCATCAGGCCCACCTCGTCCATGTGGGCGGATACCATCACATGCGGCGCGTCCGCGTCGCGGCCCCGCTTGTGGGCGATCACGTTGCCCATGCGGTCGATGGTCACATTTTCCTTGCCCAGAGTGCGGACGCACTCGTCGTAGACAGCGGCGCGCACCAGCTCCTCGCGGCCGCTGACGCCCTGCAGTTCACAAAGCTGTTTCAGCTCCATAGCGCTTCATTCCACCCTTCGTCCAGGTCGCCCAGGAAATGGGCCAGCAGCCTGCCGCATTCGCGGATTACGTTCATATCCAGCAGTTCCACCGTGGTGTGCATGTATTTCAGCGGCAGATCGATCAGCACGCACGGCACGCCCTCGCGCGCGATCTGAATATTGTCCAGATCGGTGTAGGTAAAGCGCTCGGCATGCTCGGTGTTGAGCTTGATGCCATGGTCCTTGGCGGCCTTTTTGAGGCGCTCCAGCAGCTTGTACTGCACAAAGGGCCCGTAGGTCGCGGCGGGCGCGTCCAGCGGCACGGTGGTATCCGGCCGGCTCTGGGGAATGGTGGCGTGCGTCACGTCCAGCGCTACGGCCAAGTCCGGGTCAATGGCGTGGGCGGCCACGGATGCGCCCTTGGAGCCCACCTCCTCCTGGGAGGTGGCCACAAAGTAGATATCACAGATATGGCTCATCTTTTGCAGCCGTTCGGCCGCTTCCAGAAGGCAGGCCACGCAGGCGCGGTCGTCCATGGTCTTGGCGGCGCAGCGATCGTTGAGCAGGGGCGTCGCCGGGCCGTGCAGGGTAATGAGGTCGCCTATGCGCACCTGCGCGCGCACTTTATCCACCGGCAGTCCCAGGTCCACGAACAGATCTTCCCGCTTGTAGTTGTGCTCACGGTCGGCGGTACTGAGCAGATGCGGCGGGGTGGACCCCACCACGCCCAGCAGCTTTTCCGTGCCGTTCCCTGCGCCCGTAGCGTGCACGGTAACGCTGGAGGCCGGCAGGATGCGCGGGTCCACGCCGCCCACCTGCCCCATGCGCAGCGAGCCGTCAGGGAGGATATCCGCCACCATGAGGGCGATTTCGTCCTGATGCGCCGCCAGCATCACCCGGGGCGCGGGCGATCCGTCCTTGGTGGGCGCGGTAGCCTTTTTCAGGGCAATCACGTTGTAGAGCGGATCGATGGTCACGCTGTCGCACAGCGCCTCAAAGCGCGCCTTCAGCCAGCCGGACACCTCCGCCTCGTGCCCGCTGGGGCCGTGCTGCACGGCCATGCCTTGCAAATAGTTCAGAATGTCCATTGTTCTCTGCCTTTCCCTGTTGGTTGATTGGGCACTGCCATTATAATGCTTTTATACATGAAAAGCAATGCGCCCGGCCCCCCTCGCTTTCGCGGGGGAAGCCGGGCGCATGCGCACATCCGGGCGTCTATTCCCAGTGGGTGCCGTCCTGACGGCAGGCGCAGCTGCATTTGGTGGATACCAGAATCACATCGTCCCCGATGCGCTGGATATCCTCCCAGGGAATGACCAGGCCGCATTTTTCGCCGCGCAGGGTTTGAAGAAAGGACGTTTCCGCCGGCACCACCAGGGCGGTCACGCGGCTGTCCGCCGTACAAAACTCAATATCCATCACCCGGCCCAGACGCTTGCCGTCATGCACGTCGATCACCTCTTTGGTGCGAAGCTCTGCCAGCGTCACGTCCGTTCCTCCTTGTCGTTTTTTTGCGGGGGAGTGGAACAAGGATATGCCGCCGGATAGCGCCGCATGCCCGAAAGGGAGCGGCTCCCATTGCTTTCCATTCCGGCTCTCCCCCTTTCCCTCCCACGCGAAAAATGGTACAATAGGACCCGCGCGGGGCTTGCCCCGTCCCCACACCAAGCAAGGAGTCTTTCCGCTTTGATTACATTCTGTACCTTATTCAGCGGTTCCAGCGGCAACGCCGTTTACTTTGCCACCGATCAGGGCGCGCTGCTGGTGGATTGCGGCATGAGCGGCCGCCAGGTGCTGGACGCGCTGTGCGCCGCGGGGCTGGACCCCGCGGGCCTCAAAGCGCTGCTCATCACCCACGAGCACAGCGATCACGTCAAGGGCGTGGGCGTGCTTTCCCGCCGGCTGGGCCTGCCCGTCTACGCCACCGAGGGTACCTGGCAGGGCATGGACAGCGCCGTGGGCGAGCTTGCGCCGCAGCACCGCATCGTCATCCGCGCGGGCGAGAGCTTTTTCCTCAACGATCTGGAGATTGCCCCCTTTTCCATCCCGCATGATGCGGCCGACCCCGTGGGATACCGCATCTTTGCGCGCGACCACAGCGTGGCCGTGGCCACGGATCTGGGCTATTTTTCCCAGGACGTGCGCGACGCCATAACCGGCGCGGACCTGGTGCTGCTGGAAAGCAATCATGACCCCGACCTGCTCCGGCAGAACCCGCATTATCCCCAGCGGCTCAAGACGCGCATTCTGGGCAAAAAAGGCCACCTGAGCAACCAGAGCGGCGCGCAGGCCGCTGTCTGTCTGGCGAAAAGCGGTACCCGCCACCTGCTACTGGGCCACTTGAGCAGCGAGAACAACACCCCCGACCTGGCCTATCGCACCACGCATGCCGCCCTGACGGACGCGGGCGCACAGGTGGGGGCCGACGTGACGCTTCATGTGGCGGCGCGTTACCGCGCAAGCTATCTCTACACCATGGCATAGGAGGACGGGCGCGATGCAGCTGAGGCTGATGGACGAAGTGATGGACCTGGGCCCACGCGGCGTGGCGCTTTTGTGCGCCGCGGAGGACGCGGGGGCGCTGCGATGCGGCATGCGCCTGATAGACGCGCGGGGTCGCGGGCATGTGGTTTCCGCCGTGACCATGCAGGACGGCCTGTGCATGCTCCACCTGCCGCAGGGCGAGGCCGCCTATTTTGAGCGGCTGTTCCGCGACGTACGGGTGGATGCGACGCTGTTCACCCTTGTGGAGGATGCGCCATGCCCGTAACCGTCATCTGTGTGGGCAAGCTGCGCGAGCGCTTTTTTGCCGATGCGGCTGCCGAGTACCTCAAGCGTCTGCGTCGGCTGATGCCCGTAACCGTGATCGAGGTGCCCGATGAGCCCGAGCCCGCCCAGCCCGGCGACGCCCAAAACGAAGTGGTGCTGCGCCGCGAGGGCGAGCGCATCCTTGCGCGCCTGACGGACCGGGATCATGTCATCGCCCTGTGCGTGGACGCAAAGCAATATGAAAGCCCTGAGCTGGCCGCGCGGCTGGACGGCCTGTTCACCCAGGGCAAAAGCCATATCGCCTTTGTGATCGGGGGATCTTTGGGCCTGCACCCATCGGTGCTCAAACGCGCCGACGAGCGCATGAGCATGAGCCGCATGACCTTTCCCCACCAGCTGGCGCGGGTCATGCTGCTGGAGCAGCTCTTTCGCGCGGCCAAGATCAACGCCGGGGAGCGCTATCACAAGTAGCTACCGGTCCCGCATCGGCAGCCGCCGGGCCGCGATGATCCACGAGATCCCGTAGCACAGCGCGCTGAGGGCCGCGCCCAGGCCCAGCACGGTGCGCATGTGCAGCTTTACATCCATCACCTGCCGCAGCGCAAAAATGCCGCCTGCAAACAGGGCCGATACCAGGATATCGCACAGGATGATGCCGGCCAGGCTTTTTTCCGCCGTGAGCACAAACGTGCAGGGCAGGTTCACGCTGCCCGTCATCAGGCAGACGATTACGGCCGTGCTGGCGTACAGATAGAGCTCCTCCGGGTCGGGCGCGCGGCCCAGCGCCGCCGCAATCCCTCCCACCGCAAGCCCCAGCGCCATACCCAGCGCGCACAGGAGCAGATAGAGCACATATTTTTCCGAAACCACCGTGCTCCGGGGCAGCGGCAGCACGGCCGAAAAGCGGTCCCACTGGGTGCTGCGGTCGCTTTGGACGGTCATCGCCCCCTGAAAGCTCATCGTGGCGCCCGCCACGACGATCAGCACCCACGGCGAGGTCAGAAACGCAAGCCCCGCCCCCACCGCGACAAAGGTGAGCAGCAGAATCACCATCCCGTCCCGGATGAGATAATAGTCCTTGAGCAGCAGGCCCTTCATGGCTTTTCCCCCCTGATGTGCATGAGCATGATTTCGTCGATGGTGGCGGGGTCAATCAGCGCGTCGGGGTATTTTTTGTGTGCCGCTTCCCGGTCATGAACCAGCGCCTCGTATTCGTAATCCTGCTGTCGCCAGGCCACGAGATCCGCCGGGTCCAGGGTGCGGAAGCGCTCGGCTCCGCAGCGCAGCATGCCCCATCGGTAGCGCAGCTCGTCCTTGGGCTTTTCAAACACGACCCGCCCCTGATTCAGAAAGACGATGTAATCCGCCACCTTCTCCAGGTCGCTGGTGATGTGAGAGGAGATCAGCACGGCGTTTTGCTCGTCCTGCACGAAGTCCCACAGCAGGTCCAGAATATCGTCTCTCACCACCGGGTCCAGCCCGCTGGTCGGTTCGTCCAGCACCAGCAGCCGGGACCCGTGCGAAAGCGCCGTGACGATGGACAGCTTCGTGCGCGTGCCCTTGGACATCTCGCTCAGTTTCTGATCCGGCGGCACCCCCAGCCGCTCCAGCAGCGCGGCATACCCCGGTTCGTCCCAGGAGGGATAGATCCGGCTGAGAACGCGCCCCAGCTTCGCGGGCGAAAGCACGTCGGGAAAGTTGTTCCCGTCAAATACCACGCCCACCTGCCCGAGCGTTTTCGCGTCCAGCGTCTCTTTTCCCAGCACGCTTACCGCGCCCGCATCCCTTTTCACCAGGCCCAGGGCCGCGCTGATCAGCGTGCTCTTGCCCGCGCCGTTTTCGCCGATCAGCCCCACGACCGTGCCGCGCGGTATGTTCAAGGATACGTCCTCCAGCCGAAAGCGGGGATATGCCTTGCAAAGCCCCCGCACCGTCAGTGCCATTTCCGTCATCATGGTCCCTCCTGATAAAACAGCGTCAATAGCTCCACCAGCTTTTCAAGCGGTATGCCGCTCTGCCGGCCGATGCCGGCCGCCTCCTCCAGGTGCGCCTCAGCCCGGCGCTGCTGCTCCTCCTGATAAAAATCCCTGTTGCGGGCCGATACGAAGCTGCCCCGCCCCACCGTGGTTTCGATGAACCCATCGCGCTGCAGATCCTCATACGCCTTTTGCACCGTGATGACGCTCACGTGCAGCGATTTTGCCAGCGCCCGCATGGAGGGGATGGGGTCTCCGGTGTTGAGCGTCCCCGACATGATCATCGCCTTGATCTGCGAGGTAATCTGCTCGTAGATGGGCATGTTGGTGTTGCTGCTGATGATGATGTCCACGCCGCGCCTCCTTTGTGCTATAGTGTACTTATTGAACAAGTATACTATAGCACATTCTTTTATCCCCGTCAACCCCCTGTTGAAAAAGCCGGAAGTATCCTCCCCGCATCGGCAGAGGATGGCCGCGATTCCTGGAATAAAAGCGGAAGATTTCACAACGGATAGGGTCATTTGCATATCGGAAGTATTTTTATGCGCTGCGCAAAGCCATGGGCAGCTTGACTTTCGGCGCTTTCCGACCAGCTTTGCACCCTTTGTACCGCATTTTATACACCAAACCCCTTGTATAAATTCTTTTCTTTTGTTATAATTTTATCAAGGATGAAGGCCGTCTGCCGACCGGTCTCGCTTCGAAAAGCAAAAAAGGTTCAGGAGGAAGTCTCATGAGGAAAGTGCTCGTTTGCCTGCTGACGCTCGCGTTGGTCCTGGGTTGCATGAGCGTGCAAGCGGAGGGTGTATTGACGCCCGGTACCTACACTTCGACCATGACTGCCATGCATGGCCCCATGACCGTGGAAGTGACCGTGACCGACAGCGCCATCACCTCCGTAGAGGTGGTTGACCAGGTGGAAACCCCCGGCGTAACCGACCCGGTATTCGGAAAAATTCCGGCCGCGATTGTGGACAACCAGACAACGGCCGTGGATACCATCACCGGTGCAACCGTGTCCAGCCGTGTGCTGATAGCCGCTGTGCAGGACTGCCTCAAGCAGGCTGGCGATACCGAAGGCGTTTTCAGCAAGGAGCTTGAAAAGGCCCCCGCCGAGGACGTGACCCTCTCTGCCGACGTCATCATCGTTGGCGGCGGCGGCGCGGGACTGGCCGCGGCTGTCAGCGCATCTGACGAAGGCGCGTCCGTCATCGTGATTGAAAAGACCGGGTTCCTGGGCGGCAACTCCATCGTTGCCGGCGGCATCTACAATGCGCCCGATCCCGAGCTGCAGGACTATGCCGAAATTTCCGGCGACCAGGATTCGCTGGTGGAGGCTGCCCTGGCCGAAGAGCCCGTCAGCGAAGAGCATGCCGAGCTGCAGGACGCCGTCCGCCTGGAGTTTGAGGCCTATCAGAAAACCGACAAGACCCTCTTTGACAGCGCCAACTGGTTTGCCCTGCAAACCTGGAACGGCGGCGATAAGATCGCTGATCTGGACCTGGTCAAGGTGCTCACCGCCGGCGCCTATCCCGCGCTGGAATGGCTGGAAAGCATGGGCATGGAATTCAACGATTTCGTCACGCTGGGCGGCGGCTCGCTCTATCCGCGCACCCATGGCGCCACCACCCCCAACGGCACCGGCTACATCAAGGCCTTTACCAATACGCTGGCCGATCGTGAAAACGTGCAGATTCTCATGGACACCACCGGCAAGAGCCTCATTACCGACGGCGACAAGGTGGTTGGTGTGAACGCCACCGGTCGGGACGGCAACGCCGTAACCCTGATGGCCAACAAGGGCGTCATCCTGGCGACCGGCGGCTTTGCCGGCAATGTCGAACTGCGCCAGAAGTACTGCGAAGGCGAGAAGTGGCCCGACCTCGGACCCTCGCTGACCACCTCCAACATGCCCGGCGTAACCGGCGACGGCATCTTCATGGCGGAGGCCGTTGGCGCGGAGCTGGTGGACATGGACCAGATTCAGCTGCTGCCCTTCTGCAATCCGCAGACCGGCGCCACCTTTGATATCACCTCCGCGAACTGCTTCATCAACAAGAACGGCGAACGCTTCGTGCGCGAGGACGGCCGCCGCGACGAGATGGCCAAGGCCATGATCGCCCAGCCCGAGGGTCTGGTATACTACATTTTCAGCTGCGAAGACCCCAACGAGGTGTACAGCCTGGGCAAGCAGACGCTCCAGTACTATCTGGACAACAATCTCTACGGCTACATGATTGACACCTCTCTGGAGGGTCTGGCCGAGCAGATGGGCGTGCCCGCCGATACGCTGGCAAAGACGGTTGAGGCGTTCAACGCTCACACCAAGGCGGGCGACGTGGACGAGTTCGGGCGCACGAGCTGGGCCGAGACCATCGAAGGGCCCTACTATGTGGCTTACCAGCGCAAGCCCGCCGCGCACCACACCATGGGCGGCGTGCGCATCGACACCGAGACCCACGCGCTGCGCGCCGACGGCTCCATCATTGAGGGCCTCTACTGCGCCGGCGAAATCGTGGGCGGTATCCATGGCGGCAACCGCCTGGGCGGCAACGCGATCGTGGACTTCTGCGTGTTTGGCCGTCTGGCCGGCACCCACGCCGCGACGGACTGAGCTTCGCCTGTCGCTCATTCCCCGTTTTCATGAAAAAATAAACGAAGGCCCTCCCGTTGTGTCGGCAGCCACGGAAGGGCCTTTGAAATCGTCTTTAAAGGGAAAGGCCCAACAGCCTCCTGTGCCGAAGCAGGGATTGCGATCCCCGGGAGCAGCGGCCGCTGCGGCGCACCGCAGCGCCTTGCGGCTGGGCGCAGGCGGCAAAAGAAACCACCCTGACAGAAAAGGCGGAAGCCCGCTTCGTTCTCTTCCGCCGGCTGACCGGTGACATGCGAAAACGGGCGCAGCCATCTGGCCGCGCCCGTATGCGATCAAAGTCCCCGCTGGATGCGCTCCAGCGCTTCCTGCGTCCTTTCCAGCGTGTTAAATGCCGTCAGGCGGAAGTAGCCCTCTCCGCAGGGGCCGAAGCCCGCGCCGGGCGTGCCCACCACATTGACCCCCTGCAGCAGCCTGTCAAAGAAGGTCCAGCTGTCCATGCCCGCGGGCGTGCGCATCCACACATAGGGCGCATCCACGCCGCCGTAGACCTCATAGCCCGCCTTGATAAGTCCCTCGCGGATAATGGAGGCGTTGCGCAGGTAGTAGCGGATGGTTTCCATGCACTGAGCCGCACCGTCCGGGCTGTAAACGGCGGCGGCGGCGCGCTGGACGGGGTAGCTCACGCCGTTGAACTTGCTGCCCATGCGGCGCTTCCACATGTGGTTGAGCTCCACGGGCTGGCCGCTGGCCCCCAGGCCATGCACGCCATGGGGGATGACCATCCAGCCGCAGCGCGTGCCGGTGAACCCGGCGGTTTTGGAATAGCTGCAACACTCGATGGCCACATCCTTCGCGCCCTCGATCTCGTAGATGCTGCGGGGGGCATCGGTGGTGACAAACGCCTTGTATGCCGCGTCATAGACGATGATGCAGCCGTTCTGTTTCGCGTAGTCCACAAAGACCTTGAGCTGCTCGCGGGTAAGCGTGGTGCCGGTGGGGTTATTGGGGTAGCACAGGTAGATCACGTCCACGGGCCGGTCCGGCAGAGGCGGCACAAAGCTGTTTTCCGCGTTGCAGGGAAGGTACACCAGCCGGTCCCAGCGGTCGCCCACATAGGTCCCGGCGCGCCCTGCCATGGCGTTGGAATCCACGTAGACGGGATAGACCGGGTCGGTCACGGCAATCACCGCGTCGTCGCTGAACAGCTCCTGCACGTTGCTCACGTCACATTTGGCCCCGTCGGAGACGAACACTTCGTCGAAAGCCACGTCCACGCCCAGCGCACGGTAATCGTTTTCAATGATGGCATTCACCAGAAAATCGTAGCCGTAATCGGGGCCATAGCCGTGGAAGGTCTCGGCGCAGCCCATCTCCCGCGCCGCCTTTTCAAATGCTTCCACCACGGCGGGGGCCAGCGGCCGCGTCACATCGCCGATGCCCAGACGGATCACGTCGGCGTCGGGATGGGCCTGGGTATATTCCTTCACCCGGCGCGCAATCTCCGCAAAGAGATAGCTGCCGGGCAGCTTTTCATAGTTGGGATTGACCTTGAGCATGCTTTTCCGTCCTCCCTTATTTTTGCAAATCGTCCTGAAGCCACACGCCGTCATACACAAAGGTGGCGGGGCCGGTCAGATATACGTGCCCGTCCTCCTCACTCCATTCGATCTGAAGCGTGCCGCCGGGCAGCGTCACCGCCACGCTGCGGCCGCACAGGCCGTTCAGGCAGGCCGCTACCGCCGCCGCGCATGCGCCTGTGCCGCAGGCCAGCGTCTCGCCCGTGCCGCGCTCCCACACGCGCATGCGCAGGTGTCCGCTGTCCTCAACCTTTACGAATTCCACATTGATGCGCTCCGGAAAGTCCGCATGATGTTCCAGCACCGGACCGTCCGTGGTGACCGGGGCGGTATCCGGATCGCTCACAAAGCACACGGCATGCGGGTTGCCCATATTGACCAGCGTGAGCGCGTAGGTATGTTCCCCGGCCCGCACCGTATGTCCGATGACCGGGCACCCCACGGCGGCGGAAGGAATCTTCGCTCCGTCCAGCTGAGGCGCTCCCATGTCCACGCGCACGCTTTGCGTGGTCCCGTCCGGGGCCAGCGTGAGCCTGAGCAGCTTGATTTCCCCGCCGGATTCCACCGTAAACTCGGTTCGATCGGTCAGTCCCCGGTCATGGCAATACTTGGCCACGCAGCGGATGCCGTTTCCGCACATGCCGCTTTCGCTGCCGTCGCTGTTGAACATGCGCATGCGGAAATCCGCCACATCGCTGGGCAGAATCAAAATCAGCCCATCCGAACCGCAGCCGAAGTGCTGCCGGCTCATCTTCACGCTCAAAGCCGCCGGATCATCCACCTGATCCTCAAAGCCATTAATGTAGATATAGTCGTTTCCGGCGCCCTCCATCTTGGTAAAGCGCATGCCGTCACCGCCTTTCCTGCTTTCCCGCCTAGTATACCACACGCGCCTGCGTTTGACCACCCAAAAGCGCCCGGCAGCTCTTTTGCTGCCGGGCGCTTCAGGCTGCTGACAAAGTGCGGAGTACAGGGGGATCATCCCCTCTGCCGGGGTTTGGGGCAGAGCCCCAAAGCCTTATGCCGCAGCATTTTTCGTGAGCGTTGCGAGCGTCCAAAGGCGCAAAGCGACCCGCAGGTGGGAGTTACTGTATAAAGGGTGGTTTGTACCATCTAATATACAACAACGACTGGCGGCTCATTTGTGGTGAAGTGAAGCGACTGGCCGAAAGGAGGACAGTCGGAAATTAAACAGGGACATGACAGACAATGAGCGGTCATGTCCCATTTTTTAAGTGCTATTGGTATATAACTGCTAAACTTGTTAGTCTACTTTTTGAAAACCAAAATTGCTTTTGCAGTAGTAGTAACTGACATAGTTACTAACTCATATTCTTGTTGTAACATTTCATTTGCTTTTTCTTCTATTTTCTCTGCCATATTGTCTGCTTTTGGCGAGTATTCAATTACAACTGTTTTATACATTTTCTATACCTCCTCTGCCAATTCCCGGTTTATCGCCTTGTCGAAACCGCTAAAACTATAGCACACAAAGCAGGATGTTTCAAGCTGTCTTGTCCTTAATGTTATTATACTAAGTACGCACTTACTCACCACCCTACGGGTGGTGCAGACCGTTGACAAACCCAAGTCAACGGTCTGAGGGGGCTTAAGCCCCTCTCTTTCAAAATGTGTTCTTTTTGGGTGAAAAACCCCTTGACAAATCGCTTACTGTGAGCAAATACAAGGGCTGTGCGCGGCAGCGCACGGAACGCCGATATTTGCGACCGTCAGGGAAGCGCGAATGATTGAGCAACCGGGATGCAAGAAACGGGGTTCTTTCCAAAACCAGGGTTTTTTCAACGGTATGAAGCGCCTTCATGGATGGCTTGCCGTATAGCAGACCTCCACCGTCGCGGTCACGGACAGATGCGGGTGCACGGGGTTTTCCGCGCTGACACTCGTGGCCATAACAGTCGATTCGTCGCCCTGCACCTCGGTCACGCTCACCAGCCGGCCCAGCTCGAGGCCGGACGCTTCCGCCAGCAAGATTGCCTGGGCCATGGCGTCAGCGGTTGCGGCGCCTAACGCCTCAAAGTAGGCGTCTCTTGCTTCGGAGCTCTCATAGGCCAGTTCGTAGCTGTTCTGCGCGCCGGTGCGAATGGCGGCGTCGATCACCTCACCCACGCGCGCAGGATCGTCCAGCCGCACCGCCAGGTCGATGGACACGGTGTAGCCGGAGGCCGTTTCCTGTTGTCCCAGCTTGGAATACTGGTAGTTGTAAACCGTTTCCACGCCATAGTAGGCGGTCTGTGCGTCATGTTCGGAGATGCCCATCTGCGCAAGCGCATCCCTGAGGCTTTGCATCACCTGCTCCGCCTTGTCCTGCGCGGCGGTCACCGTATCCCCGGAGCCCTGCACGCACAGCGTGAGCACCACAATATCCGCCGGCAGCGAGACACTCTCCGTGCCCGTGGCACGGATGGTGGTTTCCTGGGCGGCCGTGAGATCTGTCGCCGGAGTGGAAACAGGGGTTTGCGCCGGAGTGGAAGCCGGCGTTTCCGCCTGGGCGAAAGACAGGGTCAGCATCAGTGCGACCAGCAGCAACATGGGCAGCCGTTTCATGGGTCATCCCTCCTTGGAACCATCCTTCGGGGCGCGCGGGGACCGTCTGCGCACAACCAGCCATACCACGGCCGCGATTGCAGCCACGGGCACGGCCACCGGCAGGATCATCGTGACAAACACCAGCATATTGCGCAGGAAGCCGCCCAGCCATCTCAACGAGGCCTTCAGCGCGGCGCCGAGGCGCTCGCCCAGGCCGATATCCTCCGCCGTTGCGCTCTGGGCGGGGCTTTCCTCCAGCAAGGTCACATTGACGGCGCTCATGTCCACGCGGCGGTCGATGTCGCGCTGTGACGTTTCGTAGCGCTCGATCTCGTACTGTGTATCGGCAACGGCGGTTTCCAGCTCGATCAGATCCGAGACCTCCTGCGCCTGCGCCATCAGCTGGTTCAGGCGCTCCCGCTTGGCATACAGCGTCTCCAGGCGCGTCTGATTATCCGTGTATTGCACGGTCATGTCCGTAACGCTTTCGGAGCGGTCGGTCACCCGGCCCACGCCCTCCATGCCGTCGAGGAACGCGTCCAGGTTTTCGGACGGCACGCGCATGCTCAGACTCGCTGTACGCGTATCGCCGCTCTCCACGTCGCCGTATTCATAGAGGTTTTCCACATAGCCGCCCAGGCTGTCCAGCAGCGCCCGAACATTTTCCAGGCCGGTCTCAAAGGCGGTGGTACGCAGCGTCAGGCTGGCCGTGCGCACCAGCTTCTGCCCGGCGGCCGCCTCCGTGCCGCCGTCCACCGCTCCGGCTCTGTTTGTGGAAGCGCTGCTCTCCTGGACTGCATACAGGTCATATGTGGCCGTATCGGCAGACCGCGCCATCATCGCGTTGGGCGCGCCGGCCGAGGTGGTGGAGGCGCTGCCGGCAGATTCCGTTTCGGTCATCGCGTTCTTTTCCGAGGGCGCGGCGCTTAAATCCAGGTCCAGCGTTCCCGCCCAGAGGCTGCCCACCACCAGCACCAGCGCTGCAAACGCCGGCACGATGGCGCGCCAGAGGGGTCGTCTTGTGCTGTTTTCCACGAGTTTCATCCTGCTCTCCTCCCGTCTGACGGCGGCGCGCCAGCCGGTTTCAAAACCGGCGGGCACGTTCTCCGACTGGTACAGGTGGCCGAGCGCCTGCTCCAAGGCGCCGTTGGGTTCCTTCTCCCGAAGCATGCGCATGCCTCCTTTCCTTGGGAATAAACGAGCGTGATGTGAAAAGGTTCCCTGATTATTCGGACGCTGCCAGCTTCTTTTCAAGCGCCGCCCTGGCGCGGCTCAGCCGGCTTTTGACCGTGCCCTCGCGCAGGCCCGTAACCCGCGCGATTTCGGCATATCCCATCTGCTGTCCGTAGAACAGGCCGATGAGCAGCTGCTGCTCCTCAGGCAGCGAAGCTACGGCCACGCGCATCCGTTCGGCGTCCGCGTCACGAAGATATGCTTCATCCGGCGTGGGAGACGGATCGGCGGGGTCCGCGCGCTCCGGGTCGTCCAGCGTCAGGCTTTCGCGGCGCACGCGCGCGCTTTTCAAGATGTCCAGACAGGTGTTGTGCGCGATGCGGAACAGCCAGGAGGCCACCGCGTCGCCCCGGAAGGCGTCAAAGGCGCGGAAGGCTCGCAGCATGCTTTCCTGCGCCGCATCCTCGGCCTCGTGCGGATTGCCCAGCATATGCAGGCAGTGCCGGTACACCATGCCGGAATAGGGTGCGCAAAGGCGCTCGAAGGCTTCCGCCGTCGGGCGATGGGATTGTTTCATGCGCGCATCTCCTTTCCGCGCCTGGTGATGATCTCATTATACGACGGTTTCCAACGCTTCGCAATAGGAAGTCAGGCACGGTCGCGCCACAGGCCCTCCACGGCAAAGCATACGGTGTCCCCATGCAGCCCGCGCAGCGTGCTCGCCTCCCCCGCCTGGCAAACCTCCATAACGAGCTTTTCCTCCGGAATGACCTCCGCGTTGTAGTGCACCAGCAGATCGCCCAGCATTTGCCGGCGATGCTTTTCCACGGGAAACTGATTCATGAACCAGTCCACATAGCGGGTGTTGTTCACGTGCTGGTTCATATCCAGATCGGTGTAGACAGGCAGGTATTCCTGGCGCGAGACCGGGCCGTCCAGCGCGCGCAGATTGCCGGGGAAGGGCAGGGGCGCCGGGATGTCATATTCGGGCATGGCCTCGCCCAGCCGCGAGACCGGAGCGATTTTCCGCTCGTCCAGGTCCATGAGCACAAACAGCGTGGAGGCGCATCCGAGCGTCCTTCCTTCGGTCTCAAAGGTATAATAGCGCGGAAAAAACATGTGCTTGGTCTTTCCGGGCCAGGTGCGCACCGCAACGTGCTGGCCCAGCATGGGATACTCCTCCATATGCAGGCGGGCACGGCTGAGTACCCACGCCACCCCCAGCCCGCGCAGACGCTCAAAGGTCAAATCCAGCACATGGCAATGTCCGTCCCCCGCCTCCTGCATGGCGCGGAAGATCGCTCCCGGCTGCCAGTGCCCGGTAAAATCCACCGAGCACATGTCCAAAACCGTTTCATATACATAGGGTTCGTTTGGCATGCAACTACCTTCTTTCCGTCAAAAACAGAGCTCAATGCGAAGTATACCACAGTCGGGCGGCTTTTCCCAGCACAGATTTCCAGCGCCGTCCTCCAGCCGCCCGCATTGACAAGCCCCGCTGCCGATGGTAAGATATCCACGTCTCCGACAAAGACCCCGCAAGCAATGTAAACAAGGAGGAATTTCCATATGACCGTTACCAAGCAGATGTCCATCGGCGAAGTGCTCAGCATCGACCGCAGCACGGCGCATATCTTCATGGAGTTTGGCATGCACTGCCTGGGCTGTCCGCACGCCACCGCCGAATCCATCGCCGACGCGTGCGCCGCCCACGGGTCCGACCCCGACGCGCTGGTGCAAAAGCTCAACGAGTATCTTCAGAAGGCCTGAATTCCGTCCCGCCACGCCGCCCGGAAGGAGTGAACGAAAGAATGCAGGTGGCCACCGCGCAGGAGGCCCTTTTCATGGCATGTGAAATGGAATCCTCCGCCATACAGCTGTATACCCGCGCCCTCTCCCTGATGGAGCAGCTGGGCCGTCAGGATGAACCGCTCTATGACCATCTGACGCTGATGCTCGCCGATGAGCAGGAGCATCTGGCACAGTTCCGCGCGCTGGGCGGCAGGGACGACCTTGCGCAGGAGCGGCGCGTCGCGCTGTCCGCCGCGGCGGACAACATTCTCTTTGAAGGCGGGCTGATGGGCGCGGCGCGGGCCGGCCTGCTGCGCGATGTGGAGAGCATGCTCCGCTTTGCGATGCTGGCGGAGGAGACATCCGCCAGCAAATACCGCGAGTTTGCCTCCCTTGCCGCCTCGCCCGGCGCACGGGAGACGCTGGAGCGCATCGCCTCCGAGGAGGACCGCCATCTCAGCGAGCTTCGAACCCAGGGCTGATCTTTGGCCGGCGGCCGCCCCGGATCGGGTCCTGCCCTCCGGATGACATCCGATTCCGGCGCCGGGCACGACGGATTCGCAAATCCCGCCCGAAAAGTTTCCTTACGCCGTTTCCTGCCCGCGGGCCCCATGGGCGCGAGTGGGAAACGGCGTATCTCTGGCGTCGATTGACCTGCCGTTCCGGGTGAAATCTGATTTTCAGGCGGTTTGATGGTTTCTTGCAAGGAAAGGGGCTGATTGCATGCGCAAAAAATCCGGCAATCAAACGCTGACGCTGGCCTTGAGCGGCATGATGGCCGCATTGGTCTTTGTGGCTACCTATTTTTTTAAGCTGCCCGTTTCCATCACTCAGGGGTACATCCACCTGGGTGACGGTTTTATCCTGCTGGGCGCGTCGCTGCTGGGATGGGCCAGCGTGCCCGCCGCAGCCATCGGCAGCGCCCTGGCGGATCTGCTGGGCGGCTATACGCTCTATATCCTGCCCACCTTTGTAATCAAGGGGCTGGTCGCCGCCGTGGCCGTATGCGCCCTGCGCGCAAGGCGTCCCTACTGGCTGACCGTGGCGCTGCTGGTCCTGGCTGAACTGGTCATGGCGGGCGGATATTTCGTGACGGAATGGCTGCTGCTGGGCTACGGCCTGGCCGCCGCCACGGGAGCCGTGATTCCCAATCTGGTACAGGGCTTCAGCGGCGTAGTGCTGGGCGCGGTGCTCATTCCGCTGCTGCGGCGCGTGACGCCCCCGGCCATGCGCCTGTAGTCCACGTGGTACAGTTTTTCCGGATGGTCCGAGAATGTCATGTTCTCTGGCCGCCCGGATTTTTTTTGCAGAGCTGTTTCAGGCGTCCTTTTCCTGTTTATACAGGAAATGCTCCAAATGCTTCTCCCGTATGCCTTCCCCGGCTTGATCCGGACAGATGCGGGAATGCGGTATATTCCGTTCTTTTTTTGAAGATTTTCCATATCATCTTGCTTTTATGAGCCTCATCCGATATAATAAATGTAGGACATAAGCGATTTGATCGCGGCGTGCCGCGAGAAAATAAATTCAATACAGCAAAGGAGTCTGATTCCCATGAAAAAGGTTCTTGCTCTGGTTCTGGCTCTGACCATGGTCCTGGGCATGGGCAGCGTCGCGCTGGCCGAAGGTAATGCGCAGGTCTTCTGGTACACGATGAGCGACACCTACCTCGCCAGCGTGCGCACCGCGCTGAACGCCAAGCTGGACGAGGCCGGCATCACCTATGTGGACCAGGACGGCAACGCCACCCAGACCACTCAGACCGACCAGATCACCACCGCTATCGCCACCGGCACCGACCTGCTGGCCGTGAACATCGTTGAGACCGGCGCGGACGGCATCGCCCAGAACGTGGTAGACCAGGCCAAGGCTGCGGGCATCCCGCTGCTGTTCTTCAACCGTTCCGTTTCCGAGGACGTGGTCAAGAGCTATGACAAGTGCTGCTTCGTGGGCACCAACTACGAGCAGGCTGGCATCATGCAGGGCGACATGATCGGCGACTACCTGCTGGCCAACTACGACGCCTACGACCTCAACGGCGACGGCGTGATCAGCTACGTGATGTTCAAGGGTCAGGAGGACAACCAGGAAGCCATCGCGCGCACCAAGTATGGCCAGGAGAACGCCGATGCCAAGCTGGTTGCCGCCGGCAAGCCCGCCCTCAAGTTCTACGACGAGAGCAACGCCCAGAAGTACCTCGTGGACCAGGCCGGCACCTGGAGCCGTCAGGTTGCGCAGGACTACATGACCACCATCCTGGCCCAGTACAACATGGACGCGGGCAACATGGTTGAGCTGGTTATCGCCAACAACGACGAGATGGCCCTGGGCGCCATGCAGGCGCTGCAGCAGGCCGGCTACAACAACGGCGAAGGCACCACCACCATCCCCGTTTTCGGCGTGGATGCCACCGCTGACGCCGTGGCCGCCATCGATGCGGGCACCATGGCCGGCACCATCAAGCAGGATGCCGAAGGCATGGCCGAAGCCATCGCCACCATCGCCGCCAACATGATCGCCGGAAAGGACATGTACGAGGGCCTCAACGAGAATTTCACCGTTGAGAACGACTGGAAGGTCGTTATCCCCTATGCTGTGTACACCGGCAACTGAGAACACCATAGGCCGAACCATTGACGGAGGGGCGAAAGCCCCTCCGCTTCGGTATCACCAATCCCCGCGCGCTTCGGGGCGGCGCGTGTGCGTGCCGTCAGCGGTGCGCGCGGGGAAACTCAGCAAGGAAGGAGAGGGCGGAGATGGAACAACAGGCCACTCGCACCACTGACGGCGCTTCTACACGCGAGCTTTTGCAGATGGAGCATATCAGCAAGAGCTTTCCTGGCGTTAAGGCGCTGGACGATGTGTCCCTCACGGTCAAGGCGGGCACGGTGCATGCGCTGATGGGCGAAAACGGCGCCGGAAAATCCACCCTGATGAAGTGCCTCTTCGGAATCTACAATAAAGACGACGGCAAAATCTTTCTGGACGGCAAGGAGGTCAACTTCCGCTCCTCGCGCGAGGCGCTGGACAACGGCGTCGCGATGGTGCACCAGGAGCTGAACCAGGCCCTGCGCCGCAACGTAATGGACAACATCTGGCTGGGCCGCTATCCCAAAATCAAGGGAACCCCGGTCATTTCGGAAAAGCAGATGTACGATGACACCATGAAGGTCTTTGAGGAGCTGGGCATCAACGTCAACCCCAAGACCATCATGAGTACGATGCCCGTATCCCAGCGGCAGATGGTGGAAATCGCCAAGGCGGTTTCCTTCAATGCCAAGGTCATCGTGTTTGACGAACCCACTTCTTCTTTGACCGAGCAGGAGGTGGAGCATCTTTTCCGAATCATCAACATGCTGCGCGACCGCGGCTGCGGTATCATCTACATCTCCCACAAGATGGAGGAGATTCTGCGCATCTCCGACGAGGTCACCATCATGCGCGACGGCCAGTGGATCGCCACCCGTCCCGCAAAGGATCTCACCATGAACGAGATTATCCGCCTCATGGTGGGCCGCGAGCTGACCAACCGCTTCCCTGCGAAGGATTATCAGGTAGGCAGCGACGTGGTGCTCAAGGTGGAGGGCCTCACGGCCATGTACTCCGGCCTCAAGGACGTGTCTTTCGAACTCAGGAAAGGCGAGATTCTGGGCGTAGCCGGTCTGGATGGCTCCGGACGCACCGAGCTTTTGGAAAACATCTTTGGCAGCGCCACGCGAAAAAGCGGCAAGCTGTGGATGAACGGAAAGCCCATTCACAACCACAGCCCCAAGGAATCCATCCGAAACGGCTTCGCCATGGTGACCGAGGAACGGCGCGCCACCGGTATTTTCGCAATCATGTCCGTGCGCGACAACACGGTGATCTCCAGCCTGAAAAAATACCTGAAAAATCACCTGTACCTCAGCAACAAAACCATGCAGGAGCGCACCAACTGGTCCATCAATGCCATGCACATCAAAACGCCGACCCAGCAGACGCAGATTCGCTCGCTGAGCGGCGGCAATCAGCAGAAGGTAATCTTTGGCCGCTGGATGCTTACCGAGCCCGAAATCTTCCTGCTGGATGAGCCCACGCGCGGCATCGACGTGGGCGCCAAGTATGAGATTTACCAGCTCATCATGGATATGGCCCGCGCGGGCAAATCCGTCATCATGGTTTCCTCCGAAATGCCGGAATTGCTGGGCGTGTGCGACCGCATACTGGTGATGTCCGGCGGGCGGCTTGCCGGCGAGGTACAGGCCGACGCCACCACTCAGGAAGAGATTATGACGCTGGCTGCGAAATACGTCTAAGGGAGGCCGAATAGCATGTCTGAAATCAAGCCCGACGTAAACAAAAAGGTAAACCAACTGCGCGAAATGGATGCGCGCGACCGCTGGCGCCTCATTGGCAACTGGCTGCTGGACCATGCGATGATCATCATCATCCTGCTGATGGTGATTTACATCCAGATTCAGCGTCCCGCCTTCCTGGCCACGGCGTCTATCGTCAACATCATCCAGCTCACGGCGACGCGTCTGCCCATTGCACTGGGCATCGCGGGCGCCATCATCCTCACCGGCACCGACCTTTCGGCTGGCCGCGTGGTGGGCCTGGGCGCGTTCGTCTCGGCCATCCTGCTGCAAAAAGCGGACCTGGCTAACCGCTTCCTGGCGGGTATGGGCCCCTGGCCGGTCGTGATCGTGCTGGTGGTGGTTATGGCGGTCGGCGGCATCGTGGGCCTGGTCAACGGCTTCTGCGTGGCCAAGTTCAAGCTGCATCCCTTCATTGTTACGCTGTCCACGCAGCTGATCACCTATGGCCTCTACCTGACGCTGAGCAACGCGGCGCAGATCTCCAATCTGGATGCGAGCTATACCTCTGACCTGGTTATCAAGCCCATGTTCCGTCTGGGCAACACCCCGGTGATGAGCTATGTGGCCTTTGCGATCATCGTAACGGCCATCATGTGGTTCATCTGGAACAAGACCACCTTCGGCAAGAACATGTTCGCCGTCGGCTCCAATGAGGAAGCGGCCCGCGTGTCCGGCGTCAACGTGACGATGGTCATCATCGGCGTGTTCGCGCTGGCGGGCGTCACCTACGGCTACACCGGCTTCATCGAAGCGGCCCGCATGGGCGCCTCCACCGGCACCATCGGCCTGAACTACGAGCTGGACGCCATCGCGGCCTGCGTTATCGGCGGTGTATCGTTCGTAGGCGGCATCGGTAAAATCAGCGGCGTGGTGCTTGGCGTGGTGCTGATGCAGCTCATCATGAGCGGCATGACCTTCCTCGGCATCAGCGGCAACACCACCTACATCATCAAGGGTCTGGTCATCCTGATTGCCTGCGCCATCGACATGCGCAAGTATCTGACCAAGAAGTAAATCTTCCCTTTGGGAAACCAAAACGCCCGGCAGCCGGATCGGACTGCCGGGCGTTTCTGTATGGAAAAAGAATGAAAAAAATCTTTTGCTCCGTGAACCGATTGCCTCCGGGCTTCGTCATAACAGACAAAGCGAGCTCGGAGCGAGCAATGACCGCCCAATCCGATTGCCAAGGAGGTTTTGTTATATGAAAAAGCGCCTATGCATCCTTGTCGCGGCCCAGCTGATGCTGCTGCCGACGGCCGTGAGCGCAGGTTCGCTGGCCGCAGCCGACTACGTCTCGATCAAAGAGCTGCGGGAAACGTTGCCACAGCGCTGGACGGGGCAATACGTTGTCGAAAACGGGGCTTACAAGCAACTGGAAAAAGGCGATACGGTGTCTGTAGACGTGCCTATCGTGGTGCCGGAGGTGGACGCGGTGCCTGTGGTACGAATCACGTGGGAACCGCCAATAGAGGGGCTGGATGAATCATTTTACATAAGCAAAAATGAGTGGTACTCAAAGACGATAGGCCGGAACTTTCCAATGGACGAAATGGGATTCCCGGTGATGGAAGAGAAGACTACGTTTGATCCCGAACTTCCATGGGAGGACGCCCCAGCCATTGCCATTGAGGAATTCAGGAAATACTTTCCCATGATGCGAGATAAGGAGTTGACCTGTTACTTTCATTATTCTTATGGAGAGTCGGAAAATAACGGTTTTCAATGTCTTTATTTCTATACAACGTACCATGGCATACCACATTTGTTGAGTAATCGTTCTTTTCTGCATGTCATCGAAAGCGAGATTGGACCTAATGACCTGATAGACCCTCCAGGCAACGTGGCCATGCGCATCAAACGTCCGGGTCAGTTTTGGGTGAATATAGACACGTCCAAAGAAATCGGGGTGGAGATCGAGGATATCCCACTGCTTCCTTTCGAGGAAATCTTGAAGGCGTTTGAACGGCAGGTTGAGGCCGGCCATGCGTACTCTCTCAACGAGGTCCGCTTCGGCTACATGACCTTTATCGACCCGGAGAAAAAGGGAGAGGAATTCGTGCTGTTGCCGGTTTGGGCGGCCAAGGGGAGAACGCGCGGAGATCTTACCATTCCCTTCGACTTAAAGACCGATCAGGTGGTAAAGGATCGCAGCGCATACGGATGCAATTCGATCGTCATCAATGCTCAGACAGGAGAAGTCTATGATCTGACAGGCGACAGACGCGAGAATCGGCGCTATGTGCCGGATATCCTTACATGGGACGAGGTGAAATAGCATCACCAACGATTTCCCGTCCGGCCTTACAGGTATTTCTTCTATGGTCAACTATGTTGGTTGCGTCTAAAAAGGGGGCTCGGACCTATGCGAAAGCCATTGCGTACCGTCACTTTCTGGATGTCTTTGCTTATTGCTGTTTCCGCTGCAACGCATGCCTTGTGCGAGCAGACATATGTTTCTATTCAGCAGTTACGTGAAACAATGCCTGACCGTTGGGTAGGAGAATATGTTGTCGAACATGGCGCGCCTAACCAGCTTGAAAAAGGCGATACGGTGGCCGTAGACGTGCCCATTGTGGTGCCGGAGGTGGATGCGGTGCCTGTGGTACGCATCACGTGGGAACCGCCTGCCGAGGGATTGGATGGATCGCTGGAGGTGGTCAGGGATGACTGGAACGCGAAAGGAATCAACAGAAATTTCCCAATGGACGAGTTGGCTTTTCCTGTGCTGGAAGACCATATGACGTTTACCCCGGAACTTCCCTGGGAAGAGGCACCGGCCATTGCCATGGCGGAATTTCAAAAATGGATGCCCTTTATGAAAGACAAAGAACTTACTCCGTATTACCATGGCTCTTATGGCGATTCAAATGGAAACGGCTTTCAGGGCATTTACTTCTATACGACCTATCATGGCATACCGCATCTCATTGTCAGCGGGCTTTTTCGCCACGAAGTGAAAAGTGAAAAGAGCGAAGTAGAGGGACGCGCGATTGCTCCATCCTCGATGGTAGCCATGCGAATCAAACGCCCAGGTGAATTTTGTACGAATATCTCCACTTCCAAAGAGGTGGGAGTCGATATAGATGACATTCCGCTGCTGCCATTTGATCGCATCATGGAGGTCCTGGAACAATGGGTGACAGACGGATATGTTTATTCGCTGAATGAAGTCTCCTTCGGTTACATGTGTTTTATTGACCCTGAGAAAAAGGGGGAGGAGTTTGTGCTTTTGCCTGTCTGGGCTGCAAAGGGCAGGACACGGGAGGACCTTTCTCTGCCATTTGACTTGAAAACTGATCAAGCGGTTGTGGATCGAGGAGGATACCTTTCGAGCAGAATCATCGTCATCAACGCTCAAACTGGTCAACCCTATGATTTGTACAACGACAAACGCCCGGACAGGCTCTATGTTCCCCACATCATCACATGGGATGAGGTGAAATAAACCATAAAGGGACCGGCCGCATGGCCGGTCCCTCCGCTTTTTTATCAGCTTACCAACTTTTTCACTCCGCCTTGGCCCCGATAACGGCCTTGATGCGCCGCACACCCGCGGAGGAGCTTTCCTCCTTCTTGATCTTGAAGCTGACCAGATCGCCAGTGTTCTGGGCATGGGGGCCGCCGCAGATTTCCTTGCTGTACGGTCCCATGGTGTAGACCTTTACCTTCTCGCCATACTTGGACTCAAACAGGCCGATAGCGCCCTGCTCCTTGGCCTGGGCCACGGTCATTTCCTCACAGGTGATGGGGGTGTGGCTCTCGATGGCTTCATTCACCAGCCGTTCCACCTCGGCCAATTCCTCCTTGGTCATCTTGCGGCCGAAGGAAAAGTCAAAGCGCAGACGCTCAGCGGTGATGTTGGAGCCCTTCTGGGCGACCTCCGGACCCAGCACCTTGCGCAGCGCCGCGTGCAGCAGGTGGGTGGCGGTATGCAGGCGTGCGCTCTGCTCGCTGTGGTCGGCCAGACCGCCCTTGAAGCGCTGCTCCGCGCCCGCCTGGCTGGTGGCCTGGTGCCTGCGGAAACAATCATGGAAACCATCCATGTCCACCGTCAGGCCGCGTTCGCGCGCCAGCTCCTCCGTCATCTCCACGGGGAAGCCGTAGGTATCATACAGGTGGAAGGCGCTCACACCATCAATCTGTCCATCCTGCACCTTTTCCACCAGTTTTTCAAATTCGCGGTTGCCCTGCTTGAGCGTGCGGGCGAAGCGGCTTTCCTCCAGGGAGAGCTGCTCCAGGACAAAGGCCTCGTTGCGCTTGAGTTCGGGATACACATCCTTGTACTGCTCGATGATGACCTTCGCCACCTCGCCGGTGAAGCCCTCGGGCATGCCGATGCCCATGCCATAGCGCACCGCGCGGCGGATGAGACGGCGCAGCACATAGCCCTGATCCACGTTGGAGGGGCTCACGCCCCGGTCGTCGCCCATGATGAAGGTAGCCGTGCGCATATGGTCCGCAATGATGCGGAAGGCGCGGGTGGTCATTTCATCACTGCCGTATTCCTTGCCGCTCAGTTCGCTGATCTTTTTGAGAATATCGGCAAACAGATCGGTTTCGTACACGCTCTTTTTGCCATTGAGCACGCAGATGGTGCGCTCCAGGCCCATGCCGGTATCCACGTTCTTCTGCTCAAGCGGCTCAAACGTGCCGTCAGCCTTTTTGTTGTACTGCATGAACACGTCGTTCCAGATCTCCAGATACCGGCCGCAGGAGCAGGCAGGCGAGCAGTTCGGGCCGCAGGGCTCCTTGTCGGTGATGATGAACATTTCGGTATCCGGGCCGCAGGGGCCGGTGATGCCCGCCGGGCCCCACCAGTTGTTTTCCTTGGGCAGGAAGAAGATATGGTCGTCCGCCACGCCGCAGTTGCGCCACAGCTGCGCGCTTTCCTCGTCGCGGGGACAGTCCGCATCGCCCGCAAACACGGAGAAGGCCAGACGGTCCTTGGGCAGGCCCAGATATTCCGGGCTGGTAAGGAATTCCCAGCTCCAGGGAATCATCTGCTCCTTGAAATAATCGCCCAGCGACCAGTTGCCCAGCATTTCAAAGAAGGTGAGGTGGCTGAAGTCGCCCACATCGTCGATGTCGCCGGTGCGCACGCACTTTTGCACGTCCGTCAGGCGTTTGCCCGCGGGATGCTTGGCTCCCATCAGATAGGGCACCAGCGGATGCATGCCCGCGGTCGTGAACAGCACCGTGGGGTCGTTTTCCGGAATTACCGACGCGCTGGAAATCACGGCATGTCCATGGTCCTTGAAAAACTTCAGGAACATTGAGCGCAGTTCGGAGGAATGATAGGTCTTCATGGGTGGTCTCTCCTTCTTGCAAAATGCGGGTGGTGGCGCTTGTATCGCAAGGCCGCCAAAGCGGCACACACAGGCTTTCCCAATTATAGAGGAAACGCCAGGCGGTGTCAATAAGCCGCATGGGAAGGCGAAGGATTTTCGTCCTTCATTCAGCAGGAATTGACAAAACAGGGCCGGCGTGATAAAGTGCTTGCTGGTTTGCTCCGGCTTACCATGTATTCCCGTTTCGGACAAGGAGGACCTTTGTGATGTTCAGACGTTTCTTTTCCGTGCTGCTGGGCCTCTTAGCGCTCACGGCAGCCGCGGCCGCTCTGGCCGAATCCTTTTATCTTCCGGGAACCTATACGGCGACGGCCCAGGGCTGCGGCGGCGGCGTGACCGTAGAGGTGATCTTTGACGAGACGCAGATCGCCTCCGTCACGGTCGTCGAGCATTCTGAAACCGTCGGGATCTGCGAGCCTGCCATCGAGAGTATCCCGGAGCTGATTGTGGAAGGCCAGACCCTTGCGGTGGATGCCGTCACCGGCGCGACCGTGACCAGCACCGCCATTCTGACCGCCGTGGCGGACTGCGTTACGCAGGCGGGCGGCGACGTGGACGCGCTGCTGTCTGCCTCGGACGGGACGGATTGCCTTGGCGAGACGCTTCTTCCGTCGGCGGACACGCCATGGTAAACCGCCGAAAGTTTTTTTGCTGCGGGGATTGACGCGGACCACAAAAACCCATACAATAGCATTGACAACCAAATACCTTATAAAGAGTGGTCGAGGGACGGGCCCGATGACACCCGCCAACCGGCAGAGATGCATGGTGGCAAATCCCGCAGCGTGCATACGCTGGCAGATAAGGTAGAAAAACGCCTCTTTCGCGCCTGCAATGCCCGCAGGCGCGTTTTTTACGGCCTGCCCGCCGCGTCCTTTGCCCCGCTCCCTCCGGTCCGCTCGTATCAGGAAGGAGAATACCGGCATGCGAACCCTTTTTACCAGCGAATCCGTCACCGAGGGGCACCCCGATAAGGTATGCGATCAGATCAGCGACGCGGTGCTTGACGCGCTGCTGGCCCGCGACCCCATGGCGCGCGTGGCGTGCGAAACCTGCGCAACCACGGGTCTTGTGCAGGTCATGGGCGAAATCACCACCACCGCCTATGTGGCGATCGACGAAATCGCGCGGCAGGTTCTGCGCGACATCGGCTATGTGGATGCAAGCCTTGGCTTCAGCGCGGACAGCTGTGCGGTGCTCACCGCCGTACACGCACAAAGCCCGGATATCGCCATGGGCGTAGACCACGCCCTGGAAACCCGCGAGGCCGGCGAGAGCAGCACCGGCGCAGGCGATCAGGGCATGATGTTCGGCTTTGCCTGCGACGAAACGCCGGAGCGGATGCCCCTGCCCATTTCGCTGGCACACAGCCTCTCTCGCCGGCTGGCGCAGGTGCGCAAGGAGGGCGTGCTGCCCTGGCTGCGTCCGGACGGCAAGTGTCAGGTCACGGTCGTCTATGAGGACGGCGCGCCCGTAGCCGTGGATACGGTGGTACTCTCCGCTCAGCACGACGAAAGCGTGGAGCGGACGCAGCTTGAAAAGTCGCTTCTGGACGCGGTCATCCGCGAGGCGGTGCCCGCCCGGCTTTGGACCCCGCGCACCAAGGTCTATATCAACCCCACCGGCCGCTTCGTGCTGGGCGGTCCGGCGGCGGATACGGGCCTGACCGGCCGCAAGATCATCGTGGATACCTATGGCGGCTACGCACGGCACGGCGGCGGCGCGTTCAGCGGCAAGGACCCCTCCAAGGTAGACCGCTCCGCCTGCTATGCCGCCCGGTACGTCGCCAAGCACCTGGTGGCCGAGGGGCTGGCCCGGCGCGCCGAGGTGGCGCTGGCCTACGCCATCGGCGTAGCCAAACCCGTCAGCGTACAGGTGAACACCTTCGGCACCGGTGTGCGCACCGATGACCAGCTCAGCCACGAGGTGATGGAGCGTTTCGACCTTAGCCCCGACGGCATCATCCGCATGCTGGACCTGCGGCGCCCCATCTACCGGCAGACCGCCGCCTACGGCCACTTCGGCCGTCCGGACCTGGATTTGCCCTGGGAAGCTCTGGACTGAAAAACACAAGGATTTTGGGGGAAGCGGCTGTGCTGCTTCCCCCATCGCTTTACTTCCGTCCGCGCCGTTCCCCGTCCTTCCACACGTGCGCCAGAATATCCTTGAGCACCAGGCAGGCGTCCACGTCGCTGTAGCCATATTCCCGCTTCAGCCGGTCCAGCAGTTCGCGGAGAGGCCCGGCATAATCGCTGATTTTCACGTGCTGCTGATAGGTAGTCAGGACAGGGTAGCGCTTTCCCCACACCTTGGTCCAATCCACCTTTTTCTGCGTTTCCTCGCTGATGCTGTCAATCGTGCGCTGGATCTCCTCCACCTCCGCGTCAAAGGCGATCAGGTCATCCAGCGTCAGATGGTAGAGCCCCGCCAGCCGCTTGGCCTGGCGGATGTCGGGCAGGGTTTCGTCGGTTTCCCATTTTGATATGGTCTGCCGGCTCACACCCAGCTTTTCGGCCACCTCCTCCTGGGACAGGCCGCTCTTTTTTCGTGCGTTGTAGAGATTGGTTCCCAGATTCATGCGTCATCCCTCCCTTGTGGTGTAAGGCTGATATCAGTATACGGGACGGAGCGGATGCGCGCCAGCCCCTCCGGCTTGCAGTTTTGCCCGCTTTCTTAACACGGCCCGGCGCACACCTTCGCGCCGGGCCGCCGTATACTGATGATGCGGGCATCAGAAACGATGCCTTGGAGGAGGAACAACGATGGCAAACATCGAACCAGGCCTGCCTTGCGCGATCATCGGCGAGGGCGCAGCTGTGCGCCTGGGGGCCGAGGCCGGGCAGGATGCCAGCGAAACGCACGTCTATTTTGAACCCTGCGAGGAAAACAAGGCGGTCACCGTAGCCGAAAGCCAGCATAACGAGGACGGCGCGGGCCGCGTTCTGGATGTGAACCTGGTGCTGAGAAACGTGTGCCCCGGCAGGCGCGTCGCGGTAGGCGTCACGCTTCACGAGGTCGACGGAACAGGCGGGGAACACGCGCGCGGCTTTCACGCCATGACCGTACCGGCTCATCGCGACGGCCCGCGAGACGTTACCCTGCCCCGGATACGCTTCGTCCTGCCGGAGGACCTGCGCATTGAGGGTGCGGACGGCCCGCGCGGCTGCCGGCGTCACTTTGTGGTGCGCACCAGCAGCCGCTATGTGGACAGCACCGTGAAAGCGTGACCCTCTCAGCAGTCCATACACTCCCTGATGCATGACAGGGGGAGCCGGGCATTTGTCCGGCTCCCCCTTTTTGCACCCCGTGACAGCGTGGGGCATATCCTGTAGCGTGCGCAGCCGCGCACGAAAGGAAGGAACGATATGATCCCAGTCAACAAGCTGGTGGAAGTTTTCTATACCATGCTGGGCTGGCCCTATGCCTCCCCCGGCACCAACGGACCGGCGGGCATCGATTGCTCGGGCGCGTTCGTCTACGCCTACAAGCAGTTTGGCGAGCGCATCTATCACGGCTCCAACCGCATCGTCCGGGTCTATTGCCACGATGTGCGGCGTGTGACCAGCGCCAGCCAGCTGCGCGTGGGTATGGCCATTTTCAAGGCGCGCGAGGATATCAGTCACATGAAGGCGGAATACAAGCCCGGCGGGCGGTACTATGACCCCAACCTGCCCTATGACTACTATCACATCGGCCTGGTGGTGAGCGTGCGGCCGCTGAAGATCATCAATGCCACGCCGCCCAGCGTACGCATCGACACCGATCTGTCCCGGTGGTACTGCGCGGGCGAGCTCAACGCCGTGGACTACGACGCCGAAGAACCGCCGCAGCCCGCTCCCCCGCCCGATGCGGAGCTGCGTCTGGCCGAGGTATGGGCCGAGCGGGGCTCCACGGTAAACCTGCGCGTCAGGCCCTCCCGTGACGCCGTGGTGCGCGTGCGCGTCCCCATCGGCGAGGTGGTGGAGGTGCTGGACGAAACCAACGAAACCTGGTGGTATGTGCTTTACCTCAAGACAACCGGCTATATGATGCGTGAATTTCTGCGCGAACAGGATGGATGAGTCTCACCCCAGATCCCGCAGGAACGCCTCGAAGTTCAGATGGAAAATCTGCTCCCGCTCCCCGTCCGTCAGCGGCAGACGCAGAAAGCGCGCCATCTCCTCCTCCGGGTCCCACATGGGGTAGTCGGTACCAAAGAACGCGCGGTCCGTACCGTAGCGGCGGATGATGCGCGCGGCCTCCTCCGGCTCAAGGGCGTACAGGCTGGAGGAGGTATCCACCCACACATTGGGCCGCCCGGCCAGCACCCGCCACGCCTCCTTCCACACCGACCATCCGCCCAGATGCGCGCAGATCACCTTCAGATCCGGCGCCTGATCCAGCACATGCGCCATACGCTCAGGCTGGCTGTAGGCGTAGCGGTAATCGCCCGTATGGACCAGCGCAGGCAGGCCCCGCTCCGCCATGGCGCGGAACATGGACACGGCGCGCCGGTCGTCCAGCAGGAAGGTCTGAATATCCGGGTGCAGCTTCACGCCGTGCAGCCCGCCCGCCTTGATGCGGTCCAGCTCACCGGGCACATCCTCGTAGTCCGGATGCAGCGTGCCAAAGCCGATCAGCCGGTCCGGATGCTCGGCGGATACGCGCATCAGGTAGTCGTTGATGGAATGCACGCGGCTGGGTGTAACCGCCACGCTGTGCACCAGAAAGCGGGAGATGCCCGCCGCCTCGCCATGGGCCATCAGCTGGCCCAAAGTCCCGTCCAGACACATGGGAATGTCATAAAAGGTCCCGGTGGACTTCGCCGCCTTGAGCGCGATGGCATCGGGGTAAATGTGCGCGTGTGTGTCAATAATCGTCATATGGCAGCTCCTTTGTTCAGCCGCGATCCTCACGGAAATAGGCCACGCCCAGGCTCATGGGGGGCTGGTCCTCACGCTTTTTGCGCAGGCTGGTGATCACCAGCACCACTATGGTCACCACATAGGGCAGGGCCTTGAAGATTTCCTGCATGCTGCGGTCCAGGCCGGGAATGTAGAGATAGAGAATGTACAGCCCGCCGAAGAGGATGCTGCCCCAGATAGCGTTGAGCGGCCGCCAGCGGGCGAAGATCACCAGCGCAATGGCCAGCCACCCGCGGTCGCCAAACCCATTGTTGACCCAGGTACCGCCGGTATACTCCATCACGAAATACAGCCCGCCCAGGCCCGCGAGCATCCCGCCCACCAAAGTGGCCAGATACTTGTAGGCGGTCACGTTTACGCCCGCCGCATCGGCGGTGGCGGCGTTTTCACCCACGGCGCGCAGGTTGAGGCCCTTGCGGGTGCGGTAGAGGAACCAGCTCAGCACCACCGTGAGCACGATGGAAAAGTAGGTCAAAAACCCGTAGCTGAACAGCACCTCACCCACCACGGGCAGCGTGCTGAGTACCGGAATCTTGGCCCGGAAGGCGCTGGCTGTAGCCTGTGTGGAAATCTGCCCCACGCCGCCCGCCAGCCTGGACAGCGAACCGCCAAAGAAGTTGCCAAAGCCCATGCCGAAGGTGGTCAGCGCAAGACCGGTCACGTTCTGGTTGGCCCGAAGGGAGATGGTGAGCACGCTGTAGATCAGCGCCCCCAGGCCGGAGCACACCAGCGCGCATACCAGCGCGATCAGCATGCCCACAAAGGGCACGGGGGCTTCCACGCTGTTTTCATAGAGGAACGCGCCCATCAGCCCGGCCACGCCGCCCATGTACATCATGCCGGGCACGCCCAGGTTCAGGTTGCCGCTTTTTTCGGTCACGATTTCGCCGTTCGCGCCGTACAGGATGGCAATGCCCTGCGCGATGGCCTTTTGCAGAAACACAACGATCAGGTTCATGCCTTGACCTCCTCGCGCGCATGCTGGCGCAGCTCGATGCGGTAGTTGATGAAGAACTCGCAGCCCAGAATGAAGAACAGAATCACGCCGGTGAGGATATCGCTGGCGTTTTCATTGAGGTTGAACTGCGTGGCAATCTGAATGGCGCCCTTTTCCATGAACACCAGGAAAAACGCCACCAGCAGCATCGCAAAGGGATTGAGTTTGCCCAGCCATGCCACCACGATGGCCGTAAATCCGCGGCCGCCTGCGAGGCCCGTGGAGATCGTATGCCCCACGCCCGTGGCCAGCAGGTACCCTGCCAATCCGCCGATACCGCCGGAGATGGCCATGGTGCGGATGATGACGCGGCCAACGTTGATGCCCGCGTAATGCGCTGTATTTTCGCTCTCTCCCACCACGGCGATCTCATAGCCCTGCTTGGAAAACTGCATGTACACATACAGCCCCACCATCAGCGCCAGAACGATCAGAATGGGCAGCAGGTAGCTGTTGGTGCCGATGGACGGCAGCCATCCCTCCTTGCCCTGGCTGTTGATCAGGCCCACATGATTGGAGCCGCGGGGGTTTTCCCAAAACACGATGGCGAAGGACACCAGCTGCATGGCGATATAGTTGAGCATCAGGGTAAACAGGGTTTCATTGGTGTTCCAGTGTGCCTTGAAAAACGCGGGGATCACGCCCCAGATCAGGCCGGCGGCCACGCCCGCCACGGGGCAGAGTGCATACATCGCCCAGGAGGGCAGGTTCTTTCCATAGATCATAATGGCAGCAGAAGCCATGGCGCCCACCAGCACCTGTCCCTCCGCGCCCACATTCCAAAACCGCATGCGGAAAGCGGGCAGCACCGCAAAACCCACGCACAGCAGAATCGCCGCGTCGCGGAAGGTGACCCACATGCGGCGGTTGGTGCCCACCGCGCCGTCCCAGATTCCCGCATAGACGTTGAGCGGGTTCATGCCGGTCAGGCCAAAGATGATGGCCGCGCACACCAGCAGGGCGAATACCAGCGCGACCAGCCGCACCAGCATGGCCCGGCCCAGCGACACGCCGTCGCGCTTGACAATATGCATCAGGGGTTCCTTTGCACCGGTCATGCCTGCGCCTCCTTTGCGTCATGATTGGTCATCATCAGACCGATCTGCTCCTTGGTGGCGTCGCGCGCGTCCACCGTGCCGCTCACATGTCCGTCGGCCAGCACCAGGATGCGGTCGCACAGGGCCAGCAGCACATCCAGGTCCTCGCCCACGCAGATGACGGCAGAACCGTTCTTTTTCTGCTCATTGAGCAGCCGGTAGATGGTATGCGACGAATTGATATCCAGCCCGCGCACGGGATAGGCCACCATCAGCACCTGCGGCGAGGATGCGATCTCACGTCCGACGAGTACCTTCTGCACGTTGCCCCCGCTCATGCGGCCCACGGGCCATTCCACGCCGGGGGTAACCACGTCCAGCTCACGCATGATGCGCTCGGCCAGCGTGCGCGGCTGCTTGCGCTCGGAAAAGAAGCCGCGGCCGCGCTTGTAGCTGCGCAGCATCATATTGCCCGTCATGCCCATGGAAGCCACCAGGCCCATGCCCAGGCGGTCCTCGGGAACAAAGGCCAGCCGGATGCCGATTTCGCGGATTTCCTCGGGGGTCATGCGGGTCAATTCCTTGACATGGCCCTTGCGGTTGGTATATTCAATGGAGCCGCTCTTGAGCGGCTGCAATCCCGCGATAGCCTCCAAAAGCTCCTTCTGGCCGCTGCCCGCGATGCCGGCCACGCCCAGAATCTCGCCGGTATAGGCCTCGAAGGCGGCATGGGAGAGCACCTCGCGGCCCTCGTCATTGACGACCGTTACATCGCGCACCTTCAGCTTGAGGCGGGGATTCGCCGGCTCGGGGCGCTCGATGTTCAGATCCACGCGCCTGCCCACCATCATTTCGGTCAGGCTCTTCTCCGTGGCCTCGGAGGTCTGAATGGAACCGACGCTGTGCCCCTTGCGAAGCACGGCCACACGGTCGCTCAGGCTCAGAACCTCGTTGAGCTTGTGGGTGATGATGATGATGGAATGCCCCTGATCGCGCATGTTGCGCAGCACCTGGAACAACCGGTCCGTCTCCTGGGGGGTGAGCACGGCGGTAGGCTCGTCCAGAATCAGGATGTTCGCGCCGCGGTAGAGCATTTTGACGATTTCCACCGTCTGCTTCTGCGACACGCTCATTTCATAGATCTTTTCATGCGGATCAATCTCAAATCCGTACTTTTCGGTCAGGGCGCGAATCTCGCGCTCCACCTCCCGCATGTCCAGCCGCAGCTTTCCCGGAAGGCCCAGAATGATGTTTTCGGCCGCGGTGAGCACATCCACCAGCTTAAAATGCTGGTGAATCATGCCGATACCCAGGGCGAAGGCGTCCTTGGGCGAGCGGATGACCACCTCGCGGCCCTCCACATAGATATGGCCCGCGTCCGGAAAGTAAATGCCGGCCAGCATGTTCATCAGCGACGTCTTGCCGCTGCCGTTCTCGCCCAGCACACTTAAGATTTCGCCGCGGCGCACGGTCAGATCCACGTTCTCGTTGGCGACCACCGAGCCGAAATGCTTGGTGATGCCGCGCATCTCGATCATTGCATTGGATTGCAAAGCTGTTCCCTCCGGGCTGTTGTATAGAAATGAAAGAACGCCCTGCCGCCCTGACGGGCGGCAGGGCAGAGCCGTAAACGCGTCGCTTACTCCTCGACGACCGCGTTGATGCCGTCGATGATGATATCGAAGTAGGGAGCGCTGCGCACCTCAGACTCGTGGAAGTAGCCGTCGGAAACCATCTCGGTGCCTTCCAGGCCATAGGCGGTGGTGTAGGTGGTCAGTTCCTCGCCGCCCACGGTGAAGGTGGAGCAGTCAAACACATGCAGCGTGCCGTCCTTGAGTGCGGCCTCAACCTCGGCCACCTTCTCAGCGGTACCGGGGGCCACGGCAGCCTCGTTGAGCTCCGTGATGTGCACCGCGCCGTCGGAATAGCCATGGCACCAGTCCTTGGGAATCTCGGTGCCGTCGATCACGCACTGGATGGCGTAGGTCACATAGGCGCCCCAGTTGCAGGCAGCGGAGGTCAGGGCCTGGGTGGGAGCGGTGGGGATCATGGAGATGTTGTAGCCCACGATCGGCACGCCAGCAGCCTCACAGGCGGTGGCGGGGCCCACGGTATCAGAATGCTGGGAAATGAGCACGCAGCCATCGGCGATCAGGGCTTCGGCGGTCTCCTTCTCCAGAGCCATGTCGGACCAGCTGTTGGTGTAGCGTACCTCCATGGTCGCGGAGGGGCACACGCTGCGGGCGCCCAGGAAGAAGCTGGTGTAGCCGGAGATAACCTCAGCGAAGGGGAACGCACCCACATAGCCGATCTTGGCGGTCTCGGCGGTGATGGTGCCGTCCTCAATCATCTGATTGAGCTTCATGCCGGCCACAACGCCGCTGACATAGCGGGCCTCATAGATGGCGGTGAAGTAGTTGTGGACGTTGGTCAGCTCGCTGGTGCTGGCGGCGGTGCCGGTCGCGTGGCAGAACTGAATGTCGGGATATTCGGCAGCGGCCTGGAACACATAGCTCTCCTGGCCAAAGCTGGTGGCGAAGATGATGTCGCAGCCGTTTTCGGCCAGGTCAACCGCGGCTTCGTAAGCGGCTTCGGTCTCGGGAATGTTGTACTTGATCATCACCTGGTCGTCGCTGATGCCCAGGGCTTCCTGCGCGGCCTTGAGGCCATTGATGTGGTTGGCGGAATAGCCTTCGTTTTCGTCACCGATGCAGATGTAGCCCACCTTGATTTCTTCCGCGGGGACCGCGGCGCTCGCTGCGGTTACACCCAGAACCAGGCACAGCGCCAGCAGCATGCTTACCAGCTTCTTCATTGCGTTCCATCCTCCTGTAATCGACATAAAAACCTAAGGGACCTGCTTATGATACACCAGCTTTGGCGCTTTGTAAAGAAAAAAGGCGAACATTTTTTTATAAAAATTTTTATGCGTTCGGAAATCGTGGAGTTCTCTCAACAGATGCTTCCCTTTCGCCGCTCATTCAAATAAGGCGAAAAAAAAATTGGCGGCATGTATTGCAATTTCGTTTTTCTTCTGCTATAATAACTAGGCTGGTTTGAGAGAGCATGTTGCTCTGTCAACGAAGCATGTGGGCTCGTAGCTCAGCTGGATAGAGTGTTTGACTACGAATCAAAAGGTCGTGGGTTCGAATCCCGCCGGGCTCACCAAGGAAGCAGTTGCAAAGCTGCTTCTTTTTTTGTGTTTTGGGGTAGAAAACAGTTCTATTTGACCGGACAAACGGCCAAATATCGCATTTTTAGGCTTTGCCTTCCGCCGCTCTCTAGCTTCCTTGTTTTCCTCAAAAGTGCCCTTGGGGACGATTTGCAACCTGTTGCAACGCAATTTTACGGCCTGCAAGTAGTCAAATGGTAGTCATATAGCACCGCCGTCAGCTCCTTATTTTGCAAGGGATTCCACGTTTATTTCCTTTCCTGTTTCTTGTTCTTTCACACCCCTCCGGCTGAGAAAATTGTTCAGTCGCAACGCGTCCGCCTGTTCCTTTTCTACAGTCAGCTTGGTGTAGACATCCATCACGAGCTTCGTGTCCGCATGGCCCATCCAGATCTGGGTGGTCTTGGGCGGAATGCCCGCGTTGTAGCAGGTAGTACAGAAGGTCACGCGGAAATCATGGCAGCGAATGTCGATTTCCCTGAAGGGCGGCAGCGGCTTACCCTCCGCCAGCAAAGCCTTGTGCGCCCGGGTACGCCCGTACTGGCATCTGGGATAGCCGTTGAGTTTGCGCTCCAGAAAAGTGATATAGGACTGATATTTCCGCTCAAAGGCGGCTTGCGACATCATGCCGCCGTTCTCCTTGGTCAACAGCAGCCCATGGTGGCCCCGCAAGGCCTCCGCCAGCGGATCAGCCATGGGGATGGTCCGGCGTGCATTGACTGTTTTACCTTCGGTAACCATGCCACAGTTTCCCTTGCAGAAGGACACCGCGCCGCGCACAGTGATTGTTTTCTTCTGAAAGTCCGCATCCCGGTCCACATCCAGATACAGCACTTCACCCCGGCGAAGGCCGGTATACAGCATCACCATGGCGGCCGGACCGAAGTCGTGCTCCGCATAGGTTGTCTCAATCAACTCCCGCTCCCAGATTTCAAGGGCTCTGTGGCTTCCAGCCTCTCCCTTCGGTGGCTGCGCCATCTCCGCAGGGCTGCGAATCACGACACCATCCTGCAAAGCTGCTCGGAAGATACTGCGGATCGCGGAAGCAAACTTGTTGATGTGGCTCTGAGAATAGCCTGCCAGCGTGTTGTAAAGTCGCTGAACATCGGTGGCCGTGATACTTCTTAGCATCTTTTTACCAAAATGCTCAGAAGCATAGTCGATGAAGCTCTGATACTGTCGATGCTGCATGGGATTGCATTTGGTCCGATAGGTGTCAAGCCAGGTCTCCCCATACTCCGCAAAGGATGTGTCGATCAGGCCCATGTTATATCCTCGTTCCTGCATGCGGACGTAATCATCACGCTTGCGAAACGCCTCATTGGCTGTTTTACCATAAAAGAAACGGCCTTCATATTTGCAGGCGTAGCGCCCGTCGGCGCGTTTGGTCAGTGTCTGCCGGGGCATCTGTTTTCCTCCTTGTAAAAGTAATGCCCCTGCGATTCTTTCCAGTTCAGTTGTCAAGGTGCAGGACGGTATCCGCCCTCCCTTATGATACCAGATCAAAGACGCAGGGGCAATGCATATTTGGGGTTTCAGGTCATTGTGCTGGCGGAACGCCTGCGCATCCAGTCCTCCAGCTCCTTGCGGTCAATGCGGATGGAGCGTCCCACCCGGTAGGCCGGGAAACCCTCCTGATGCACCAGCGTATAGGCCGTCCGGCGGCAGATGTGCAAATATACCTGCAATTCCGGGATGGTCATAAACGGCGACAGCTGAGCCAGCCCCTTCACGAACGGCTGCCCCGCTTCCGTGAACTTTGTAGAATATTTTCTGCGATACATGAATCGACCTCTCTTTCTTTTGGATATGGCATAGACAGAAGCTGTGGCAACGTGACAACGCGGCAACAGTGGTTTTTACCCTTTTGTTGCGAAGCTCCCGCGGCTTTTATCTTTCTTCTTTTTTTACCATTTCTCTGTTGTCAAGTGGGTCAGAAGGCCGGAAGCCCTTGCGACATCAGGGTTTGACCTGGCAACGAAGGCGTCAACGCTCCGGCAACGACTGTCGTCCTTCGGGTTCATCCTTCCAGGGCAGGTCTGGTTCGTCCACCACCATGAATGCCAGCTGCTGCGGTTCCGGCACTTTTTCCGGGATCATGCGCTCCCAGCCCCGCTGACGGCCGTACTTGGCAAAGCGCCGGTTGTTTTCATACCTGCGCCAGCCCTTGATCTCGCCCCGGCGGATGCCCTCGTCCACGATCTCCCGAATCTCCCGGGTCTCATAGGCTTTCGGCTCATCGAACATATGGTCCAGCCCTTCCTTGAAAATCTGCATGGTGCAGAGCTTGTCCCCTTGAAACTGATCTATGTAGTGGTAGATCCGCCCGGCCAGGGTGTCCTCCTGGGCAAAGGCCTCCTGCTCATGCAGGAGCGTTGCTTCCTCCGCCTTGGACAAATAGGTGGTGTACGTCCCGGAATCATACTGCGCCATGATTTCCGCCCACATTTGCTCAAAATACGCCCTGGACTCCTCCGGGTCATCCAGGATGTGGCAGTCGGCCTTGCGGGCGTCCACCTGCACGGGGAGAAAGCGCCGGTTGCCGCTGCGGTCCATGGGCAAAAAATCCATGCGGTTGGTAGTGCCCGCGAACACGCACTGCCGGGGATGGTCCGCGCCGAAGCGGTCGTAGGCCAGGCGGCAGAAGTCCCGGTCCCGGGAGAGGAAGGCCTTGATCTCCTCGATGCTCCGGGCATTGGCGGTGGCCACCATTTCGGACATTTCAATGATCCACCGTCCGTTCAACCGGTGAAACACGTCCTTGTCGCTGAGGTTGCGCAGGTCGTCCGAGAACCAGTCCGGCTCCATGGCCAGGCTGCGCAGGAAGGTGGACTTGCCCGCGCCCTGGCCGCCCACCAGCACCAGCATCAGCTCAAACTTGCACCCCGGCTGGAACACCCGTTTCACCGCTCCCAGCATGAAGGTGCGCAGGCAGCGCTCGTGATAGTCGTTCACCTCCGCGCCGAGAAAATGGTGCAGGGCGTTTCGCACCCGGGGAACGCCGTCCCAGCGCAGGGCGCGCAGGCGGTCCAGCACGGGGTGGAAGGCGTTGTCCGTGGCGGCGATTTTCAGCGCCCCCGGCAGGCAGCGCTCCGCCTTGAGCCCGTAGTGCCGTTCCAGATGCAGCTGGAGAAAGGCCAGGTCCGTATCGCTGATGATGGAAGATTCCCGCACCCAGGGCAGAGGGCAGTCGATGGTCAGGCGTTCGTTGAACAGATTCCGGCGGATGTGTCCGCCCAGCAGGGGGTCGTGGGTCAGCGCCAGGACGCAGTTTTGAAGCGAGTTGACCACGTTGCCCCGATTGTTTTTCTCCAGCGCCTCCCGGATGACCGCATAGGATTCATCCAGCCCTTTCTCGCTCATGGGCGGTTCCCAGTTGGTCACGGGTGATTCGTTCCGCAATGGCATCCACCTCCTTCTTGCAGGCGTCATAGAGAAAGTCCCGCTCTAGGGGATCGTCGCTCTGGGCCAGCAGCCCCTCCACCCATGCCTCCCGCTGGCACGCCTCCTGAAACAGCGGATGCCAGACATCCTCCCCAGGGCGAGGGGCATAGCGCTCCTTCCACGTCCGGAGCAGCCGCAGATACGTGGTCAGCACCTTCTGTGCATGCCTGAGCCATACATCCCGCTCCTGAGTGGTATCCTTTTCGCGGATGGCGGCCAGCTGATGGGCCAGGGCAACCGTATCCGGCTGGTAGTGCTGCCTCCTTCGCTCCTTTCCCCGGCCCTGGCAGGCGCTGATGTCCACGTGGAAGGCCTGCGCCAACTCTGCTGCCGCGCTTCCCGGCGGCAGGTGCAGCAGCTGTGCGGTCAGGGCGATCACGTCCCCATGAGCCTTGCATCCGAAGCAATAGTAATAGGCTTCGTTGAGCTTCATGGACGGGGTCTTGTCCGCGTGAAAGGGGCAACAGCACATGCCGTTTTTTCCAACGGTCAGCCCGTAGCGCTTAGCTGCCTGCCCTACGGAAATGGCAGTCTTAACGGTTTCAAACAGGTTCATAAACACCTTCTTTCTGAAAACAGGAATGTGCATGGTGATCCATCAGCGTTCCATGTCGTAATGGCGGGTCTTTGTTTCTTTGGACTGCGCCTTGTAGCTTTGCAGCACCTCACGGATCAAGGGCCGGGCCTGTTCCCGGATGCGCCTCACGCCGGCGGCGCGGTCTTCCGGCTTTCGAAGCACTGTCATTACCCTTTTCAGCACCGACTTGGCGGAAAGCTCGATGGCTTTCCTGGCGTTTTCCAGCCATTGGAGAATCAGCCTGCGGGTATGCGGGAGCATAAAACCATCCTGCGCGTAAACCTGCTCCATCTGTGCTGTGATGACCGCTTTGTCTGCTTTCTGCGTTTCCCGGATGGTCATATCCGCCACAACGGATAAAGCCTGATTGTACGCCGTCTCTGACACAGTCTCTAGCAGCGTATCCACATGATGCAGCGAATCCAGCTTGTGGTCCAGTTCGGCGGCTTTTTGCGCAAGCCGTCGGGCCTGCTGGGTGTTTTCCGCTGTCAGCTGCGCGTTGCGCTTCTCCAGTTCTGCAATTTTGTCGCGCTGGGCTTCGATGATGTAGTCGTTCTTCTCCCGGCTGGCCCTGCCGCCATAGATGGCTTCGGTCTCCACCTCCAGCCCGTGTTCACGGCAGATTGCGAGCAGAAGATCACGGCACAGATGATCGAAGGTCACCTTTCGGTTATTGGTTCTGCTGGGCTTCTTCGCCGGGTCAGGCAGCGGGATGCCCAGGGCTTCCAGCGCCTTTTCCTGCTTGGGTTCCCGCTCGCCGTAGCGGTTTTCGATATCGAACACCTGCCGGGCGTGGATATGGGGACTGGTCTCGTCCAGATGCAGCGCCCAGTCCAGCACATGGACGTTGGCGCCGAAGCGCTCTTCCATCGTTGCAAAAAACGCCAGCACCACGTTAGTCAGCATCTCGGGCGGCGGGCAGTCGCCCTCTTTTCCGATCTGGTAGATGGTTTCTTCCGGGCAAATGCGCGCATCCCCCAGCAGATCGTCAATGGTTCGATTGCGCTTGGCATGACCGGCTTTGGTGTTGCGCTGGTTCTGCCCCGCAACAAACGCCCCGTACCGGCGCTCATATTCATTACGCTCGTGCTGGGTGAAGGTCGGGAAGCGTCTGTTCTCCTCATGGGTACGAAGGCCGTTTGTGCAGTCCCAGTACAGGTTCAGCCGGGTTCGCTCCCCGGCGATGTTCTCCGCATTCTCCACGTCGAAGCTGCGGTCGTTGTGCCTGGGGTTATAGACGCCGTGTTTTCCCGCGCGGCCATTGTGACGGGATACCCGCTGCTTTTGATTGGCGATGGGCGGTCACCTCCTTCTCTTTTGTTGGGTTGCTTATTTCCTTGGCGGAGTTGCTTTCGTTCCCCCGAAGAGCTCCTGTTTCGACAGGTAATACCCAGTACAAAGTGTCGAACCCCTTCGGGGCGCTTCGCTTTCAACACTTCACTGGGCCACGGGCGCTGCCCTTTGGATTCCCGACAGGCGCTGCCGCCCTGTACCCGGCCAAGGGGCGTTGCCCCTTGACCCCAGCAGTGCGCTGCCGCCCCTGCATCCCGGCGCAAAGGACTGGCTGCCCTCTGCACACCCGTACCGGCAAAGCCGGCGTCCATCGCCAATGCAATTTCCGCCGCTTTCACCGGCTCCGCATCCACGCATTTGCCCCCGACGGCGGAAGTTGGATGCGGAATGCACCCGTAGGGATTACCGATCAAGGCGCTGGATGCAGACCCGGTGTTTTTTCAGAAATAGCACCCATTTCAGACGTTTTTTTTACCGTCTGAAAACCATGTTCCTTTGCGTACGCTCTGGCTGCGGCCAGCCGTTCTTCGCTATACGGCGGCACCAGCCGAATGGACAGTCTGGCCTTGTCTAGCACATAGGTCACGCCGCCTTCCGGCGTATTTAGCTCCAAGCGGCACAGCATGGGATACCTCCGGCTGAAATCCGCCAGCCTGCGCTTCAACCCAGCGTTGAAGGTATAGATGCTGGCAAGTTTCTCCGCTTCGTTCCAGTTGATGACGGTTTCTTTTTCATACTTGGACAGTTTCGTCACGCCACCCCTCCTCATCGTTTTCATTAGCTTTAAGCGCATGCAAACTGCGCTTGAGACGGTGGTATTCGTCCATCTCTCTGCGCAGCCGGTGGTAAAAGGCCTCGTGCCTGCTTTCATCTACCTCCGTCTCCATCTTCCGGGCCAGCTCCAGCATCCGGCGTTTTGCCTCCGGATCAACCGTCAGGGCCGTCAGCCATTTCAGCCGTGCCACCGTGTTATCATGGCTGGGACAGGCGAAAGCGTAAAGAATCTTCTTTTCCTTCATGCTCAGTTTCATGGTAAATTTCCTCCCTTTCTTTTTTTGCCGCAGAGCCAAGCCCCCGATTGACAAACCTGTTTCAAGGTTCATGTCCCGGCGACAAGAACCAGTTTACAAAAAAAAGAGGCCCGTTCCCGTATATCCAAAACGTCGGAAAAGCGCTCAAAATCCGTATATTTCCACGCTTATGGAATCGTGTTATAATGAAGATAATGGAAAAAGCAATATCGGGAGGGGACTTTGGATGTATGTAAAGCTGACGATCCCGGAAAGGCTTCAGGACCTGCGCAAGGAGCGCCACCTGACGCTGGAACAGCTGGCGGAGCAGACCGGTCTGTCCAAATCGGCACTGGGAAAATATGAAACGGACGACTACAAGGATATCAGCCCGTTTGCGATCGCGACGCTGGCGAATTTCTATGGCGTATCCACGGACTATCTGCTGGGGTTGTCCGAAAATAAAAATCACCCAAGCACAGAGCTTCAGGCTCTGCATCTGAGTGACGATATGGTGACCCTTTTAAGCAGCGGTAAAATCAACAACCGGCTACTCTGCGAACTTGCCACGCATCCCAACTTCCGGCGGCTGATGGTGGATATGGAAATCTTCATCGACCGGATCGCGGATATGCGGGTGGACCAGATGAACCTTATTCTTGAAGCTACCCGGCAGACCATCCTGGGCAAATACGCGCCTGGAGAAAACGACCTCTATGTGCGGACGTTGGAACTGGGGCAGGTGCAGGAGAGCGACTTTTTCAGCCACATCCTGCATGACGATCTGGACAGCATCCTCCGTGACATCCGGGAAGCGCATCGAAAGGACAAGACCACCGCCGACCCGCAGCCCACGCTGGAGGACATCAAGGAAAAATTCCAGCGAGACATCCAGCAGGGCAGCGCTACGGAAATGATGATCCACGTGTTCTGCGACAAGCTGCAGATCCCCTTCGAAAAGATTTCCTCAGAGGATTTCTCGGCGTTTCTGCGAATTCTGAGCCTGTCCAAAATGCTCAAGAACCCCAACAACATGAGAGGAAAGGTGAAAGCCTATCCGGGGCATCCGCAACGGTACAGGAAAAAGTGACAAGTGAGCACCGAAAGGTAAATGCCCCTTGCGCTTACCATCAATTCCACTCCTGCATCAAAAGGAAATCGCAAAGATTCCGGTGCTTGATCCCGTTTCTGCTCATATCAAAGGCATCCAGCGAAACCACATATTTGGGGAAGTTGTCCCGGATGCCGTCATATGCTCCAAACTCCCGCGCCACGGTCTCCTCCGAAGCGAGCAGATACGCAACCTGCACGTAGAGCTTTTCTCCCCGTTTGTCGCACACAAAGTCGATCTCCTTGTCCCCTGCTCTGCCCACGGTGATGGCATAGCCTCTGCGCAACAGCTCCAGATACACGATATTCTCAAGGATGAGGTTGATATCCCGCGCGTTACCGCCGAAAACCGCTTCACGGATGCCATGGTCGGCAATGTAGTACTTCTCGTTGGAAGCAAGTATCTGCTTGCTGTGCAGGTCCTCCCGTTTGACCTGATAGAGCAGATAGGCTTCGCAGCAGTATTTGATATAGTTGAGAATCGTTTCCGGGGCCACAGTGCGCTGTTCGCTCTTGAGGAATTTTGCCAGAGAGGTCGCGGAGAACGTATTGCCCACATTCGCCATGACGTAGGCGATGATCCGGGCCAACAGGTCCACATCCCTGATTTTGTTTCGCCGCACGATATCCTTGAGCTGAACGGAATTGAAGAGGTCCTGGAGATATTGTTTCGAGGGCGCGTCTGCATACCGGAGGTTTGCCAGGTACGGCATTCCTCCATACAGCAGGTATTGCCGGAAGCACTTCTGGATGGACTCGCCGGGCGCGCAGGGACGGTACAGCTCCAGAAATTCCGCGAAGGAAAAGGGATAGATCACAAACTCCACATAGCGGCCCGCAAGATAGGTCGCCAGTTCGCCGGAAAGGAGCTTTGCGTTCGAACCCGTGATGTAAATATCGCAATCCAGGGAGACGCGCAGGGAATTCATGCATTTTTCCCAGTCCTTCACTTCCTGGATCTCGTCAAAGAACAAGTACGCCTTGCCTTGGATACCTGCCGCCCGCTGCTTGATCTCCGCATGCAGCGCTTCGGCGTTTTGCAGATGGGCATAGCTCATATCCTCAAAATTGATGGAGATGAACTGCGACGGAGCGACGCCGGATGCTGTGAGCTCCTCCTTGATCAGCTCCAGCATGACCGACTTGCCGCAGCGGCGAATCCCGGTCATCACCTTGATCAGCTCCGAGCCAATAAACGGACGGATGCGGCTCATGTACATTTCCCGCTTGATCATGGGTTTCGCAGCCTCCTTTTTTGTGGATGGCATTAGCGTACCACATTTACAGCTGAAAAACAATGAAAAATTCAAAAAATGTAAGATATAACTGATAAAATTGTAAATTCGACAAGGAAGGACAATGATAATGGAACAGCTTCCCTCAAAGAAGTCTTCGTTATCTATTTGAACGGTTTATTTGCATTACGACAAATGCTTTTTGTGTATGGGTGATCGACAAGACAGCCTTGCCTATTTATGAAACGTGCCGCCCAATATCGCGTGCTTATCTGGAAATTTTACTTCACTTGCTCTATCACTCACAACCAGAACACGGCGTTTTGGTCCAGAATGGACTTGCGCTCCCGCCAATCGGGCATCAGTGTTGTGAGGAAGGTGTAAAAGCGCTTTGAGTGATCGGGATGAAGGAAGTGGCAAAACTCATGCATCACGACATATTCGATGCAATGCCGGGGTGCCTCCAGCAACCGTTTGTTTAGCGTAATGATGCCCTTTTGGGTCAGGCAGGAGCCCCAGCGGGTTTCCATGTTGCGGATGCGCAAGGCCGGCATGGGAATGCCGTATTTTTGAAATATCGGATAGATTTCTGAAAGGATCTCACTGAAAACAGCGTGACATTGCTCGTCCAGATAAGCTGTGATAAGTTTTTGCTTCTTGGAGAAATCATCCGGCTCTTTTGTTTGAAGGTGCAGATAGACGCCATCGTTGGAGATAGCGTCCCGCACATTTTTTTCAACGCTCAGGCGGACGCCTCTGCCGAGCAGGTAAAAGGTTTCCCCGCTGACGTACCGCTTAGGCTGTGGCGCATACTGCGCCATCTCCCGGTATTTTTTCTGTGCCGAGCGAATATAGCCGCCTTTGCCTGCCACAAAGGCGTCGACCCTTTCAACCGAAATGGCAGGATGAGCGGAAACGAATACGCTACCGTCCCTGTGAATGCGCAAGTTCAGGTTTTTCACCGGCTTTTGCTCGAGCAGATAACGAAGCGGGACCCCGGCGTAAAATACGGTCCTTTCCTGTGACATTTTGGTCAAAACCTCCGAAGCGCAACGGTTTTTACGTTTTCAATGATTTTGTCGATGGTATCAAAGGACAGCTTCAGGCCGCGCTGCTTTTCATACGCATAGAACAGATCGTCCATGTCCTGCGCGATGCGGTCATGGATGGTCTTGTTGCTGGTCCAATCCACCTGACTGTGCTTTGCAATGATTTTTGTGATTTCCTCCGCGATCTCCGCCGCAAAATCAGAGGAGACTTGCGCTTCGTCGGCCTCATCAAACACCGCTGATATCACGCCGTAAAACGCCTGTGCGTGAACGTTGTTGCGGATGGATTCCGGGTAGGTTACGGTCGTTCTTCCGGCATGATAGTCCTCCATGATAGCGCGCATCTTTGCAAGATACTCCGCCTCGGAGATCACCTTTTCCTTATATTGCTCCAGAGCTTCCTTAATCCGCTTGGAGAAGCTGTCATAATAGGCGGGGTTTTCATCATGCTTTTCGCTGATGCTGCGGTTGAGCTTGCTGGTAATGGCGTCCGCTTTTGCCCGAAGGGTGCCCAGCTGCTCCAACTCGTGCTCGAAGTCATCCTTGTTGAGAATGTTGATGGGGCTGGTGATCTGCTTAAGCCCGGCTACCGAGAGATGGGTATCCAGCAGATTTTGCATCAGGGGCTCATATTCCCGGTTGTCGATCGCGTCGCAATACCGGATTTTTACACTGCGGCGTACCTTGGAGAAAAGGACGAAAGCGTTTTGATACTGTTTTAATTCATCTTTAGGAAACGCGGCATAGGCCTGCTCTGCGTTCAGCACCAGACTCAATGCTTTGCCAAAGGTGCAAAGCAGCTGGTAAAAGCTCTCCCGTATCTTGTCGTCGGCAAGAAACACCTCGACTTCTTCGATATCGCGTGGATTTTTCAGCCCGGCAAACAGCTCGGCCAGTCGGGTGTATGCGTCCCGAAGGCCACCCACGCAGGACATGACATCCACCACAACCCCTTTAAGGTCTCTGCCGTCAAAGTTCTCCAGACCCGCGCCGCTGTACAGGTCCATGGCGGCATCCAGCTTTTCGATCAGTCCGCGGTAGTCGACAATCAGGCCGTAGTCCTTGCCCTCATAGAGCCGGTTGGTGCGGGCGATGGCCTGCAAAAGCCCGTGTTCCTTGAGCTCCTTGTCGATGTAGAGCACCTGGCAGATGGGCGCGTCAAAGCCGGTGAGGAGTTTGCTGCACACGATGAGGATGTCGATATCCCCAGCGCAAAACTGGTTTTTGATCGCTTCTTCATAGGTGTCTGCATCGCCGTAGCGGTTCATCATCTTGTTCCAGTAGGCGATGACCTTATCGTCGGAGCCCTCGTCCATGTCGTCCACGCTTTCCCGAAGATCGGGAGGCGAGATCACCACCGCGCACTCCAGGTCGCCCAGCTGCTCAAAGCATTCCAGATACCGTACGGCATCCCGCTTGTAATTGGTAGCCAGCATGGCCTTGAAGCCGGTGCGTTTATACCCCTCCATGAAGTGCTCGTTGATATCCAGCGCAATGCGCCTGATGCGGGCGTCGGTGGAGGTCAGGCGGCGGATGCTGCTCCATTTGCGGGACAGGTCCTCCCGCTGCGCTTCCGTGAGCCGCTTGGTGGTCTGCTTGAACCACAGGTCAATGTTGGCCTCATCCACGTTCTGCTCCACGAACCGCCCTTCATAGATCAGCGGGACAATGGCCCCGTCGTCCACGCCGTCCTTGATGGTGTATTTGTGGATCAACCTGCCAAACCTGGCCATGGTGTTTTTCTCGCTCTTCATCAGCGGGGTGCCGGTAAAGCCGATATAGCAGGCATTGGGGAACACCGCGCGCATTTTGGCGGCAAGCAGGCCATAATTGGAGCGGTGGCTTTCATCCACCAGCAGGAACACATCCCGCGAAAGGTTTTTGTGCTCCAGCTTTTCGGCGGTGTTGAACTTGTTGATGATGGTGGTGACCACATCCGCCTTGCCGCTGCCCAGCAGCTCTACCAGATGCCGCCCGCTGGCGGCCCGTGCCGGACTGAGGCGGGTATGGGCAAATGTGGCTGTGATTTGCCGGTCCAAATCTTTACGGTCGGTGACAATAACCACCTTCGGGTTGCAGTCCGACAGCTCCATCAGGATATACTTCGCCAGCATTACCATGGTCAGGCTTTTGCCGCTGCCCTGCGTGTGCCAGACAACGCCGCTTTGCCGGTTGCCCTTTTCATCAGGCTGGGCAATGGTCCTGACGATCTCCTTGATGGCGAAATACTGCTGATACCGGCAGATTTTCTTCACGTTGGCGTCAAAGAGCACAAAGTAGCGGATCAGCTCCATTACCCGATCCCTGCTGAGCAGGGAGATCAGGTTTCGGTCCTGCTCGGTGGGCATGCGGCCGATTACGTGCCGGGCCAACGCATCCTCCAGAAAGGCGGTGTCCTGCTCCTTCCACACGTTCCAGAACTTTTTGGCGGTGCCTGCGGTGGCATATTTGACGGCGTTTTTGTTGGCTGCCAAGACAATCTGTGCGAATTGAAAGAGCTGTGGAATGTACTCCTTCTGCTGGTTGCGCACGGTTTGCTCCACGGCCTGCTCGACGCTCACCTGCGGGGCTTTGCATTCGATGACCGCAAAGGGGATACCGTTGATAAACAGCACGATATCCGGCACGGCTTTATGGAGCTTGTCCCGGCTGTCCACGGCGAACTCCTGCGTCACATGGAACAGATTGTTTTCCGGATGCTCCCAGTCGATGTATCGGAGGTTAAAGCTGAGGGTCAACCCCTCGCCCACGGTTTCGGGATAGCTTTTACCCAGCAGCAGCGCGTCATAGATTTTTTCACTGGCGCGTACCAGTCCTTCGGCGGCTGGCTCCTGCTCCAGATCCTCCATGGCGCGCTCGATGTTGGCGGCGGAAAACTCATTCTCCGCGCCGGCAAAGGCATAGCGGTTGATGCGCCGCAGCTGGCCGCGCAGAATGTCCTTAAGCAGCACATGGTACCGGCTGCCCCGTTGAGCCTCGCAGTCCTGCGGGGAAATGTAGGTATATCCCATGGACTGGAGCAGCTCTAGGGCCGGCTGCTGGCTGCTGTATTTTTCAAGATAGAGGTTCGGGTCCACGGCGGGGCCTCCTTTCGTGTTTCAATCATCTGGGGCGCAAGAGCGACAGGAAAGCCAGTGAAGTATGCCGGAGGCGTGCGAAAAATCAAAGACATCTTCTATACAGAAGTCCTCATTTGCGCAATAATGCAGCAATGCTTCTTTAGTCTGAAACGGTTGATTTTCAATACACGAGGCATTGCCGGTGGATGTCCGCGACGGTTTCCCCATGATGGAATAGTACAAAAGCGATTCTATTGGAGGCTGCCTCAGCTGATCAAATAGCACATCCGCAACAACATGACGTAATTCTCCCACCAGTTCTGAAAGCATTTCGCTCGCGCTCGTTGAAAAGCAATCGTCCAGATTGGCATAGCCGATTGTGTCTATGACATCCCGATAGAGCCAACCAATGGCGGCATCCGTCAACGGTTCTTCGTCGGGTCCTTCGTAATCATAATTGCACGTTTCATCATAAGCAAAATAGGAGAACTCCTCGCACAGCATTTGAATCACATAAGCATAAACGTGGATCAAAGCATGCGTTTTTCCATTTTCGTAGGAAGTGAGACCTGCTTTTTCAAGGCAGTCCCAAGCAATCTCGTGAAAAAGAGGCTCGGCGCTATTTGCCCAGATTGCCTGAAAGTATCCTTTTACTTCGTCATATGGGACCTTATTCACGGGCATACCCTCACAATCCCCGTCAACAGGAGCTGCATCAGGGCTTTTTTCTTTTGCTTTTCCTGCTCAATGTCCTGTCGGAGCAGGCTGATTTCGCGGTCGGCGGTGGAGAGGACTTGGGCGATGGCGGATTGCTCGCCTGTTTCAGGCACATCAATTGTCAAACAGCTATATTGGGATATCCAATGTCTTTCGTGTCCACCAACAGCAAATCTAATTAACTGCATTGCCTCATATGCAAAGAATATATTAAATCCATCTTTAACAGCTAAGATTTTTAAGGCGGATGACTTTACTTTGAATGGAAAATCCACGTATTGCGTCGCTGTTGTAAAGTCATCAAAAATGACAACTGGAACATTAGTATAAACATCTTTTGTTTCACTTGTATAACCAAGAATAAACGTCTTTCCCGCAGTCAACACAGGTGTTTTATACGCGTTATCATAATCCGTTGTTTTAACCAAATATTTAGTAGGTTGTATATAATCAAAGATTTCTCCCAATTCTACGGTATTCCAGGTTTTATTAAACCCTGGTAGACGCTTTCTACCGGTCAAAAGCTGCTGCATGAGATACTTTTTCTGCCGCTGCTTTTCAGCCAGTCGCTTTTCTTTCAGCTCAATCACCTTGTCCTGGGTGGTAAGGATGGCGGCAATTTTTTGTTGTTCCACAACCGAAGGAAAAACAACCTTGCTTTTTAAAAAGTGTTCTTGTCCCAGTGTTCTATTACGTCCTGCACCACCGGGAGATGCCATCTCCAAGATATCGGTTCCCCGTTTTGTCAAAAGGTAAGCGATCAGGTAATCGATATCAATTTTATCGTTTATAGGACGGTACATTGGAAAACGATGGGAACCAATCATTCCAGCCTCGGCTTGTGAGGTTTTCCCGATTGCCTGCTCCCATGCAAAGACTATATTTAGGACAAAACAATTTGGCTGAACCCAGTAAACAGCTTTGTTTCCCAATTCCGCGCCTGTAACTGGTTCTTTATAGAAAAGACCCTTTCCATGAGAGCGGATGCCAATTTGAGTGTACCATTCATTCGGATTGACCTTTACAGGTTTTTCTATTCGGCTAAGACAATCACCCAGTATATATACCGTCCAATCCGCAGGTAAAATACCGTATTTTGTTTTCTTGTACCCCTCCGGTACTTCGCCCCGGCGAATCTGAGCAATTCGCCTCTTAATTTCCGAATCCATATTTCTACCCCTCTTATCCCCAATATCCAAAGGCAAAGAAGATAACATCAATCAGGAATGGCACAAGCACACCAAGGCTATTTCGAATTTTCTGGCTTTTATTTAAATACGTTGGACCAAAGGAGAATTCCACACTAGGAAAAGCTTTCCGCATTAGTTCAAATAGTAGATAATAATTTATTGATAAAAATATTATACTAGCCATCATTGCGATGAAAACAAACTTAGGTGTTGTATTCATATTTGGAAAAATCTTGCATATCGCACAGGAAGTCAAAAATGTCTCGATTGCGCTTACTATCAATGAGCCGAAAAACTTTGTGGAGTCTGTAATAACAAATTTTCGCTCCTCTATTTCACTAATAACAGTCGAAATTTCATTGCAGATAGAGTTAAACCAATCTATATCATCACTTCTAATTTCTATGCTACTATTAACAGGAGTCATTACTGAATTATATAGATTGATTTCGATGGACTTTTCTAAGCATTCTGATTTGTATGTAAAGCAAAGGCGCTTGCACCTCCGTCGCTTAAATTCATAAGTTTTAAACACATCCATATTATTCTTCCCAACGATACAGCTTTTGTCGTCGAAAAAAATCACGTATTCTTCTTCAAAATCACCCTGCTGAAATTGCTTGTGAATCAATTTTGCCATTCGAAGAATGTCCTCTTCTCGTAGTATTTTTTTCTTAACCGTAAACTCTTTTCTGTATTGTATGCTTCCCATTGAAATCCCCTCTTTCTTATCCTCTCAGGTTCAACCGCTTCACATCCGCCGCCAGCTCGTCCACATCGTCCGCCGCTTCCAGCGCCCGGCGGTGGGCATCATACTGCTCGTACTGCTCCAGCGCCAGCTTTTCCGCCACTTCCCGCTTCACGGTCCCGAAGTTTCCCAAAACCTCCCGGCCGTTGAAGCGTAGGAAATCCCCCAGCTTGTTTTCCCAGTCCGCCATGTGCATGGGGTGGTGTCCCTTGGCCTGCAGCTCCGCATAGTCCAGGTACATGTTCACGATCAGATTCAGCGTGCTGATCTCCTCGTGTGTCATGTAGTTTTTTGCCACCGTCACATCGCCCCGCCGCACTTTGGCTCCCTTGAAAGCGGTCAGGCCCATGTTGTCCTTGGAAGCGTCCGCCCGAGTGGCGATGATCTCCGGCGCGGTATGACCCGTGGCGGCATATTCCAGCTTGTTCTGCACCGACTTGAAGAAATTTTGCGCGATCCGGCTTTGACTGTCGTAGTCCACGGAAAGGGCGAAAATCTCCTTAACCTTTTGATAAACCCGCTTTTCGCTGGCCCGGATGTCCCGGATGCGTTCCAGCAACTCATCAAAGTAGTCGGCGCCGAATTCCCGGGGATTGCGCAGCCGCTCGTCATTGAGGACAAAGCCCTTCTTCATATACTCGGTCAAGACGTTGCTGGCCCACCGGCGGAAGTGGATGCCCACGTTGCTCCGTACCCGATAGCCCACGGCCAGAATCATATCGAGGTTGTAGAATTTTATGTCGCGGCGAATTTGACGGGTTCCTTCCATCTGAACTTGTAAGCAACTCTTACAGGTTGGTTCCTGCTCCAGCTCACCATCCTCATAAATGTGCTTAATATGTGTGGTGATATTTTGCGGGGTTACTTGATAGAGTTCCGCCATAGAGCGCTGCGCCATCCAGATGGTGTCGTCCTCAAAGTAGACGTCAATCTTGGTATCGCCCTTCTCATTCTGATAGATCAGGATTTTGCCCGTATTCGCCAGCTCGCCGCTCATAGCCCCAGCTCCTCCAGATATCGTTTCATCTGCGCCTGTACCTCGGCCAGTTCGGCCTCAATGCTGGCAATGTTGTGCTTCACCTCGTCGATATCCACCAGTTCTTCCTCCTCGAAGGTATCCACATACCGGGGAATGTTGAGGTTGAAGTCATTTTCCCTGATTTCCTCAAAAGACGCTACATGGCTGAACTTGTCCACATTCTCCCGCGCCCTGTAGGCGTTGACGATGCGGGCAATATCACTGTCGCGCAGAATGTTCTGGTTCTTGCCCTTCTCGAAGTTGCCTTCGCCGGAAGCGTCGATGAACAGCACATCGTCGCGAATGCGGTTCTTCCTGAACACCAGAATGCAGGCCGGAATGCCGGTGCCGTAGAACAGGTTGGCAGGCAGGCCGATCACGGCATCCAGCAGCCGCATTTCCACCAGCCGACGGCGGATTTGCCCCTCACTGGCGCCGCGAAACAGCACGCCATGGGGCAGCACCACCGCCATGCGGCCGTTTTGGTCGTCCAGACTGGACAGCATATGCAGCACAAAGGCGTAATCGCCCTTGGAGGTAGGAGGTACGCCACAGTTGAAGCGATGATACGGGTCCAGCTCCGCGGACATCTTTTTCTTGCCCTTGCTGTCCGCCTCCGCGTCCGCAAGAAAGCCGCTGTCCCACTTGTCCAGACTGAACGGGGGATTGGCTACCACCACCTGAAATGTCATGAGGTCGTCATTTTCGATGTTCTGCGGATTGGAGAGGGTATCGCCCTGCCAGATCCGGGCGTCATCCACGCCGTGGAGGAACATGTTCATGGTGCAAAGCGCCCAGGTCTGCGCGTTGAGCTCCTGACCGTAGAGGGCTGCCTTGCCGCCGGGCACCTTCTTATATGCCTTGAGCAGCAAGCCGCCGCTGCCGCAGGTGGGGTCATAGATGCGGTCGTTTTCCCTCGGTTCCACCAGAGAGGCCACCAGTTCGGAAACCTGGCTGGGCGTGAAGAATTCTCCACCCTTCTTTCCGGCATCGGAGGCAAACATGGCAATCATGTATTCGTAGGCATCGCCGATGATATCGGAAGAGCCCAGCTGGCTGGGGCGCAGGTCGAGGTCGTGAAAGTCCTCCAGCAGGTTTCGGAGGGTCGCGTTCTTCTCCCGCGGTTCGCCAAAATCCACTTGAGAATTGAAGTCGATGGCGCGGAACACGTTTCGCAGTTTTCCGCTGTTATGATCCTCGATCTGCCTCAGCGCCACGTTGATCTTCTGACCAATCTCCGCATCGTTGCGGTTTTCATAGAGGTAATCAAACGTGGAATGTTCGTCGATGGCGAAGCGTTCGCGGCTCATAGCGCGCTCCACGCGGCGCATGTCGCCCTCATACTGTTTGATGTACTCCTCACGCTTTTCCTTGGAAACATCGCTCAAATATTTCACGAACAGCATGGAGAGAATATAGTCTTTGTAGCGGGAACTGTCGATCTTTCCGCGGAAACTGTCGCAGGCGTTCCACAGGACTTGTTCAATATCTTTTCTGGTGGTCATGTTCATTTTCCTTTCTTTGCACTCTTGTAGGCTTGGTTAAGGAGGATGTCATACAGTTTTTCTTTTTCCTTCGCCAATTCTTTGAGCAACCGTTCTTCCTTCTTTGCCAGCAGATTCACGCGGGCGATTCTGCGCTGGTGTTCCAGAGCAAGGACGGTCAGCTCAAGGTCCATCAGAAAGCTTGCCTTGACGGAACCGAGCATGTTGCTGGTGGCGTTTTCATAAATTTTCCGTTTCATGTTTTGGGTGTTCAGCAGCCAGAAAAGGTATTCCGGCAATAGAAGCCCACTTTCGGTTCGTATCACCACAAAGTTTGAGGAGATGACCATTCCGGCCGTGGTTTCATCGATCAAAACGGCGGTATATGGCGCGGTGAGCCGCACGATAATGTCGCCACTTTGCGTGAGATATTCGTCCTTTAACGGCTCTTTTGCTTCGTAGACGTCGGCCTCTCCCAAATCAACCGACCCTTCCTGCCGGATACATCGCAGGTTCAGCAGAGGATAACGGTCACTTGTCCGTTCTTTGGACTGTTTTCTTGATAAAACCAGCCCGCTACGAACGCTTGCAAGGTCTCGCAGCTTCATCTCCAACCTTCTTTCGTCATGAACAAAAAATAACAATCCCGCTTCAAAAATGAAGCTCTCTCGAGCCGATTCCATTATATACAAGGTACGGGCCTTTGTCAACATTGAAATGTCATGTTGAAATAATGACATTTTCTCATAGATCATCTCTCGCAGAATGATTTCTTCGTCCTGGCTGCGAATGTTGCCCATCGCCCCCACCCACGCCATGGGGGCGCAGGCCTTCAGCTCCTCGGTTACGCCCTCCGCTGCCTTCATCCGGGCAATGATACATTCCATCCGCTCCCGTGCCTGCTCGTTGAGGTCCGCCAGATATGTCCAGAGCTTGCCGGACAAAAGCAGATAGTTGTATCGAGCCGTGTGATACAGCTCCAAATAGTCTTTGTGTATCCTGCCCCATCTTCCTATCGGGCGGGTTTCCTCCGTCAGCCGCAGGTCGGGGAAGTAATAGTCGCCAATCCGTACATAATCGAGTCCATTCTTTTCATCGGAAATATGTTTCTTGAGCGCTTTCATGTTGACGATCTCCTTTTACAGCAATTTTCGGCAAGGCCTTCTTTGGGCCTGTCCCATTCTTGCGTAACAACGAACCGGAAAGAAGCCGCAGGGAGTCGTTCATGGGGTTCAGGTAGTCAATCGGTAGTCAAAATGTTTTTTTTGAGATTTTCAGGTCCGCAAACCCTTGTAAATCAAGGCTTCCAGCTATCTGGCTGAATTGGCTACGAATCAAAAGGTCGTGGGTTCGAATCCCGCCGGGCTCACCAAACCAATATAATCCGAACTTGTTTCCGGTAGGAGATGGGTTCGGAGTATTGGTTTTTTTCGATCCGTATGAAAGTACCTACTTTCGCAACGGGGTAAGGCGCAAGCCTGTCTCCAAGCCGAGGGGCCTTCGGAAGAAGCAATAATTCCATAGACGCAAAAAAAGGCGGACGCAGCCGTTTTCACGGTGCGCCCGCCCTTTCTTTCGTCCTTACTCTGCCTTGACCTCCTGCTTTTCCAGTTCCCTTTGCTTCTTCCATTCAGCAAATTCCCTCTGGCCTTCCTCACTTTCATAGAAAGCAAGAATATCCGGGAGGATGCAGCGTGCTATCGCCTCGATCCGGTGCTGGGGAATGCCTGTGTTGTTCGTGAGTTTTTTTCTTCCGCCCAAATGTACCTCCTTTCTTGAGAAAATGGCTATCGCTGGGGAGCTTTGGCAGACTGCTCCCTCTGCCGCTCTTGAAACGCCTGTCTGATCTCCTGAGGAATACTTTCCACAAATCGTCGGAGCCGCTCGTTTTCCTTTTTCAGCTCCAATACTTCCACCCGCTTTTGGATGCTCTTTTCATCGTTGACTTTTTGTTTCAGGCCCATGTTCTCCTGCGTCAAGTAGTCAATGGTGGCTTGATACTTCTTCATCTGTCCCAGATGCCTTTCCAGCCGGGCGAAATACGGGCCTATCATTTCCAGCGTCTCGTCCCGCTTCTTTCCAGCGTTCAGACCCCCAATCTCGCTTATCGCCTTTTCAATGGTCCGCTGCTGGCGGGTGAGGTCCACAGACTGCTTGAACAGCCACGTGGGAATGTGTCTGCGCTTTGTCACCAGCGCGCTCTCGCCCCGTTTGAGGACCGGGAAAGCCTTTTTCATGTGCGCGTGAAACTCATCCTGCCATTGGGACAACTGCGCCCGGTTACCCAGAATCTCCTTGGCCGACAGCCGGCCGTCCTTCGTGATCGGTGTAAAGCACAGGTGAAGGTGCGGAGTTTTCTCATCCATATGTACCACAGCAGAAAAGATGTTATCCCCTCCCACTTTCTTCTCCATGAAGGCCACCGCTTCGGTGAAATAGGCTTGTACCTCCTGCTTGCTTCTGCCTGTAAAAAACTCTGGACTGGCGGTGATGAGGGTATCCACAAACATGGTGCTGTCCTTTCGGAGGCGGCACCCCGCCGTCTTGATGCGAATGTCGATTTCCTTTCGGTACTTCTGTGCGGGCTGGATGATATGGAAATTGTCCTTGCTTTTGCTGATGTCAATGTCCGGGTTGCTGGCGTACCTCTCCTTTGTGCGCTCGTGATGGGCTTCCAAGGCTCCTGCCGGCCCGGCCTTGTGCTTGACAAAGCGAAGAATTGCGTGCTGTGCTTTATGCGTCATCAAACTCCTTTCCTCCATCCATCCAAATTCCCTGATGACCAGTTCATATTGGGATTGGATAGATGGATAATAAATGGTTCTTTTTGATTTTTGTTTTTCTAACTACTGTCCGGTTTCCGTACTTCTCAAGGGGGATTTCCGTACTTCACGGGTATGGTTTTCAGTCCTCCGGCGTACCATGGCCGGATTTCTTGAAGTCGGCATCTGGAACCGCTTCATGCCATTTTGGGTAAATCCGATTGGGCTTTCCACATCCCTGCTTGCGGATCTCCAGCAGCCCGGCGTATTGGAGTTCCCGCAGGGTATCCACAGCTTTTTGCCGTCCGCAGTGAAGTAAGGTCGTTACCTCATTGATGGGATAGTAGAGATAAACTCGGTCGTATTCGTCAGCCCAACCATTTTTGCGGGAAAGGCCGGCACGGCGCAAAACCATGGCATAGAGGATTTTCGCCTCGTTGCCAAGCAAACGGTAGCCGGGCAATTCAAACAGGAAGTTGGGAAGCTGTGTAAAGCTGATGGCTCTGGGTTTCTGGTGCAAGTAAATGTACTTTGTCATAATGCCTCCTTGTAGAAAAGTCGAAGCCGTTTTTCGGGGTGGGACGTATCAACGTATGGGGTAAGAAGTTTGCAAGTCCGAAAGCCTTGATTTTTATGCCTTTTCGTAAGCCGACTTTTCTACGTTTGCCCTCCGCCTCCGGGCATAGGCAGCCTTCTGCCTTCGCTGCATCGCCGCCCGGCAGTCGGGGCAGTATTTCGCATTGTTGGAAGTCGAAGAAAAGGTCCTGCCGCACACACGGCAGCGTTTTGCCGTCTCCCGCCGAAACAGCTTCGCCTCCAGCCCCCTGGCCGCCTCATCTTTCAGCACCACCTGGCAAAAGAACGCACAGATGACAGAAAACGAAGTGATCTGAGGACAAACCACTTCCTCGCCATCATCCAGGTAGAGACAGTTGCCGTTATCGTAGAAACCACAATGAGCTCTGATCAGCCGCACCGCCTCCCGGCGCTGTTTTGCATCCATGCGATACAGCGAACCGTTTCCTTCCCGCTCCATGAGCGGTAAGTCTTTCATCCGAAGCATACAGCCTCCTTTCTGAATTTGGGTACAGAAAAGCCACGCCCGCCATTTTCCGGCTTGCGTGGCTTTATTGCCCTTCCTCGTTTTCGTATCGAACGAACCGTTTTTTGATTGCCTCCATGCGCTTGATCACAGCGCTATGGGTTTTGTAGCCCAGCTTATCCGCTATCTCCTGATAGCCATATCCCTCTCCCCGCAGTTCCAGAATCGTTCTGTCCCTTTCAGGCAGAGCGGCCTTGAAACGGTTGCAGAAGTCTTTCTCCGCCGCCTGTTCCGCAACGTCTCCCTCCGGGACGGGGAGCGAATGGATCTTGCTGTCCTTGTCCTCCATGCATGCTTCCAGCGAAACGGTCCGCACCCGTTTTGACCGGGTGTGATACCACTTGCGCAGGAAGTCCTTGCGGACATGGGTATCCCATTTCTCGAAATCTTCGTCGCAGGGCATTTCCCGCACCGCTTCCAGGATTGGCCCCCAACCCTGCTCCCCGATGGTTTGTTCCACCACCTGCTTCATCATCGCCTGTACGTCGTCCGCCTCAAAGAAGGGGATTTTGAAGTTCGGTGGCAGGCGGAACAGCTTTTGCACGCCCCAGCCCCACACGCGCTCCACTCCTTTGGCCCACAGGGGGAGGGCATAGGACAAACGCCATGCCGGGGAATTGGCTGTATAGTGTTCTTTCCATCCCCCGAAGCCCAAGTGAGGGAAAACCACCGAGGCCACAGCATCCATGATTTCGCTTGGAAACTGCTGGCTCAAGAGAATTCTGTGCCATTCGGGAGAGGCGTTCAGAGCGCCCAGACTTCGGGGCAGCCTGCGAAGTGTGGGATATCGGGAGAGTACATCGCAGGGCAGCAGGTATGCAAGGGGTAAGTAGCGGACGGGGCTATCATACGGGAATTGGTATGTGATGGGAATGAAAGAAAACCTCCTTTCCAAAGTGAGATTGTGTGATGGCCTCTAAAAATTAACGGCATAAGTATATACTTTTTGTTCCAAACCAAATAATTCTTTTGTGGAAATCTAATTTCCTATCACCGATAGCGAGAACACAGGAAAAAATCGATTCGCAACAACAAGGCTTAATAGTGACAAGTAACTATTTGCCGCAGAGAACGGTGTGACCCGAAGGTCACGCCGTTTTTCTGCGTCCATAGGTTGTTTCTGTAATAATTGTTTCGGAAATAACGGGAATTTCCACATCGTCTACGAAGTTGAAGTAAATCTTCACTTTCTGCTGTCGCTTGCCGCTGGACTTGTCCGGGGCAAAGACTACAATCTTCTTGATATACTCATTGACGATGGTCTGTGTCAGTTCTTCCACATCCACATACTTCTGTGTCAGAGCGATAAAGGCGTTCAAACCCTCATCCATTTCTTCCCGCTGTTCCACCCATTCCTCGATAACGTCAATTTCGAGCCTTAGCCGTTCCTGTTCTTCCTCGTAGTCAGCGGACATCTTCTTGTACTCGTCTGCCAAGAGGTCAACAACCTCCAGCATGGTCATGCCTTGCCGTACAATGTACGACTTGATTTCATTTCTCAAATTGGATTTCATATAAAAATTCCTCCATAAATTCGTGATATTGGTTTTCCGTGCGATGAACTGCTGTCACCGACAAGTGTTGGTTTCAAAGATGGTGATTTCCTCTCAGATTTCGCTCTGCGTAGTCCTGTCCACAACAGCACCCTATCGAGTTTACCGTTTTGTGGGAGAGCAGACGAAACAGGAATAAATACTACAGTTCCGTGAATTGGCTTTACTACTCAGTAAATCACTGAACGATGATTTCGGTATTTCCTGCGGTGTAAATCTTCACGGTTTGCACAAGGCTTGATTTTGATGCCTGTAATTTGCCCTCGCTCCCAATGTACATATAACGGTGGACTTCAAAAGTGCCGTACGTACTGTACGGTACGTACAGCACTTTTTCACTTCGCTTACCATTTCAGAAAAGGTGTCTTTGCCAGCACCTCGATACCGACAAATCCACGCACTCTCTTTCCTCCGGTGTAGATGTTGTTGGTGGCTTCCACATTGTAAAGACGCTCGTTCTGTGCAAGCTCGGAACTGAGCCTGTTTGCCGACATGGGTTTTCGCACATTGTCCTCGCACCACAGCTTGTAGGCTTCGTACAGAGCCTTGGAGCTTGCTTCGCTGTCAGCCTTGAAGCGGATATATCCCTCCGATTGCAGAAACTCAATGACATTGTTGCTGCTGCGCTTGACCGTTTCCACGTTCTCAATGGCTTGTCCGCTGATGGTGAACTGATAATTGTTTGCAAGCAGTCTGTGCAGTCCCTCCAGACACCACAGAAAGATACCCTCCATCTCGGACATGAGCTTTTCCACGAGAAAAGGATCGTCGGTACGGTCAGCCGGTCTGTCCTTGGTGGTAAGCACAATTTGACGGCGAAAGAAACCGTCCGATTGGTCATGCAGGGCGGTTAGCGCACCGTTGCCGAAGCATAAGAAACGGGCGTACAGTTGGCTTTGGTATGGTGAGCGTACCGTTCCCATCGGTACGATTGGCTGTGCCGCACTCAATATCACCGATGAACAGATCACAGAACTAATAACGCTCTGTCAGCCGTTGAGTAGCGTAATTCTCATGATCGGTACAGGCAACGTGGATGTATCTGTGTTCCCCGTGGCAGAAAAAGCTCTATGGAAGATTATCTGCTTCTTGCAGAAAACGGAGCCGTTCTCTTTTCTGGACTTGGCAACGGACGAAAAGGAACTGCACCGGCTCTTTGACGAGGAACATATAGAAAACATCGTTGCGTATATCGAAGCATTGCAGGAAATCGGTGCATCAGCTTCTTTTGATGATAAATACAGTCACGCTGTCGGTGTCTTGAAGCTGATACAGGGAATGTCACAGCTTGGAAATACGCTGAATATATTCAAGAGTGGCATGATTGACTTTGCCCACAAGCTCCATGACAGCAAACGCACACCGGATGGATATGCCGCCGCTTTTGCGGAGCATTTTCCCAAAGACGATATATCTCCCGACAATTCCATGTGGATGCAGCTGACCAATACCACGATGCAATATGTATCCGCTGTCATGCCGGAGAAAGAGATACCGCAGCTTGTGAAGCGTATGCACTACGTTTCCTTTGTGGGAATGTTCCGTTCTGATTTGTTTGAGGGATTATGTGTCGGTCATGCGCCGAGGTTATGCCCCATCTGCGGCAAGTGGTTTCTGACCACCGATGCAAGGCAGACAAAATACTGCGGAGGTCTTGCACCGGGGGACAAGCTCGGACGCACTTGCCGTCAGATCGGTGCAAAACAAGGCAGAGAGCAGAGGGAGCTTGCGGACGATCATCCCATTAAAGCAATCTATACACGCCGAATGAACACGATCACGCAGTATCTCCACCGTGGCACTCTGGACGAGCAGACCGCCGCTGTGATGAAGCTGTTGGCAAAAAGCAAACTGGACTATGCCACCAAGTTTGTTGACTATGCAAATGGAAATTATGAAAAAGAAATGGAACAGGCAGCGTTACTTGCAGAAGCAAGAGCGAAGATGAAATAAAAGTTTTTCTATGAGGGGAGGTGCGCCAAATGTCCGAAGAACGCTTCTGGAACACCGATGAATATGCCAGCACAGCAAAATTCGCTGTGCTGGATGGAGCTATGACTATGCGACAGGCAGGGCGCATCTTCCGTCTTGAACCTGCGCCGCCCAAGGTGGAGGACATCAATGATTACATAATTTCCGCTGTCCGTGAAAAGGATATGAACTACTTTACATACTTCCTCCATCACTACGAGTCCAGGCTGAACAAGCGAGTGTACCGCTTTCTGCTGACCGAGGGCATTGACCGAAACGACCCTTTGCGTTTTCTGGATTACAAGCTTTCTTGCGTTCTCGTCATGTTGGAGTGTTTGCAGAATTATGTTCCCGACAAGGGCGCAGACTTTCTGACCTACGCCCATCATTTCATCGGCAACGCACTTCTGGATTGCCGCCGACAGGAAGAAGCAGGCTCATTCAAATCTCTGGACGAATACAAAGCTGCCCGTGGCATTGCATGGCTCTACAACAATTCCGGCAAGAGCGCAAAGGAAGTCATTGCCGAGTACGCCGCAGAGCAGAACTGTACCGAAGAAACCGCCGCCGAATATCTGACCCTTGCAAGACAGAACCGCCGCCGTGTTCCGTTTTATTCGACCATGCAGGACGAGGACAGCGAGGAAACGGGCGAAGATGTTACCTGTGACGACAGTTGGAACTATGCGGATATTCTCTGGAACGGTATTCGAGCAAAAGAAGTGCAAGCCGCTTTTGACAAACTCAGTTATAAGGAACAGGATTTTCTTGAAAGACGCAATGCGATTTGCATGAACTGCGGACGGGTGATGCCTTGGGACGAGCGAATTTCTTTTGAAAAGCTGTCAACCGACTACGAGTATAGCAGCACCAGCGGCGCAGAGCGTTTTTACAAAAGAGTGGTAGAAAAGATGACCGGACTTCTGTTGGATGCCGGTGTTCTCGGTGTGGTGGAATTGAAGCTGACCGACAAAAACAAAAAAACCGCCGCCGCTGCATACGAGTACAAAGCAGTACATCGGTATGCAAACGACGACGATGAGTGGGGAGAAATTCGTTTTGACTTTTCTGTCAGAACTGCTCAGATCGTAAAACTGGCAGACGGCGATTTGAGCAGATCGAATGTCTTTGCAAAAATCGCAATCCGTCAAATTCTGACACTCTCCGTGAGTGAGCTGATCGCTGCGGCGGGTTTTTATATACCTCTTGCTCCCCCCGTAGGCACAGAAAACCTTTTCTCAGAAAATACAAAACCGATGCAGCGTCCATGTCATTGAGCCTGTACGTTGTATCGGTTTTTGCATTTGCAGCAATGCTCGCTTTTGCTCTATAAGCAAAAAGTCCCTTTGCCGCACTTTATCCAATTACATGATATAATATTAACGAAAGAGTAGGAGAAATGCTATGAACATAAAAAAGATTACGAAAAACATACTGCTTTCATTAGGGATTTTTCTGCTCGCTGTCGTTCTGAGCATATTGTTTCAAAAGCTCGAAATCGGGGAACATATTACAATAATTTTTATGTTTGCAGTGTTCTTGATTTCTCTTTTGACGGATGGATACGCATATGGAATTATCTCTGCCATTGGTGGAATGCTGGCGGTCAACTATGCTTTTACCTATCCGTATTTTGCATTGGATTTCAATATCCCGGTAAATCTGATTTCGGCAATCATTATGACGGCAGTATCAATATTGACCGGTATGTTGACCACAAAAATCAAAAATTATGAAGCTGAAAAAGCAAAGAGCGAACGAGAGCGTATGCGTGCGAATCTTCTCAGGGCCGTTTCTCACGATTTAAGAACACCACTTACTGCAATCTACAGTGCCAGTTCCATATTGCGAAACAAAAAGAAAATGCTTACCGAAGAACAGCAAGATGTCATGTTAAAAAACATAGAGGAAGATTCGGAGTGGCTTGTTCGGATGGTTGAGAATCTTCTCTCCATCACCAGAATCAACAATGAAAAAATCAAGATTGAAAAAACATCTGTAATTCTGGATGAACTCATTGATTCAGTAATGACAAAATTTCTGAATCGTCATCCTGAGCAAAAGGTTACTATAGATATTCCAAATGAGATTGTAGTGGTATCCGTTGATCCCATTCTGATTGAACAGGTATTGATGAACCTTTTGGAAAACGCAGTTTTCCATGCCGAGAATATGACCCATATCATTCTTCGTGTGTTTGCATCGGAGCGAAAGGTTATATTTGAGATTGCGGATGATGGCTGCGGCATCCGTGAAGATATGTTGAAAGACATTTTCGGTGGAACATACGGAACACAAAACAACTCTGCTGACGGCAAGAAAAGAAATGCCGGTATAGGTCTTTCTGTGTGTGCCACAATCATCAAAGCACACGATGGAGAAATCAGTGCTGAGAATAGAAAAGATGGTGGTGCTTTATTCCGCTTTACGCTCGGAAAGGAGGACTCAGCTTATGATGAATAATAAATATAAAATCCTTTTTGTAGAGGATGACTCCAATATTCGTACTGTTATAACTACCTTGCTGGAAACAGAAGGATATCAAGTCATCTGGGCTGGTACCTGTAAGTTTGCACAAGGACTGTTTACATCGCATCAACCGGATGTAGTAATTTTAGATTTGGGACTGCCGGATATGGACGGAATGCGTTTTCTGGAATTTGTACGCCGAGATTCGTTGACCCCCATTATTGTTCTATCGGCTCGTTCCAATGACCGAGACAAAGTGAGAGCTTTGGATGCCGGTGCAAACGACTATGTAACAAAACCTTTCAGTACGGAGGAATTGCTTGCCCGTATCCGTATGATTTTAAGGAATTATCAGCATAGAGCTGACAGTGGTAAACTGCCCGGTGGAAAATTTCAAGTGCAGGATATGGTGATTGACTACGATGCCAGACAGGTTTTCATTGCCGGAAAAGAAATCAAGTTATCACAGACAGAGTACAACATCGTTGCATTGCTCTCTGAACATTGCGGAAAAATGATGACCTATTCAGCCATTATAAAGGGTGTATGGGGTTATCCAGATGAAGGAAGCACAAAAAAATTGCAAGTAAACATGGCTAACATCCGAAAGAAATTTGGAGTAAAACCGGGAGAAGCCCGCTACATCACCAATGAATTAGGTGTGGGGTATCGTATGAATGGAGATAACGCCGACATCCAGGATTCGTGAATGTTCCTTTTGCCGTGCTTTTACTAATTCCAAGATATAATGTAAAAAACAGCATTTAGCTTGTCATAAGAAAGCGAAAAGGAGAATTGATTTATATGATCTATGCAATTGTTTTATTTGCTGTAACATACGTGCTGATGCTTGCCTTTGGCAAGTACCGTACATACATAGCTTTGGGATCTGCTGCAATTTTCATTATTTCCGGTATGCTTCCTTTTGACCAAGTGTTTAGTTCCATTGACTTTAATGTTCTTCTGATGATCGCCGGTACAATGGGGTTGGTTCAGCTGTTTATCGACAGCAAGATGCCTGCGCTTCTTGCCGATCTCGTAATGGAAAAGGTTCCAAACATCCAAATAGCCGCAGTTGCATTAGCTCTCTTTGCAGGTATCATTTCTGCATTTGTCGATAATGTTGCAACTGTTTTGATGGTAGCTCCGATTGCGCTGGAAATCTGTAAGAAGCTGAAAACTAACCCTGTGCCTTTTATCATTGCGATTGCAGTATCGTCCAACCTGCAAGGCGCAGCAACTTTAGTCGGTGATACCACAGCCATCATGCTGGGCTCTTATGCAAACATGAGCTTCCTTGACTTTATCTTCTATGATGGTAAACCCGGTATTTTCTTTGCAGTCGAATTGGGTGCTGTTGCATCTGCCCTTATTCTGGCATGGCTCTTTCGAAAGGAAAAGCAGCCGGTTCCCAAAGGTTCTCCCTGTACAGTTGTCACCGATTTTGTTCCCACAGTTCTGTTGGTTGGCATGATCGTCCTTCTGATCTGTGCTTCTTTTATTCAGAATAAGCCTGCCATTACAAATGGTCTGATCTGTATGGGATTGCTCATTATCGGTATGGTTTACAGCATGTTCAAGACGCACAACAAAGATTCCGTCATTCGTCCTTTGAAAGCTGTAGATTTTGAAACTATCGGTCTGCTGTTCGGTCTGTTCCTGATGATCGGCGGTATCTCCAATATGGGTGTGATTGATGCCGCTGCGGAACTGCTGGCAAAGCTGGGCGGAGGAAATGTATTTATCCTGTACACTGTCATCGTATGGGCGTCTGTTCTTCTATCTGCCTTTATTGACAACATTCCTTACGTTGCTACCATGCTGCCGGTAGTTACCGGACTTGCCGGAACATTAGGAATTGAACCAACTTTGTTGTACTTCGGATTGCTCTCCGGTGCGACTCTTGGCGGAAACTGTACTCCGATTGGTGCATCCGCAAATATTGCCGGTATTGGCATCCTGCGCAAAGCAGGCTATGAGGTTAAAACGAAAGATTTTACCCGCATTGGTATTCCGTTCACCTTGGCGGCTGTCATTCCTGCGTATATCTATTTCTGGCTGCTTTATGCCTAAAACCTGATGATTTGCTCGACACCGAAAAAACGATTCAAAGGAGGCGATAGAATGAATTTAGCAAGAATTATGATCCCAAAGGTCAGCACGGTGTTTTTGAAAGAAAACCAGTCTGTCCGACAGGGATGGGAAATTATGAACCGAAACGGCTACACGGCAATTCCAGTGCTGGATACCGACGGAAAATACATAGGTACAGTCAGTGAAGGAGATTTTCTTAAATTTATCATAGCTGCCGGAACTCTTGATACTCAAAATATGGAAAGCCATCGGGTCTGACGCAGCTTCTCTCACTGGATCGGCGGCATGGGTATCCTTGTGTTTGTACTGATCTTTATCCCTGAGAGCAACGATGGCTCGTCCATGCACTTGCTTCGTGCGGAAAGCCCCGGCCCACAGGTAGGTAAGCTCGTATCCAAAATGAAAGTGACTGCGAGAATTTTATACTTGATTTATTTAGGTATGACAGTTCTTGAAGTTATCATTCTCATGTTGGATGAACCCATTCCGGGATATGAAAGTGAACAGTTCTTCTTCAGCCTGCTTGCGACATTTGGCTGTGCCGGTACCGGTGGCTTTGGTTTTATCCCCGGCAGTTTTGAGCTATTCCATCCGTTCTCGCAGTATGTGATGTCAATTTTCCTGATCCTGTTCGGCTGTAATTTCAGCCTGTACTATCTGCTGCTCATCGGAAAGATTAAGGATGTCCTGCGAAGCGAAGAAGTTAGAGCATATTTTGCAATCATTGCAGCCGCTGTCGGATTTGTGTTAATCAGTCTGGTAGGGCGCTTTGAAGCATTCCCACAGGTCTATACTACGGAGGAAGCGTTTAGACATTCTCTGTTCCAGGTAGCATCTTTGATGACCACAGCAGGCTATACAACCACGGACTATCATGTATGGCCGCAGCTGGCTACAACAACTTTGGTTGTGGTAGCATGATTGCGATTGACACCATTGCCGTGGAGAACGAAGTCGCCCGTAATATGTACGAACGGTCAGAGCTTGACTATCTCATCTACAATGCACCGTTGGAGTATGCCGACCTTATTTTGAACGGCGATCCCGAAACTTATTTGAGATCTGTAACGGAGTACAAACCGCTTGACTAACCAAAATCCAGTCTGCCCCAAACTTACAATGGGGCAGACTGGATTTACTTTTTTACTTGCTATTCGTAGCGACAGCCATCATTTTTCAGGCTTTTCTCCATGTTCTTCTGCTAAACAGAATTAAAACAGGCAGAATCTCCAAGTGTCCAAGAAGCATAGTAAAGGTCAAAACAATCATAGAGAAATTGTTGTAACCTGCAAAGCTGGAATATGGTCCTACCGCTTCAAACGCAGGCCCTACATTGGAAATACAAGTGAGTACAGCCGAGAAATTGCTGAAAAAGCCGTGTTTCACATCGTATGTACCTGCATCCGATATGATCGTTATGGTCTGACCATTTATAGGATCGAAAGACAGGAGGAATAGTGCTGCAAGGAAAATAAAGAAGAACAAAGTAATAAAAGCGAATACGTCGTTAATTGTTTTACTTTCAAGTGTTTTTCCTTCAAACTTCGTATGAGGAACATAACGAGGGTTTATCAGCTTTCTTACATTGATGTACGCACCTTTCATGGCGATGACAATTCGGGATACTTTAATACCGCCTGCGGTTGAGCCGGCCATAGCACCAATAAACATAACCATCGGTGAATTTCAGTTCCACACAGCAATTATCCATGTTGTAGGCACAAGATACTAAGGTTTTCATGGTATGTCCTCCATAATTCGTTGTAAGAAAGAAAATCCCGCCTGACTTCCTGTTAGAAATCAGACGGGATTTGTCCGTATGCACCCCGGAAACCGTCAGCTAACAGTTGATAAGTAAATTAGTTCCTTATCACTATTAAGCCAAAGTTTGGAAACCTTCAAAAACATTCTTGCTAAAGCAGCCAAATATCCGTGGTTGTCATTTTGACGGTGGCGGTTTATAATAAAAAATGGCATTTGCGTATACTATAACTTTTCTTCAAATGAAGCTTCCCTCCGGGTCGTCGCATTTGGAATGGTTCTGATAGAATAAGGAATCTATTTGGAATGGAGGCCACAGGATGGGCGCCATACTACAAAAGAAGCAGATGAGTGAAGAAGATATTAAGCTGCAATATATTACGCCCTCCATTCTTTCCAAGTGGAGTCGGGAGAAGATCACCATGGAAACCCGCATCACGGATGGAAAGGTCAATCTGAAGGGCAATTTTGTGTTCCGCGAAAAGCCCAAACGGGCGGATTATATTCTGTATCTCAATGAGAATAACCCAATCGCCGTTGTCGAGGCAAAGGATAATCATCACGCCGTTTCCCATGGCTTGCAGCAGGCCATGACCTATGCACAAATGCTGGACGTGCCGTTTGCATACAGCTCCAATGGAGACGGTTTTGTGGAGCATGATTTTCTTACCGGACAAGAACGAGAATTTGGCCTTCACGACTTCCCTACCGAACAGGAGCTGATCGCCCGGTATAAACGGGAATCCAACCTGACGCCTTCTCAGGAAGCGATGCTGGAACAACCATACTATGCCAGCCAGAGCACCTATCCGCCCCGTTACTATCAACGCAATGCCATCAATCGCACAGTGGACGCCATTGTAAGGGGACAGCAGCGGATTCTTTTGGTGATGGCTACCGGCACGGGCAAAACATATACCGCTTTTCAGATCGTGTACCGCCTGCTGGAAAGCGGCATGAAGCGAAAAATTCTCTACCTGGCCGACCGAAACATTCTGGTGGATCAGTCGATTCGGCAGGATTTTGCCCCGCTGGAAAAGGTCATCCACAAGATCAATGTGGCGAAGGACAACAGGAATACCATCACCTCCCACGAGGTGTATTTCTCCCTGTATCAGCAATTGGTGGGTGACGATGATCGGGAGCATTTCAGCGAGCTGTTTTTGCCGGACTTCTTCGACCTCATCATTGTAGACGAGTGCCACAGAGGTTCCGCCAAGGAGGAAAGCCGCTGGCGCAGGATTCTGGAATACTTCAATTCCGCTACCCAGATCGGCATGACCGCAACGCCCAAAGAAACCAAATATATCTCCAATCTCAGCTATTTTGGCGAGCCGGTTTATTCATACAGCCTGAAAGAAGGCATTGAGGATGGCTTCCTTGCCCCGTTCAAGGTCATCAATGTCACAACGAACATTGGGGAGGGATGGCGGCCGAGCAAAGGGCAGAAGGACATCAATGGCGTGGAAATTCCCGACCGCATCTACACTAACAGCGATTATGACTATAACATCATTATTGAGGATCGCATCCAGCAGGTGGCGGAGGAAATCACCCGATATCTGAAAAGCACCGACCGCATGGCAAAGACCATTGTATTTTGTGCCACGGAGGACGCCGCCCTGCGGATGCGCGATGCGCTGGCAAAGCTCAATGCGGATATGATGAAAATCAATCCTGACTATGTGGTGCGAATCACCGGCGGAGATGACTATGGCAAAGCCAAGCTGAAATACTTTATCTCCGTTTCCTCTCCCTACCCTGTGATCGCTACCACCTCCAAGCTGCTATCTACCGGCGCGGATTGCAAAATGACCAAGCTGATCGTACTGGACGAGATGATCGGCTCCATGACCGAGTTCAAACAGATCATTGGCCGCGGCACCCGTCTGCGGGAAAATGAAGGAAAGACACATTTTGTCGTAATGGACTTTCGCAACGTGACCCGCCTGTTTGCCGATCCCGAATGGGATGGTCCCCTCCAAATCAACGAAGGCTTCGCGCCAGGCGAAAAGCCTGCCGACGGCACTCAAGCCCTGCCGAATGAAGATGAAGCAGGCGCAACCGCTGACCCCCCGACCCCCAAACATAAGCCTATTGTGGATAAAAACGGCTGCAACGTGCAGATCATTCACAAGACGGTATCGATCTATGATGCAAACGGCAAGCTGCTGCGGCAGGAGAGCATCGTGGACTACACGAAAGAAAATATCCGTGGCGAATATGCTTCGCTGGATAACTTCATTCGTCAGTGGTCGGCCCAGGAGAAAAAAGAACAGATTCGGGACCTGCTCCGCGAACGAGGCATTGATCTGGAACTGCTCAAGGCGGATCAGAAGATGAGCGATGTGGACGACTTCGACTTCATCTGCCATGTGGCCTTTGACAAAAAGCCGCTGACCCGCAGGGAACGCGCCAGCAACGTCAAAAAGCGCGACTTCTTTGGCAAATATAGCGGTGTGGCCCGCGAGGTGCTGGAAGCCCTGCTGGACAAGTACATGAACACGGGCATCTACGAAATCGAAAAGACGGAAATTCTGAAGCTGGACCCATTCCTCAAGCTGGGCAAGCCGGCTAAAATCGCCGGGTATTTCGGCGGTAAAGCCGGGTATCTGCAGGCGGTACGGGAATTGGAACGGGCAATTTATGCGGACGAGGTAGGATAACGCATGAGCAATCTAACGGGATTTGTCAAGCGGCTGCGGGATATCATGCGCAACGACGCCGGCATCAACGGCGACGCACAGCGCATCGAGCAGATCGCATGGATGCTTTTTTTAAAGGTCTATGATGCAAAAGAACAGGATTGGGCATGGGAAGATGACAACTATCAGTCCATCATCCCACAGGCATGCCGCTGGCAGAACTGGGCGCATGACGATAAGTCCGGCAAGGCCATGACAGGCGACAAGCTGCTGGATTTTGTCAACAACAGGCTGTTTCCGGTGCTCAAAGGCAGAGATATCAAGGATTCCAACGGCAAAATCCAGATTCCGGGAGTTCGTGTGGATGCTTCCACGCCCATCAGCAAGGCCATTGTGCAAACCACGTTTGCCGATGCCAACCAGTATATGAAGGATGGCGTATTGCTTCGGCAGGTGCTCAACATCATTGATGAGCTGGACTTGAGCGACTATGAGGAAAGCCATGCGTTTGGCGAGATCTATGAAACCATCCTCAAAGAGCTGCAAAGCGCCGGTTCTGCCGGCGAATTTTATACGCCCCGCGCCGTCACCGACTTTATGGCGCAGGTGATCCGGCCGCAAATCGGCGAAGTGATGGCGGACTTCGCCTGCGGCACCGGTGGCTTTATCATCAGCTGGCTGAAAGAGCTGAAAAAGCAGGTCACCACCACCAATGCCGAAGAGGCTTACAGCCATTCCATCTACGGCATCGAAAAAAAGCAGTTCCCCTATATGCTCTGCATAACCAATCTGCTGCTGCACGGGCTCGATGTACCCCGCGTTTATCATGACAATTCCCTGACGCATGACGTGCTGGACTATACCGGGGAGGATCAGGTGGACGTGGTGCTGATGAATCCCCCCTACGGCGGCAGCGAGAAGGCAGATGTCAAAAGTCACTTTCCTACCGACCTGGCCAGCGGCGAGACGGCGGACCTGTTCATGTCGGTTATCATGTACAGGCTGAAAAAGAATGGCCGGGCGGCGGTGATCCTGCCTGACGGCTTCCTGTTCGGCACCGACAACGCCAAGGTGAATATCAAGCGCAAGCTGCTACGGGAGTTCAATCTCCATACCATTGTCCGCCTGCCGGGCAGCGTGTTTTCGCCCTATACGTCCATCACCACCAACATCCTGTTCTTTGACAATACCCATCCCACCGAGGAAACTTGGTTCTACCGGCTGGATATGCCTGAGGGATATAAGCACTTCTCCAAGACCAAGCCCATGAAGCCCGAGCACTTCCAGCCCGTGCTGGATTGGTGGAACGACCGGCGGGAGATCGCCGAGGATGGCTTTGACAAGGCGAAGAAGTACACTGCCCAGCAGCTTACCGAAGAGCTGGGCTACAACCTCGACCAGTGCGGCTATCCCCACGAGGAAGAGGAAATTCTCTCCCCGCTGGACCTGATTCACCGCTACGAGGAGCAGCGGGCATCCCTGAACGCGGAGATCGACCGGGTGTTGTCCGAGATCACCGCCCTGCTGGGAGGGAACGCCGAATGACCCCGCAGGAACTGAAAAACAGCATTTTGCAGCTGGCCATTCAAGGCAAGCTGGTGGAGCAGCGCCCTGAAGAAGGCACGGCCCAGGAGCTATATCAGAAAATGCAAAAGTATCATAAGGGAGTGAAACCTTGTAAGGCTGAATTAAATTTTTCCGCTATGGATTTCGAACTGCCAGAAACTTGGAAGATGGTAGAATTAAATCAGTTGTTTAATTTTATTGACTACAGAGGAAAAACACCTGTCAAATCAACAGAAGGGGTATCCTTAATTACTGCATCCAATATAAGACAAGGATATATGGATTATACAAGGAAAGAATACATATCTTCTGAAGAATATACTACAAGAAAAAGTCGTGGAATTACTCACAAAGGTGATTTATTATTTACAACAGAAGCGCCTATGGGCAATGTGGCAATATGCGACTTATATGAATGCTCTTGTGGACAACGAATTATTACTTTTCAAGAATACGAAGAAAATACAGTTATCCCCAAATTATTTATGTATTTTATTTTATCTACATACTTTCAAAAGCAACTTCTTGATAACTGTACTGGAACTACCGCTAAAGGTATTAAAGCTGATAAACTGAAACATCTCTTGCTTCCCCTTCCTCCCCTTGCCGAGCAAAAGCGCATCGTCGCCAAAATCGAAGAACTGCTGCCCTATATCGACCGCTACGAACAGGCGTGGAGCAAGCTGGAGCAGCTCAACAGCCGTTTCCCGGAGGACATGAAAAAAGCCCTCTTGCAGTACGCCATCCAAGGCAAGCTGGTGGAGCAACGCCCTGAAGAAGGCACAGGCGAGGAGCTCTTTGCGCAGATTCAGGCGGAAAAACAGCGGCTCATCCAGGCAGGAAAAATCAAAAAGGAAAAGCCCCTGCCGGAAATCACGGAGGATGAGGTGCCGTTTGAAATCCCGGAGGGATGGAAGTGGGTGCGCATTGGTAGTGTTTGCATAAACATTCAATATGGTTCTTCCCAAAAATCTGATACAGTAGGGAAAATGGTTGTATTGAGAATGGGCAACATCCAAGATGGTAAACTTGTGCTTGACAAGCTCGTTTACACGTCAAATGAAGAAGAAATCAGGAAATATTCATTAAAATATAATGATCTTCTGTTTAACAGAACTAACAGTAAAGACCTGGTAGGAAAAACGGCAATTTATAAGGGGCAAATTCCAGCTATTTATGCTGGATACTTGGTTAGAATTACTCCGATTTATGTAGACAGCGATTTCCTCAACTATACGATGCAATCACAGTATTATTGGAGTTATTGTCAATCGGTACGTAGTGATGCTATCGGGCAGTCCAATATCAATGCCGAGAAATTAAAACGTTTTGCATTTCCCCTTCCTTCCCTTGCCGAGCAAAAGCGCATAGTCGAAAAACTGGAACAGTTGCTGCCGCTATGTGATCGGTTGAAAAAACAGATAGTCTAAGCAGTTTCTATTTGTGTATGCAAAGGAAAAAGAGGTGGATTCCCGTGACAAACATTCCGCAAACATTATACCACTATACAAGTCTTGAAACCCTTGCTTTGATCCTTACAAACAAAAGTCTATGTTTTAATACCCTGCTGAATGTGGACGATATCGAAGAAGCCGAGACCTCTGATATGGGGTTGTTGGGCAAGTATGTATATGTGAGTTGCTGGACGGATGAGGCGGCAGAATCCATACCAATGTGGCAGCTCTATACCCCGAATATGCATGGGGTCAGAATACAGCTTCCGATTTTTCCATTTAAAGAGCACCATTATAAAGCCGGTGAGCTGCACTTTAAGGAAAATACAACATCGTATATTGATCAGAAAAAAGTGTTTGATGACAATAAGGCATTGATCTGCGGCAATTACCCGGAACTGGTTCAAATCACATATACAACTGATAAAACATTATTACATCCAAGAACAAAATTCGGAGATTCCTTAGATGATTTCAATTCGGTGCTTGGTAACGGCAGCACAGGAAAACAACAAAGCAAAACTACAATCCGTTTTAAAGAGTTGGGGAGATATAAAAATGTTGATTGGCAGTTTCAAAAAGAATGGCGCTATTGGTTGTTTATGGCTCCGCTAGGGATAGGCACTTCGAGACAAATAACGCCGAAAACAACCGTGGATTTTTACAGTCTCCTCCAAGATAAGGATGCCAGGCCACCCTATGAGCGGTTTTTTGTCGACCTATCCGAGGAAGCCATTTCCCAAATGCAGATTGTTTTTGGTCCTCGTATGACAGAAGCCGAAAAGATTTTGGCAAAGCATCTCTTACGAGGAAGTGGCCTGGATGGTAAATGGAAAGAAAGTGCATTGCGAATCCGATAGCCATGGACTAGAATTGCCGGACGAGGAGCAACGGGGGAATGTGCCCGCCCTTAGGAGAATAAGCATATTTGTCGTGTTGATATCGTCGCATATCCCTGCCCATACTCTGCAAAACCGGCCGTCATTCTTGCGCATCCCAGGCGGCAATCCCTCCGCCCCGTTTTTCTGCCGGTCCAAGCAGGACATAAACCGCATCGCCCGCCCCGCTTCCCCCGTCAGCCACGCCGGCAGGTATAACACACTACACCTTGCAAGCAAGGTCGTGTGCCAAAGGGGAGGCATAGGCCCCCTTTGGAAACCCCCGGTTTTGTCGGCGTGTTGGCCTTGAAACGCATTCTGCGCCCCATATCCTCCAGCCCTACAAATCCAAAGAAACGGTGCAGGCCTGCCCGTATAGGCTTGCCTGTGCCGTTTCTTTGTTCGACCTGCGGGCCAGAATGAAGCAAGCGGATATAAAAAAATCATGTTTTCGGGTTGTTCTCCTTTGATATATGGGTTACAATAAAATCAACCCGTATAGGAGGTTGTTTCATGAAAGAACTGGGTAAGCGTTTGAAAGCCCTTCGGGAGAGTCTGGGCCTTTCGCAGGTAAAAATGGCCGAGGCCCTGGGCTCCACACAATCCAGCATCAATCGCTATGAGAATGGCCAGTCTACCCCACCCGTGGCGCTGTTCCGCCGTTATGCGGATTACTTTGATGTGTCGCTGGATTATATCTTTGCCCGCACGGACAAGCCACAGGGGATCACCTACGCATTTAAGCCCAAAGCCGCCCCGGAACGGGAAGAAATGCGCCGTTTCATTGAAATGTGTTTTGACCCCCAATCGCCCATGCACGAGAAGCTGAAAGAAACCCTGTTTCGTATGATGGAGGGTGACCAATGAAGGCTGTGATCTACGCCCGCTATTCCTCCGACAATCAGCGGGAAGAAAGTATTGAAGGCCAAATCCGGGAGTGTACTGCCTTTGCCGAGAAGAACGGTATCACCATCCTGCGCCACTACATTGATCGGGCCTTTTCCGCTAAGACCGATAACCGCCCGGAATTTCAGAACATGATTAAAGACAGCGGCAAGCGTCTGTTTGATATGATTATTGTCTGGAAGCTGGACAGGTTTGCCCGAAACCGCTATGACAGTGCCCGTTATAAAACCGCTCTGAAAAAGAACGGGGTCAAGGTGGTGTCTGCCACCGAGGTCATTTCCGATGGGGCTGAGGGGATCATTCTGGAAAGCGTACTGGAGGGGTACGCCGAATACTACTCCGCCGACCTGTCCGAAAAGGTAGTCCGGGGCATGACGGAGAATGCCCTAAAATCCAAGTATAACGGCGGTACTCGTCCTATCGGCTATCTGATTGACAGCGACCAGTGTTTCCAGCTTGACCCGCTCACCGCTCCCTTTGTCCGGGAGGCATTCCAGCGTTATGACGAGGGAGCCACCATGACCCAGATACGGGACTGGCTCAACGAGCAGGGCGTGAAGAACACACGGGGTCAGAAGATGACCTACAACAGCGTACAGCACCTTTTGAACAATCGCCGCTATATCGGGGAGTACACCTACCGAGACGTTGTGGTGCCGGATGGTATTCCAGCCATTGTCCCCCAAGTTCTCTTTGAACGGGTGCAGGAGAAGCTGGCAAAGAACAAGAAAGCCCCGGCCCGCCACAAGGCTGAGGACGAATATCTGCTGACAACGAAGTTGTTCTGCGGCTACTGCGAGGCCTATCTCTATGGAGAAAGTGGTACCAGCCATACGGGGAATATTCACCGCTATTACAAGTGTATATCGGTGAAAAAGAAGCGCGCCAATTGCCGCAAGAAGTCTGTCCGCAAGGAATGGATCGAGGATCTGGTGGTCACCGAAACCATGAAGATGGTGATGGACGATAAGGCGATTGAGGCCATTGTGTCTATGCTGATGGACTTGCAGGACAGGGAGAATGTCAACCTGCCGCTCTATGAACAGCAGCTGCGGGAGGCGGATACAGCCATTCAAAACCTCTTGAACGCCATCCAGCAGGGTATCTTGACCAAGTCCACGAAAGGGCGTCTGGAAGAATTGGAGGCCGCAAAAGAAGACCTGGAAGCGAAGATTGCCCGTGAAAAGCTGGCGAAACCCAAGGTGAGCGCCGAGTTTATGACCTTCTGGCTCCACCGCTTCCGCAAGCTGGATGTACGGCAAAAGTCCCACAGGAAAATGTTGATTGACACTTTTATCAATGCCATTTTCCTGTACGATGATAAAATGGTGATAACCTTCAACTACAAGGAAGGGACAACGACCATCACTTTTGATGACCTCAAAACCGCATTGACCGATCAGAAAATAGGTTCGGATTTGGATTGCCTGGGCTCACCAGAGATAAAGCCTTAAACCATAACGGTTTGAGGCTTTTCTTTTTGCCCTGAAGCCCTTCGAAACAAGGGTGTTTTGATGAAATCGGCGGTTTTGTCAACCAACATGTCAGTTTTCATCTTGAAAACAGGGCGCAAAAGTCTTATTTTCATTGGGTTTCCGCGCGATATTGGATGTCAATTTCGCCGTCAATTCACTGAACGCCACGCCCGCTGTCTGAATCCCTTCCAGACGGCTATGTACATAGCGGTTCATGGTGGCCTGGATGTCCGCATGGCCCGCAATCGTTTGCAGAGTTTTGACATCCGTGCCCGCCGCCTCCATTATGGTGAGATAGGTATGTCGAAAGATATGCGGCGTTGCGCCATGAAGGTCAACGGTTTTTCCAATGCGCTGCCATGCCCGGTCAAAGGCGCTTTCCGTGATAGGCGTATCCCCATTGCCCACAACAAAAAGGTGATCCTCTTTTGGGTGCAGATAAGGGCGCAGTTCCTTCACCATCGGGATTGAGCGCTGCCCTGCCGCGCTTTTTGGTGTTCCAACGACGGGCTGATTGCCCTTGAAGGTTACATTGCGTTCAATGGAAATTAGTCCGGTATCAAAATCCAAATCGCCCCATTGTAGTCCCAGCGCCTCGCCTCTTCGCATTCCCGTATAGGTCAGCAGCGCAAGCAGCGTTGCATCTTGAGACGCAAGCCGCGACAGATTTGCCAGCACATCCAGAAAATCCGCCGTTGGTAAAGCCTCCCGCATTTTCTTTCTGGTGGGCAATATCAGGCGTTTGCTGCAAGTCGGGTCTTTGGCGAGATAACCATCTTCAACTGCCGCCGCACAAATCTCATGGAGCAAAATGCGCATTTGCCGCGCGGTAGACTGCGCCATGTACGCATGTTCATTGAAAAAGTGTTGGATGCTGTTTGTCGTCATTTCTTGCAGCGACATACCACCCATGTACGGTAAAATATGCTTATCCAGCAGATTGCGATAAGTGCGCAGCGTGGTATGTTTCAGCTTCGGCAGTTTATATAGCGTCCACCATTCTTCCGCATAGTTTTTGAGGGTCGGCGTGGTACGCAATGGTTTGTTTTCGCCTCCGCCAACTTTTTTCAGGCCATTTTCAAATGCTTCACTAATGGTGTTGCCGGTAATCCAAATCTGCTCTCCGCCCGGAAGCGTGATATGGAATCTTTGTCTTTTGGACATGCTTTTTTCCTCCTAAGAAAGCATGTCTATGGCATCTGATATGAAAGTGTCAAGGTGCAGCGCCTCCGCCGACAGCGGCAGAAGCCGTTCATGTTACATTTCGATAGGCGGCGCTTTTTCCCCTCCGCGCTTATTCATACATTTTTCCGACCTTCCCCAGCATCCTGCGCATATCCTGCCGCACGCTTTCAGGTGCGACAATCCGCACATAACGCCCCAGCCCGAACACCCATGCGAAAAACTGCGGGCTGACTGCCACAGGCACCGTAATTTCAAAATGCTCATCGTCCACCGCGCGGGCATAGGGCTGTCTGCCAAACTTGCTGACAACCTCGTTCATCATGCTGTTACGAAAGCGCAGGGTCACATCCTGCACCTTGCCGCTGTACATCTTGAAGGTATAGCTTTGATACTGCCCCTGTTCCTCTTTTGTGAAATGCTCTTTTCCCGTGCGCGGAATATCGGTGGCCGATACGCTTGTCATTCGGTCTACACGGTAGTTTTTTACCATGTTTTCTTGCGGCACATAGCCCACCATGTAATAGTTATCGTCGCAGTACACCAGCGCCAGCGGACTGACCACATACCATGCGCCTTTTTTGCGCAGGAGGCGTTCCATCTTTACGCCATAATCAAAATACCTGAACCGTATGCATACATCCCGGTCAATCGCGGCATGGATGTGGTCGGCATTGTTGAGCACATTGGCGTTCATGTTTTTCACGCGGTTGGCAACGATGATCTGCCGTTTCAGCCCTTTGGCCTGATGCACGGAACAGAGCGATTCCAGCGCGCCGACCAGTTCCATTGTTTTTGCCTCCGACAAAAATCTGCTGGACAGCAGCGCATCAATGATGAGCTTGAGGTCCGCCACCGAAAAAGGCCGGTTGTCCAGATAATAGCCGAAGGTGATTTCATCCTTCTCAATGCGCGGCCTTTTGCAGCCGCCTCCGCCGCCGGGCTTGAGAAAGCAGTTGAGCACATTGATGTCATCATAAATCCCCTTTCGGTCCGCATGCGGGAAGCCTTTTTCCTCCAGCCGGGCGGCGATCCTGTTGGCGGTCAGCGCATGTTCGGCATCGGTTTCTCTCTCCAAAATGCGCATCACTTCCAGCAGCTTCATTTTGCGGCCATACAGATTGACCTGCGGCGCATCCTCTTCACGATCATAAACGGCCATGGCGTACTCCTTTTTGAAACAAAGGGTTTATTCTTACATCTGATAGGCTTTATTTTACAACATCAGACTATAAAATGATAGGAACAGAGCCTGCTTTTTAGAGAAAAGCCATTATTTGATAACGTTTTGGCCCAAGCCTTTTCAAAAAACCGTTCCGGCGCTTCCTTCGGCGGGGGAAAAGATTTTTGAGGAACAAAAAGAAACCATGCCCGAAAGGTGGCCCGCATACAAAAAGCCGGTTCATGCAGAGCACGCACGGACCGGCCGCTTTGCCTTTGCGGCATATCAGATTTTTGTCCCGTCCTTGAACTCAAAGCCGAAGTAATAGGTGGCTTCCAGCGCCTCCGCGATTCGCTCCATTTCCTCCGAAGAAAACTTCCCTGTTTTCATTCGCTGGTTGAACGCTTGCGGACTGGAACCAACAGCCCGCGCCAGTTCGGCTTCGCTCATGCCCTTATATGCAAGCGCCATTTTGATTTTCTGTGATATGGTCATGGAAACACCTCCATTTCTTATTATATAGAAAACACTTTCTTTCGTCAAATATAAAATGAAATTGTAAAGAAAAAATTTTATTATTCTGTTGACAAAATAAAGCATATCGTTTATAATGTATTTGTAAAGTTGATAAAATCAATTCAACCAAATAGCAAAAGGAGGCCACCACATGAGCGACCAGAACATGGAACCCAAAGTCAAGGAACTGATGGAGCTTCGCCGCATGAAGGAGGAACTGGAAGCGGAGATCACCACGCTGGAGGACCCAATCAAAGCCCGCATGGGCAATAAGGAAACGCTTTTGGCCGGAGCGTTCAAGGTCAGTTGGACCACCTACACCGCCAGCCGTTTTGACAGCGCCCGCTTTAGGAAGGACCACGCGGAGCTTGCGGCGGCCTACACCAAACAGACTACCACGCGCCGCTTCTCCATCAACTAAAAGCCGGAGCACCTACCACAGCACTCCGGCAATGCCACCCGAAACCTCTCACAGAACCGGGGAGCAAGGACATTCTACCACAATCGCCTTGCTCCCCACAAGCAAAGGAGCAGGAAACATGGATATTTACAGGGAGATTACCGACCGTATCATCACGCAAATGGAGCAGGGCATCATTCCGTGGAGGAAACCGTGGATCGCGCGCGGCCAAGCCATCAGCTACGCTACCGGCAAGCCCTATTCGCTACTGAATCAAATGCTGCTGGGCCGCCCCGGTGAATACGCAACTTTCCGGCAGATACAGCGGGAGGGCGGCTATGTGCGCAAGGGTGAAAAGGCCAGCATGGTTGTGTTCTGGAAGGTGATGGAGCAGGCGGATAAGGAAACGGGCGAACAGAAAACCATTCCCCTTTTGCGCTATTACAGCGTGTTCCACATCGACCAGTGCGAAGGGCTGGCGGCGAGACACTCCCAACCCCTGCCGCAGACGGCCAGCACAGACCAAAACGCCGAAACCATCATAAGTGGCTATGTGCAGCGCTCTGGCGTGAAGGTGGAGCACAGACAAGCTGACGGGGCGTATTATCAGCCCAGCACAGACCGCGTGGTCCTTCCACTGCTGGCACAGTTTGCGGAAAGCGCAGCGTATTACAGCACCGCGTTCCATGAGCTTGTCCACTCCACAGGACACAGCAGCCGCCTTGATCGTTTGACTGCGCTCGCCCGCTTTGGTAGCGACGATTACAGCAAGGAAGAACTGGTTGCGGAGATCGGCGCGGCGGCGCTGGTTAATCATACCGGGCTTGAAACCTCCGCCAGCCTGCGCAACAATGCTGCTTACATTCAAAACTGGCTGGATGTGCTGAAAGGGGACAAACGGTTCATCGTCAGCGCATCCAGCCAGGCGGAAAAAGCCGTTGCACTGATTTTGGGAACCTGATGAAACAGAGATTGCGGCGGCGCTCGCCGCAATCCTCCCATGGAGGAAGCACAATGGAACAGGTTTATTACGATATAGAACATACATTGTCGGTCGCGCGCCTGCTGACTGAGGGCGCCATTGCGCTTTTTGAATCCGAAGCGCAAAGCCTGAACCTGCTGGCGAAAAAGAGCGGGAACATGAAGGCGGCAATCGCCTTTGACACCATCGGCGCGGCCCTGTATGAACTGCACAGCCAGATCAGCGGCGCGCAGGAGGCTGCCATTCAGGAAGCCATGGATGTGTCAAATCAAACAAATGATTGACTTTCCAACGGACACGCCGCGGCCCGTGCACCGTTTTTCAGGCTTTGCGGCGTGTCCGCCATGTAAAATCCTTTTTTGACCCTTTCTTTGACAGGAGAAGCAGACATGATATACGGATATGCAAGGTGCTCAACAAACGACAGCAAACAGGACATTCGGCGGCAGATCAGGGAATTGAAGGCGGCGGGCGCGGAGGAAGTCGTCTTTGAGTACGAGCACGGCGACGCGCGAATCAAGAAGGAGCTTCAAATGCTGTTGGACACGGCGCGCGTGGGCGACAGCATCATCACGCTCGAAGTAAGCCGCCTGAGCCGCAGCACGCAGCAGTTGTGTGAGATTGTGGAGGTCATCAAGCGAAAGCACCTTCGCCTTGTGATTGTGGGCAGCATCACGGTGGATTGTCGCAGCGGCGAAATCGACCCCATGAGTCAGGCGTTCATCCAAATGAGCGCGGTCTTTGCCGAACTGGAACTGTCCATCGTCAGGGCAAGGGTGAAAAGCGGCATGGCGAATGCCAGAGCCAAGGGGCGCAGAATCGGCAGACCGCGCAGCACCAAGGAGGACATCCCCGGCATATTTCTCAAGCACTATCCGGCCTACAAGATGGGAAAGATGAATGTAAGCGAGCTGGCGCGGGTGTGCGGAATAAGCAGACCAACGGTGTATAAGTATGTGAAGATGGTGAGATAGAAGATGCCCGCCTTCCATTTGATGGAGGGCGGGCTCATTTCTACTATTTTACCGTTTTCTAGTTCATATAACTCACAATCGTTTCTGTAGAAATAGGCGTGGCTTTGTCAAGATCGTATAATTGAAACCGTACAATATCTATTTTATCGTCAACTGACAATGAAAGTTTCCCAAAGTCATCACCTACGTCATCCGTGTTCATAGCATAATACTCACCAGTATCAGAAGAAAATTTGCCAGCAAACCAAGTGGTACTTTTGCCACCCATTTTATTGCTTCCTGCAACATGCACCGCAAAAAACGGCTCAGCAATCACAGCTTCCAACAGTTCAAAGGATTCTGGTTTGATAAAACTTGCCTTTATATCGTTTAATAAAGAAGGATGTATATACCGTTACACCGCTATATCGCTGCGGCATGCTCATTGCCCGTCTGGACACACCGTATCTGCGCTCGTTATTGGGAGTGGATCTTCTGGCAGAAAGAACGGGCAACAGCGTTCTTCTGACCGCTCAAGGAGATCCTGTACTTATCAGCGGATCCATGTCTTATGATCAGGCGCTGGAATTCTATCGCAAACATCTGGAAGATACCGGCACCTACAGCGACATCATTCAAATGGATGGAACGAACTATTATCTGCAGGCGGATGAACTTCAGTTTTCATGGAAAATGATGCATGTGATCCCATTGGAACATATGCTTGCGATCACCATGAAGGTATCCAAAATGAATCTGCTTATTTGTGCTGTCATTTTCGCGTTCTCTATTCCGCTGTTGTTTCTGTTCTCTCATTCGCTCACCAAAGGCGTCAAGCGCCTGTACAAAACCATGAATGAAGTGAGCAAAGGACGATTTGATATTGTTCTTAGACCGCAGAGCAAGGATGAAATCGGCATGCTTACACAGCACTTCGGCTGGCTGGTGGGAGAGCTGAAAAACGTGACCGAGGAACGAATCAATCGCGCCATGGAAAAGCAGCAGGCTGAATACGAAATGCTGGAGGTGAAATACCGTTCGCTTCAGGCGCAGGTGAGTCCGCATTTTATCTGCAATATTCTCACAACCATCAATGTGATGAATGAAATGGGCAAAACCGAAAAAGTAACCGACCTGTCCGTGCTTGCCGGGCGCTATCTGCGCAGCAACCTGAAAGCCGTTGATGAAAAAATCATCGTTCTGGAAAAAGAGATTGAACATGTGGAAGCCTATCTGGAAATCTATCGCGCGGTATACGGGGATTATGTAAAACTCGAAAAAGAAATACCGCAGGAGGTTTTGCCTCTTGCGGTACCCAATATGATTTTGCAGCCTCTTGTTGAAAACGCGCTGATGCACGGCGGCATCCACCACGGCGAGGTATGCCGCCTCACGCTTCAGGCCGAGATAAGCGATGAATGGCTTTTCCTTCGTCTGGGGGACAATGGAAATGGCATTGAACCCTCTCTCCTGGCTGAGCTCAACCACGCGACGCCGGACGTTTCCTTTGATAAAAAACTGAAAGGCTTTGGCCTTAAAGGCGTCATTCAGCGGCTGCGCTTCCTGTACGGAAGCAACCATCATTTCGAAATCACCAGTTCAGGCAGCGGTACGCAGATCGTCATTCAGCTGCCCGCTCAACCGTATCCATCAGATGACACGCTACCCAATGGCCTTCCTTCACCTCACGCAGCTGCGGGCACTCCGTAAGGCAGCGTTGCGTGCAGTGGGGGCAGCGCGTAGAGAACAGGCAGCCCGGAGGCGGATCGGCCAGGTTGGGCACCTCACCCGAAAGGATGATGCGCTTTTTGCGGATGGTCGGATCGGGCTCCGGCACGGCGCTCATGAGCGCTTTGGAATAAGGATGCATCGCGTGGGAGAAAATCTCGCTGGAGGGCGCGATCTCCACCAGCTTGCCCAGATACATCACGCCTACGCGCTGCGAAATATGCTGCACTACCGGCATGCCGTGCGCGATGAACAGATAGGCCACGCCCATCTCCTTTTGCAAATCCTGCATCAAATTCAAAATCTGCGCCTGCACGGATACATCCAGCGCCGAAACAGGTTCATCGCATACGATCAGCTTGGGCTTCACCGCAAGCGCGCGTGCAATGACGATACGTTGGCGCTGGCCGCCGGAGAACTCATGGGGATATTTGCGCATTTCCTTTTTGGACAAACCAACGGTGGACAGAATGGTTTCCACCTGCTTTGCAAGCTGGTCGCCTTGGACCAGCTTATGCTTTTTCAGCGGCTCTGCAATGATATCTTCAATGGTCATGCGAGGATTGAGCGAGCCATACGGATCCTGAAAGATGATCTGCATGTTCTTGCGCTCCTGCCTGAGCGCCTCGCGATCCATCCTGCGGATATCCCGGCCTTCGAGAAGAATTTCTCCGTCGGTGGGCTCTGTCAAGCGCAGAATGCTCTTGCCAACCGTCGTTTTTCCGCAGCCGGATTCACCCACAAGGCCAAAGGTTTCACCCTCGTTGATCTCAAAGCTTACTCCATCGACAGCCTTATAGTATCCTACGGTTTTCTTGAGCAGTCCCTGCTTGATGGGAAAATATTTTTTCAATCCACGAACCGTAAGCAGCGGCTTTGTCATGCCTGTTCCTCCTCTCTACCGCGATCGGCCAGATGACAGCGCACCTGATGGCCGTTGCCAAGATCCGTCATAGGCGGACAGCTCTGTCGGCACAGCTCCGTCGCATACGGGCAGCGCGGATGGAAATGGCAGCCCTTGGGCATTTCAGTAATGTGCGGCACCACGCCCTCGATGCTGTTGAGTCTCTCGCCGCCACTGTTCATGCGCGGCATGGCCTTCATCAGTCCCTGCGTATAGGGATGAGCCGGCTTGCTGAACAAGTCCTCCGTTTGCGCAACCTCCATCACCATGCCGGCATACATCACCACCACACGGTGGCAAAGCTCCGCCACAACGCCCAGATCATGCGTGATGTACAAAACGCTCATGCCCAGCTTCTTCTGCAATTCGCCGATCAGCTCCAAAATCTGCGCCTGAATGGTGGGATCCAACGCGGTGATGGGCTCATCTGCGATCAGCAGGCTGGGGTTGGAACACAGCGCCATGGCGATCATTACGCGCTGGCGCATGCCGCCGGACAGCTCATGCGGATAGTTTTTCAGTCTTTCCTCAGGCATGGACATGCCTACCAGCTTGAGCATCTCCTCTGCCTTTGCCCGGGCGGTTTTTTTATCCACGTGCTGATGCAGCATCACGGCCTCCATGATCTGGTTGCCGCAGGTGTACACAGGGTTGAGCGATGTCATGGGCTCCTGAAAGATCATGGAGATTTCGTTGCCGCGCACAGAGCGCATCTCTTTTTCCGACAGCTTCAGAATATCGCGCCCCTTGAAGAGAATCTCGCCGCTCAGAACGCTTGCCGGGGGCGTGGGGAGCAGACGCATCACATTTTTGGCCGTGACAGACTTGCCGGAACCAGATTCGCCGACCAGACCAAGGATTTCCCCCTCTTCCACCGTGATGGACACATCCGTCACCACGGGAACTGGTTTGCCCTCAAAGAGAAAAGCGCTGGTTAATTGCTTGATTTCCAACAGTGACAAAGGAAATCCTCCTTTCATCAATCAGCACGGATGCGCACATCCAGCGCATCGCGCAGACCGTCGCCCAGATAGTTCAGGCCCAGCACCAGCAGCATGATTGCCAGTCCCGGAAAGATCGACAGCCACGGAGCGCGATCCAGATACGGATAGCCGCTTTTGAGCATGCTGCCCCAGCTGGCGGCAGGCGGCTGAACACCCAAACCCAAAAAGGAAAGGCTGGCTTCTGCAATGATGGCCTTGGCGCAGCTGAGCGTGACCTGCACGATGAGCGTGGAAGACATGTTGGGCAGCATATAACGGGTGATGATTTCAAAGTCGTTCAGGCCAATGGCACGCGCGCCCTGCACATACTCTGTTTCGCGGATGGACAGCGCGCGGCTGCGCACCAGACGGCAGAAGTTGGGGGTGTAGACGATGCCGATGGCGATGAAGATGTTACGGATGCTGGCGCCCAGCACCGCTGTGATGGCCAGCGCCAGAATGATGGCCGGAAAAGACCACAGCGCATCCATGAATCCTGAGATGACCGTGTCCACAATGCCGCCGTAATAGCCCGCGATGAGGCCAAAAATCGTTCCCAGCACCAGAGCGATCATCACCGCGCACACGCCTACAATGACCGTGATGCGCGCTCCTGCGATGATGCGCGAAAGCGTGTCGCGCCCCAGCTCATCCGTGCCCAGCCAGTGGGCGGCGCTGGGAGGAGAGAAGCGTTCCTTGACGGAGGTAGTGGACGCTTCATAAGGGGAAATGACCGGCCCGGCAATGGTTACGAAAAGAACCAGCACACAAATCGCCATGCCGAACATGGCCAGTTTGTTTTTGCGGAATTTCTTAAAGAACCTCTTTTGATTGGTGCTCCATTGTATTTTTTTCATGGCAATCATCCTCGCTGATAGCATAGAAAGTCTCATAGGGGATGCAGCTGGTTTATCCGGCCGTGCTGTTGTGCGAGATACGCGGATCGATGATGACGTAAACAACATCGATGAATGTGTTGATAAAGACAACGATGATCGCCACGCTCATAATCAGTCCCATGGCTACGGGATAGTCGCGCGAAAGAATGCTGTCAACGATTTCGCGGCCAATACCGGGCATGGCAAATACGGTTTCGCACACCACAACGCCGCCGATCATTCGTCCCACCTGCATGGCGATGACGGTGATGACCGGGATCAGGGAATTGCGCAGCGCGTGCTTCCAGATGATCACGCTGCCCTTGAGTCCCTTTGCCTTGGCTGTGACGATGTAATCCTGATCCAGCACCTCCAGCAGCGCTGAACGTGTCTGCCTCATGACGGTTGCGGCAAAGGCGGCGCCAATGGCAAAAGCGGGCATAATCATGCGCGAAAGATTCTCCAACGGGCTTTCAAAGAAGGAAACAAAGCCCGAGGCAGGCAGCCAGCGGAGATTGACGGAAAACACCAGAATCAGCAGCATGCCCAACCAGAAGGGCGGCATGGCCACGCCGATCATGGACAGAATGCTCCCGGCCATATCCAGAGGGCTATTGCGCCGAATGGCGGAAATGATGCCCGCAGGAAGTGCGATCAGCAAGGATACGACCATGGCAAGGAACGTTATTTCGAGTGTAACCGGAAGACGCAGGGCTATTTTTTCGCGGACAGGCTGACCATTGATCAGCGATTTGCCAAAGTCCCCTGTCAGCATGCTTTTGACCCAGTCGGCATACCGCACAAGGAAGGGACGGTTCAGGCCCATTTCTTCGCGAAGCTTGTTGATGTATTCTTCACCGGCATCAATATTGGCAATGCCGGATGCCGCATCGCCCGGGAGGATATTCATCAGAAAGAAAAGAATCAGGCTGACGACAATCAAAATGGGGATCGCTGCCAATATTTTTCGGATAATATGCGTTATCATAGCGGTACCTCCTTCAAAAAATCTGAATTGCCCGATTACCGGGAACCATCTGGCAATTCCACGGCATACCGCCAATAAAGCTCTTTGGAGCCACAGGCGTTGATTTGGACGGGAATTTCAATAAAACAGAATGAGATCTTTCAGAGCCAAAATACAAAGGGGGGCGTTCGCCGCCCCCCCAGCCTGTCAAAAAAGGTCGCATTATGCGGCCTTTTTTGTTATACTAAGGACAGGTGATGAAGATGCTAAAGAAAGAAGCGGAGCAGCGCCAGGC